>Ga0210394_10000798_pt1 | contig 58488 bp, 53 predicted proteins | sample IncBWC12MmetaG_FD_160121 | JGI IMG/M metagenome (GOLD analysis project Ga0210394, IMG submission 160121) | Forest soil microbial communities from Barre Woods Harvard Forest LTER site, Petersham, Massachusetts, United States - Inc-BW-C-12-M | ecosystem: Environmental > Terrestrial > Soil >...
GCTCGCTACCCCAGGAAAAACGCACATATCGTCCCAACCTGAGATGCGGGATGGGATCGGCAGTACGCTTCAAATTGGTTCGCGAGCGAACCCAGGTTTCTGGAACGTTGAGCCGCTTCGCCAGCTCAGTCGAGTCTATCACTTCAGATTGGCTCATAAACAGTTACCAGCTACATCGAAACTCTTCATCGCGAATCGCCATGCCCGGTAGCTAAACCGTCCGTACGGGATTTTCTGAGGAAGTAGTGTCGGGCGAACGGTCGGGACCTGATTGCGTCCTCGCGGCTTCCAGGTCCGCCCGAGCCTTCGTGACTGTGAGCCGCGCATACTTCTCCGGGTCTGATTTGTCAGAGTTGCGGTACCGGGCAATTTGATGGATGACCGCTTCGGGATCGTCGCCACGCGCGAGGGCACGTTTGGCAAAAGCCCAGTCGTGTTCGGACTGACTTAAATTGGTCCGCGGCGAGGACTCTCGTTTGGTGCGGTTGTTGTAGTTGTGACGCGGAGAGTCCTGCGAGTCGATGTGCAGTTTGAAATCCCGAAGATGGTACGTTTCCGTGGATTCTCTGCGGGCTTCGACATAGAAGTCTGTGTCGTACTTCTTGTTGGCGAAACCGGGGACACGCAAGACGCGCGTCGCATCGGTCGCGGCGGGATCGCCACCGAATTCATGTGCCATGGCGTGCAAGAGACCTTCGGCCTCTTCGAGATTCATGCCCTCGACTTTCCAGACAACTTGATGCTTCTCAGGCGAACTGTTCAGCACGTAGTTCGGCTTGGGGACAGCACTGGAATTCTCGACGGATTGGAGGGCCTCCGCGCCGCCGTGGTCCAAGTCGAGATAGACGTGTCGAATGGACTCGATGTCCTCCTTGGTCCGAGTTGCGGCATCTTTCCTGAGGGGGTTCATCCCTATATATATGTCCGAGCCGTTTGCGTTCTTGTAGCGAAGCCATGCCTGAAACTCGGGACTTGCGGCTTTCTCTGCACTGGTGATGCGCTGGACGGTCTCGCCGAAGTCCCGGTTGAGCACCAGCATGGCTATGCGGTCGGTGGGCTCGAAGTTGTCGACGATGTATTCCGAAGCAGATGGAATGAACGGAACTGGTTTTTCAGTGGGATTCATACAAACTCCTTGTGGCAGTCGAAAATGAAACCGTAGTTGTATTCGTCCCGGTCGGGATCGTAGCCGTGAATTTCCACAACTTCGGAAACGAAGCGCCGGCCAGGCCGGCGTTCGAGGTGCACGACGACATTCACGGAATCTCCGACATTCGTTTTAATGGCGCGATAGGGCAGGTCCACCCCGCTTTGCAGAACGCAGCTCGTGAAGCGTGCAAGGCCCTGTTTTGCGGAAGTGGCATGGACGGTCGAAAGACTCCCCGAGTGTCCCGTGTTGAGAAGTTGCAGAAGATCGAAGGCTTCGCCGCCGCGAATTTCGCCCAGGATGATACGGTCGGGCCGGTGGCGAAGAGATGCCTTGAGAAGATCCCGGATGGTGATGGCAGGCAATCCGTTCTGCGGCTGCCGCGCTTCGAAACGCACCAGGTTGTCCTGGCCCATGTGAATCTCGGAGGTGTCTTCGATAAGAAGAACGCGCTCATCGGAGGGAATGAATTTTCCGAGTACATTGAGTAACGAGGTCTTCCCGCTGCCGGTGGAGCCAGCAATGAGGACGTTCTTCCTGGCGAGTACATAAGCTTCGAGCTGGTTGGCGAGCCAGCGTTCGAGCGTTCCCGCTTGGACGAGGTCTTCGATGCCGAAATGCCGGGCGTTGAACTTGCGGATCGTAAGGGTGACGCCATTGACGCTGCACGGTGGAATGACCGCGGCAACGCGGCTCCCATCAGGAAGCCTCGAATCGAGGATGGGTTTCGCTTCCGAGATATCGTCGCCCAATCGCCGCGCGATATTTTTCACCGCGATCATCAGCGATTTCTCCCCCAGATGAATGCCCTGTACGGCCTCGACGAATCCCTGTTTCTCGATGAAGATGCGGTCGGGCCCGTTGACCATGACCTCGCTGATTGCGTCGTCGAGAATCAGGTGCTCGATCGGCTTGAGAAACGGGAGTATGGTTTCAAATCCATTCATTAGAGTTCTCCGTCCGCAAGCTGGCGGAAGTACGATTTGTTGACGTCGTTGTAGTAGGGCTTGAGGTAGCAAAACGTCGGTGGCATTGGATTCGTGCCGTCATAGGCGATGGTTACGGACTGCGCATTACGGAGCTCCATGAAGTCCTTCATGTCGAAGCGGAGATCGTGGTGCGGGCTGTAACTTTTCGACGCGGTGATATTTGCTTTGTGCGACATGGCTTTACCAGTCAGCAAGCTGACCCGGGCGTCGTGGCCGCTCTCCGACAAGTTGTAGCTGGCCTTCAGCCGGTCCTCGCGTCCACAAAGCTCGCTGGCCGTCCGCGCGGAGAAGTCATCGGATAGCGACAGAAAGATCTTGGTTCGAAACGTTTGCAGCAGGGTGCGCCAGGATTCACCTGGCAGCGCCGACTTGAGGGAGCTGATACTTTGGGTGGCGATAATGGGAATGCATTTGGGCTGTCGGGACAGGCTGAAGAACTTTTCGTCGCCGGTCGGTTCACTCTCGCCGACCGTGGCAAAGTGCTGGTATTCGTCGCAGAGAAAAAGAACCTGCCGGAAGTAGCTCTCGGGATTCTTCTCCATTAGGGGCACACGGTTCAGAACAGCCCGTTCGAAGTCGAGTTTCATCATGACCCCGATGGCCTTCGCGAGACCGGGATTCATGCCGATCGGGAAGTTCAGTCCGCATAGACCTCCCGTTTCAATTAACCATGAGAATGAAGGCAGCGGTTTGCCGAATTTGAAGTCGGCATTGGCGTGAGGGTCGTAACACTCAGCGGATGGGCAGAACGTACGCTTCACGTCCGGGTTATCGTCGAAGAGCGAGAGGAAGACGGAAATACCTTCGACAATCGACGTCCTCAGCTTGGGCTCAATCCTTCGCCAATCGTGAAAGAACCATCTGCGGACGGCTTCGAGCTGCGCCTTTTTCTGAGCCGGAACTGGATTCTTGCGAGAAGCATTTTCCGCCTCCCATTGGACGGCCTTCGCTTTCAACAGGGCGGCGAGACCTGGTGTGAGGGGTGCGCGGTAACGGTTGGATTCCGTGTCGAGCCGGAAATGGAATGGTTCAAGGTCCTTCGGATACTTTAGATACTCTTCTTCCCAGAGCAAAACCGAATCGGCTTCGATCAAGCGTCGTTCCGCTTCCTTTATTCTGCTTTCGAGCAAGTCAGGGTTGATGGCGCATTCATAGACATCGAAGAGCGTCACGTAATCGAAAGCGACTTTGTGGAGCAGGATGATGAATTTAACGAGATTGGTGTAGGCCTGCTGCCAAAAAGGTTCCTTGCCGCGCCCGAAGAGATTGTTGAGCAGCGAAGCGATGTTGTAGGCGAGCGCGTAGGCATCGAGGTCATTGTGGAGGGGATTGTAGCGGTACTCGGAAGTAAGGCTGATTTCGACATAATCCTCGGCGCGACCATGCCGGGCGAGGATGTTCTGGACCTTGCCGCAGAAGTCACCTTTGACTTCGAGAATGAGTCCGCCGATGCGGCGATCTTTGTCAGTGGCCCTGTACGCAAGAATCTGCTCAGCGAACGGATACATGCACGCCGCCGTTTTTCCCGAGCCGACTGCGCCCACGATGGCGATGCCCGTAAAAAGACCACGTTCCGGGATGGCCAGCCAGTGCGGTGTTTCCGACGGCATTTGCGTGCGCGGATGGTGCAGCTCGCCGACAACCAGCGAAAGGTCGGTTCTTTTCGCGGGGTCCGGGTAGAGCGGGAGTTTGCCTGCTCGAATCTTGCGGGTGGCTTTAAGCGTAAAAATGTAGACCGCGGAGAGCAAGACGGAATAAGCGATGTACGGTGTTGTGTAGAGGAAGAGGGTGTAGGAGTACTTGAAAAAGAGAAACGCGGGCGCGGAGCGAATGGCCATCAGGTGGAGAAAGAGATTGGCGTCCGGGAATGGCGCCCGAAAATAGAGCACCATTCCGGTGGCCGCGGCCAGGATGCAAGCGAGAAAGTTCCTCGCGTGAAGGATTGGTTGAATCACGCCCGCGCCGCCTTTGCAGAGCTATGGCCATCCTTCTTTTCACCCGGTGTCTGCTGTTGCTTGCGCCAGCGACGGAAGTCCGCGTCTCTCCAAAGGACCATCTTGAGCGCGGAATTGACGACGTGATCGGGAGTGCTCGCAATGAAGGACGCGTACTTCTCGACGGCCACCGCAATCGGCTCCTGCAATTCGTATTCGCGTTTCACCATCTCTGGCGGTTTGTTGATGATCGACATGGGTTCTCCTTCCCTTTTTCTTTCTCTTTGGCCTAACTCGACACGGGTAAAACACATGGTGAACAGGGCCTTTCCCTGGTCACTGGGCTGGAGCGACCGCCACGGTTTCCGTGGCAACGAAGTGGGGTCGCTCCAGCCCAGTTTTGTGTTTTGCCCGCGTCCAAAATCGATCGTCGCGTCACGTGCAACCTCGGCGTTCCCAATAACTTCCGTTCACTGCGGAGGTGAACGGAACGGTGAACCGGAGAGTGAACCGCGTCTTTCATGTGCCGTTCACCCCGTGCCTGTGCTTTTCATCGAGTGGTGATCGCCCGTTCCGGACGAGATAGGTGTCAAAGAAAACGGTCCGTTCCGGAGTCAATTGTGAAAATTCGAGCCGTAATTCGCGTTCGGCAATCTGGCCTGTGATCCATGCTCGATAGAGACTCTCAAAGCGGTCGCCATGAAATCGCCGCCTTGCTTCATTGAGGAATTCAAAATCCGTGGTCACCGGCACGACGTACTCGTGCTTTTCCCACTTCCGGCGAATCTCGAAGTAGCGCAGGATTTCACAGGACACGTCGGATTCGAGTGGCTGCTTGACCGTCGAACGGAAGCGGTGCTCGGCGCGGCGAAACTCGGTGGCTCGCGGCGCAATGTAGAGCAGGCGAAAAGACTTCAAGTGGCGGAAGAGCCCTTGGTAGGCCGCGAGATGCGCAACAAAACTCCACAGACTTCCCGTCCCGGAATCCACGAAGCCGAAGGTGACCACAGGCGAGGCACCTGGAATGGGGGCCGCGAGAAAGAGGGGGAACTTATCCACGAAATAGCGGACCGTGGGATGGCTGCCAGGGCCGCCCTCATAAACTTTTGCGGGGAGAACATCCTTCGGAACGGCGAGAGATTCACAGAAGAAATTGACCTTCTCGCCTTCGGTCTCAAGGAAGTCGTGCCCTGGATTCTCAAGGAGAAAGTCCATTTGCACGAGTCGCGTGCGGATGTAGTCGAACGAGTGCCGGCGACGGTTGCGGACGTTGTCTTTGTCAATCGGTCCGTAGATGAGCCTGGAAAATAGATGAAAGACCGATCCCGTGCCCATGTAATCGCGCATGGTGGCGTGAGCGTGTTTCAGCAGCTTCTGCGCGAACGCCATGGAACGCTTCCCGCGGTGGACGCCGGCAAAAGCGTTGAAGTGACGGAGGGTGAAGTAGCCGGAATGCGTCGCCACTATATAAAGGAAGCGAGCCTCTGGTTCGGTGTAGCCCAGGGCGGCAATTCGTTCGACCTGTTCCTGGGGCACTTTCATAGCGACAAAATCTCCGCCGTCAATTCACGTTGATCCAAAATCCTTCTGAGTTTGGAAACGTCGTCGGCGTGAGCGTAGAGCGCAAATCCGGCGAGTACTTTTTCGACGAGGTTGCGTCCGCGATAGTGACCGGTGGCCAGTTCGAGGTCCACGCGAGCCCGCTCGCCATCGCGAGTTTCGTATTCAATTCGAACATCGGGCACGGGAATCTTTCCGCGAACGACCTGAAGTCCGTGTCTCTCGGCGACGGCGTGTTTGCCATCAGATGAATTCCGGTCTTTGCCGAGCTTTGCGAGATCGTGATAGAGACGCTTCTTCAATTCGTAGTCGAGAACGACGCGAAGGTTTCGGCCTCCCTGGTCTTCGATCTTTGCGGCCGCTTTCTGATAGAGCCGGTAGAGGTCGGCGTCGTGATGAGCCTCGCGGGGTTTGGTGAAGCCGTGGTACAGAGCCTGACCCTTGCCAGCGCTCTGGGTTTGCGTGAGAAAGCGGTGGCCGTTCTTGGTAAGAGTGAGCAGCTCGCGGGAGCCCGTTTCCTCATGAGGAACGGATTTCATTTCGACGAGGCCCTGTCGAAGGAGGTTCTCCAGATCGGGTCTCATGCGATCGGGATTCCCGCCATAGGCGAATTCCGCCAGATCTTCCCTGGCGACAGCGCGGAATTTCCCAAGTTCCACCATCGTTGCGACTTCGGAGTTACGGAGACGATAGGTTCGCCCGCGGAGTTCGAAAACGGTGCGAGTTTCAGCAGTCCGCGTTCCCGGGCTGTCTGGCTTGCGGCCCGGCAATTGCGATGCCTCATTCAATGCGCGCTGACGAACCTCCTGGATTTTGGGCGGATCACCGGCGTTGGGCTTCCGCCCCTCGGACGACACTCGTGGATCGAGATGCTCATCGGGTTGGTAGCCTCGGGACATTTCAATCGGACTCCTCTTCGAACCACGGCGCGGGCACGTCGGTCTGACCCACGTGAAGTTGCTTGTCGAGGTGGGAGAGTTTTCGCCCCGTGTCTTTGAGGAAGAACTTGCGGATGAGAACGAACGCAGCAGCAAACACGTTGACGGACAGGATTCCGACGTACGCAAGGATAGGTGTCGCGTACGCGCGCCAAAGAACGAGTTTGTAAGGAACGAAGAATTTCAGCTCGCCCATGAGCCACAAGCCAAGCGCAAGCAGGATAGCGATGGTGATGAGCAGGACGTTGGCAATCATTCGGAATCTCCGAGAAACCTAGTCCCGCCTTTTCCGTGATTCTCTATCGCCGCTGGGAGCGGGTAGGCAGCCGGAAAGCAACGGAGGCCCTCCAGCAGCACGCCTGGGGTGTCAAGGACCTCGGTCGACGGGGAGGGATGTGGCGCAGGTCGAGAGGAGAACCACAGGGGGAAGGCAGAAGTGGCGTGCGGAGGTTGGGCCGATGTTGCCCGGTGCCGGACCGCGACCTCTTCGCTCCGGATTAGGGCGTGAGAGTTCATTTGAACGCCTGGTCTTCGCGGAAGTAGGTGACGGTAATCCCGAGAGGATTGATTGGGATCAATTCGTTGGGGACATTGGTCTTGAAAACGAAGACAAAATTCGCGGTGTAGAGATCGCGTTTCAATTCGCTGTGGTCAGCGGGCGAGTAGTAAACCATGTAGAAATCGACGCGAGCGCGGTACGGCGGGTTCTGCATCTCTTCGAGCGCGACTTTCTTCACGTCAATGTCGATCTCGGGGGCGGACGTATTCGTGAGGAATTTCCGGATGATGTCGTCCTTGCGGTAGGCGTCGAGAATGCCGTTGGCGAGCTTGCCGTCGAGGAAGAAGAGCGCCTTCGAGAAATCGTTCTGAATCGTGTAGCGGTTTCGGCGGTAATACAGCGAGCAAAACTGCGAGAGAAAATATTTGGCTTCGGCATCCTGCGGTTTGTATTCGAGGTTGTGGTAGTTAATGGCCTCGGCCCGGCCCAGATCGTCGATGCGGATGACGAGCGGGCGGAAGTTCTCGAAGGTGCGGATCGTCCTCAGATCAATCAGCGCCAGGGCCACGCAAACCATGGAGAGTAGTGCGAGGGCAATCTTGAGATAGGTGTTCGTCACCATTGGGTCTCCGCACGATTCGAGGTAGAGGCGCTTCGCGTCATGAAATGTGTTATCGCGGTCCATCAGAACTCCCTTGCGACGCCGGCCGCAGCGGCGGCGGTCGCCTCCAGCAAGGCTGCTGAAGAACCGCCGGCGGTGCCGCTGAAAATATGATTGGTGAGGGCGGGGACCTTCAGGAGGGCGTAGATCGAGGCGAGGAAGGTAATAAAGAGGACCGGAAACCAGGCCAGGAGTTGGACGGTGGAAAGTGCGCCCGCAGGTGGGAGGCGCAGAGCGCCGAGGATCAGGTTTCCGATCACGTACACCACAGCTGCGGCAATAACCTGGTAGAAGGCATATTGGATAAAGCAGCGAAACCAGCCCCAGAAGAGCCACTCCATTTTTGGAACGATAAAGAACGGAATGAAGACCGGGCCAACCAGGACGCAGACGGCGGTGGCTATGAAGCCGTAGGCGATAACGATAAGCGCGACGGCCTGGGCCGTCGAAAGCAGAATGATCACGACGACGTAGATCGCCGTACCGAGAAAGTCTCCCCAACCGGGTGAATCCATGCGGGACTGAAAGTCCGCGATCTGCGTGACGACATTTTGAAGTTGCGCCTGGTCGATCCGGCTCGAAAGGAACTGGGCTTCGTCGGTGATGAGATTGTGGAAGCTGGTTCCCACGCCGGGAATCGGTGTGTTGTAGTAGTTGACCATGGCGAAGCCAAAACTGATGGTGAGCAGGAGGCTTGCGAAATTGTCGAACTGAAAGGGCTGCTTGCCGCTTGCTGCGGACAGGGCCGACTTTACGCCGTACCAGACGACGAGGATGGTGGCGAACATGCGGAAGAGGTTCTGGCCCATGGCGTCGAAGAAGCCGAGGTTCTGCGTAAGCAGGTTGTTGATCGCCTGAAAGATGTACTGCAGGAAGTCAGTCTGCACGGGCTCGGCTCCTTCGACGTGGGATCACGTTGTCCGCACGCTCACGGCATGCGGAAATTTTCGAGCGAATCGGTAATGGTGCTCGTGACCTGGTTCATATTTCCGGCCAGGCTGGCCTGCCGGGAAATATCGGCGTTGATGGCGTTGGTGGTGGCGTCGCGTTGCTGCTTGGCGACGATGGTTTGTTGTTCGAGAAGCGACGCGAGGAGCTTGTTCGAGTCCTGAAGCGTGCGAAGGGTCAGGACTCCCGCCGCGTTGATCTTGTTCAGAACGGAGACTTCGCTATTGAGGCCGGAGTCGTTCGAGAACGAGTCTTGTTCGAGGTTGCCGATTTGCGTCTGGATATTCTGGGCGCTGCCCCGGAGGGAGCCGATGGTGGCCATGGCGTTTACGTTTGCGCCGTCCACGAGTTGGACGGACGCATATTGGGATTGCACGCGCTCCAGCTGCGAAGCATCCATGCCTGAAAGATGACCCGCGCTGTACGGAAGCAGTTGGGTGGTGGACCTCTGGTAGCCAGTGTTGATGTTGGGGAGCAGGCCGGAGTTAATGCCGCTGACCCAAGAGCCGGTATTTCCAAACGTGTTCAGCGAAGTGACATTTCGCCATTGCGAAAACAGAGCGCGGTAGCGCCCGGGCATGTTCTGAACGAACCGCGCCATCTGTGTGGCCAGCTCGAGCTGGGAAGTGATCTTGGCGTAGCTCTTCTGCAACTGCGCGAGATGTTGCTGCAGCTGGTAGTACCGGAGCAGGGCGTTGTGATAGTTGGTTGGGTCGTACACGATACCGCTCCCGAATTGTGCGGAAGCAGTACCGACGCCCAGGCCCAAGACGAGCAAAGCAATCAGAAGCTTCTTCTTCATCGGACTCCTATCCTTTCGAGCCTTCATAAATCGGAAGGCATTTTGTGATTGTTGTAGTCGGGCAGAGCGAGATCGCCCGACAAGTAGACTTTGACGCGATGGCCCTCGCGGATCGTGACGGTCGGCAGAATGTTGAGGAACTTGTCCAGAATCTGCGCGGACGACTGGGCCATGCTTCCCGCAAGTCCCTGGCGCATGAGGTCGGTGCCGGATGCAGTGATCGCGCTTCCGATCCCAGCTTCCGCGACGGCTCCCAAAACACCGATGGCAAGCGAGACGCCGAAGATGCGCAGGTAATGGTTGTTGACCTGATCGCGCAAACCCGTGTCGCCGATCTGGTTGAGACCCTTGAACTGGTCGAGGCTGACGGAGAAGCCGTCCGGCATGAGCAGGCGGTGGAACGCCACGGCCAGACGTTTTTGGCCGAGACTGTCCACTCTCTTTGTTTCACCGAGCAACTTGGATCCCGCTGGGATCAGGAGATGCTGGCGGTCGTTGGAATAGACGTCGGTCGAGAGCAGGCACTCGACCGGGCCAGAGAACTGGCCGTCGAGGCGGTTGATCAGAACGGTTTCAAGGATGTTTCCTTCAAACAGTACGTAGTTTTTTCCTGCCGCCGCATTGGCGGCGCCAGCCGACGCAGCGGCAGGAGTTCGGATTCCCTCCTTTCGGTCATCGGGTGCTTCCGCGGAATCCTTTCTTGCCGGGACAGAAAAAGATGTAGGCGTTAACGGGATGGAATTCGGTTGCATTTCTCTGAAGAGCTGAGCGATCTGAGCTGTGTCGGGCGCAGAAGCCGGAGAATTCTGCTGGGCGGGGTTTGGATCGGCCGCTGCGGGCACGCCGCTAGCCGAAGGCTTGCGGTAGCTGAGAGCGACATTTGATGAAAACAGAGAGAGGTACTCGCGCTTTTTCCTCTCGGCTCGGATCACGTCTTCCGGGCGGTCGGCTGCGCCGGTGCCCGCTGTACCGGCCTGCTGCGCTTGCGGCAAATCCGGCGTCGCGGGGCTGATGGGATGGTTCGGTTGCGCGAGAGCGTTTTCGGCCAAGAGCTGCTCACGCTGCAACTCCTGAATGCGGTTTTGGAGTTCGGCGATTTTGGCGTCGTTGACTTCGAGCGGCGCTTGTACCAAAGGCGCTGCCGGAATGGCCTTGGCCGCGGTCTGCGGTTTCTTACCCCCGGTCAGCCACATAATAAGGACCATCAGCAAAGCGAGGCTGATGAGCAGCCAGGACTGGACATTTTTCGGCAGCAGGCCAGGTGGCTTGGGAGCTTTCTCTTGCAATTCGTTCGGCTGGTTCATGGGTCGCTCCTTACTTCGCCGAACTTTGCCGCGTAAACGGCAGTTTCTTTTTGCCGATGACGAGATAGCCGCTGTCGAGGATCTTGGGGATGATGTAAACACCGTTTTCGAGCTGGAAATTGATCAGGTTGGGTTTTCCGTCCTTTATTTCGTACAGAGCAGGTTTTTCCCGCGCGGCACACTTGACGTAGGTGAAAGTGTCGTCGTGATAGATCGCGGAAACGAGGAACGGTTCGCGCGCGGACTTCGCATTAAGCAGGTAGTCGAACTGGAGCTTGGTTGCGTAACTTGAGCGGAAGCGGTTGACCTGCTCGCCCGTTTGGACTTGCGCGGCGTGAAGCTGGTCCGCCGTCTGGGCGCGTAAAGCCTCCAATTCTTTCTTGTACGCTTCCGCCTCGCCGGCGCTCACATAGCCGCGGAGCCCGCTTTTTAGGCCGATGCCCGAACCTTCCTTCGGCTCGACAAAGATCTTGAGGTCGGGTTCGGCATTCGGATCGTTGCTGATCTCGGTGAGCAGGAACGAATAGACGTGGCCGGCGGCGGTAATGAGATTCAAGTTGCTGCGGATGCCGGCCTGGGCCGGGTGGACGTAACAGAGGTTGTGCGAGCCGTTGATGATCCAGAATTCTTTGTCGCCGGTGGTGAAATCGAGAATCTCCTCGTCATCGGGAAGGACGATCAGCGTCGAGAAGCGGAGCTTCGCGTGGACGGGGACGATGTCTTCTTTGGCGTATTTCACGACGCGCGCCACTTCGGTCGCGGCTTGCGCGGGTGGCGCCTGGAAGGCGACTACGCCCAAAGCAATGAGGGCAAAGGCGCGAACCGACTGGCGGTGCCACTGATTCTGAATCGCTAGTTTCATGGACCTGCTCCTTTTGAGAGTGATTTGTGCTACTTGGAACCTTCGTCTTGATCGGCAAACAACTGCGCGAGCCACTGCATGGAGAGAAGTACGAAAGTGACGAATCCGGCCAGCGCAAGCGGCAGGAATACGTACAGCGTGTCAAGCGAAGGCCAACTGCTTGGAGGGATAAGTAGGTTCACGGCCGTTCTCCCGCCAGCACTTCGAGACCCCGTTCGAAACCGTAGGTTTCAAAGGCCTCGCGCCGTTTCTTGTTGTCGTACGGATCGTTGGTGTAGAGCCAATAGCTCTTGGCGTCCACGGTGAGGTTCGCGACCTTGGCCAGTTCAGGCGTTTTGATCAGGAACTGCTGCTTGGGGATGAGGCTCGAGATCAGCTCCACTTCGGTTTCATTCAAGTGAAACAGGCGCCGATACAGGTCGCGGTCCATGTCCGGGTTCGCGAGGAAGATTTTTGTGGAGCAGCTTTCGATGATGACGTCGAGGATTTCGGACCGCTTGAGTTCGTCGAGCGATTGCGTCGAGAGAACCATCGCTGCGTTGTGCTTGCGCCACGTCTTGAGGGCCTCGACGACATACCGCTGAATGCTGGGGTTCTTCAAAAACACCCACGCTTCGTCGATGAAGAAGGCTTTGAAGACGGACGAAATCTGCCGGTCGGCGATCAGCGCATTGGCGCGATGCAGGATGTAGAAGAGCAGCGGCTCGAGCAGTTCCGGGTACTGACTCATCGGCTGGAAGTCGAAGCACTGAAAGCGGGAAAACGAGATTGTATCTTCGGCGTTGTCGAACAGGAATCCGAACTGGCCGCCCCGGGTCCATTTCGCGAGGCGACTCGAAAGATCATGGCCTAAGGTATTCGCCAGCACGCCCAGCGTGCGAAGCGCGGGGTCAATAGCGTACAGATTTTCGATCTGGTGATAGAGGTCCCGCTCGATGGCAGGGTCGAGGTCCCCCACCCGCGTCCCCTGAATAAGCACTTTCAGGAAGAGGGCGAGGAAATCGAGATTTTCCTTCGTCGGCGGGAGCGAAAACGGATTGATCTTGAAATCCTCAGATTCGAGGCCAATGCGGACATACGAGCCGCCGAAGAGATGTGTGAGGCTTTCAAAGCTTCCGCCGAGATCGAAGATGAAGGTATGCGGGTCATATTTCTGCAGATTGGTGATGAGGAAGTTGAGGAGAAACGATTTCCCGGCGCCGGTCCTGCCTAGAATCATGCTATGAGCGACATCGCGGTAGTGGAGGTTCAGAAAATACGGCGTGTGGTGATTGGTTTCGAGAACCGCGAGATATTCCTGGCGCAGTTGCTGATTGCGCGGCTCGCCGCCGTGCAGTGTAAAGAGAAACGAAAAGTCCGCGTAGTTGGTGTTGAGCAGATAGAGATAACGGAGGTTAAATACGTGGTTTCCAGGGACTGCCGCGAGAAATGCATTCAGTAGGTTGTATTTTTCCTCGTACAGCTGCGCGTCATGGACGCTGAACACTTTGTAGAATTCAGCACACGCACGGTCAACCTTGGCCGGATCGAGGTCATAGATGACGACGGTTAGCGAGAACTGCCCGAAGTAATTCCCGTGCAGTTCGATCTCCTTGATGCCTTCCCCGAGCTCCCGGACCTGCGACTCCTTCGAATCGTCCAGAAGCATGTCCTGGGCAGGGGCGTCGTTCATGTTGACCTGGCTGAAGAACGATCGCTTGGTGTTATGGAAGTGTCGGCGTTTGGCCTGGATGTTCCGCCGGGTCTTGCCGGAGTCTTCCTTCTTCCATTCGGTGACGACGTAATAGTTGGCCTCCACTTCAAGGAGGCGTTTGAAGATGAGCGGAAAGCTTTGGGCGGAAGGCTCTTTCAGCGTCAAGACCTTAACGTAGTAGTCGTCCACGCGCAGATGGCCGCGGTGGCATTCGAGTTGCGATTCGCAAAGATAGTAGTCGAGGAACGTATCGTGCTTGAGTCTCGCGAGTGCGATCTTGTCAGGGTGGAAGTTGAGCGTTTTCTTGAGAACACGGAACACTTCCTGCTTTCCGAGAATGCGTACCGGCAGAAAGTCGCTGACCTGGAGAATGAAACTACGAGCCTTCTGAAGGAGAGCGGCCTCGGCTTTGGTGATGTCGTTCCCCAGGACGAGCACTTGTTTTTTCGCGAAGAAGCGAGCGGACAGTTCGGCGAGCGCCTTCCGAGGCTTCGTTCGGAACCGCACAAGCGCGGTTTCGAGCGAGTGTGAAATCTGTGATCCCTGGTAAAGAATCACGTAATAGATGGAAAGAGAGAAGAGGGTGTCTGACTTGCTGCCGAGATAGGCGATGCGGTTCTGGATCGCTGCGTCGACGACAGGGTTGCCGTAGAATTTGTACGGGATGGTCTCGTTGTTGCGCTTGAAGAGATATTGGTAGACGCGGTAGTCGTCGCCAAAGAGTTTCAGCGCAGACTCAAGGCGCTTCGTCAATGCATCAATCGCGACCTCGTCGAGGCACTCGTAATCCACGCCGCGAATTTCAAGAATGAGACCGAGCTCGCCCGTTTTTGTGAGGAACACTTCAGGGCCGATGAATCCGTAGAGGTTCACCCGTTCGTTGAGCGAGCCGGTCTCCTCGTAGTTCCTGAAGATTCGCTTAAGCCTGAGCATGGCGATCCCTACGGACAGAAATAGGAGTGAATTTCATGGGGTCGTATTGGCTGCGCAGTGTGGCCGCGGTGAGCAGAAAGCGCAGAATTTGCGGGTCGGTTTGGGTGGCCCAGCGGGCGAGGAAGTAGAGCACCACGAAGATCAACACACCGCCGAGCAGGCTGTTGAGCAGGTTGAAGGTGCCCGCGCCGAGACACATGGCGAAGAAGAAGAGTTTTCGCTCGGCCCCAAGGATGGTGAGGGGCCGGGAAAGTGAACGATGGACCATGTTGATCCGCTTTGTGTTCGCCATAAACGCTCCCGTGACACCAGATTCAGAAACTCCCTCTCACGGAAAGAGCCAAGCCATGAAGTTGACGGCAGCGATGGCCATCCCGACGCCAAAGAGAACGCCGGCGAGGACGCGTTTCGAGCCGCCTTCGCCGAAGGCGAAGGTGAGGCCGGAGACGACAATCGCGACGAGGGAGAGCCCGCGGGCGATAGTGCTGGTGAATGCTTGTTGGAGCACACCCACGGCGTTCTCCCATGGGGAAGTGCCGGTCGCCTGGGCAAATGCCGATGTGGCGAGGAAGAGACCCACGAGAAATGCCAGACCACCTCGGGTGGAATGGCGCCAATGACAGATTGCAGACCGGCGTGTTTTCATTTCGATACCTCGCAGAGAGTTTTGAATCGCAAAACATGCGTTGCGGAAGGAAGTCCACACACCCCGATGCGCGCCGGTGATCGCAGATGAAACGCACTGGTCCGAAGACACGCAAGGCTTACTGCCGAAAAACCTCGCCCGTTGCGCCTTGACGCCACGCAGCAGCGAAGGGGTTCTCGCGTGAACTTCCTTCTATCTACCTATTCAGTGTTTGAAGAGAAAAATGTGTCGCAGGAAAGTGAAATACTCCGGAAGATCGGGGATGAGCGGTGTCCTGAAATGGAGACGCTTGCTTCAGGGATGGCGACGGAATCGCGGGCGGCGATCAAAAGTTCGAGAAGTGATGGTGTTTTCTAGCTGCCGTCAATCATCGTCAGAGCCAGAGGTCAACCTGTAATGCGCTGGCTGCCTGGGCAAGATGCTGACAGAATCCCTCCGAAGCGCCCGTCGCCGGATTCGTGACGCTGCCCATGTACATGCCTATTCCCACGCCGCCAGGCGTCGTGACTAGGGATCCGGAATCACCGGAATTTGCAGGGTGCGCGAGAAAGATGCGTAGGGGCAGGCTGTAGTGAAGACTGCCGCGGCTTGAGTTCACCTCAACCACTTTTGTCCGGAAGACGGAGTGTTGCGTGTGTACATCGACGTCGATCCACTGTGCCACCAACTTCCTTGTTCTCAATCGCTTGGTCGTGGTGGCCGGCATCTGGTTCACTTCAACAAGGGCGGCGTCCACGCCCTCCGGAGCAACATCAATGAGCCTGCCTGATCCGGTTGTAAACGGGATTGTTTGTCCAAGAACGGGCTGCCGTAGAATATGTTTTGCAGTAAGGACCGCCGTCTTCGAAGCCAACGGAGGTCGTTTCGATTTAGCCCAGCATGCGGCGGTTCCGTGGCGTGGATTCACACCGAGCGAGTGAAGCTCAAGTTTCCGCTGGCGAACAAAGATCGGAAATCGGATATCACCTACAGAGATGGCATAGGGCGAATGTGTATCAGGTTGGGGCTGTCTCGGACGTTTATAGACACTGGCGTTTTCTTCGAGATCAGAGGGAACCGTGTAGACGATAACGCCGAACGCGGGCTGCTCCACTTCGGGATTCGCGAAGCCGTACGTGGTCATCTGAAAACCGGGCATGGAAGCTGCAAACCCGCTGCGCTCGAATGCATTTTCGATCGCCATAGTCCAGTGGATAGCCCGCAGTTCATCTTCGGAATAGTCGATGGTCTCGTCGCGCAATGCGTCCAGGATTTTAGCGTATGGTCCGAGCAGTTCGCCGTCTGGAAAATGCTTGGGCAGCAGCTCGTATCCTTCAAGCCTTCTCGGTTGAGGAAGTTCCATTTCCTGGCTCATTGTTTTTCCTTGCGGACCGCACTTGCATCCGGGTCGCCGTAGTAGCAGTAGGAAGCGAAGGTATCCGTGCCGCCGGATGCAAAGGCTTTCGCGCGAATCTTCTTCATCGCTTCTCCGAATGTCTTGCCCGAAAGGACTTCCTTGTAGAATCCCTTGCAGACTTTCTCTGCGACAGCATCCTCGACGGACCAGAGTGGAGCGACCACAGCCGACGCGCCCATGCGCAAAAATGAATTGGCAAAGCCTCCGAGACCATCGAGGGTGCGAACGGTGAGTCCGACTTCGCAGGCGTTCAAGAAGGTGAAGGGGTGCCTGTCGAACGCCGCGTGAAAGCCCTTTAGCGCTAGGATTTCGGACGAATCGAGCAGGTCCTCCGGATCAAGCTCTAGAGTTGGAAAGGCCGCGGCTTTTCCATGGCAGATGAAGTGAACGATGTTATGACGCGATGCTCCAATTTTCTTGTCCAATCCCACATAGGTAACGGGTTTGATTTGGGTTGAGCCAGGGAGTGTTTTCTTGAGGAACGTTGCTTCTTTTGCGGCAAGCGCGAGACCTGATTTTTCGGGCGCAACGATGAACGCGGTTTTCATCGGAATAAATTGACTGGCGGAACGGAAATCACCTGTAATCCAGCGTCCCAGGCTGTAGGTGACGCCGAGGCAATCCACGGGCAGAGTGCCGGTTGGCACGGGAATCATGAGTTCCCAGGGGATAAACGGTTCTTCGGAAAGGACACTGATGGTTTTGATCTTGTGATTCTTGAAGGCCTCAAGCAAACAGGCTTGAGCCTCGGGGGTTACCGAGTTCCAGAATTCAATTCCGGCACTCTGTATTCTGGCGATCCCTTGTTCTCCCTGAGCTTGATCGAATCGGTCGAGGTGCTTGCGCACAAGCGCTTCTGAATCAATGGGCAGATTCCAAGGGCCTTTCCAGTTGCCGGCCGGCGTGAAGCACGACAGTTTGAACGAGCGGCCATCGTTTGTCCCTGTTTGTTTGAGTACTTCGATCCGGATGTCGGATGGTTTGGCCTGAAAATCCACGGCAACGTTTGAGGTGGGTACATCGTTCGGAAGTGTGATCCCGTTGCTGTCGGGATCCTTGGCGTCGGGACGAGAGTCTTTCCAGGAAAGCCGCTGCGCCTGGGAGTTATATTCGAGGAAGCGGGTAATCTTTCCCGACGGCCTGCCTTCATAGCGGAACAGCGCCATGAAGAATAGTGGCCCGGGATTCTGCAGATCATGGACCATGGCAAAAAATGAAGCCCTGGTGCTCTTTGGCTCAGACTTTGTGAACACCAGTTGCCCCTCGTGCGGTCCGTCGACGCGAAAATGAGGCGAGCATACAAAGGTCACGTTGACCGTGAACTGCCGTATGTGTTTGGGTACTTTCACTCGGAGAGGTTTCACCTCGGAACCCGGATCAGGAGGAGTGTCGTTTGCGAATACAAACACCTGGTAACGGCCCTCGATCGGGGTCGAATCCATGTCCATGTGTGGTATGCGCTCGACGATCTCGGTTTTCGGCCGCTCTGCACGCGAACCGCGGTTGGAACGTGCTGTAGCTGCGTCTGCACTTTTCCGGTGGAGTTCCACAGATTGTTTTGTCTGGACCTCATCAAAATGGTCAATCTTGACATGGCCGAATCCGCCGTAGGGACGGGACGGCCGCTCGCGCTCGGATTCGGAAGTTGCACGGCGGCGTTCGATCCTCGCATCTTTGAGATTCAAACCGCGCGGCGCCTCTTTGGCTGGTTTGCCAGAGCGAGAGAGGAAGGGAGCGGAGTCCCGATGAAATTTCCGGAGAGCGCTCGATAGTTTGTTCGAGACCGCTCTATTTCCTAACCGCGATGCCCGATGAATGAACTTTTCGACTTCGCGCTCGAAGTATCGCAGAGCGGAAGTTTCTGCGGTGGAGATTCCAGGACGGCAGAGTTGCCGGGCCAAGCGGAAAGCCAGTCCCCAGATGCGCCGCTGGACCGCCTTTCGAAGATCCTGGTCGAGACGGTTCTGTGGTAGCGGGACGGTCTTCATTGGATTGTCTCCCGGTGAACGCAGTTGCCATCCTCGCCGATATACCGTACGGCGATTTGGTCGCGGTTGAAATCGAGAACGGCAAAACCGAACTTCGCCCAGGGCTCTACGCCCCCCGCGCCTCCAAAGAGAACATCACGATATTCGAAATCTCCCGGCTTCGGGATCTTCGCTTTCTGACTATGAATCTGATAGACAGGAACTCCACCGTGGCCGATGCAGCTTGCAAAGGGCAGAGCAGGTACGCCTTTGTAGGTCAGACAGCGATGCTCGTGTCCCCAGAGCCAGGCACGAAGATTGAGTTCGCCATTGGTCAAAACGCGCTGGATCTTGGTGATGAGAGTGAAAGAAGGCTTTTCGTAAGAACTGCAGTACTGGTGGTGGCTGAGAAGCATGACCTTCACTTTGCCTTTCTGCGGGTGCTTTGCGGCCGTTCCGTTGATCCAGTTCGCCTGGTTCCCTTCCAAGCCGGCATTTTCGTGGGCCGTATCGATCCCAAAAAGTTGCCAGTCGTCGTTCGAGAGGAGGAAAAGGCTGCTGGGGCCCTGCCAATTCTTGAAGCGCGGGTCTTCGAGCGCAACGCCGAAGTAATGATGACCGCCGGAATACATATCGTGATTGCCGTTCAAGGTGAAGGAGCCGATCTCGTCCTTTTCGTCCAGCTTAACGGGCCAATATTTTAGAAACCGTTCAACGTATTCGAATTTCCAGCCCGCGTAGTACACGTCACCAAGGTGGATGACATGCTGCCGTTTCCTTTGCTTAATTCCGTCGTCCAGTTCATGGCGCATTAGCTCGCTGATTCGCTGTGCCCTGGGAATCCCGCTCCCCCAGTCGCCTACGACGATGATGCGTGCATTGGGATGCAGTTTGATCGGGTCTTTCCGAGCGGGAAGGGGCACAAAAGGATGTTTTCCCCGGAAATAGCGCATGGCTTCGGCGAGTTTTGCACTGACCCAGCGGATGTCTGTCTCCTCAAATCTGCCGAAGATTCTTCGTCCCGTAGGATAATCTTTCCAGAGGGAAATGCGCTCGCCTCCCTGCAAGGGCACCGGTCCGCGGCGCCCAGGTAGATATTGGCCTTCGATGGTTTGAGGGCGCTGGGTGCGGAAGTACTCTTCGATAGCGGACTGCAGATTGCTCAGGACGGGTGACTGGGGAATGTACGCCTTCCGGTCGGAAACCGACAAGGTCTTTGGGGCGCGCGAGGCTCCTCGCTTCTGCGCATCCGTTCGCGCCGGAACGGTGAGATCCCGTTTTGCCTGCTGGATTTCAGCGAGAAGCTTGCGAATGGCGCTTTCTGAAAAGTCGTCAAATGGGGTTTTTCCGACCGCCCTGCGGCGCGGAGATCGCAATGTGGCTGCCGCCTCGGACTGCATGCCGGCAAGGAAATCTTCGAGAAGTCGCCGATTGAGAACTTGCTGGATCATGGCAGGGTCTCCTCTCCGCGCGCAGCACCGGATCGTGGAAGGCATCATACCCGATGACGTATTTCTAGACTAGCCAAGTATAAGGTTTAGAGATAGCCCGACGGCAGCCTACCAGTCAATGTGAATGCTTTCGTTTTGACCGTTTGCGGCGAGCAAGGTTTGCTCCGCAGCCGAATTTGCGAGGGTTGTCCAGGTATTGCGTGAGAGTGAAGCCCAGTTCGCCGGGAAACCGGTCCACGTCAACATATCTGTAAGTCCGGTACCCCTTCTCGCAGATAGGATACTGCATGGTCACCAGGGTCCGCGGGAGGATTTTCCGGAGCAGGGGAAGTTCCTGGTCAGCGCCGATGATGTTGTCGATTCTCGTCATGCGAAGGAGTCGAGACAGGGCGCGTTTGAGTTGAGTTGGCAAGACTTTTCCTTGAAAGCCAACGACCCAGAGTGCGGACTTTTGTTTCCTGCGTTTCCATTGCGCCGCTGCAAAACGCGAATCGCACGCGCCAAGCCAGAGGACGACGGGTTTCTGTGTCTTTCGCAAAAGATTTCCAAGCTCCGACCATGTAATGTATTCTCGCGGATTGGCTCCCAGTGCCCGGTCGTTGCCGTGGGAGCCGATATAGAGAAACTGCGCGTTAGAATTATCGCGAAGCCATTGCCGAATTGCGGCGAGTGCCTCGGCCCGCGTCGTGGATTCAACATATTGAATCAGGACTTCTTTTCGGAAACTTCGGAAAGGGCCAGCGGCCTCCTTTATCTCGTCTGGGTCGAGCCATTGGAGCAGCAGAATAGGGGGCTTGGGATCCTTTAGGCTCACGATGGGTTTCCTCACTGGGGCAGCGATGACACAGAAATGGACGCCGGACGCTTCGCGCGGGACGCCAGCCTAATTGAATGGCGATCCGATGGGCGGCAAGCCTGCTAAGGAAGCAGCCCTTTCTTAGTCGAGAGAGTCCGGTCGAGGCGCACCGACTGCGTTGACTGCCGGTCTACGCCCTTTTCCGCCTGAGCAGTTGTGACAGCGAGGTCACGCCTTCCTGCTCGAGGAGGGTTTCGAGTTTTGTATCCGAACGGTAGCCTTCCGCAAACTGCTCGCCATACGTATCTCGAAGCGTACCGACGAGAGTATCCCCGCGCTTCCGGCGGATTTCTCCATTTTCATCCTGGCACCGCGAATCGAGCCGGACGTTACACGACCTTTCCTGTCTTGCCATTTTGGTTCTCCTGGCAGTTTTTGGCTTGCCAACTGCCTGCGACTGGACTACAATGCGATTATACAGCAAAAATAGTCCACATGCATATACTTTATGAATCAAAAGGATACAATGACGGCGGAAGCAAATAAGGTAGAAGCGAGAGAACTAGTCCAGCTGGCCCGCCTGGCAGTCACAGGAAAGCGAACGGACCTGGTCCTCTATATCCGTCGTCTGGCCAAGCGGTATCGCTTGTCCTTCCCGGAGCTTGCGGAGGAGCTGACTTCCGTCGTCCGGCAGGTGCCGGATTCTTCTTCTGTGCTGCGGGGTACGGTCGTCGACGGCATTCCGGTTGATCAGGATTCACGGTTGCAACTGGCAAGACCCGAGTACCCGGTGGAGCTCGACATCGAACCGATCTGGGGAGACCAACTCCGGTCTGATCTGGAACAGATCGTGGTCGAACGAGAGATGGAGATGAAGCTCGCAGACGCGGACCTGCATCCGACGAAGTCCGCGCTTTTTGTCGGCCCGCCGGGTGTTGGTAAAACGCTTGCCGCCCGATGGATCGCAAAAAAACTGAATCGTCCGCTCATTGTCCTGGATTTGTCGGCGGTGATGAGCAGCTTTCTTGGGAGAACCGGAAACAACATACGAAATGTACTGGATTACGCAAAGGGACTGAGTTGCGTCCTTCTCCTCGATGAATTCGACGCGATTGCGAAGAGGCGCGACGATGCCGTAGAAATTGGAGAACTAAAGCGCCTGGTGACCGTGCTCCTGCAGGAAATTGACGAGTGGCCGGCGTCCGGCCTTCTGCTTGCCGCGACGAACCATCCGGACCTTCTCGATCCCGCCGTATGGCGCCGGTTTGAATTGATTGTAGAGTTTCCTATGCCCTCAGAGGCAGACGTTCGCCGGGCGGTTGAGCTGTTCCTGGGAGAGGATGCGGAAGAGAAGAAGTGGGGCGGCGTCCTCGCACGGGCGTTTTCAAACGCTTCGTACGCGGAAATCCGCCGCGACCTGCTGCGGGCAAAGCGCAATGCGGTTGTGCATGGGCATTCGTCGCTCGTTCCTCTGCAAAGAATTGTTCAGGAGCGGACCGTCGGTCTGGACCGGGAGGGCCGCGTGGAAATCGCGCTCGGGTTGATGACGCGCGGGCTTTCGCAGCGTGAAGCGCATGAGTGGACGGGAGTAAGCAGGGATACGATCCGGAAGGCAGCGCAGCAGTAGAAGAGGACGCGTGGCAGAAAGTCGAAATTATCTGTTCGGTTACGGAGAGCGTCTCAGGGAGCCGCTCGAAGCACCGCGTCGGCAGATAGAAAAGTTCCATCCCTACACGGTCGTGGAGGCGCGCAAGCGGCTCGCACCGCGCATCCAGCGGGTTGCGGCAGACATAGAGGAATTGCCGGACAGCGCTTGCCCCCGGGACGAAGCGGTAGCCGCGGTAACCTTGCACCCGTCCTACCTTGCAAAGTCGTTTTTCCCAAGCGATCTGTTGCGGGAACTGCATCTCGACTCCGTTGGCAGCCGCCCGCGGCGGATTCGTCCGGAGAAGGGCACGAAGAAGCAAACTGCGTCCAAAGGAAAAAACGACACGTCACCGACATCCACAACGATCGATATCTTTGTTCGAGGCCGGAGGAGCGCGTTCGAAGAGTGGGCGGAAGTGATTCCGGATTGGCCGGTGGAGCCCGGAATAACGGAAGAGATCATACGCATCGAAGATGTCCGTCTCATCCCTCCGGTGGAACGGGTAAAGCCGATGCGGACGCGGAGTGAGACTCCTCTCCTCGAGGTGGTTCTGCACCGCGCCGACGCGTATGTTCTAGAGGGTTTCCGCGAGTATCTTCAGGCGCTTGGACTCCGTCTCAACTTGGACGAGCGAATCGTTGTTCAGAATTTATGCTTCTTGCCGCTGCGTGCTCCGGTCGAACTGCACCAAGAAATGGCGAAATTTTCCTTTCTGCGCGTTGCCCGAGAAATGCCGGCGATGCGGGAACTCCGGCCGGCAGGCTGGGCGTCCGTGCTGCGCTCCGCTCCCGCCTTCAAAGTGGACATCTCCCACACCACGCCGATAAATCCGGATATCCGCGTGGGAATTTTTGACGGCGGGGTGCCCGACGGGATTCTGCCTGCCACGCTGGTGCGAAGGAAGAAAGCCAAGGGAATCGGCAAGGCGGTTGCCGACGCGCAAAGCCACGGCCTTGGAGTTACGTCTTCACTGTTGTATGGGACTCTGGTGGAAGGCGAAAAGGCGGCCCAGCCTTACGCGGCCGTCGATCACTATCGGGTGATTGACGAGAACACCGTTCACGATCCCCAGGGCGAGTACTTCGAAGTCATCAATCGCGTGATGGATGTCCTGAACCAGAACCATTTTGATTTCGTGAATCTCAGCCTGGGCCCGGACCTGCCCATTGAAGATGACGAGATTCATGTATGGACGGCGTGTCTCGATGCACATTTCTCATCCGGCAAGACGCTGGTGACCATTGCCGCGGGTAACTCCGGAGCAAATGACTGGGATTCGGGAAATGCACGCATCCAAGCACCCGCTGACGGTGTGAACATATTGGCGGTTGGTGCGACAGATCGAAAAGGAAAGAATTGGAAGAGGGCCGGGTACAGTTCCATAGGACCGGGAAGGCGGCCCGGGTTCATCAAACCAGATATTGTCGCGTTCGGCGGATCCTCGACAAACCCTTTCTGGGTTCTGGACAGGGATCGCGCGGGATACGCTGTCCCGATTCAGGGGACGAGCTTCGCTTCACCGAACGCCCTCCGGGCCGGTCTGGGTGTGCGCGCCTATCTCGGACCCGTTGTGCAACCAGTGGGATTGAAGGCGCTACTCATTCATCACAGCGACGACGGGAATCACGAGGTGCGTGAAGTCGGCTGGGGAAGAGTTCCGCTCGAGGTGGAAGAGCTGATCACCTGCGCGGATGACACAGCGCACGTCCTGTATCAGGGAACCCTGGACGCCAGCAGCTATCTCCGTCTCAGGGTTCCGCTCCCGGCGGGAGCGTTGAAAGGAAAGATTACAATTGCGGCGACGTTCTGCTATGCGACGGAAATCGACCCTCAGGATCCGCTGAATTACACGCGGGCGGGGCTGGACATTACGTTTCGTCCGAACAGCGAGCGTTTTTCCGATACGCCCTTTGGAACGTCCAAACAACCCTCTTCGAAGACATTTTTCTCCTGCAAAGCCTTTGCGAGCGAGGAGGAACTGCGACATGATGCGCACAAATGGGAAACCAGCCTGAAAGCAACGAGGACATTTTTCGCGGCGAGCCTGAAGGACCCTGCGTTCGACGTGCACTACAACGCTCGCCTTGGCGGAGCGCAGTCGAGCCAAGGCAAGGCCATCTCGTACGCGCTGGTGGTCACCGTGCACGCGAAGCATGTAACGGATCTTTACAACCGGATCGCGCAGCGGTACCGCACGCAGCTGGAGCCTCTCCGACCGATCATCCGGCTTCCCATCCGGACATCCTGAAGTCCTGGAAGCCCAGATGCAGACTGAGGCGGAACCACCCCCGCGATCGCCGACGCAAATTCATCATGTGCCGGCCACCCGGCGGAGCTTGGCAAGCACACGCTTCAATCGCTGGCGGACAGCATTCGAGGATTTCCGCGCTGAAGAAGCCCATTCCTCCTCTCCATAATTTTCTTCCAGTTTGAATTGGATGAGAATATCCATTTCGTCGAAACTCAGCAATCCCCTCGTGAGGCACTGACGCAAAAAATGGCGCAGCCAGATGAGCTGCTGGCCCTGGTCTTCCGCAGCCAGGTTGGAGAGGATCTTTTCGTTACCGTTTCTTTGGATTGACTGGTAATTGCTCTCTTTTGCCGCCCACACAAACAGCTGGCGCTTCGTCGCACGAGAAATCGCGAAGGCAAAGTGGGAAGTTCGTTTGCGAAGTTCGGTCGATCGTAGAAATTGCAGGAACAAGCTGAGGCTTTCCTGGGTGATGTCTTCGCGAGAAAGTGTTGGGTGCTTTTTTCCTATGCAGCGGATGGTCCGATGGATCATAGGCAGGAACGTAAGCAGCAGAAGAGTCTCCACCAGGAACCACTCGTTCGCCGGGAAAGTCAAGAGGTCGCGGAAAATGTCGTCGGAATCAGAATTCACAGGTGAGGATCGCAGGTGAGAAAGCAAATCCGCGGCAGAATCGAATGTCCGCAAACGATGCGATGAGAGAAAAAGCTCTCGCACACGCTGGTCGGCTATTCGCAGTTCAGCGAGCAGCCCAGACTCCATCTCACACAACAGGCAAGCGCAGGATGCGAGGAACATGACCGGCCTTTCCCTGCTTTGGGCCGGAATCGATGCGAGCCGGAAGCCGTGTCGCATTCGGGAGGCGCAAAACAGTGCGCAATCAGAGGCTCGGTTGCGGGGAGGAAACCGGCGTGCTCTCAGGCGGGGGCAGGGACGTCCCTCGCGGGAAGCGTATCCTCCACAATCCGTTTTCAGGCGTGGAGGATTTTCTTGAATTGGCAGCAATACAGGACAAAAGAAAAGGCCCTCCGGCCTGAGCCGGAGGGCCTACGTGTGCCGCAATCAGAACGGCGCTTCGCTCGACTCGGCGCCAGCCTCGGTGCTGGGCGTTGCCGTCGGGACTTCTGCTTCCGCGCGGCTGAGCCTGCGGACGGAGTTGGCGCGAACGCTCCAGAAGACGGTGACCTTCGCGGACTTGGCCTTCTTGGACTTGCCGTTTTCGCGCTCGTATTTCGAGCTGACGAGCAGGCCGTCCACGAGGACGTGGTCGCCCTTGTGTAGCGTGTCGGCGATGGACTCGCCGAGGCGATTGAAGGCCACGACGCGGTGCCACTCGGTTTTAGACTGCCACTCGTCGTTCGAGTCTTTCCACGACTGCTGCGTGGCGACGGACAGCACGGTGAAGTTCGTGCCGTTGCCGCGGACTTGCCGCTTCTCCGGGTCTTTCCCGAGGAAGCCGATGAGTTGGACGTGATTGAGATACATGATTTGTTTCTCCATTTCTGCCCCATTTCCTTGGGGCACCCGAGGGCGGAGTGGATACTGCTCCCAAGGCGAGCGGCTGCATTCTGGGAGGGACCCAAAGGGTTCACAGGGTGGAACCGGGAAAGCAGAAGACGCGAAGCTGCCGGGCGCAGGAATTATCCCGAAGCCGTGCCCAAGGAAAGGAGCGGCGGAAATTGGAACAAGGCCGAAATTACTTAGACGACGAAGGCAAATCCTTAGAAAGGGAGATGTAAACGAACAATTTCAGCAGTGACGGTCGAAACGGACCAGAAAAATGATCGTCGAAGAGGTCAAAGCGCGAATTGGATACAGGAGGATCAGCACGTTCAAGGTCGTGTCGAAGGCTTCGGCGAGCCTATAGAGCCGTGAGGGTGATGCGGACGGTCTGCCACCGGCCGGTGCCGCAATCTCGCGGAACGTGGGGGGCTAAATCCTCCGTAGTGAGCTCAATCAAGCTCTGTTCGGGCAAAAACCAGATGTGAAAGCGATAGTGTGGTGCTCGTTCGAGTGCAGTGTTCCATTCATTTTGAGTGAGAAATATTTCGCGGTCCTCGCGGGCGCAGGATTTGACCTCAATGAGCTTGGCGATGGGAGCCACCGGTCCAGGGTCGAAAGAATGTACGTCATAGCCCGCGTTGTTATCGTCCAGCGCAATCCACCGCGGAGGCGTCGTGATGCCCAGCCGGGAAAGTCGGTCCGTTTCATAGCTGATTGTGAGTAGTTCCGCTTCCCGCCCTTGCGCGAGTCGTCTGTCGTTTTCCGCTGCGCGGGCGTCCTGCGCCAGAGCGTCCCACCATTTGAGAATTTCGCTGCTGGGCGCGGGGGAAAACAGGTGAGCGGCTTCAAAACATTGTTGCTCATTCTCAGTGAGAGCTGCGCGTAACCTGTTTCGCCCATAGGACGCGAGGCGTGTCCACCATGGCGACGCACGCTGAATCGCTACGGAGAGTGTCTGACGAAAAAATACCGCGATATCGGAGTGGTCGACATCCTGTGGGAGGAAGGAATTCAGCAAGATTGCCGTTTCGTAATCATGATAGGCATCGTCAGGGGAGAGACGCTTGAGTGTCAAAACTACGTCGGGCATCGACGTGGCGGAGTGAATTAGCAGGTATCGCCTAACGGCAAGCAAACCATTGAATGCACTCATCGAAAATAGCGGTTGGTGCGTACGGGCAGGCACTACTAATCCTCGTCCGTACCGTCGAAGCTTGGTTCCTTGCCCTCCAGCTCCTCGATAAGGTCGATCAAGTCCTGCAGCTCAATCCCGTAATCGGTCGGGTCCGTGGCGTTTTCTTCATCGAGCGCGAGCTCGTGCAGATCGGGATCGTCGAGGAGCTGCTGGAGGTTTCTGAGCTTGAGCGCGAGACGGCGGTTGACCGAGCGGTCGATGCTGCCGATTCCCTTGGGCGCGACAGTTTGAAAAATGTGGATATGCGTTTCGATGTCGGGTTTCAGGCCCAGACGATGAATGCGATCTATGGATTGCAGGTAGTGAGTCGTGTTGTAGCTGCGGTCGAGGTAGATGGCGTCGTGGCAGATTTCATGCAAGCTAATCCCTTCACCTGCGGCGGCCGGATTGGCAATCATCACGGAACACGCGGGGTCTTCGTGAAACCGCTTGATGCGGCCTTCACGCGTCTCCGGTGTGCTGTCGTCGCCGGTGGGGATGTCTCCGTACAGCGTCACAGGATTCAAGTCGGAAAGCTGTTTCTCCATTTCCAGAATGGTGCCCGTGAAAATCGTCCAAATGACGCTTTTCCTGCCTTCGCGGCTGAGGTTGCGCGCAAGAGACGCGACCTCCCGCATTTTTCTTGAAGGCCCTTCCTCGATAACTTTGTCGATGATGCCGGAAGCGATCGAAGAAATTTCGTTAGTTTCCGACATGGCCTGCAGGGCGAGGGTAGGGTTAACGGACAATTGCAAAAGCGTCATGACGGACCGGCGGGCGCCGTAGACATCGATCCGGCGTTCATTCTTGAGCGAGCTTAGTTGCTTCAGTGCTTCGCTGCGGACGATGGCGTAAAGCGCCAGTTGTCCTGGATTCATGTCGACTGATATACGGTGCTGATAGCGCCTAGGAAGGTCGAGATCGGTTTTGGTGGTGCGGACGTACAACGATCCCAGGACCTGCCGGGGCGCGGCGCCGCGCGCGATTTTCAGGCCGAGGCCTGCTCCTGGCCAAAGAAAATCCAACTGCGATTGAAGATCGCTGGGCGCTTGCGGCATGGGTGTTCCGCTAAGGATGTCTCGACGTATCGGGAGGGAAGAGAGATTTAAGAGTACAGCACCGCGCAGCGATGAGAGGCCGCCCTTCATGCGGTGCGACTCGTCGAGGATCAGGTGGACGGGACGGCGCGCCAGGTATGCGCCAATGACCTCGGGTATCTGGATGAGCTGGTCATAGGTCATCAGAAAACGTGTCGCTCCGCTCTCGAGTGCAGTGGCGATCGCGTCCCGGCCCCCGGTCAGCGTCTTGAAGTCCTCGGCATTGTGATTCGGCGCGGCGGGATCCATGCAGTCACGGATAACTTCATGCCAGGCGATGAAGGCGTTCTTGGGGGCGAGCACGAGAAGATGCTGGCCCGGCTGCTTGGTCAGCAAGTGGAGGGCGAAAGTCACTGTTGTTTTTCCAGAGCCGGGTACAGAAAAATTTGCGCCGTTGGAAAGCGTGAGGAGTCGCAAGAGGTCGCGCACTTGAAACGGTTTCAGTTCCCGTTTCGTGAAGCCCGCGGTGCGAAGGCGCTGGCTGATTTCAGCTTCTGTTAGCTCGATCTTCAGGGAGCCCCTTGATGCTCTGACGGTTTTGTATTCCCTGACAAACTGATCGATGCGATCTTTTGCCTCGCCTAGAGGTCGAAAATGAAATCCTCCCTGACGCTGCAGCGGAGCGAATTCACGGATAAGCGAGAGAACAGTCGCCCAAGGAACGTCTAGGACGGATGGGGCAAGCTCGTAGTCTGTTTCCAGCGCAAGCGCTCGCTGTGTGATCCGTTCCCAGATGGCGCTGTCATTGACGGTCTGAAGATGGAAGGAGCCGCGGAGAGTGTGCGGATGATAGTTGATGTCGATCTCGACCGTTGAAGTCATCAGACAGCCCTCAATTGCCGGTCTTGGTCGTCGGCTGCCCGGAATTTGCGAGTTGATCCTTGAGTTTCGTAGCCCGGCTGATGACGCTGTCGAGCTGGGCGATCATGGGTGCGTAGGTGGCGGGGTCGGCCGTCGAAATATCAACCTCCAGCAATCTTGTGTTGGCGTCCTTGACGGCCTTCAGCGCGGCCTGGCCGCGTTTTTCGTCCTGTTCCGCAGACTTAATGCTTTCGCAGACGGAAATTAGCTCGGCGGCGACTTCGTCACGGCGAGACGGATCGTCGAGGACTTCAATAAGCGGTTTGTACGTGGCGCCCTCGGTTTCATCCTCGATGTCGATGTCCAATTCATCCTCGGAATTATCCTTGCTGGCCGGAGGCGATGTCAGATCGACTCCAAGTCTGGCCGCTAATGCTTCGGCCACCTCGGGAGATTTCTTGCCGAAACTGAAATTGAAAGCGTAGGCCCGGTCGCGCAGCTGTTTGGAATTGTCCTGGATGACGTAGGCGACGCGCCGGCTGATTTCCAGTTCTTCACCGCTCTTATTCTTTAGAAGCTTGGCCATGTCTCCGAAGAGCTGTTCGGCCCCCTCGACCAGATCGTAGTCCTCGGGTTGCCGCTTCCAATCCTTGAGATAAATCTCGGCGTGAGTCAGGGCGCTGAGGGCCCCGGCGATTTCGCTGGTTGTCTTCCGCATATCCTGGGCGATCTGGTCGGGCGTGAAGCCGCTGGCCATGAGATCTTTGATGGTGAGGGCCTCATTGACCCAGGTGTAAGGAAGCTTGGTTTCCGGCTGCATTTGCAGGCGGATCTCGATTTCCTTGATTTCCTTATCAGTGATGGATGCCGGGAGTACACGGCAATTTACGTGGCTGTAGCTCTTGTAGATGGCTTCCCCGGTGTTGTAGAGCTCACGCATGGCGGCTTCACGGCGATTGCCGTTGATGATGACGCCTGCGCTCGTAATGAGGAGGGGCTCGGTCTGTTTTCCATCTGCGAGCACCGTTGCAATGGGAATGATCGATGTGGTGCCTTCCTTGGAAAAAATGTCGAGAAGGTCGTGCTGGGCCTGCTGGGCGTCCTGATTTTCCTGGCCGGCCGAGAAAAATTCGGGAGTGAGTTTGTGCTGGCGAACATATTTGAGTTGTTCGGTTCTGGTGCGACCGTTTGCCATCCGGTAGATGAGCAGCTCGATGGGCAGCCGAACAACGGGAAGCTTCTGTGCTGCGTTCTGGTATTCGTGGAAAGTCGATAGCTCCAGCGGGTTTTCACAAGCTTTGGCGATCTGGGACTCGCGTTCGTGTTTCGGGGTGACTTTGACTTTGTACGCCATAGGGATCCTCACTCGAACGCGATGACTAAAATAGGCACGGTGATGATGCGGTCGTAAAGCTGCAGCTCGCCACAGAGCCGCTCGAAATTGGCGATGTTGCTGCCGAGCTTCCCCGCTCCGTTGCGCGTGGGCACGGCCAGAGCCGCGGCCTCGATCTTGTTGCGGTTGAAGAGATACTGCAGTTTGAGCAGATCGTAAAACACGCGGCTGACATTCCCTGTCTGCAATTGGATCGCGAGATCGTCCTTCTGGCTGAACACGGTAGCGCCGACGAAATTCGGCGCGATCAACAGCTCTTCGGACCAGCCTTCGTTCGTGAGTTCTCGGCGGACATGATCCCTGATTGCAGCGGTTGCGTGGGCTTCGAGCGTGATCGTCGGGGCGTTAAAAACGTCTGTGATCCATTCATGCAGTTCCCGTTTCTCCCACTCCACATTGCCGTTGCGGTGAGAATAGCCCTCGGTGAAGTTCATTCGCACTCCCTCGGCGGCGGTTCGTACACGGGCTTGTTCATTGGCCGCACGCGGAGTGTGCCAGACCTGAGCTGCTTGATGCGATCCAAGGCCTGTTCTACGTATTCCGGGACGATGTCACAGCCGTAGGCTTTTCTGTTGTTCCGGAGGGCTGCGATGGCGCTGGAACCCACGCCGAGATATGGATCGAGGACAGCATCGCCTTCGTTGGTAAGTGAAAGAACTAGACGCTCAACCAGGCCAACAGGGAATTGGCACGGGTGCTCAGTTTTTTCGACGTGATTGGCTTTTACGTTTGGAATTTCCCATACGTCGGAGGGGTTTTTCCCGAGTGGATTCCCGGAGAGCTTGCCTTTGTTCGGGCCTTTAAAATGTTTCTTGTTCGGATATTTTGAGGGAACGCGAACCTCGTCGAGGTGGAAGGTGTAGTCCTCGCTCTTGGTAAACCACAGAATCGTTTCATAACGGCCGGAAAAGCGCTTCTGGCAATGTAGACCATGCCCGAAGGTCCAGATGATCCGGTTACGAAGTTGCAAGCCCGCTTCCTTGAAGACGGGGTAGAGGAGAATGTCGAGCGGATAAACCTCTCCATCCTCGACGTAGTTTCCGATCTGCCAGCAGATGGAGCCCTTCTGGTGCAAAACCCGCACAGATTCTCTAATGGTTTCTCGCTGTGCGTCGAGATACGCCTCCATGGACCGCTTTGTTTCATATTCTTTGCCGAGATTGTACGGAGGTGAAGTGATGATGAGCTTCATGCTCTCGGCAGGAAGGGATTTCATGAATAGGAGATTGTCCTGGCAGAGGACAACGGCATTATCCTTCACAGGGAAGGGCAAGGTCTGGCGTTTGGCATCCCTCTTCGCTTCCGGCTGTGATCGCGGCGGCGAACCCTTCTGAGCTTTTGTTGCTAACAAGTTAGGAGCTCCGCTCATGCCGGTTTCTTTGCGAAGAGCGGCCATTGATCGGCGACGTATTTTTCGGCCGCTTCGCGCACGATCCAAGCTACGGAAACTTTTTTCATTTTGGCCAGGTGCTCGAGGGTGTGGTACAGATCGGGAGGGAAAGTGACTGAAGCGCGCGGAGATCCGCTGACGCTTGTCTTTGCGTTCTTCTTCGCAGTAGAAGGCATGGATGCTCTCCTAAAGTGGTTGCACCACCTTACACCACCTCGGTGCAGAAGAAAACCCTTAAGAAAAGTTGAGCGTGGCATGGGAGGATTTCCTTGGTACAACTAGGCTAAGGTGAGCTTACCCCATTGGCGAATATAAAGCGAATAACAAAAGAGGGTCTGTGGCCAAGGATGCAGCAGACGGCGGGTCGAACCGAAGCTACGAGATAACGAGCTGTGCTCCTGGCACGCTATCCGCGCAAGAACTTTCCGCATGCCTGGAGATTATCGGCCAGGGTGGGGCAGTTAATCTGGCTTCGGCGGCGGTAGAACTCCCGCTGGCTGCCGTGGTGGCGGTCGCACGTTTGGGAGAAGAGATTGTCGCGGTGGGAGCCATTAAGCGCGTTCGCCGTGAATACGCCTCGGATAAGGCAAGTCGTAGTGGAACCGTCTTCAGCCCAGAGACGCAGGAGCTTGGCTATGTCGCGGTCGTTGAGAAGCACAGGGGGGAACATCTTTCTTCCCGGATCGTCGCCGAGCTTATGTCGAAGGATGTGGGGCAGCTATTTGCGACGACGGACAGCGAGCGAATGAAGAAAACGTTGAAGGGCGCGGGATTTGTGCAAAAAGGACATGAGTGGATCGGATCACGAGGAAAGCTTTCGTTATGGCTCCATAAATGAATGGGCTTGTCGAGAAGGAAGTGATCAATCGAGCTGTCGAGACGACTTATAGTCCACATTCCTCAAAGCATTCTGCGTCTCACGCAATTCCTGAAGGCGGGCTTCGAGTTCGGCGGCGTAGATTTCTGCGCGTTCGTGAACTCTAGCGTTCTGAATCGCAACCGCGGCGGGGATGGCAAGCGATTTCGCAAAGCGAAGGTGCTCGGTCGTAAATACATACGATGAGTTTGCACCGAGCGACAGAATACCAAGAACTTGGCCGGCCGCAACCAATGGAACGCCGAGCCAGGATTGAAGGTGGTCAAAAGGTTGGGCATCCCGCCACTCAGATTCATTGGCCACACTTGGTAGCAGGACCGCTTTCTTCTCAAAGAGGATGCGCTGAAGAAATATGTGTTCTGAAGCTCCGAATGTCAGCCCAATTCTCTTCGGTGCGCTGCGGGGTGCCTCACGGGCGACCATCAACTCAAATCCGTCTTGCACAAATAGAACTGTTGCCCTGTCGAATGGAACCAATTCGGAAATGCATTGCAAGAGCGTATCTAATACGGAGTCCATCGCTAAGTTTTGGCTGAGTGCCAATGTCGATTTGCGAAGTGCTTCGGCTTCGGCACGGGCGGCCTCCACAGTATCGAGTTGTTCGGCAATCTTCATCTCGGCCTGTTTGCGGGAAGTGATGTCCTGTACTGTGCCGACAAGCCAGCGCGTTCCGCCTTCTGCGGGGACAGGAACGCCTTTGGCCCAGGCCCATCGAACTTCTCCATCGGCGCGAATGAATCGGAACTCCTCATCAAGAATCCCAAAATCTCCCAAGTCCTGAAGTCTGGATAGGACGCGAATGCGATCTTCGGCATGGATTAATTCACGGTATGACGATGGATCTTCCTGAAGGCTTTCGACGGTGCGTCCCGTGATTGTGGCGTACGCAGGGTTAATGTACGTGATCTCTTGCGTTTCGGCATCCATCATCCAGAAGATTTCCTGAATGTTATTGGCCATGTGTTGGAATCGTTCTTCACTCCTTCGAAGAGACGTCTCCGCTAGTGTGCGCTCCGTCACGTCGCAAAGGATTAGGACATGGCGGGCCGGCAAGTAATTCGCGGCGGCGGTAAAGTCCACGAACAAGGTTGTTCCATCGCCTGCGATGAGTTGCGCGCGGCCTCGTTGGCTTTTGTTCTGGAGGAATGTGGTCCATCGCCGGTCAAATGCGTCACGATCTGCAAAGAAACGACTAATGTTTTGGCCGACCAATTTGTTGGTGGAAAATCGAAGAATAGTCGCGGCTCCCGGATTCGCATCCAAACAATTAGCTTCATTATCCACGATCAGGATTCCGTCGAGTACATTTTCGAAGATGGACGAGAATTCACAATCCGTGTAACGGAAAGCTCGGTCAGCTTCCCGATGTTCATTTCGGAGATGCCAAAGTGAATAGAAATTTAGGAAAACTGCAACGCTCAAAGCGACGAGAAGAGAAGGAACCAAACTAGCAGCAAAGATTGCGCGGTAGCTATAACCAAAAAGAGATAAGCAAAGTAGGCCGATGGAACCTGCCAGCATGGTCACGGAACTCCACCGAAGCCACTGGGGGAAAGAATGGTAGAACATCGTCGAGGGCTGCGAAGGCCAAGATGGACTCATGTGAAAGACACCTAATTTGGGATTGCTCAACGCTCGGAGACTATCACCAGGTGGGATATGACTTCCTTACGATTTCCGGATGTCCGTAATTAAGGACAAGAAGTCACAGAAACTGGACCCGCTGAGTCGGATGGTATTACATGATGCAAATGTGCAGTCTCTTGCAGACCGATTGCCCTACTTGTAGATGCCGCGATCGAGCCCCTCAATTAAATCTGCTGCCTTGACCCGAAACGTCTCGCAAATTCGCAGAAGAGTCCTTATCGTGATCGGTCGGCCAGCCTCGATCTGTTGCCAGTGGCGTGCGGAAAATCCGTGGCCGATCATGTCTTCCTGTGTGTAACCGTGGGTCTTACGTAGTTGTTTTATCCGAATTCCCAAAGCGCGGAAGAATTGTCGTTCATTAATCACCCAATCTATTTAAAGAACATAAGACGAGACCACCACGAGCAGATTAGCTGTGCAACCTGAGTCGCTCACTTCATACTAATCGTTGATCGTTGGGGTTCGTCAGAGATGAAGATAGGTGGCGGGAGGCACCGGACAAGTGAACTTACGGAAATTTCAAATACAATGGAAAGGCGCAACAACGTTGTACAATTTATTGGGCGTCCTTTTTCTATTTGCTGCCAATGACGAGCCGAAAAGCCACGGGCTATCATATCCTCCTGGGTCCAACCGCGTCGTTCTCTTAGACGCCGAACTCGCTTCCCTAGCCCCACAAAAAATGAAGTTGCGTCGATCACGCATATCCATTTAGTCCCACACGAGCAAAAACACCACGAGCAGAATAGCTGGACACCGAAATGTACAAATGCTACCCTCACGCAAAGATTTCAGGGGAGGGTGTGGACAGCGAAGATGGATGTATCTGCGACAATTGGATTCCGCGCGAGGATTGTCTCGCCAGCAATCCCCCAGAATCGCAGTCAGGAGGTACCGGCTCGACCGGTTGATGAGTTCGAGCCGGACGAGGAGTTGATTTGCAAGGTCAATAGAGGAGACAGAGAAGCACTGTCCAGCCTGTTCCGTAGATATGCGGTGGTAGTCCGCAGCGTAGGGAAACGGATCCTTCGGGACATCGGCGAGGCGGACGATCTGGTCCAAGAAGTATTTCTTTACATTCACCGGAAGAGCACGCTGTTCGATAGCTCGAAAGGGTCGGCGGGCTCCTGGATTATCCAGGTTGCTTACACGCAAGCGTTGTTGCGCAGGAGGCGGCTGAAATCCCAGGGATTCTATGTGTCCGGAATCACAGACAAACCGGACGAATGTGACCGCAACAACAATAAAGGAGCAGACTACGACCATACGGTCGAAGGGCTTTTCGGCAGGAATGGATGGAAGAAAATCGTAGAGGACCTAACAGAGGATCAGAGAGAGACGCTCCGGCTCCACTTCTTTGAAGGCTTCACGTTTACAGAGATTGCCGAGAAGTTGGGCCAGTCCCATGCTAACGTCAGAAATCATCACTATCGTGGTCTTGAAAAGCTCCGCAGACACCTAGCCGACGACCAATTGAACAGGCGATAGTCCGTGTGCTATGAAATGAAATGCGATGGGAAGTCGAGGCATTTAACCAATGGGGTCGCATGAGGAGTTCCTCGAGCTTTGCGCCGCTGCGACCGCTGGCGAGCTGAGCGCCGACGAACAAACGAGACTGGATGGCCATCTGGCCGTGTGCCCGGATTGTCGCCGCGTGATGACCGAGTACGAGGCTGCAAGGCGAGCCACGGTGACAGCTCTGGCGCAGGAATTGGCACCAACGGGAGAAACCGTTGGCGACTCCTGGTCAGTCGAAACGGCAGAGAAATCGTTTTTCAAGCGTCTGCAACAAGAGCAGAAACAGACGAAGTCGGCCAGGTCGGAAGAGAGCCGCACAGAAGGGCCGATGCCAGGGCGTCGTTTCGCTTATCGTCCGTCACAAATCCATTGGCGGGAAGTTTGGATGACGTTCGCCGCGGCGGTGCTTCTGGCACTGGCGCTCGGCATCACCTTATATAGAACAGGCGTGAAGCGGGGTGAGGATGTTGCGCGAACGATTCGAGTGGCGCCCAAAGAGTCCGCAGGTTCTCTCGAAGAACAAACCAGCGATGCGGGTTACGCGCGAGCTCAATTGGAAGCAAAGCTCGCGGAGAACGCTAAGGTCATAGATGACTTGAAGCGTCAACTATCCGAACAGATTAAAGTTGTGAACTCCCTGAAATCAATGGGAATGGCTCCAGCAAACTCCTCGGGAAGCGCCCAGCAAGCCTTACAAGAGACAAGCGATGTCAGGGCCAAGCGAGATGAAGAACTTGTGGCTGCACGGGCAAAACTGGCGGAGTTTCAAAAGACAGTTGAAGCAGCGACAGCGCAGCGCGATGAAAACGCGCGCCAAGCGGCTGTTCTGGAGGCGAGGGTTAACGAGTTGACTCAGCTTGTGAGGGAGCGTGAGCAAGCACTCGATCAAAGGGATACGGAAGTTGCAAAGGGGCAAGAGCTGCTTGCGCATGACCGAGACATCCGAGAGTTGATGGGTGCTCGTGATCTCTATATGGCAGACGTGCATGATGTATCCGGGCAGGGGACAGACAAGACCTACGGCCGCGTCTTTTACACAAAAGGGAAAAGGCTGATCTTCTATGCTTTCGATTTGGACGCACAACCCGGCGTTCGGAACGCGAGTTCGTTCCAAGCCTGGGGGCGAAAAGGGCCGGACAAGCAACAAGCTCGGAGTCTCGGAATCTTTTACGAAGATAACGTTAGCAAAAAGCGTTGGGTCTTGAAAACCGACGATCCCAAAACGCTTGAAGACATTGATGCCGTTTTTGTGACGGTTGAACCGAACGGCGGAAGCCAGCATCCAAGCGGCAAGCCATTGCTGTTCGCCTATCTCCGCATTAGTCCGAACCATCCATGAAAATGTAGATGGTATCTCTTTGGAACTGTCCTGCTTTCAGGACAACGAGCGATTGAGACAAAAATACCCGCCATTCGCATAGACCTTGTTAGTGAGGAGAAATCCCTCACTTCCGGGAGGGTCCTTTGCGACTGCGCAGCCGTTTTCTAATTTCATTCATTTGCTTGTCGTATGCTTGTACATCCGCTGCGCAGTCACCTACCGGGACGATCAGCGGAATTGTGACAGATCCCTCGGGCGCCATGATTGCCAGTGCCGAAGTGATCGTGGTGAATGACGCGACGCGTGCACAGTTTTCCGGGAAGACGAACGACGAGGGAATTTACGTCGTTCCCAATCTGCCCCCAGGCACATACCGAGTTCAGGTATCGAAGATCGGTTTCAAGACGATCATCAAGCCGGATATCGTCGTGAACGTCCAGGACGCACTGGCAATCAATTTTGCGCTTCCTCTTGGTGCCATGTCCGAAATCGTAACGATTCAGGGAGGCTCGCCGCTCGTCAATACCGAGTCAGCGGCGGTCAGCACGGTGATCGACCGCCAGTTCGTCGAGAATCTGCCGCTGAATGGGCGAAGCTTCAACACGCTTCTTCAATTGACGCCGGGGGTGGTCATCGCCAGCCGTACCAATGCTCTGTCACCAGGACAATTCAGCATCGCTGGTCAGAGAACAGATGCTAACAATTTCAGTGTTGACGGAGTTTCCGCGAATTTTGGGGTCAATGGAAATAATGGCGCGTCGGCCTCTGGCACGGGTTCTGCGCAAGCATTCAGTGCGATTGGAGGCACGAGCAGTCTGGTTTCTGTGGAGGCTCTGCAGGAATTCCGTGTTGAAACATCTTCGTTTGCGCCGGAATTTGGTCGCTCGCCGGGTGGGCAGGTAATCCTGACCACACGTTCCGGTACGAATGATTTCCACGGCGGAGTGTACGAGTACTTCCGCAATAACGTGTTGGATGCAAACGACTGGTTTGCAAATCAGTCAGGTCAGCCACGCGCAGCAGAACGTCACAACGATTTTGGTGCCTTCGTGGGCGGCCCTATTTGGAGGGACAAGACATTCTTTTTCGTTTCTTACGAAGGTGCACGCCTCAGACTCCCTCAGGCCGGTCCTATTCTGGTCCCCTCCGAATGGGCAAGGACAGTCGCCGCCCCCGCGGCGATCGCCCCTTACCTCAACGCCTACCCTCAGCCAAATGACCGGACGGTAACGCCCGGGGTTTACACCGGCCAGTTCACAGGGGTTTGGTCCAATAGTGCAACCCTTAATGCTGGGAGCGTGCGGGTCGACCATACCTTCAATTCCCGGTTTTCTATTTTCGGCAGGTACAACGAGGCTCCCTCGGAGTTCGCGCAGCGGACCAACAGCCTAAGCAGCATTACCTCTGGCCCCGTCAATACCCGAACGGCAACCCTGGGGTTCAATGCGTTGTTGACCACGCAGATGTCCAATACATTCCGCGCGAACTATTCTAGGCAGTATGCAGCGAGTATTGACTCCGTGGATTCGTTCGGAGGGGCGGTTCCTCCGCCATTAAATCTCTTGTTGGGATCCCTTTCCCCCCAGAATTCCGCAGCTAGTTTCATCACCTTCGATACCACCGCGTACGAATTAGGGCCAGTTGCCGGTAACACGTCGAAACAGATCAATTTCGTCGATGATTTCTCGTTTGTTGTGGGCGCTCACCAGATGAAGTATGGGGTAGATTATCGCTCCATATACCTTGACACAAAGCCGGGCCAGCACCAGGTCTTCTATCAAGCGCCTAGTGTGCAAAGTTTTGTTTCCTCTGGTGGAGTAGTGTTTAACATGCCGACAGAAACCGTAGCTCCCGCACGGCTGCGTTCTCAATCCTCATCTTTGTACGCCCAAGACGCTTGGAAGATTTCTCCAAGAATCTCACTCACTTATGGAGTTCGATGGGAACTTGCCCCCGCCCCCGCAGCGCTGGGAGCGACTACGCTGGCATCCTGGACTAATGTTGACACGCCTTCGCTGATTACGCTTGCACCCTTTGGAACACCCTTATGGGGCACTACGTATAGCAACTTTGCCCCCCGGATTGGGGTAGCGTACGCCCTGACTGGTTCCGGAGACTTTGTTTTGCGCGTTGGGGGAGGTCTATTCTACGATTTGGGGCTGGGCTCAGTCGCAAACCTCGCAATTGCGTTTCCACATTTGGCAATCCGCAGCAACCCAAATACGCAATTGCCCGTAGATCCTGCTCCATTCCTGCCTGTCATCTCTACAACTCCCCCCTACGGGGCGGTGCAAGGATTTGCGCCGAATTTGAAGCTCCCCCGTTCCTATCAATGGAATCTCGCGTTGGAAAAGTCCTTTGGAGGGAAGCAAGTCATTTCCGCAACTTACGTCGGGCAGGCCGGAAGAGGTCTCTTGAGGCAGGAAGGGTTCTTTCGACCGAACCCCAATTTCAGCAGCAGCTTCAGACTTACCAAGAACGATGCCTGGTCGAACTATGATGCTCTGCAGGTGCAGTTTCGCAGGCCTCTTTCGGCGCACCTGCAAGCGCTTCTGAATTACACCTGGTCACATTCATTGGACAACGCGTCAGATGACGTCATAGCTGGCTTGTCCAATACGGTGATTTCAGCCGCAAACGACTACGCCTCTTCGAACTTTGATGTGCGGCAGAGCTTTTCAGGGGCTCTCACCTATGCTGTTCCGGTAGCAGCCAAATCAGGCCCCTTCGCCCTTTTGGCCCGCGATTGGTCCGTTGACACAGTCATCGTCGCGCGAAGTGGATTTCCATTCAATGCCATAGTGTTCGGCACGTCGCCAGTCCCCGGAGGAGTTGTCACGACACGCCCGGATCTTGTGCCGGGCCAACCGCTATGGATTAGCGCGCCGAATGCGCCAGGTGGAAAGATGCTCAACTCCGCGATTGATCCCATCACGGGCGCATTCACAGGCGCATTCTTGCCTCCATCGACCGTCCGGCAAGGAACTGAAGGAAGAAATGACATTCGCGGGTTCGGCTTGACGCAAGTTGACCTTTCGATCGGCCGAAAGTTTCCGATCACTGACCGCCTCAATCTGCAATTCCGGGCGGATGCCTTCAACGTCTTGAACCATCCAAACTTCTCGAACCCAAATGGTGATTTCGCGTCCGGTGCTACTGAACTTCAGGCTGCGTCAATGCTGAACCAGGGACTAGGCGGGCTGAATCCGCTCTTTCAGGAGGGAGGCCCGCGTTCGCTTCAACTATCGTTGAGGCTCATCTTTTAGCCGGACCGCCCTTCCTTGCCTTTGGGGCGATGTACTTTGCGACGAGAAATCCTGAGGAGACATGTTTCAGGACAGCCACATTTCTTGATCGATTTGTCATTTGCACATCTGAGACGGACAGCATTGCCGCTGCTCGGGGCATAGGCGACATGGAAGCTGTCTCTCTCCTGGAGCTAGAATGCGGGTTTTTCGAGTTTCGTTCCTGACGGTGGCCCTGCTTCACGCATTGACATCGTTTGGTCAGCCAGGAAAGCCTCAGCGATTGCGACGAGCGGTTACAGTTACCGATGCAATCGAAATGAGACGATTGGGTGACCCCGCGTACTTTAATGGCAGTTCGATCTTCAATGTCGCCAATTTCTCGCCTGATGGTACGCGATTCATCGTAGTTTTGGCTAAGGGCGACTTGATACACAATACCAACCAGTATTCGCTTCTTCTCTTCAAGACATCTCGCGTCTTCAACTCGCCGAAACCCGAACGCTTACTTACGATGTCTTCATTGTCGAACCGGGAGGGCATCAAAGATCTTAAGTGGCTCGCTGACAATGAGACTGTTGCCTTCATTGGGGAGAATCTGCGCGAGTCGCCTCAGGTTTACACGCTGAACATCCGGACGAAGCTGCTCACGAGACTTACAGACCATCCGACTCCGATCGTGGCCCTTGATACCACGGAGAATGCCGGCGAACTCATTTTCGAGGCTGACCCTCCGAACAAGCGAACGTTTGATACAGAACAAGTGCGCCACAACGGAATCGTCGTCAGCAGTCAACTTCTCAGGCAACTCTTGGCCGGAGACTGCTATCCGTTCGTCGCCACACTTCGGGAAGGTGAGCAGGTTTTCGTAAAGGCACGAGGAAAGCCGTCAATCAGGATCTCGTTAGACGATGTCGCCGCAGGCATCACGCGACTCTCGCTGTCACCCAATGGCCGATACGCATTGATAGAAGCCTGGGTTAGACATGTTCCCAAGGCTTGGCAAGATTACAAGAATAAATTTATCCGCGAACAGGCCCTGGAGCAGCAAGAAAAGGAAATTGCATCGAGATTAATACGATATGACCTGTTAGAAGTACGAAGCGGCCAAATTAAGCCGTTGTTGGACGCTCCTGCGGGATTTGGCAAGAGAGCCTTCGTCTGGGCGCCGGATGGACAATCTGTGGTCCTTTCAGGAGCGTATCTGCCCTTGGATGTGGCTGACCCGATCGAGCGGGAGCGGCGCGAGAAGGATACCTATGTTATCGAGGTAAAGCTTCCAAGCAGAAGCGTTGCAATAATCAGCGAGAAGGAGATGCGAGTTACGCGATGGGACCGGAAAACAAATAGAATTGTTCTAGTTCCAAGCGATCAGAGCGATTTGCACAACGTAACGTATGAAAAAACTGATTCTGGGTGGAAAGAAGTTCCTCCGTCACCCGGAGACGATTCGAATCCAAATTCCCAGTTAAACGTGACATTGGAAGAAGACAGCAATACCGCCCCGAAGATTTATGCCACCGATCGTAAGAGACAGCAGAAAACCCTGCTCCTCGATCTCAATCCCCAGTTTGGCGATCTTCGCTTTGGGAAGGTCGAAGAAATCAGTTGGAACGCGACAGACGGACATAGAGTCACGGGTGGACTCTACTTGCCGCCTGACTACGCGCCTGGGACACGGTATCCGTTGGTCATTCAAACTCACGGATTTAACAAAAATAGATTCTATATTGATGGACCATGGAGCAGTGCTTTTGCTGCTCAACCGCTGGCCGGTAAGGGGTTTGTAGTACTTCAGCTTGAAGGCCACGACGCTGGATTGGTGAAAGTATCGAACACATTGCAAGAAGCCCCTTACCTGATGGCTGAATATGAGGGAGCAATTGATTACCTGGACGCAAGAGGTCTGATCGATCGGGGCCGGGTTGGAATTCTTGGCTTTAGCCGTACGGTTTATATAGTGGAATACACTTTGACGCATTCGAAATATACATTCGCGGCAGCCACAGTCGCCGATGGAATTAATGGAGGATACTTCTCTTATATTGTCACTCCCAACGGGGAGGAGGAAGCATTGAACGGAGGCCCTCCGTTCGGTGATGCGCTCGCTCTTTGGTTAACAAACTCTCCCGGTTTCAACTTAGATAAAGTATGTACTCCTGTACGTCTCGAGTACTATGGATCTTCCGCAACCGTACTCGGTGGGTGGGAATGGTTTTCTGGGTTATCGCGCCTACACAAACCAGTCGACTTGGTTTATCTCCCGCATGCTCCGCACCAATTGGTTCGGCCATGGGAACGCATGACATCACAACAGGGCACCGTAGATTGGTTTGCATTCTGGCTTAAAGGCGAAGAGGATCACGATCCGAAGAAGAGCGAGCAACTCGTTCGGTGGCGCCATCTTCGTGATCTGGGTCAGCAGAACCATGCAAGTGACGAAAGGAGCCGCTGACTGGGCATGCATCCAATCGATGCTCGTTAGAATTTCAGATAGAGGTATGCGAGTTATAAAGACAAAGGAGTATCCTCAGGGTTCTCTGCCTCCCAACTTACTGAGGCTTTCCCAGCAGACCAAATTGTCGGCCAGATAAACCCTTGTCGCCGTAAGAACTTATGCAAGCAGCACCTGGAAAACTAGGACGATAAGACGATTAGTTGTTTCCTAGCCAAAGAGGTGCCGAGGTTGCGGTTACTCGTCGGCTGCATACGCATTGATACTGGCCAGATACGGGTTTGACGGATCGACTTCCATGACTGGGCCAGATTTCTCGCTCGGGTCTTGAATAGCCGATACTACATTGCCCAAGAGCGTAACTTCAGGTTTCGCGTAGTTCATAAGATCAGTCCTCTGTTTCTGCGTTTCCGGATCTCTAAAATAACCTCGACCTTAGTTCGTGAGCCCGTGCTGAGTGGGTTCGCGAACTTCCTCGACTATCCAAACGAGGCCTCTCTGACAAATAGCCCGTGGCGAAAGTGCAATGGTGTTTCGTAGGGATTGCCGCCGCGATTCACAAGTAAACCATAGGCTGCTAACAGAAAGGTCTTTTACACTGACGTCCGAATTCAGTCGAGCGCCCCTTGGCGCCAAGAGGCGCTCTGATCTTTCACTTACTCGTCGGCCGCATAAGCTGCGACAGTGGCCGGGTTAGGATTGGTCATATCGCCGTCGAGGTTCGGGATCCCTTTTTCGAACGGATCCTGAATAGCCGATACTGCGTTGGCCGACAGACTGATCGCTGGTTTTTCGTAGTTCATAAGATTCACCTCCTTTCATTTTGGCGTTTACATGCTAGCTAGCAAACCTTTGGATGAGCGCGGGTCCGTCGACGCCCCCTAGTGGCGAAGTGCGAAGTACTTTGGCTAGTCGTTGACTTGCAACCACAAAATATTCCGTTGTCTCTAATGTGTCTCAGCCAGAGTTCAAAACCCACCGTGCGCGTCACCGTGATCAGTGGAACTTCCATTCCTTGCCGGGCCTTCTGCAATACTTGAAGAAAGCTCCCTGTATCAACGACACCTAAGGAAGAGGTCGCCATGTGGTGGCTCAGCTCGGTGATGCTGGCCCATTCGGTCGAGATGCTCGTCATCGGTGCTCTTGAGACAAACGCCTTTCGTTTCCGGTTTAGGAGTTCGTCCGGCACGAGGCCAACGAGCGCCCGGCGCAGGAGGGAGCGGCGCTGGCCGGGACGGACAAGTTGCTCACGCGGTATCGCGTACAAAAACTCAAGTAACTGTTGATCAAGAAACGGATAGCGTTTTTCGTATGGGAAATCTGAGGAGAGGGCAGCACACGCCAGTTGTCTCCGCATTCCGTCGAGTGTGCTTAGGTTGTCTTGAAAGCTTGGCAGCGGACCGAACAGTCTTACCCTGGTTTGATAGCCTCGAAAGGCTCGTCGATTGCGTTTGACGAAGTCGGAATTCAGCCAAGGTGCTGGGCGTTTGTATTCTGGGACGCCGACGAGAGCCGTAGGAAGAAAGGTCCGGACGGCTTCAAAGAGCAGATAGAACCAAGGTTTCCTCTTGTTTAGCGCCCAGACTATCAATTGATGTGCGAGAATCCTGAATTTTGCTCTTGCGAGAAGATTTTCGAATTCGGCAGTAGGCGTTGGCACGCCACCAGTGACTTCGTCACCTCCGATACCGGAGAGCACGACGCGGTTTCCCTGTGAAATCATGCAGTCAATGAATCGTTTTCCAGTTTCGGAGAGACGGGTAGCGCCAGAGCCAGGCGTGGAGGCAAACTGATCACGTTCGATCTGAAAGTTGAACCGTTTTTGCGAACCGACATTGATGTGGCAGCCGGTGCGGCCGCGCTTTTCTTCGACTCTGGTGAAGTAGGGGCGCTCGTTCCAGTTGGGTTCGGAGTCGTTGTAGTAGGAGATGGTGTCAAGGCGCGGAGTTTCGGCGAAGCCACGGGCGACGACCGTGTCTGCCATGCACACGATGGAGGACGAGTCCATGCCTCCGCTGAGCTCAGCGAGGATGGGGCTGTCAGAGCGGAGCCTGCGGCGGACGGCTTCGGCGAAGACGGCACGGAAATGCTCTTCGTATTCGGTGTCGGTGCGATAACGGATTCTCTTGGCGGGATCGAAATCCCAATACTTGCTGCTGGTGTGCTTTCCGGCTCGAATGGACACGGAGCACGACGGCGGGACGGAATGGATCCCGACATAGGGCGTCAAATGAGCGGCGGGAAAGAACGAGAACCAGCCGGCTATGTACTCTTCGTTCAGCGCGAAAGAGTGGCCTGCGAATAAGACGAGTGGGTCGAGGACAGTACTCCAGGTCACTTGGTCTCTGTCAATTGAGTAGTAGAGATGGCGCGTGCCGATGGGATCTTTAGCTAGGATCAGCAAACTTGAGTTTGCGTCCCAGATGGAGAGGGCCCAATCACCGATAAGCTTGGCGAAACAGTCGGTGCCCCATTCTTCGTAAGCCGCAGCGACGATGGAAACGTCCGTGGAATAGGTCGCTAGAGCATTTCTCAATTGGCTGATCAGCTCTGCGCGATTGTCCAAGCGACCGTCCCAAGTGATGACAGCGCCTGAGTGCGTGACATGAGGCTGTATTTCGTGGCGGGATTCAATCGTGGTGTGGAAGGCGCGATACAGAATGCTAATGCTCGTCCTCGCGTAGGAGCAGCCATCGTCTGGGCCATACGGGGCGATGACGGGTTTCACCTTTTCGAGGTAATCCATGTCCACCGGTTTACCGTCGAGATTCCATCTTCCGAACAGAACGCTCATGTTTGTTTCCCTTTGACTCCCGTTTGTGACTGAGTCCCTGCTAACACCGATCCAAAACTGCATATATTTCCGGCGTGTACGGTTTGTCGTTGACGACGCGACCGTCCACTTCCACCCACGCGTGAGCCTTAAATGGCATCTGTTGGGCGCCAATGACCATCTGGCCTGGGACGCCGTATTTCTTCAGAAGACATGCCGTGGCGGCGGAGCGCTGCAGGCAGAGCGCCTCCTTCCAATACCAGATACAGGCCATGTCCACAGCAGAGCAGATCTGTTCCACGGCGTCGGCGGCCGGGGCCGGGCTTCCGATTGGATAGTTGCGAACCTTGTCGTAGAGCGCCCCGAAATTGCTGCGGGCCAAGTAGAGGTCGAAATGAATCAATTTCAAGTAAGCCTGAAGGACAAGAAAAGGCATAAGAAAGGCCCCCGCCTTCAAATGGGTAACTGCAACTGATCACAAAGAAAAGCCATTCGATCCGTCAATGCTTCAATCCGTTCGCCCAGGGGAAGGACGGGAGAATGCCCACGAAACTTGCTGTAATCGAGAAAGATCGGGTGTCCGGAAACATTCGCCGCCTGCAACCGGGCGATCATTTTGCGTGCGTGGAGCGGATTGCAATTCCGGTCGGCGTCGCCAGAGACGATCATCGTGGCAGGATAGGCCACACCAGATCGCACCTGCTGATAGGGAGAGTACTTCGCGAGAGCGGCGAAGTCCTCCGGGTCATCCACGGTGCCGAATTCATCTTTCCAAACGTGCGCGTTGTCGAAAAGGTGGTAACGAAGCATGTCCAGCATCGGAACCATGCAAAGGACGGCGGCGAACAAATCGGGTCGTTGCGTGAGCGCAGCACCCACGAGCAGGCCGGAATTCGAACCGCCGAAAATGGCTAGCTTTCCAGGATGGGTTCGTCCCGTTTTGATGAGCCATTCGGCTGCGCAGAGGAAGTCATCGTAAGCCGTCTGGCGGTTGCGGCGCTTGGCGGCGTTGTGCCACTCCGCGCCGAATTCCGATCCCCCCCGAATGTTCGGCAGCGCAAAGAGGCAGCCGCGTTCCATGAGAAAGGCGACAAAAATGCTGAACTGCGGTGTCATGGAGACACCGTAGCCGCCGTAAGAGGTCATAATCGTTGGGTTGCCGGCTCCATTGAGAATGTCGCGGCGGCCCACGAGGTACATTGGGATTCTTGTGCCATCGTTGGACATGAACCAAATCTGGGAATGACCATAGTTTGCGGAATCAAATGGGATACTTCTCTTGGCCCAAAGTGTGCGGTCGTTGCTTTTTGTCGAGTAGCGGAAGATCGTGTCGGGTTCCGTGAAGGATTCCGTTTTGAAGAGAAGCTCGTCGCTGTCCGGCGAACCGCAAACGATGCGGAGAGTTTCGTCGTTTCGAGTAGGCAATTCGCCGAGCGCTCTGCCGGAGAAATCGAAGATGCGGATTTGGTGAGCCATCTCCTTCATGTAAGAGACAAAGATGCGGTCACCAACAACGAACCAATTGTTGATGGGGATGTCGATCTCGGGGACGATGAGGATCCACTCATGTTCTGCGTTATCGCGAAGTCGGATTTCGACGATGCGGCGATTCGGTGCCTCATGGTCCGTGATAGCGAGAATCCTGTCGTCGAGCAATTGCAGGCCAAGGCTGTAGTCGATTCCAAGGAAAATCGGCTCTGGCAGATCTTTTCCTTCGAACGATTTCAGGTAAATGTCCGTAAGTGTCTTGTCGACGAAGCGAGAGACGAAGAGGGCGAGGCGCTTCCTGTCGGAAAGGAGCGACAGCCGGAGTTTCTCGTCTTCGCCCGCGAAAAAAATCTCCCGATCTTCAGAGGATGGCGTTCCCAGAGCGTGTTGATGCGCAGCGCGATAGAAGGGCCGCTTCGCATCGAGCGCTTCGTGGACGTAGTAAAAACTATTGCCATCCGGCGCAAAAGCAAATCCGCGCAAGTAGCCGCGAGGGAGGAGATCGGGAAGACGCTTCCGAGTCTCAATCTCGAGCAGCTCAAAGGTCCCCGTTCTTTCTCCCCCTTCCTTCACTTCGTACAGGAGCAATCGTCCGTCAGATGAAACCCGAAGTGGTTTTACGGCGGTATATTTGCCCGTCCCCCTCTCGGCTGGGTCAATCAGCAGTTGATCCTCGCCGTTGGCACCGTCACGCTTGTATATGCAGGGCTGCTCTTGGTCGGGAAGGCGCTTCCGGAAGAAGTAGCGGCTGCCAACCTTCTGCAGGGAGTCATAGGTTTCGACAGCGAGGAATTGGCGGACACGCTTACGGATGCGCTCACGCCCTGGAATGCTGTCAAGGTGTGCGCGGGCGTAGCGGCACTGTTCTGCAATCCAAGCGCGGGTGCGAGCCGAGTCTGGGTCTTCAAGCCAGCGGTACGGATCGATGACGGGAACCCCGTGGAAAAAGTCCGTCACCGGCTCGGGGGTCGAATGGGGCGGAGTCATCATCAATTGACGCATTCGACCCTCCTTCGCGAAAGGGAGTCCGCTTCCAACTTCATTCGCCGGGCGAGACTTCGCAGATAGCCGGGCATTCGAGGAATCTTCAGGCGTTCCGGGTCCCGCCAGCTGTTCCCCGCGACCGCATAAGCAAATACGGCCACCAGCGGTGAGAACAAGAACGCCTCGGAAACATGTTCGGGCAATGAGACGGACTGCCAGGGCAGTGCGTAAGACGACCGGATGGCGTCTTCGAATGGAATGAGCGTGGAATAGTCTTTCCGCAGATGCGAGATGAGGTATTCAAACGTCAAAAAGGGATGACTGACGTGCGCTTCAGCCCAGTCGATGAAGACGCAGCGCTCGGAACCAACAAGGATATTGCCCGAATTGAAATCGCCGTGGCCCAGAGTGTCGGGAATCCCTACTAACTGTAAGCGTTGCAGAGCGCTCCTTAGGGTTTTCCCGAGGTCAGAAAGTTCCTGCCTTGAGAGAATCGGGGGTGGCACTTTCGATTGCTCCTGCATTAGATCGGCAATCACTTCAAGGAATGGGTCAACCAATTCGAGCAGCGTCCCCGCGCGCAAATCTCTACATCCTGCTTCCAGTAGGTCTTCAATCGATCTAACGGATGCGGTCTGAAGACCAGCCAGAGCCGTCGCCGCTTCTTTCCAAGCACATGACACTTTCGCCGCTTTGAGCAAAGGCCCGCCGGCGTCCGCCATTAGCCAACCGTGGCAGGCGGGCTGAGTGGCGAGCAGGGATGGCAGATATTCAGGAAACAGACGTGCGAGAGTTACGCTGATCGAGAATTCACGTAGATTAGGCTCGCCAACAGCCTTGAACCAAACGGCGTCGCCATCTGTAACAAACCGAATCAGGCTGAATGTGGCGCTCGCGTTGAGCTGGACAAAGTCCCCGGTGAGCGTCATCTGAAGTGGCCGGAGGATTTTCTGAACCCAGTCCTTTAGGATGAGGAGCCATCCAGGCTTATCGAAAGCAGTGAGACCAGGTGAATTGCGGTGGCCAACGTTCTTGATCCATGTTTGAACGGCACTCAAATCTTCAGACTCGATGAAGCGCCCATCCATCGGAACCTGTGTCGGAATCCACCGTGCCGCTGGTGGAGCAACTGCTTCGTGCTGCAACGCCTCGATCACGTGGTAACGGGCAATGGGACCGCCGGGCGCCGACGTGTTAGCAGGAAGCGGGTACAGGGAATAGACTTCAAGCCCCCAAAGAGCCTTAACCTGGTCATTCAGGGCTTGCGCGGGCCGGGTATATGCCGGAATCCCGACGCGAGGGAGACAGAAGCCGGAGTCGGTCTCAAAAACGAGGAACTCTGATGCATTCCGGCGGAGAATGATGAGCCTCCAAACTTCGATCTCGATTTGGACGCGATTGCACACGGTTCACTCGGAAGCGCGAAGTCCACTGCCCGCGAGAAGGGCGTGATTCTTCAGAGTTTCGCGAAAGTCGTTGATGTCTCTCTTTGCCACGTCCGCTGAGATTCCAAATCGCCGGACAAGCTCTTCCACGATACTGTCTTCGCATAGTCCGGTTTCCATCAGCTGAAAGATCGCGGAACCAGATGAGTTGAGAGAGAACATCCTGCCTTTATCGATGTCGAGGACTATCCCTCCATCGGCCGTGTGGGTACTCCGTATCCGTCCACGCATCGCAGGCATGAGATCCTCCCGACGTCCGGCGGTAACTTGGTACGTCCGTGTCTGGAAACTGGCAGACAGGACCGCGACAATCCATAAGGTTCAGGAAATGTTCTCAAATGTGAAGTGAGCGACGGAACGGGCTGTTAAACCGCCCCCGCCGCACTGGTCGTTTAGCGTCGCCGGCACCTATTGCTGTTCGCACTTGTGACTTGCAGCCTCGCAAGTGCGATGCGTTCCTGAACAGATTTTTTCAGAGAACAACACTTCGTCATTTTTGGGTATTCACACGCCGTGCGATCGCAACAACTCTGCCAATAACCTCCGCGTCGATACGATTTCGCAGCCGGAGGAGTCTTCTAGAGGTGGTGGTGCAAGGCCGGACCACGAGCATTCCGTTTTGCAGGCTGCAGGCGGCACACGAGCGGTTTCCATCGCGCGTTTCGAGGACATAAAGGGGTTGCGCCCAAACTGGAGAGGAAAGGGACGGTGCGGGAGTCTTGCTGTGCCTGTTTATGGCAAGAAACACCGAATCCCTGAGATACGGATGAAAGAGATCAGCGGTTGCTCCGGCCCAAAACAGATCGCGAACGGACAGATTCGGCAATCCAACTATCGACGGGAGAGCGTCCCGAAGAAAATAAGGCACCTCTTCGATCTTGCCCTGAACTGCTTCGAGGAAGTGGGAGGGCCAGACGGCTACTGATCGCGCCCGTCCATGCGAGGTCGGTTTCCACGCGTCCGGCATCGCATCCTGTCCGGAGTCCCCCATCCTCAGACCTGCAAGGCCGGCCACGTCCGAGATGGACACGCAATACACGGCGCTCAGGGAGATCAATTTGTGGATGTGGCGTGGGAGGAGGTCGCGAGCCTCGATATCGGAAAGCGTACTTGGCGCGCAGAAGTAATTCGGGTGCTCGAGGATTTTAGCGATTTCCCTGGTCCGCTCGGACGCTTCGCGGAAGGACAGGCCGCATCGAATGCGAAGTCGGCGAATCCAATCGCCGATGCGGTCGGATGATCTGGATGGTTTGATGGCTCCTGGCGTCCAAACCCGGGCCGAGCTTGCAGAGACTTCTGGCGCTTCAAGGGAAGCCAGCGGGCGAATCTCGAGGTCAACGACTCCCAGGATTTTTGCCTCAGTTCCCAACTGCAACTCAACCGGTGCGTAGGGAAGCTGTCTGGAGCACAGGACGATCCGGCCATGCCCGACTTGGCGAAGCCGGCTGCAGACGATGCCGCGATTGTGCTCGATCGCGAGAATGCGTTCCGCGTGTCCCTCCGCGAGGAGTTGCTCGGCAGGAAGGCGGCCGTCAATCCGAACAATGCTTCCTGGTAGCAGGTCTGGAAAGGCATACGCATCGCGAGAACCAATCTTTAGATACCTGAAGGAAGCATCGTATGTACTTGTCAGCGAATCGAGCCGCCGGACAGCTCTTCCGGATAGCCACTGACTCAACGGAGTCAACCCCGCGCCGAACAATACATGGCGCGCTTCTTGATACCAGGGAATATAGGCGCTCGGGTCGTAGACCCGGGCGTCCAACTCGGCGGTCTGGTAGCGGGGCCAAGCCGCTTGAAACCTGGCTACGTCGTCGAACGAGAGCCCGAATACATCCAGCCAGTCCGCAAGCCGGTAGCCGGTTAGCACGCTTAACGTGAACAATTGATGCAGGCTGGGACTGAACGAAGCCCGACGCAGGGCCTCGTAGAAATTGGGCGGAATACGAAAAAGACGCTTCCCGGCAAATCGAACCCGCGACAGCCGAGATATATCGGCTAGAGACAGGCCGCGGGCGGTAAGGATCGGGCGAATGGCGTCCGGAAGATTGAAACGCGACTTCGGGAGGGGGGCCGACATGGTCCGCACAGTGCAAGACGAAAATCGAACGCTGTGGAAGAAAATCGAAAGATGGCTGTATTTGAGGACGAGGCTCTTGTCCGGAATTCGAGACGGAGGCAAATAATTGCATAACGTAAACAGGGATGTGCTAAGGTGACTTTACGTCCACAGGTGTGTAGTAGCAAGTAGGGTTATATCAGCGAATAACAATGGACGCAAACGGGCCAACCGACCGGGCAGGCGTAAGATTGAAACAGCTACGGGAGCGCCTCGGTCTGACGCTGCGCGAGGTGGAAACGCACAGCCGGCGGCTTGCCCACGAAAAACAGAATCAGGATTTTTTCATTTCGCGCGGCTGGCTGAACAACGTCGAGAATGGCTCCTACACACCGGGATTATTCAAGCTGTACTCGCTCGGGGCGATCTACCGCACACACTGGTCAAGCATCTTTTCGTTTTTTGGGCTGAACCTGAGTGACTTTGGCCGGGATCAGGCCATGTTTGCTCCTCCCAAAACACAACTGGATATCGATTCGCCGGAAGCCGATGACACGATCGTGGTTCCCCTGCGACCTGGCGAGGCGCTCCAGTTAGACCGGACTAACCTTCTCTCAAAGCTCGGGGAAATTTGGGGAGAGGTTCCGATTCGGCTCCTTCAGCATCTCGATCTCCGCAACGGCGTTTACGGTTTTGTGGGAATGTCCGATCGAACCATGTACCCGATCATCCGGCCTGGCTCGATTGTCCAGATTGATCAAAATCAACGAAAAATCGCGTCCATCAAATGGCAGAACGAGCACGAAAGGCCGATCTATTTCATTGAGCTGCGAGGCGAGTATATCTGCAGCTGGTGCGAGATGCGTGAGGGTTACTTGTCGGCAGTTCCCCATCCGAATTCAAAATGCGAGGTTCGCCGATTTTCCTATCCGCGCGAAGCCGAGATCGTGGGCCGAGTGGTCGGCGTAACCATGCGCCTTGCAGAAGCAGGATAGATGACCGTATGAAGATGCAGAGAGACTCCTCACCGGCACCAGGCGTGGTTTCCATCTCTTGGAGAAAGGTGCCCGCGCATATATCCTGTTGGCGCGTCCCCGATATTATTCAATCCTAAGAACGAAGAGAGGCACGCATGATTATCGGAGATCGGTTGCGGGAGTTGCGGGAAGAAAAGAAACTCTCTCAGGGTGACATCGAGAAGAGAACGGGGCTGCTGCGATGCTACATTTCGCGCGTCGAGAATGGCCATACGATTCCAGCCATCGAGACATTGGAAAAGCTGGCACGAGCTTTGGAAGTCCCGCTCTACCAGCTTTTTTATGAAGGCGATGAGCCGCCCAAGTTGCCGAACCTGCTAAAACGAAAGACTTCGGACGACATCGTTTGGGGGAGTTCGGGGAAACAGGCGGTGTACCTTCATAAATTGACAAGGTGTCTGAGCAAAGCAGAGGACCAAGACCGCAAGCTTCTACTGGCCATGGCGCAAAAAATGGTCGCGGGACGTAATCGTCGCCCTCAAGCTGCAGCGTAAGATCGCAGGGAAACCTTCAACGTTCGTCACCGGAAATATTCGGGCCGCGCCACTGGCGCGGCCCGAGTGCACCCGCTGGTTTGTTCCCTACTTCGGCTTCCCTCTGGAAGCCTTGCTCTTCTTGGGAGTCGTTTCCCTCGCTGATTTCGAGAGTTCCTTGCTGACAGCCGTGGACAGTTTTGCGGTGTCGATTTTGTAGCGGGCGGCGGTGCGCGCCAGGTTCGTGTCCTTCGCAAGGAACTGACGAGGGTTGTATCCCGGGCAGTACAGGTCGGACGCGAGTGCACACACCACAAGGAAGTGCTGCAATTCCTGCGTGCTCATCTCGCGGATGGCCTTTCCGGCAATCGTCTTGTAGTCAACGGTGTTGCCACCCCACGAAGCTTTGGTCTTTTTTTCCTCCCACCCATAGACACGGCAGAGGCGGCGGTGGTTGTCATGGCCGAGGCGTTCGAAATAATCGAGAGTGGCCATTTCTAGGTCGGGACGCGACAGCGTCGCGGGAAGTTTCTTGCGAATCGCGTCGAGAATGCGGGCTCGCGTCTGCTTCTCGATACGTTCGGCAAGCAGTTCCTTGGCTCGCGCTGCACGCTCCTGCGGTGTCGCCTGGTAGTGTGTGACGCGGGCATGGACCGCGCACTTCTCGTCGCTGCATACGTGAAGCACTTTGCCAGCCTCAGGTCCGTCAATCACAACGGCGGGTTTGGTCTGCGGGCACTCGGCTTTCTTTACGGTGCGGTATTGCCCGTCATAGAGCACGTCGGCCTTTCGGCTCTTGGCTTGCCATGCGGGGGCTCGCGACACGCGCAGCGGTTTTTCGCCGGACTCTTCCAAAGGCTTCACACGAAGCTGCACGATAGCTTCCACCTTTGACCGGTAACAGGCCCGGTCGGTGCAAATGGACTTCTTCTGTCCTACTGCCTCGGGGAAGAGGAGCGGATTAGTGCCTGTGCGCTTCGGGCAGCGCACGCAACTTCCCGCTGCTGGAAGCAAGGCTTCGTCCTCTGTGTCGAAGGGAGCGTTGGTCAGGTCCAGATGGATTTCACGCTCAATCCACTGCCGGAGTTCCCTCACGGTGGCAGCCTCGGCCTTCTTGTCTTTCAGAAGAGCCGCCGCCGTCCTATGATGCGGGAAGCATTCAGCAAGAGCGCGGCGCTGGTCGTCCGGTTGCAAGCGTGCCATCTCAAACGCATGTGCGACCGTCAGCTTTCCGGCGTAGAACGCTTGTTGGACCTCGTCTACGAGGTGCATCAAACGCAGCCGCGCATAGACGTATTTCTCGGACCGCCCGATTTTCTCGGCCAGCGTCTCGACCGTGTAGGTTTCGGGTTGCAGGAGCATTAAGGCGGCATAGCCTCGCGCCTCGTCGAGTTCGTGCACGTCGGCGCGTTGCAGGTTCTCAATGAGTTGCAGTTCGAGGCATTCCGTGTCGGTGAGTTCGCGGATGGTGGCGGGAATGGTTTCCCGTTTGGCGAGTTGCGAAGCGCGGTAGCGCCGCGCTCCTGCGACGAGTTCAAAGAAGCCGTTCTCGCCGCCCGGCAAGGGACGGACGAGGACAGGCTGTAGAACGCCATGTTGGCGAATATTGCCGGCGAGTTCCGCCAGCTTCGCTTCGTCAAACGTGCGTCGTGGATTAGTTTTCGATTCCTGAATGCGATTGAGAGGGATGTCCTGAAGTGAGGACACCACGGGAGGAACTGGACTGCTCGGATTCACTGCGACTGCTGTATTCATTTTCGTTTTCTCCTTTTTCTCTTTTCTTGAATCAATACTCTTCGGGCAAAAGTACAGTTGTTACGGAACGGTCAGCTTCGGTGATGACCCAAACCTTGACGTCTGCATTGGTGCGGTAACTGCTCAAGAGCCGAAACCCGCGTTTCAGGCCGAGCTCGTTTTCCTTGCAATCGTCTTTATCGATGTCTCCCCAATCACCGCAAACATGCCTCGTCAGAAAATCGAGCGGGGTCTGTCCGGCTTTCGCGAGAGCGGCTAACGCGCCCGGTGTGGCGACGAGTTGGCCTAGGTTAAATAACGGCTTTCTTTCGGTTTGTTGCATGGGATTCTCCTGTTTTTGAATTTGGCCTTTGTTCCTCAGAGGCGCGGCCTGAGCCGCGCATGAAAAACAAATGCCCTTCATGGCGGGGGAAGGCGCCTGTCCGTCCGCGCTGTCAAGGCCGCGGTGTGTGCGTTCATCGGAGCGGAGCGGAGAGCCTTGACAGGAGAAGCGGGCGGCTAGGCGCAGGGTTGGCCAGGAAGGGCATTTAGGAGAAGCGAGAGTTCCGGTGGGAATTTACTGACAAGAGTTGCGGATTTGTGGGTCTCCTTAGGGACGGAGGAGCGCCAAAGGAGCAAACAGGGGAAACCGTTTCAATTCTTCTTCGGAAATGGAATTGTCGAGAAGAACAGGCTCACCTCGCTTGGCTACGCACAGCGTAAATGGTTCGAACGCTTCGCGCAGCAGCGCGGAATATTTTTTCCGGTCGTAGCCAAACCATCCTTCCCACAAAGCGTAAGCCCGGACGCGATCGTTCGGAACATGGGCTTCGGCATCCGTGATGACGTACTCGATATTTTGTCCCGGACGGAGTTTGACGCCGGTCCCAAATAGCTGCTGCGCGGCAATCGCGGTAACGCCCGCTTTCTGATAGTCGCGTGGTTCTCGCGTGATGCGTTTGCTCACAATAAGGTCGCGGATGTCCACTTCACCATTCGCCAGACGGTCTTGGTAGTTCGCAAACACCTCGCGACCGACCTCGAGTTTCTGCAAGTACGAGGCATAGTCGTGTGCTTCGGCAAGGATGGCGAGGACTTCATACTGCATCCGGCCGAGCAACGGGGGCGTATCGTGACGCCGGCATTCAAGGCCGCGCACTTTGAGTTCTCCGTCTTCTCCGACAGCAAAGAAACGATTTGGCACGGGCACGTCCGCGTATTGCTTGGAGGGAAGAAAGACGACGTAGCGATAGACGGATTCGATCGCGAGTGGAAGGCGCGTCTTATCTTCAATCTCTTGCGCGAGGCGCTCATAATCGGCATGCGTCGCGCCTTCCTTCCAGACGTAGAGCGAGTCCACCAGCGCATGAATCAATTCATAGCCTTGCCCTTCGGCAAGCTCTTTGGCGACAAGCAGGGTTTCGCGCGCGACGGCGTTAATCGCTTCATGCGCCTCGATTTTTCCGAAGCGCGCGTTCTTGTACCCGGTGTAGCCGAAGCAGCAGACGAGCAGCCATTTCATGGAGTCACGCTGCAATTTGTACCTCTGCGCCAGTTCGGTAGGCGCGGTTTTCTGGAGCTTCTTGAGTGCGGACCGCTTGGCGATCAGACGCTCGACGACGCGGCTCGTGATGCCTCTGCGCTTTTGGCAGATGCGGTAGCCGAGTTCTGGAATCCGGGGTGCGTCGGGGCAGCATGGGCAATTCACAGTTTCGGGAGAGATGTTGAAGCGCGCCATGATGCTCGGAAACTGGCTGACGAAGTCCAGTTCGGCCACGTTGGGTGTGAAACCGAGCTTTGGCACGAAAACGAGGCCGCCGCGGTCCGCGGCGAGGAGCTCGTCCGGTCGCTTCGGATCTTCCGGTTCCGCTTTTTGCTCGGGGATTAGTACGCCATCGCGGTGGGCGAGTTCCATCTGCATGTAGGAAATGCCGGTGCCGGTGGTCGTCCGTGCTGCGTATTGAATCGGAAGTTTGGTGATGCGGGCAAGCTCCCAGAGACCGGCGAAGTCGCACTTCTCGGAAATGAACGAGTTCTGTTTGTCCACATGGATGCGGCCGAAGAGAGTAATGGAGCTCGCTTTGAAAAGGATTCGTCCGTAGCTTGTGTAGCTGCGTCCTCGGGATTGCTGAATGGCCGCTGTCTCATCGCGATTCAGAGGTAGTGAACATTTCAGGCGCTCGGCCTGCTGCCGGAGCAAGGGAAGAATCGTGGAGTCGCCCCACTCCGAAAGAATGACGTCCGGGTCTTCGCGTTTGAGCATGTGCGCAAATTGAATCGCCGGAGGCTCGCCCGTTTCGTCGAGTTCCCAGCATCTCCCATCGACTTCGATTTCGAGCGCTGCGCGGCGGCCGTGCGTGGGATCGATCCGCGAAGGGCCTGAGAGGCGAATCTGCATGATTTTGAGCGGGGGCATTTCGTAGTCGAGCTTCCATTCGTCATCGCGGCAGACGATCGATTGGATTTTGCCATCCTCGTCCGCTTCGACTTCGACAAACGCCAGCGGGAAGATCCGTTTCTCCCAACAGTAAAGAGAAGCGACCATAAGGTCGCTGTTGTAGAGCTGCAGTTTCGAGTCGATTTTGTGCACCCATCGTCCCCAGCCGAGAAAATCCGAAGGACAGAGAACGGAGATTTCGAGAACCTGGCGGGGCGCATTCAACCACAAGTCGACCCGCTCGGTAAATCGCGCAAGCAGTTCGGTGGTTTTTCGCTCGGCGGCATCTCGCAACTGGACGAGCCGTTCCTCGGTTCCAGAAACGTAGAAGGCCGGGGCGAAACTATCGGTCAAACGGAAGTGCGACTGGTTCCGGTCGATCAGCCACAGCGTCATCCCCTGCCGGGTCGGGTAGAGGTCGAGAATCCATCCTTCGAGCAATTTCACAAAGCACCCCTGCGTTCTGAAGAACCTTCTCGACGGCATCCAGGCGCTTTTCCTGATCGAGAGCGATGGAGAGAAGAATGGCTTCCATTGGATTATCGTGAGCCTGATACGTGGCCGCCTGGGTGTAGCAGCGTACTCGCACGAAGAGGCGGTCGAAATGCGGCTGGTCCTCCCGCCGCAACGCGCGCCGGAATTTCTTCCATCGCTCCGCGTTTTGCTCAATCAATTGGACAAATGTAGGGACGGTCCTGCCCATGGTGTACCTCGCACTTTCCGTTCAAACAGATAGGAGTGGTGTATTTTTCTCGCGGATAAAGGAAAGGGAGGATTCGGGACCGGGTTCGACTTTCACGATGTGATCTGCCTGGTTGCGGAGTTTCTGAAAGAAGTCGCGTCGTTTTGTTTTGAAGGAAGTGGCATCGGAAAAAACCGCAATGGAGAGAGAAAGCGGCGCTAGCTCGCGTAGACCTTCGAGGGCATGTTCAAACGACGCCCGCGCCGGGCGGTCTTGAACGTCCTCGTCGAAAAATAAATCCGGCAAAGCCGTGATGATCAGCACGTCGGCTTGAAACGTCGCAAGCACTTTCGGGACTCGGCGGATGAGTTCTGTTAGTTGAAAGCAAGTAAAGGCGCGTGCGACTCGGATGAGAGCGTTCAGCGCGGAAGGTTCAAGCGCGCGCTCCCTCGCAAACCGTGCGATGAGGAGCGGGCTGATCTGATTGGCGCCATCGAGATACAAAACACGTTTCTGGCGGAGGAGGATCC
>Ga0210394_10000799_pt1 | contig 58437 bp, 57 predicted proteins | sample IncBWC12MmetaG_FD_160121 | JGI IMG/M metagenome (GOLD analysis project Ga0210394, IMG submission 160121) | Forest soil microbial communities from Barre Woods Harvard Forest LTER site, Petersham, Massachusetts, United States - Inc-BW-C-12-M | ecosystem: Environmental > Terrestrial > Soil >...
GTCTTTCACCAGAAAGCCAATATGATTGACCGTTGAGCCTTCCATGCCTCCGCTGGGGTCCGCCTTTGTGAAAAGAAAGATGGCGCCGGGATACTTAACGCCTTCAAAGGGGCCGCTTTTGATGGCCATACCGCCAAGCTCCAGATAGAATTTCTTGGCAGCCTCCACGTCGTGCACATTTAAGTGCATGTGGCCCACCGTCACGCCCATGTCATTCGGCGGATTAAGCTGAGCCAGCGATGCCGTTGCAGAAAACAGAACCGTAGCCACTATCCCGAGAGTAAGTAAAAAACCTCTCATGGAATCCACCTCGTTTTCGATAGCGGGTAACCGAACGCCTAGGCGGCGGAAACGTAACACTCTTCGGAAGGAGAAGCAAGAATTCGGGCCGAGAGTGTGGTTCAGCCAACCAGGTGAAATAACTCACCATCGAGTTTGCCGGAATTTTCAGCCAAGGGTGTTGTTTCGCCGTTGGCGACGCCCAAATCGAAGGCACTTATCCGAGTTCGTTTCGTAATTTTCTCTTTAGCTCTTCTGGCTAATCCGCTATCTGAACCTTGTATAGGAGGTGTCCCCGACCGATTGGCCACCCCGAGTCGAAAGAGTTTCGCAGATGAACGCTGCTGTATGGGACAGCTTTGCAAAGCCGTTGCTTCGCAGCTAACAGCGAAATATACAGGGAATCCCGCCTTCCTTAAGCCAAAATCCAGAGGCAAACAAAAGCAAATGAAGCATTAGCCGCCCCACCTGGTCAAATTAAACAGGGATCTCATCAGGGAAGTATCAGGGAAACGTGCCTACCTGATGTCAATTGTTCGACATGTTCTTCGATATCTCAGGAACGCTCGGCTGAGCGTTCCCAAAATGCCTGGCATTCTTGCCCGGCTGAAAGAAGTGGACAACAACGTAAAAAAAAGAGCACCATTTAAATATGACACCTCCAACGCCAGCGACGGTCAATGAGCGGAATACGCAGTTTTGGGAGATAGAAATAACTCGGAGGAACAAGAGGGCATCTGATCCGGCTATCCTCCAGATTGCCCTGCGGCGTATGAATTCGGATTTGTCGCGAGGGGTTCCCTTGAGGGAGCTGCCGTCATTTGAGTACTTGTTATCCGAGGCCGAACGAGATCAAAAGATCGCCCTCAGCGAACATGCTCGTAAGGGAGGCAAGTCTGCAAGAACCGATGCTTTACAAGAATTGATAGCGACATGTCTTGCCAAACGTCCACTTATCGGGGTAATGCAACTGATGGCCGAGCTCGAGGGGGAAGTCGGTGCAGGCGTGGTCACCTCTATTGATAAACCATCCGATCTCCTAGCCGGTGATATCCCGTGCATTCACTACGTCAACGATGACGGAAAAACCAAAACAGCCTCCATCCCGGGTCTCAAAGATCGTCTCTCCAGAGCCAAAAGAAAAATAAAAAATTCTCACTAGCTGGTTCGCGAGCGAAAGACCCGTTCTAAGCTCCTCCTGAGCGCAGGAATCTGCGCATTCGTCAGTAGGACGACAGGAGGCTATGTGGATACGCCTATCTCTGCTGATCTAACGGTCATCTATCAATCGGTTCGCGCGTTGAAACCTTCCTCTCGCAACGCCCGCATTCACTCGAAACAGCAGATCCGCCAAATCGCTGAAAGCATTAAAGCGTTTGGTTTCACAAGCCCGATTCTAATTGATCGCACGAACACGATTGTCGCCGGCCATGGTCGCTTCGCAGCAGCCAGGTTGCTGGGCATGGATCAGGTACCGACCATTCGTCTTGAAACGCTAACCGAAGCCGAGGTTCGAGCCTATGTGATTGCGGACAACCGTCTGGCCGAGAAGGCTGGCTGGGACAAATCCGTTCTAGCAATCGAATTGCAACACTTGATGAAAATTGATAGCAATCTCGATGTAACGGTCACTGGGTTTGAGATTTCTGAGATTAATTTGGTGATTCAAGAGCCAAAAGGCAAGCGCGGCAAGGACGATATTGCCGGCGTTCCAAAATCGGGACAAACCGTTACCAAATCCGGTGACGTCTGGCTATTGGGCGCGCACCGTATCGTCTGCGGTGAGTCGCTTGAGCGTGGGTCCTATGTAGCGGTCGACGTTGCAATCCGGCGTTGGCAGAAGTACACCGGCGAGTGCGCCATTCACGCAATCACATGCAAGCGCTTCGACGAGGTGGTCTCTTCCCTGGACGTGAGCCGTGAGTAATCTCAACGCCAGCTATGCAGTCGGCTATCGGAAGCCGCCGCGGGAGACACAGTTTACCAAGGGGCAGTCGGGGAATCCGAGGGGGAGGCCCAAGGGTTCGCAAAACGTTGCCACTTTTTTGCAAAAGGCTGCGCGGCAGCGCGTGAAGGTTACGATCAACGGAGGCTCTCGTTTCGTGACAAAACTTGAAGCGGCCGTGACTCAGCTCTCGAACCAAGCAGCGTCCGGCGACCCTCGCGCAATCCGCGACCTCCTCTACTTGTACCGCTTATATGAGGAGCCAGCCGAAGCCGTTCGTGCAGAGGCTGGCCCGCAGGAAGTGGATAAGTTGGTGATGGAAAGTATACGCAAGCGAATACTTCAATCTGAGGAGATGTCGTCAGCAAAAGGAACCGATCCTAAAAACGCCAAAGTCCTCTGAGGAGGTTACTAAACATGGAATTCTCTTGCCAAGAATATAGTTTCATCCTTCGTCTTGATTTGGCCACTTTTAACGAGCGCGCATTCTATGAACTCAATCCGCAAACAAAATTCCTGAATGGACCGCATATCGAACTGTTGGTCTCAAAGCTTGAAGGGTGTCGGCAAGGAAGAATCCGGCGCCTCATCGTCAACTTACCACCACGGTCCCTAAAATCTCATGCGGCAAGCGTCGTGTTCCCTGCATGGATGCTTGGCCACGATCCCACCAAGCAGATTATCTGTGCCAGCTATGGCCAGGACCTGGCGGACAAACATGCCAGGGACTGCCGCACACTTATGGCGAGCATGTTTTATCGCAGCCTCTTCCCGTGTACTCATCTCTCGTTAGAAAAGCAATCCGTGAACGAATTCGTAACGACCGCACAAGGCTTTCGGATGGCGACGTCCGTAGGCGGCGTTCTAACCGGTCGGGGAGCAGATGTAATAATTTTGGACGACCCTCTGAAACCTGATGAAGCTTTGTCTGAAAGTAAGCGGAACGCGGTCAACGAGTGGTACGACAGCACACTCATCACCCGACTAAACAACAAAGAGACGGGCGCCATCATTATCGTTATGCAGCGGCTCCATCAAGATGACTTGGTCGGCCACGTGATGGCTCAGGAAAACTGGGAAGTTGTATCGCTCCCGGCCATTGCTGAAGAAGATGAGATTCATCTAATCGAGAGCCCCCTCGGTAGGCGCCGATGGCAACGTCAGGGCGGCGAAGCGTTACAGCCAGAGCGTGAATCTCTGCTTACGCTTGCGAACTTGCGTCAGACGATTGGTGAATATAACTTTGCGAGTCAGTACCAGCAGAATCCAATGCCTGTCGGTGGGGCGATCGTCAAAACTGAGTGGCTCCGATACTATGACCCTCAGGATTTGCCTATGCGCTTCCTCTGTGTACTGCAGAGTTGGGATACGGCGAATAAGAGCGGAGAGCTGAACGATTTTAGCGTTTGCACGACGTGGGGTGTCAGTGGCGAGAATTATTACCTCTTGTCGGTGTTCCGTCGGCGGCTCAACTTCCCTGATCTCAAGCGCGCAGTTCAGGAGCAGGCTCGCCAATATCAAGCCGATATCGTTTTAATTGAAGATAAAGCATCCGGAACACAATTGATCCAAGATCTGAAATTTGAGGGGCAGTGTGGTGTTCGACCGTATGAAGCTCCCACGGGAACAGATAAAATTGTGCGCCTGTATGCGCAAACGTCCGAATTCGAAAGTAGTCGCGTGTTGCTGCCTCGTTCGGCTCCTTGGCTTGAGACCTATGTACGCGAGCTCACGACCTTCCCTGGCAGCAAATATGACGATCAGGTGGATTCCACGACACAAGCGCTTGATAACCTGAAGACTAATAGAAGCCTCCTGGTCTGGGCTAGGCTCTAGCCCTCAACGCTTTTTGTTAGCCCGTTATACGATTCTTACGATAGGCATCACAAGTCTTGAGGTGCGCTTCTTTAGCAATTTCATTTATGTGTGCGAGGCTTCGGACTTTGTTTTTGATGATCGAATTTTTGGCTCTTCGAGCTTCTTTTGATGTTCCTTTATGGCACGGTCGAGTAGAACGCGAACCAATTCCGACACACTGTCGTAACCCTCACTCTCAGCAAGTTCCTTAAGGACCGCGTGTTGATCGGAGCGTAATCGCACGCCAATTTGTTTTTCTCGCCTTCGAAATTTCATCTCTAGGTCAGCAATTGTATAGCAAAAGAGCGCTGAGAAACGTAATCCGTAATGCTTGACAAATGCTTGACAAATGCTTGACAAATGTTTATCACATGCGTAGCATACAAGCGAGGCAAATGAAAATGCGCGCTAGAAGTTCGGACTACGGCAAAGGTCTAAGTGCTCTGGCTTCTCGGAACGTCAGATGCGCTCGACGCAATTGGGTCCTCTCTCGAGAACAGGTGTGTATCTTGAGAAGTCTGACCGTGGAATTACAACTATCAGTGGCTCGAGGGGATCTGAAGCTTATTAATGGGGCTTGGTACGTCACACATGCCGGCCTCATGCGACTTGCCCGACGAAGCCGTTGTGCAGGTATCCGTGTTCGGTTGATCCGAGAATTCTGTGACCCATCCTTAAGCCGATGGGTATTTGAGACGGTAGTCTACAAATCAAAACGATCCAAAGGGTTTGTTGGGTACGGAGATGCCGACGCCTCTAATGTTTCCCCGCTCGTTCGAGGCGCGGAAATGCGCGTGGCGGAAACTCGCGCCGTTAACCGCGCCCTTCGCAAGGCCTACGGCATCGGGTTGTGCTCTGTCGAGGAACTCGGTTGGGAACCGCGGTCTTACGGCTCACCCGGCCCGGAGAAATCGCCTTCGGCTTCTCACAACAATGGTAATCAGAATGGAAATCCTCGCCTTCGCGATCGGCTTTGTCTTCTGATTCGACAACATCAGCTCGATGCCAATCTCGTCAAAGCTTACGCCGCCGATTCTTGCGGTACTCCTAACTTGCGGGATGCCACTCGCGAGCAGATTGAAGCCTTCATCACGAACCTCGCCGACTGGGCAACGAAAGACCGCCCCGCCCTTCTCTGCAAGCTCAACAGCTACTCCAGATCACCGGAGGTTACCTCGTGACGCGCCACATTCCCGGCTTGCATCGCAAAAACAGAAATAGCACAGATAGCCTTGAAGGTGTTTTCCTCGTCCGCGTAGACAGAGCGTTCTATCGTTGGCATCCTACCCGACCCTTTTATCTGCTGCGATTCTCTGTGCTCGAACCCAAAGCGCACGACGGCCATTCCCTGACTGGGCGGATCTACTGCACACCCAAAGCACTATGGCGACTGACCTGGTTCCTTCGCGATTTCGGCTATAACACCGATCTGCTGGGCAGAGATGAACTCGACGACAAAGCTTTGCTCGGTCTACAGGGCATTGTTCGCGTCTCACACACCACATTGAATGGTCATTCTTTCCTGAATTTGGACGGATTCGCTCCAGCAGCTGATTGGGAAGAATTTGCTCCTGCACCGGCACGAACCCAGCCATGACCTATAGCTATACCCAAATCGCTCAATACCTGCGTTGCCCGCGAAGCTATCGTTATCGATACCTCGACGGCTGGAAAGAGAAGGATAGCCGGGCGACCCTGCTGTTTGGCCGCTGCTTTGAGAAGGCACTCGCGGCTTACTTTCGGAGGGAGGACAGTGGAGCAGCTTTATTCAGCGAATGGGCTATATATAAGGATACGCCGCTTGAATATTCCCATGGAGATACCTGGGAACGCATGTTGCGACAGGGCATTCAGCTGCTTGAGCGGCTTGCGCAAGACGATCGCATCGAAATATGCCAACCTGAACATAACATGCAAGTTAGGCTTACACGTTGGCTATCAGACCGAAATGACTTTATTGCTTACATCGATGCGATTGGCGCCATCGACGGTAACCGCTGCCTACTCGAGTGGAAGACAACCACGTCACGTTATCCAGAAGAACCTAGTGGCCTGCTCGCTCTCGATCCTCAACTGATCTGCTATTCCTGGATGAGCGGGATCTCCGACGTGGCCCTGATCGCCTTCGTGAGAAAGCGGTTCTCTGAAATTCAGTACCTCAAGACCACCATTACCGACCAACAAAGGGAAGAGTTTGGCCATATGGTCGAGACAACGGCGAGTCATATCGAAGCTGGCGAGTTCCTGCCGCACAGCGGCATCCGGTTTCCGCAGAACGGCTGCATCAGCTGCCCACAGCTGGGGCTGTGTCTTGGTAACCAGCAGCTTGTCGAATCGAAGCTTATCCGTCGTCCTGGAGCTAGCGACCTTGATTGGCTTGACGAGCTTGTGGATTAACGGAAGGCCTCTCGTGCCGCCAACGCTCAATTCCAGACGAGCCTCACTCGTGCTGTCGAAGATCGATGAGATCCTGGCTTGGGAGAAGAGCTCAGACCACGAGCGAGACACCCAATTCGTGGAACTGGGCCGTTATCTCTGTGAAGTTCGGGCCGGCCAGTATTGGAGGCTGGATAACCTGCGCTCGTTTGACGAATATCTGGAGAGGAAATTTCCCGAATCCAGGCGCAAGGCGTACTACCTGATGGCCATTCACGAGCACCTGCCTAAGATTCCCAAACCCGATCTGAAACTGGTGGGATGGAGCAAAGCCACGGAACTCGTGAAGGTCGCTCGGAGAGATCGAGAACAGTTCGATTGTGCAACCTGGTTGCACAAAGCCACGGAGCTACCGAAGGAAGAGTTCAAGCGAGAGGTCGAAAGGCACCTGACCGGTCAGGAGACCGAGCCGTGGGAAATTGTCTATTTCAAAGTGTACAAGAGCCAGCTCCCGGTGATCGAGCGAGCTCTCGAAACAGCGGCATTAGTCCTCGGAAGTGACAAATCGAGAGGTTATTGCCTGGAGATGATTTGCGCGGACTTTCTGGCGGGAGCTAGCCTGGAGAGCGGCGGTGAGAATTCATAGACACCCGCGAATCCGGCTTCCTCGAAAGGAGCATTCTGCGTTGCATCGATCGGTGTTGAAGCGCGATGGATGGCGTTGCCAAAGCTGCGGTTCACGACTGGGATTAGAAGTTCACCACATTACACCGCGTAGCAAGTTGGGCGATGATGTTGAAGAAAACCTCATCACTCTTTGTTGGGAATGCCACCGCCGAATCCATTCAAAATGAGGGCGAGTGCGGTCGCCCCTCACAGATTCGTTTTATCATTTGCGTCAGCTGTTTGAGCGGGCTTGAGGCTGTAATCATTGCCCCAAAATCCAGATTCTGCGTCTTCGAATTCGACGCCTAGCTTGTATGACCCCGAACCGTCCTCGGGTCCCGTCCAAACCACTCGCGCTTGAATGGACCGTCTAGTCTTCTGATTTCCGATCTCGAGGATTGTTCCGGAAGGCCATGGCACAGGCGAGAGGATCAAGGCTCCGTGAAGGTTGATTACTGCCGTGACTGCGGTATGGGACTCCTGAACCGGCCGAATATCAAGAGGAACGCGAGCTACGATGCGGGGGCTACGTCGGCCTTCGGCAGACACTTTTTCTGCACTCACAAGGTACCTCGTTCGCGAGCCGTAAGCCGTGCGGCGAAATCATTTACTTCGTCACGGAAATGCTGACTGAGCCTGAGTCGGGACTCGCGTCGCTGTCGGTCGCCGTTACCGTGATGGTGTGAGTCCCGACGCTTAATGAGGAGGTATCCAGGGAAAACGAATAGCCCACGTTCGGACAACCTGGCCTGCCAGGATAGACGCCACACACATCAGGACGGCTCAACCCGTAGGTGGCAATCCCCACGACAGTCCCATCCACCTTGACCTGCACGCTGCTGATCGCCGTGCCCACCGCAGAGGAATTGTCGATCGCCCATCCGGAAACCGTCACCGTGCCCGATACGATTGACCCTGCCGTTGGCGCATCAATCCAAACGGTCGGCGTGGGGGCCTGCACATTCACGGTGACACTCGAAGAGCTAGCGTCTGGACTGGTGTCGCTGTCGGTTGCCGTTACCGTGATGGTATGACTCCCCGCGCTGAACGTGGATGTGTTCAGGGAAAACGAATAACCCACGTTCGGGCAGCCCGGCCTGCCGGGATAGGCCGCACAGACATCCGGACGGCTTAACCCGTAGGTGGCGGTGCCCACGACCGTCCCGTCCACCTTGACCTGCACGCTGCTGATGGCCGTCCCCACTACGGAGGCATTGTCCACAGCCCATCCTGAAATCACCACGATGCCGGAGATCATTGCCTTTGGCGTTGGAGCATCAATGAAAACCGTTGGCAGAGATATTAGATCCGTCTTGGGGTGTTCCGGCAGGATCAACGGCCGGCGAGGGTGCTGATCGAAATCGAAGTCCTGGGTCAAATCGCCTAGTTCAGGTGCATTCTCTCGCACGTCGGGACGAGGGTCGGGCCTTCCATCGGTTCGCGGGTCAATGCGCTGACTGTTGAGAAAATCATCTTCGATGAATTTAACGTAGGCATCAAAACTTAGCGTCTGATGATCGATGAAGCCTCTCCTGGCATATGGTGAAATCACCATGCTCGGAACACGCAAGCCGTAACCGTTCTGATCCACGCGGACGGGAACCACATGATCGTAAAAACCGCCCCAGTCATCCCATGCCAGAAAGATCGCACAGTCCTTCCAGTTTGGCCCCTGCATCACGGTATTTATGAGGTGAGTGACAAAAGTCTGGCCCGCACTCACCAGGGCTGGCGCATGCTCACTAACTTCAGCTGAAGGAACGATCCAAGAGACTTGTGGCAACGTGCCGTGCTCCGCCTCGAGAAGGAAGTTGTCCAAGGTCTGGACATTTTCGAGCTCGCCATCGTCCTTCACCGTGTCGAAAAACGGCAGTGGGTTCCAGATGCCAGGCGTCTTTGCGTTCTGTGGCACAGGCAGGCAATCCTTGTCTTCGTCATCTTGATCTTGGCAATCCGGCTCCGTTCCTTCTAGCACGTAATACCCCCAACTCACGCCATTCTGATGAAGTAAGTACGTCAGATCGGTCCATGCGTAGATCGGGGGTGTCGTTCCACCAAAACCAGGCGGAGAGCCGGGGCTCTCCAGCGCATTCGTGCAGCTCGAAGGATCATCGTGTTTCGTACAAAAGGCTGACCACTCCGAGACCTGAAAAAGATGTGCCGGCAGACTCCAGGAGGCATTTGGCTCGAACATGTGGTCGTGCAAGACAAACTCGCGCGCATAAGCCCAGTAATTGGGAATCTCTCTGCCATCGTGATAACCCATGACATCTGGCGAGTTGGCCTGCGCGATGAACCCGTCCATCTTGCCGCCATCTACATCTGCGGTCGCATTAGCCGCGAAGTGTGGGAAGTCGCTATCCATATCGTTTGGATCGTGAAACGGTTTGACGCAATCACCCGCCGCCGGATTCGGCACGCACACTGTGAACTGGCCGTCCTTCTTCGGAATACCGTCCGCTCTAGGAAAAGTTCCGAAATACGAATCGAACGAACGGTTCTCCTGAATAATAATGATCACGTGTTTGACCTTGTGAATGCCCTCCGAACGGTCGTTGCTGTCCTGTGGCTCTTGATTCGCTCGAGCCGCCATGACTGCTAGGAACAGCGCAATTGTGCTGACGATTAGGAACAGTGTCACGCTTGTACATTTGCGCAGAAAGCGCCAAGACCACACTCGCCTCATATGGCCTCCCTGTAGGTCACGTTTTCCTCTGGTTTTTCTGCTGGAATCAGGCCGCCGACGTTCTCAAGCTTCACACTACTCGCGCCCTAATAAGCGTTCCTGTTCATCAACCCCGCAACAATCGTCATTGCAATAATTCGGAGATCAAACAAGAAACTCCAGTTCTGCAGATAACGGAGGTCTTGCTCGATTCTTTCGGGAATGGACGTGTCACTGCCCCGGAATCCGCTGATTTGCGCCAAACCAGTGATGCCGCACTTCACATTATGGCGAGCCATGTAGCTGGGAATTTCCTGCCGGAACTTTTGCACAAAAAATGTAAGTTCCGGCCGCGGCCCTACTACACTCATATCCCCCTTCAGCACATTCAAGAACTGCGGGAATTCGTCCAGGCTGGTTTTTCGTAGGAAACGCCCTATTGGAGTAATTCGCGGATCGTTCCGTGATGTGTGTTGCGTATTGCTGCTTCTCGATTCTTGGACGTACATGGTTCGAAACTTGAGCATCCTAAACTGTCGTCCATTGAGCCCCAGGCGCTCTTGCGAGAAAAAAATCGGCCCTCTTGATGTCAGTTTAATCAAGGCGGCGATCGCACCTAAAAGCGGCGCCGTAAATGCCAATGCCGCCGCCGAGAAAACAACGTCGAAGATGCGCTTTCCGACGACGTAACTCATCGTATCGACCGGATAAGGCCTGATATCAAGAAACGGTAACCCGTGGAAATTGAAGATTCGTTCAGGCACTAAAACACCTTCACCAATGTCGAGCGCCACTCGGACCGGCACGCACAGGCGCGTGAGTGATTGCAGCAATTTCTGCAGATCGCCTAGGCGAGTAGGAGGCAATGCGACGAGAACTTCTTGACAGTGGTAATGGTCGACGACTTCTTCCAGTCGGCTGTAATCCAGAATCGGCCATTTGCTCTCGGCCGAGCCAACTGTTTCCAAGGGAATAAGACACGCTACTTTGACGGGAACCACTGCCGAAGATTCCAAGTGGTTTGCCAAACGCGTTTCGTAACCCTCGACGCCCAGAATCGCGAGCCGGAGCGGCACCCCGAATGGCCCTCTTCTTGAACGCAGAACTGCGCGGAAGACATGCAGAGTCAGTAAAGCCAATAGGAACGTCAGGACACAGCCTGTCACCGCAAAGACCCGCGAAAGAAGGGTCTGCCGGTAGAAAAAGAACAGCGCAAAGGCAATCGTCATCGTGTAAAAGACCGCTCTGGCCATCGCCCAGGCCCCGGTGTTGAATCCCATGATCGTTTCGGCGCGATTCAGTTTGCATTTTTCGACGACGAGTGCCCACAGAGAGGTGACCACAACAACCCACAGCATGTAGGAAGAGCTGTCTGCATCCGCGGGAGAAAAATAGCCGCTCGCAAAGCGCACGTACTTAGCGGCCGTGAACGCCACGAGCGGGATCACGAAGTACGTCACCGATAAGCACAACTCGAGCAGATTAAGTGTTCGACGTGTCGCCAATTCGCGTGCCCTAATCCGTCATCAACGCGCTAATTGGCGCCGTGAGTCGCCCCTGCGCCCGGCAGCTCTCATCGTCCCGCTCCAACGGTCGCACCCAATTCATAGCTGCGAATCCCGTTTTCTAGGTCCCGAAACATCTGAATGTTGTAGTACATGGGATTTTCCCAATCGGAAAACTTGTGCCTCTCTCTCACCAACTGCGAAATGATCGCCCGGATGTCGTCTTGCGGGTGGAAGCTCAAGACGTTCTTCGCCTTTTCGAAGCTGACCTTATAGTTGCGGAAGTCCTGCAGGTGTCGGATCACCAGCTTGATTTTCGCCCCGAGCTGTTGTTCGATCTCCGCTTTTACGAGATCGCCCACTTCACCCACCGTGTAGTTTCCCGAAGCAATATTAAAAATCCCCGAGATACTCTCGTGCGCCTCGACGGCGCGGATATACGCGGTTATCGCATCCTCCATCGCCAGGATCGGCCGCCAGATCGCCGGATTGTTAATGGTGATCGTCCCATCATGCAGGGCCGTTCGAAACATCGTATTCACGATCAGATCCAGCCGCATCCTCGGGCTGTACCCAGAGATCGTCCCCTTTCGCAGGGCGATCACCGAAAACTCTTCGTCCATCAAATTCATCACCGCCTGCTCGCCCTGCAGCTTCGAAATTCCGTACGGATAAGCCGACGCCACCGGCCGCGTCTCGTCATACAGCTCGTTCACCGTATATCCGTACACCGAACACGAACTGGCATAGACGTAGCGCTTCACCCCCGCCTTCTTCGCCGTGTACGCCAGGTACGCCGGCGCCGCGGCGTTGTAGATGAAATTCTTATTCGGTGCAAATTCCGCCATGGGATCGTTCGATAATCCGGCCAGAAAAATGACCTGGTCGTACTCTTTGAGGTCCTCCACGGTCACATCGAACAGATCCTTGCTCAGCAGGCCCGTCTCCTCCGGCAAATTGTTGCCAAACCAAAATAGATCGACTACATCCACGTGGTAGCCCCTCTGCAGCAGCCGAGGAATCAGCGCCGATCCCACGTAACCCGCTCCGCCCGCGATCAATAAACGCATCCGTCCTGCCTCCTTTTGGTCTGGTTAACGCCACTCCAACCGCCCGCACACACAAGCGCCCCGCGTTCTCCGCCTGCTTCCAAGTTGTATTTGGAAAAAGACTGCCGGAAGCTTCCGCCGCTACTCGTAGACCCGAAACGCGCTCATCTGCCGCTTCAAGGCCAGCGGCAAAAATCTTTCGTTTACTCCCAGGAACATCCCCGCCGACTTCGCCAGGTCCTGCCTCAGCGAAGCCCGCGCTTTTCGCCCGCTGCCGCTTCCGCCGAAGCGCGCAATCTTCCGTCGCACAAGCTTCCACGCGTCCTGCAGCAAGGACGCCTTGGTGCCCTCGTTCCATATCCCCAGCTGCCGAAACGTATATCCGAGGTCGAAGTATCTTTTGAATAGCCCCAGCGTCGTATGTTGGTGCGAATGATAGACGCTCGCCGCCGGCTCATAGACGATCTTCCAGCCGCGATCCAGAATCCGTTTCGCAATCCCGATATCCTCGAATACTTTTAGCTCTTCGGGGAACTTCGTTGCCGCCCACGCCTCCCGCCGAATCGCCGCATTCACCGTCGACATCATGTAATACCGGTAGCCCAATCGGTTCCGAGTCTCCGGCCCCTTCACGATTCTCTCGTCGCCATAGAGCGCGCCGAGCGCGTCTTTCCGTTCGAAGCTCGATCCGGCCTTCGGGAAGTGCCGCCCGTACACTGCTCCAACTTGTTCGTCCTCGAAATTAGTCAATAAAGCGCTCAGCCAATTTTCCGACGCCGGAAATGCATCCGCCGCCAGGTAGACCAGAATCTCCCCGTTCGCCAGCCTCGCCGCGTAATTCCTTGTCCGCGCATGATGAAAGGCCTTCGCCGCAATCTCCTCGATCCTGACGTCGTACCTCTGCGCAACTTCCAGCGTTGTGTCCGTCGATCCCGAATCCACCACAATCACTTCGAAGGGTCCCGCGCCCTTCTGCCCAAATACGGCTTCCAGACACGGCCCCATATTCGCCGCTTCGTTCTTGCACAAAATCAGTATCGACGACCGCAGCTTTTCTTCTGTCATTCTGAGGGGGTTTAATGCTTTACAAACGAAGAATCTCTCTGCCGAAGGAGGAAACCGTTCCTTGTACTTCAGTCAGCGGCCTGTGGCTTTCGCACCCAAGCTTCGACCGGACTCCGCCACGCCGTTGATTCAGGGCACTCAAGCTTCGCTCTTACTGCTTCCATCACTTGCTCCACAGAAATAAGTCTCAAACAATACGGTTCCTTCCATCTGCACTGGTCCGCGCAGGGCCGGCACCACATCTCGTGCCGGATTACAACTTGGTGCCCCTCACCGTAAGGACCAAACCATTCTGGACGCTGCGGTCCAAATACCGCCACGACGGGAACCTTCAAAGCCGCCGCTACGTGCATGGGGCCGCTGTCGTTGCAAATGAAAAGCTGGCAGCGAGACAGGGCCGCCATCATTTGGCCGAGAGGCAAACCGAGGCGTATCGCGTCCACATTCGCCGGAACGGGTTTAGGCTTTGTGGGGTCGGTGAACCAGAGAATCCTGGCATTGAACCGTTCCGCCGCCCATCTGCCCACGTCCGCGAAGCGCTCATCCCCCCATTCCCGAATGGCCGAACCCGCACCTGGATTAATACCGATGACTAAATCCTCGTTCCCGACTCCGTGATGTGCCAGCAAGTCCGCCACCGTGCGCTCCGCATCGGCATTTACGGCTAATGATTCACCCCCTCGCTCTACCCACATTCCAATATGTTCCAGTAGACGCAGGTTGCGATCGACGACATGCGGTCGTGTTAAGTCAGCCGGGACTACGTCCGTCAAAAAAAAGTCCCCGCCCGCGTATCCATAACCGACCCGTCGTCTCGCGCCACTAAGCCAGATAACCAAGTTCTCGCGAAGATCGCTTCCCCAACCTGTCGCAACCGCCAAATCAAACCGCCGTTGACGTAACCTCCACACCTCGCGAAAAAACTTCGTCCATAACAGCGAGAAAGGATTGTGCCGCTTCCAGAACGAGAGGCGCTGGTCCCAGGGCAGCTCCACCGGAAGTCGCTCGTCGATCAAATTCTGATCCATGAGGAGTGCACCTGACACAGCTCTTCCAAGTAAAGCAATATGACTGTCGGGGTAACGATTTCGCAGACCCCGGAGAAAGGGTGCAAGCAGCACCGCATCTCCCAAAAGCCCGGAATCGCACACAAGGATTCGCTTCACTGGCAGAAGCTCAGCGGCCGAGGTGCGCCCGGAAAAAAAAACCAATGGACGCATCACCGCTTCTGCTAGGAAAAGGAGCCACCGGTGCCGGCCAACCCGCGGCTTCAGAAAAATTTGCGCAAGCCGTTCGGCGCCCGGGCCCTCGAACATTCGATCTTGTTGCATCAAAGCGAAGCGTAGCCCGTGCTCGGCACTTTCTTCACGATGCACTGGATTTGTGCCAACGCGTCTGGCCGAAGGGTTTGATCGTCCAGGAACCGCAGCAGAACTTTCCTCGCCAGCGCCGGCTTCTCCGGTAACCGACCGGTTAAGCAGATATATTTCCCACATGCCCGCCCGACCCAGAACCGTGCCGGACTGAGCGGGCCGTGTTTGAGCTGCCTTCTGTCGTAACCAACATCCTGGAGCACTAGGTTCACAAGTTGTGCTCCGGGGAGCAAATGCACCAGATCAAGAACGTTGATAGACACTGGAGACCAACTCTTCATCTTTGAAATCGTAAACGTCGCCTTGTGATCGCGGTTGAATCGGCTCGGAAACACTCCTTGCTCATAAAGGTCTTCGTCCGGCACGATGAAAAAGAGATGGCCCCCGGGTCGTACCAGCTTCCACCAATCCTGGATTGCTTCGCGTGGATTTCTCATGTGTTCGAGGCAGTGTGAGGAGAAAACAAAATCGAATTCGTCCTGCACATATTTGGTGATCTCGTTTGCGTCACCGCTCTCCACATCGAATTTGCACACATTCGGAGTGACTGGGTCCGGTCCACAACCGATATCGATCCCCTTTCCTGTCAGAATCGACTTCTCCAACTCGCCCCAAAGCTGTCTACTTTTTGTCGTTTCGTTCATAGGCCGAGTGACGCGGTCCTCTTCACCAACGACAGTTGGTGCTGTTTAGAAGTGATAAAATTAAGGGCCGACCGTGTCAGTACAACAGACGTGATTAACAGCAACCAGAATTCAATCCCAATGTAGGCAGGAACAATAGGAAGTGACGCTACTGCGTAGGCAGTTATCCACTGCACCTCTCTCCATGGCCCTCCTGCTCCGGCGATAACGCGTTCGTCAATTCGGCGGGCGACTGACCCGAAAGTCAAGAACACGGGTACGGCCAACCACCCAAAATCCAGGAACATATATCCAAAGGCGTTTTGGAATGGGCCCCAAGCCCAGTCAAACGGCGGTGACTCTGGCAGCAAGCTAAGTCCGAAGCTTTTGGCGACCCAGGTAACAGGTGAGAAAGTGCCGGAGAAACCATATGTGTAGTGTATTGGGGACCGCATGAGCAGAGCGAGATTAATTGTTCCCAATTGCACATACAGAGCCGCCCAGTCCAACATTCCCATTCCCGTCTCGGGCAAGCGCCGGGCAGACTGCACGCTAACGGCGGCTAATAGCAGCACGATCGCGCCCGCACCAAGGAATTTAAGGAGACGTCTGCTGGGGACGCTAACTAGGCTAAGCAACACTGGTGCCAGTGCTAGTGCAGACAGGCGGTCCATTCTCAAGAATATTCCCAACAAGTACATGGCCGCGATCACGATCGCTAAGATGAAGCTTACGAACCCACGCAATCGATGCCCGCGTGCTATTAGTGCAAGCACGCAAAAAGGAGCGATCACCGAGTTCCAATTGAGCATCTTTATATACCCTGGGTAACCTCCCTCGGAAAACGGCATCATTATGGTTGCATGTCGCAGCATAGTGGTCGAATCACCCGCTGAGACGTCAAGAACTTGGGATATGTAAGACGACAACCCCATAGTGGCTTGAATCTGTAAAAGAAGTACGCCTACGCCGCTGATCCCCAATGCCGCGAAAAGCATCATGTATCGCGTGGGTATCTCCGCCTCACGGTCTATAACAGTTCTTTTCGCCGTTCTCCTTCCCCTGCAGCCGGGAAGTAACTTGTATCCGGCTACAAATCCAACACTGCAGAGGGTCATGTAAAGGTACGACGGCGTGGTATCGCGGACATAGCCAGAAAGCAGGTCGGGAGTCGGTAACAGGATACTGGCAGCGAACATTGCAGCAACGGATGCCAAAAACCAATACAGGATCATAAAAGTAGCTCAGCCTGAATAGTCCCGGCCCCAATCGCATATGGTGGCATCTCAGTGTGCAAAGCAGTTCGTCCCGCTACAGGTAATAGAAACTCCTGTATCGACAGCCAGCGTTTTTGTGGCAGCACACGAGCCACCCATGCAAATGTTCCCGCTGTCGGGAGCTAAGGTCACAGTGCCAGCGCCCGAATTAAATACCTCCCATCTCTGCCCGGTTATAGCGTGAGGTATGGTGATCGTGGTTGTACCGGTTACGTTGAGCCAAGAGTCGGTTCGGGTAAGTGTGTGTGGTGCTGACACAGTACCGAATGGAAATGCTACGCCCGTTAGCGAAATTCCTTGGCCTGCGGGATTGCTACCGACGATCATGGCTGCAAAAGGACAACTCACCGTTCCGAACTGGTCTACATCTATGATTGAGCCAGTACAAAGAATTCCCGAAACCGTGTTCTGAATGTTGGTACTGATTTTGAGGATACTTTGGAGCACCGAATTGAAGGAAAGAGCCGGGCCGCCCGTGTTATCGATCGGGTTGACCTTCCCTGAAATCAACCACTCCCGCGCCGTGCCGTTTATAGCAATGAGTTTATGGCTTGTGTTGGAAGCCATATCCACTTGCAGATTCACCTGGACATTCTCTAGCTCCCCGGAAGCACCAGCCGTATCCCCCATGATGATGTTGTTCGTACCGGCATCCTGGATGTATCCATCATAGGAAAAAGATTGAATGATGCCGCTGCCCTCATCTAAGTAGATAAGAAAATTGTTGGGCGACGTGACGGTGGTAGCGTTGGAAATTACCAGAGTTTTGCCACCAATAAACTTAAAGATTGACTCGGAAGCATCTCCTCCGAACGTTACGAACGGGCTCGTGATGCTTGCGGTGTTTGCTAGCGAGAGGGCGATGGGGACTCCCGAAGTGCCATACTCGACGTAGCCGGTATCGATCGACGAAAATTGCTCTCCGCGATAGTTGTAGTAAATCCACGGGCTGTACCCAACGACCATGCAATCTTCGAGCTTGTTCAATATCCCGTTGGAGCCGGAAGTGCGGCCATGCAAGAAACAAACCGTGGGGGCGTTCGCTGCCGAGGTGCCACAGGAAAAGATGATGTTTTTGAAATTCAAGTAGATACTGCCGGATATGTCGATTCCCACTGTGTTAGCGCCCGTATAGTTGAACTGAAGCACTGTTCCTGTCAGGGAGGAAAGTCCCGGAGAACTGGCATACGCTGAAGTACCCACAAAGGTAACGTTGGTCAAATTTGTGAGATTTAACCCCGGACTGGCTATGTTGATTGCTTTGTTCGGAAGATAGACGGTTCCCCCATTACCGGCCGCAGCTGCAGCAGCAGCTACGCCAGCCCCAGTACACGGGTAGGGGCTGCTCGTTAAGCAATTGACTGACCCATCCACGAAGATGGGAACGGTCTGCCCCAAGGCACTTAGCGGCAGAAGCATGAACAACAGTAATCGTTTCATCTATCTCCTGGCAGGCACCAGGTCCATCTTGGCGATTTGCTCTGCTCACGCTCGCCATGCGTCTTATTCTGCCGCAACCTTTTCACCGCCCCACGTACCTGCAAACTCCGCAAGCATCCCGCTGAAGAAGAGGTACGCCGCAAAAACCAGTAAGCAGAGAGTTCCCGCCGCCATCGGCGATCCGAAGTGGGCTCCACCTGAAGCAAGAGTCAAAAGCACGATAAACACGCACGACGTGCGCGCTATGCTCCAGGGCACCGCGACTTCGCCAGCAGTTCGCCGTATCCAATAAAGGTTCTGCACCAGCAACACCAGCTCCGTAACGATCGTGAGGAACGCTGCCGCTCGCCAGGAATACATTGGGATGAAAATCAGATTCCCTACGAAATTCACTGCCAAGCAAACCAGGAAAGTCTTCATGAAAACCCGCTCTCGCCCCGCAGCCAGCAAACTGATATTCAACCCGTAGTTGGCGTACCGAAGAATTGCCGCCCAAATCAGAATCTTCAACGCAACAGCTGATTCAGCGTAGCGCGGCCCAAGCAGGAGAAGCACGGCTGGACCGGCAAAAACCATCGTCGCCAGAACCACCACGAAAGCCGCGCTCAGTAGCAGCCCCATCGCTTTTTCCAGGCGCGCCCGTTCCCTCTTGCTGGCCCAGTTTCGCGATAACGTTGGCAGCAGGCTGTAAAGCACTGAATAAGGCACGATTTGCGTGATCAGCAGTGCCCTGTAAGCCACCGCATAGATTCCCAGGGCGTAGTCCCCGGCGAGCCTAGAGAGCAGCACCACGTCAAACCGGTCGTAAAGAGTCGCCACAAAGGAATACACGTTAAAGACCGAGCCGCGCCTTACCAGGTCCGAGCGGCTCAGCCAGATTGGTTCGCTTGTCTTGAACTTCAGCAGGAAGGCCAGCCCCGCCACTCCCGCCGCGGCCGCCGCAAAAACTTCGGTCCAAATCGCCATGCTCAGTCCGCCGTGCCGCAAAAAAAGGACTACGGCTCCGGCCACCAGCCCTCCGCCAAGAACCAATTCGATGGCCAGGAAGCTTCCGTATCGGTGGATTCCGCGGAGCACGCCCTGTACGGCTTCGCTCAACGAACGCGGAATTATCGTCACCGCCATCCACGCCGTCCCGGCAAGCACCGCGTGTGGATAGCGCATCAGAGAAAGTATGCCGATCTCGATTGCTGCCACCGGAATCGCAATGGCGACCCGCAGCAACATGAGCTGTAATGCCAATCCCCATCCCGCTCGCTCGTCCTTCGCCGCCTCTCGCGTCAGATAGTCGGCGTAGCCCGCTCCCGAGGCCACTGCCAGGAATTCGACCATCGCGAAGATCAAGGCATAAGTCCCAAACTTCTCCGGCCCCATCGCCCGCGCAATCACCGCTACGAACACCAATCGCAGCGACCATTTCGCCCCCTGCGACGCCGTCAGAAATAGCGTGTGCGAGAAGCGAGGCGCTTCCCCCGTCTGGGGCACGCGCGCATCGCTTTCTACAGTAGAAGCTGTCGTTAGCGTTGCCATCCACTCTTTACTCGCTTTGCGTAGCACGGCATCTGTTCGGCTTTACGCCAGGTGTAAAATATTTCATGCTCGAATTTTGCCCTGGGCCGGCTCTACCCGCTCCGGCTTCGGCGTCCGTGGCCGGAAACTCCCCGGCTTCCGCGAACGCGCTCCCGCTTCGCCCCGCTTGCCCAGAGAGGCGCGCAGCGAATCGAAGGGAGTCCCGAAGGGAGCCTCGAAGGGAGAGGCGCTTAGCGAATCGAAGGGCTTGCCCAGAGCCTCGAAGGGTGGTCCTGGCCCTTATTAATAGGACCGGCTTCATGAATAGGACCGGCTTCCTGTCTCCGCTCGTGATCGTGAACTCCAACCCCGCCCGAATAGGCGCTCACCACGAAATTCCGCAAGTCCAGCAGAATCTGCACTTACGAAAACTGCCGCGTAACCCTAGCGGAATCTGCACTTACAGATTCATTGGACTTAAACCAGCTTTAGAATCAACACTTACAGAAAATTTTGTCGGGGGGGGGCCCCCCGCCGCAAGCATTATCGCTGCGAACGTCATGGACATCAGGAGCTTCGCAGCGTCAAAGAAGTCACCGAATCGGCTCGACGTCCGCCGCGTCGGCATCGACCGCCACGGATCGCTGGATCAGCTCAACGGAAATCACCAACCGGAAGCTGCGCTTGCGCCGCAACAGCACCCCTTCCATCCCGGCCAGCGGACCCCGGGTCACCCGCACCCGCCGTCCCGCCGTCAAATACGGATGCGGCTCCGCGCCGACTGCGCCGCCAAGGCTCGTCCGCAGCGCTCCGATCTCTTCGTCCCGCAGCGCCGCCGGCGTTCCGTCAAATCCCACCAGCCGCGCAAGGCCCGGAACCGTCTGCACCTGCAGCCGGTCTCGCATCGCCATGCGCACAAACACGTACCCCGGAAACAGCGGCAACTCCAGCATCACCCGCCGGTCCTTCCATCGCCGCACCGACGAATACAGTGGCAGAAAATGCTCCACTTCTCTCACGCCGAGCTGTTGCGCCACGCGCTTCTCGCGGTTCGCGCACGTGTACGCCGCGTACCACCGCGGCTCGCATTGCGCCGGCCTCGAAGGCGGCCACTCCACCGGTCTCAGCCTCTCGAATGTGCTTCCGCCCATTTTATTTGTGTGTCACCCGCACGGTCCGGACACAGCTTCGCCCCGTCGCTTACAGCGCGATTCTCTTACAAGTTACTAGAAATGAAAGCTTTAACTAAAATTCTTTGCTGGCGCCTGAATCTTGTTTCCCGTTGTTCGGCTGTTCCAGGTGCGCCACTTGCACTTTGCCCGCGCCGTTGCCGGCTCCATTTCCAACGTGGTGCCCATTCGATCCGTTGCCATTGGTTGCGCCGTTCCGCGGAAGGCCCGGCACCCGCGCCCGCATCGTCGTATACACCTCCACCGCAAATGCTTTTCGGGGGTCCCTCGCATCCACGGAATCCCAGCGTGTTTTTGCAAGCACCCAACTCATCGCCACCGTCGTCCCGAGCATCATTCCCAAAAGCACAATCACTGCGCGCGGCGGAAACGTTTTCTTCGTGGGCACAATCGCCGCGTCGAGCACCTTTACCGTAGGAATCTCTTTGGCTTCTTCCACCTTCGCCAGCTCATATTGCTGCGTCAGCAGCTCGTACACTGTTTCCTGAATCTTTGTCTGCCGGAACAAATCCGCGTACGTCACGCCGAGCAACGGCAGCTGCCGTATCGAAGGATAGAGCGGGTTGTCACTCTTACCGCCACCCTGTGTTCCCCCGCTGCCGATTTCGTTCAATTTCTTGTCCAGTTCATTCACCCGCGCCTCGACCGTTCGGACGCGAACATTGTTGTCGGAGTATATTGTGCGCAGCCCACTCAGCTCCGATTGCGCCGCAATCAGTTGCCCCTGGAGACCGGCAGCGGCTTCGACCATCGCCTTTCCTTGTGCTGGAATATCGATCGCCGTATTCTTGCTTGCGAAAATGCTGAAATCCTTGGCCGCCGAGTCGAGATCCGTCTTTACATTCTGGAGCCGTCCTTCGAGGAACATGCGTTCGCGCCGCGCAGACGAAGTACTGACCTGGGCCACCAATCGATCTAGCTCATTTACGTACGCCTGGGCCATGGCGGCCGCGCGCTTGGCGTCGTGATCTGTCACTGCAATCGTGATAATCCCGCTCTTGCGGTCCTCGGAAACATCGGTGTGCTCAGCGAGGTCCTTTCTGGCATCTTCGATCTTCGAGTCGTGGTACACCTTCTGCAGGCGGAACTCGTCGATCAAACCATCTTGCACGGTTTGGCTGCCTAGAATTCCGACGAAGAGAGCGCCAGAACTCTTCACGCCCAGTAAGTCGCTCGCGAGTCCGCCGATTCCGCCCGCCGCGCCCGCCCGCCCCGCCAGAGCGGCCATCATTCCCATTCCTGATTCGGAAAGTGTGTCAGGCGGCATCAGGCGCGTCGTCGACTGAAACCGCACGGGAATGAGAAATGCGATGACCGTGGTTGCGAGAAAAGCATAGATCGCCACGCGACAAAGGAACCTTCGGGAATCCCAGAGCAAGCGCAGGTGGGGCAATAAATCCCGCCGAACGTCAGTCGTCTCTATTTCGAGAGGCTGTTCGGGCCTACCATTTTCGTTTACTGCTGCCATCGTTCCCAGCAGGCCCTCCCTATCTCTCTGTTCACCCTGACCAAGCGAGCCCCTCGTTCGGGTCACTTCTTTCTCTCCGGAATGAATCCCACTTCCAAAGTAGCCGTCACATTCTTTTGAACTCCGGTGAAGAGCAAGGGGTATCTGGAAATGTGCTCATACTGGACTTCGCTGCGCACATAGAATCCGTTCCGTAGATACATGGCGTTTTGCAGCGAGTAGTCCTGCCACGCACCCCCTCCGGGAATGAAATCCGAGCTCACGGAGTTGTGCCTGTAAATCAACTGCAACGTATTTCGCGGCGAGAACCAGTAGGTAAGCCAGGATTGGATCGTCCGGCCATCCCGGCCGACGATGTTGCCAATCAGCTTGCCATTGTTCGTGTTCCCGTCTGGATAGTTAAAATTCCAGTAATTGAACTGGCCCAGATTTAGGGTGGTGTGAGCAATTCCGCCCTGTTCGGTAGAGACACCTTCGACATGCAAGTCAAGCTTCGGTATTCCGGGAAACCGCGTGATGTAAATCCCCGGATGCCAAGGGTTACGCGCGGGATTCTCAATCGGCAAAATATCGTCTTCCGCGTAGGCGTCACCGTAGAGAACGACATAGTTCCGGACCTTAGGAACGTAAAAGGTCCAGTCCATCTCGGTTTCGTTGTCGCCAGGGACCGAGTTAAGTTTCGGACTGGTCAAACCCGCGAAGCTGCGAAGGAGATTTCCGGCCGTAAGAGGGTTCCCGCTGCCGTTTCCACCGATCATTGTTCTACGCCCGAATCCTAGCTCGAGGAACGGAAACAGTTTGACGTTGATCTTCTGGCCGTAGACAAAAGGGTTCGGAACATAGGGGCGTCCTTTGAGGCGTCCGAAGAACTGATCGACTCGCACTGGGCCGAGATGGCTGAGAAAACCCGGTAGGAGAAATGGCTCCGGGTTCACCAGCCGGATCATGTTCGCGGGCTCGATGTTGTCGCTCCACATCATTGAGTCCGATCCTGGTGCCCAAGAAAGACTCTGCCGGCCAACAGCAAGTTGAAAGTTGTGCAGGTCTACGGCAGCGTAAGCATCGAGTAGTTGCGGTTGGTTTATTGTCCCCGCCGCGCCCGATTGCACTTCAGAGAGAGGTACACCATCAGCGTGGGCGATCACGTTTTGCGCTGCACTAGAAAAGGCCGGCGCAGCAGGCGCGTGTTGATATTCCGCGCGAATATATATGGTTAGCGGTCCTGCTGAAGCGTCGAAAGATCCCCCGGCTTGGCCGTTGGTTCCGCGCTCAAAGGGCCGTCCAAAGTCGTAAGCGACCGTTTGGCCGAAATGATAGCTATCGGTCAGCGCCGGACCGCTGATCGATACCGCTCGGACATAAAGAGAATCGAGGTTCGCGGTTAAATTCTGGCCGCCACTTAGAAGGCCGCTTTCATAACCAAATTCCTGCTGAAGTCGGCTGACGAGCCCGGCAGCCTCTGCATTGGGTTTATCCGTTGCTTGCAATGACTCCGCGGCCTCCTCGGTGAGGCGCGCGCATTCCATGCGAGTCCACGGTTTTAGACCTTCGATTGCGCTACTGACGTATCGCAATGCCGCTAGTCGCTCGAATGTCGGGTAGATCCAGCTATCGAGCGGAACGAATGGAGAGCCCATGTCCTGCCGGTCTCGTTCCCCTCCACGATCTTCCTTTCCCGGAAGATCTCCGACTGTCGCTCCTCCAAGATCGGGATCATGATGGGCGCGATAGACATAACGCCCGACCAGCCATCCCATGGCGCTCCCAATCAGGGCATCCGAAGGCGAGTGATCTTTACCCAGAACAACCGAGGCACTGACGGCCGTCGCCAATCCGTACGCTAATGTCTGCGTGAGGAAGCCGGGATATTCGTGTGCGATGACCGTTGCCGCGGACCAAGCCGCGGCGGCATGATCTGACGGGAACGAATTGCCGCCCTTGAAGAAATCGAGCCGGCCTTGATCCGCGGTGGGCCGTTTTCTGCCGAAGGAATACTTGAGAGCCTGCGTGGTAAGCAGGCTGTCAATCACAGCTTCGCCGGTGAGAATGCCCGTCTCCCTTTCGTGTTCGTCGTGTGAGATGTAACTCCAAACATAGGAACCAGCCGCCACGCCGACGAGCGCAGCTGCTCCATCATTCGAGAACCTGCGATAACGATTCAATTTCTGCGGGTCGCTCGAGAGCGCATGAACGAAGGAGCGATCTGTAGCGACTGACAATGCGGTCACGGTAGCAAACGGAAAAAACCAAGTGCCATCGTCCCAATGCAGGTGAAAAGGGCTGGTCCAGATGGTCTTCTCATCTCGAGTGATATTCTTCAGCAACGAAAAGCCAACCCGGCTTTGTGAGAATTCCTCGGCGTTATTCACTGGCCTGGCGTCTGTTTGGTCTGGCAAGAGCTGCCCTTCGGTCTTTGTTGGATCCTGTGCCCGCACCGTCGTTCCAACCATCGTCAAAATGATCAGAGTGTAAAAAACATTTGCCCCAAGCGTGCGCACTTGCCTCGATTCATTCCTCAGAACTTTGCCGCGATCGCCGCTGACGTACCGATTGAGGAGATTGTCGTCACCGTTTGCATAAGGGTCTTCCACTTTTGGTTTTGCCCGGTTGCCTTCTCCGGAACCACGACCATATCGCCCGGGCGCAATGCGGTGCCTAACGGACTGCCGCTAAACCACCCGTCAGCAGTTTGGCCACCCACGATCGATCCGTCTGCGCGAATCACAAAGATGGATTTCTTATCAGCGAGCTGGGTGGGCCCGCCTGCCTGAGCGAGATACCACTTCGCACTCCTGCCAGGCCTGTACGTGACGGCTGTTTCGTCGTAGACTGCTCCGGACACAAGAACAAAGTTGGGCGCCTTCGGAATTACCAGCGCGTCCCCACTGCGAAGCACAACGTCGTTTGGCGTCCCTTCCCATTGCTTCATCTTTGAGGAGATGCGAATGACCATGCGCCCGCTGGGCGGAGTGTCCTGCAGGCGGGCGAGTGTGGTCTCGAGTTGCTGCATGCCGGTTTGTTTGGTCATTTTCTTGTCAGCATCGTCGCTGGGCAGAGGCGCCAGCTCTGCTTCTTCACCCCGGATGCGCTGAACAAGCTCGTTGCGGGACTTCTGCTCCATCTGAAGGACTTCCGGACGCGTGAAAACTGCGCCATAAACGTAAGCCTGTGGTGCGAAGCCTCCTGCTCGCCGGAGCACGGCACTGAGTCGTTCGCCGGGCTTGATCCCGTAGCTTCCTGGGTGTTCCACCTCACCTTGCAAGCTTATGGAAGCGCCGATGTCGTTCCAGCCCGAGAGCTGCCGAATCGTCAGCACGTCACCGTCACGAAGAGTGGGATCTTTACTGAGATCGCTCGAAAGTGCAGCCGGAATACTGACTTCGATGTGTTCGCCTAATTTGTTTTCGCCGGCCTGGGGATCAAAGTGAGTTAGGTCCGCTGTTTCAGTGAAGGCACTGCGCTTGAAACCTCCCGCCAGCTGGATCAGATCTGAAACCCGTAAATTGCCACTCAGTGGATACCTTCCCGGTTTTAGCACCTCGCCGGAAATTTCAACCGAGGGTGTATCGGCGCGAAACGCATTTTGCTGAATAAGGACGCGATCGCGCGGCTGTAATAGGAGGTTGCTGGAAGCATCCCCTTCGAGAGCCTCTTTTAAGCGGACGCTCACCATCTTCAATGAACTGTCCGGCAGGATTCGGATGATCTGAGCCGAATCCATCGCGGCATCCGGAGTGACGCCGCCCGCCAGCTCAACGGCGTCTCGGAAGTGGATCTGCCCGGAGGTCTGAAACGTGCCCGCGTGGCGGACGGCGCCACTTACTGAAACGGTCGGTGAATCTTCAAAATCGAAGCGGCTGAAGATGCGCACGGTATCGAGAGGCTTGAGCGTCGGTGCTGCCGCAGGATTGGAGAGCGCGGCAGCTAGATCGAAGCTTTCAACCGTGGGGTGGTAATCGGGCGGGTTCAGGTGAATGATTTCCGCATACTTCGTCGACGGCTCCGGCATCAAGTCGTTATAGGACGAAACGACGTCTGTAAGCTTCATGTCGGGTTTATAGGCGTATCGTCCTGCGCGCAACACGTGGCCCTGCAGGTAAACCGCGTCCTGGTTGAACGTGGCGATCGGAAACATGTGAATCTCGTCGCGATCTTGAACCTGAAACGCCGCGAGTTTAGCTTCGATCTCGTTCGGATCCGCCTCTGCTGCGACATCTAGGCTCAGCATGGTGCGCTTTTCGTGAGCATCGAGCCGCTGAACTTCTATGTGGCTCAGCGAGGCCGTCGGTAGGATCCCTCCCGCCATATCGATTGCCTGGGCAAGCGTCGTGTCACCACGCAATTCATAGATTGCAGGGCGCCTAACCATGCCGTCCATCTGAACAAGCGAACCGATTGCTGGAACAAGCAGCGTATCCCCCGGTTCTAATCGCTTGATGTCGGTGCGCACGCCGCGCAGAAGCAGGTCATACAAATCCACTTGCTGCACAAGCGCGTTGCCTCGATAGTGCTTCACAATACGCATCGATCCGTTTGAGGTCGGTCCGCCAGCAGCAAGCATGGCGTTGAGCGGCGTGGAAAGAGAACTCACGTCATATGGGCCAGGATGGTTTACATCGCCAACCACGTAGACCCGCACGGTGCGCAATCGTGAAAGCGATACGTCAGCCGAAACATCGCGGAACTGCGTACGCAGCAATCGCTGCACCGATTGCTGCACATCGCCCAGGGTCTGCCCATTTACGAGCATGGGCCCAATTTCTGGAAGCGCAATGCGCCCTTCATGATCGACTGTGCGGACCAGGCGCTGGGAAACGCCCCCCCAGAGATCGATGGTAAGACCATCGCCCGGGCCCACCACGTAATCAGGAGATGCCGGAAAATCGATCGGGATTGTTCCCGAAGCTGGAGTTGGGTTTTGAAACACCTCCTCGCCAAAGCGTCCAATGGAAGCTGAAGAAGTCCCTGAGTGAACAAAGATGTCGTACACCGAAGGAATATCAGAATAAGGTGTCCAGCGGCGATCGACCGCTGGCGCAGCCCCGTCGAGTAATGCTTCGCTGCTCGTGGCGACCGCCCTCACGCTTGCGGGGCCTGCTGTGACGGGAGTAGGCTGCGGCGGCGGGTCGGGATCTGGCAATGCCATCCGGTCGTATGAGATCGGCATAAGCGCCAGATCGCTCTCGGTCCCGCCCTGAACACCAGCAGCACTGCCGCCTCCGAGTGGACTGGCGCTCGTCCTTAGTAGCGACCCATTGCCAGTGGTCGGCTGGGGTACAGGATTCGTCAGAAGTTGCCCAAAATCTCTATCCCTCGGCAACTCACCGGGGTTTGATGTGCCTGTTTGGACAGCGGCCTTTTGCGGCTTTGGCTTGGTCTGGCAGTCTGGATCAGCGCGGTCGGGCGAAGGACCGCATCTGGCTAATTGGCTTTGTTGAGCTTGTTGGGCGTGAGTTTGCTCGGCTGCAACGAGCTCCCGAATCCGCTCCTGTTCCAAGGCAGCCTGCTCGCGCCCCACTTGAGAATCGGGATTTGCCTTGGGGAGTAAATAGCCATAGCTTTGCAATAGTCGCGTCGCGGCGGCGCGGAATCGAACGTCATTCGTCAGCCGTGAGAGAAGTGCTGCGTCGGTCAGGTCGGAATCTTTTAAGATCTGCCCGCGATCAGCGGCATCTTTCGCTGCCCAGCGTTTCAATTCTACAAACAGGCCCGGATTCGCGTTTAACACTGCCGTAATTTGCGATTCCGAGGCCGCGACTCTTTCGAGATTGTCTTTCGCAAGTTCGGAAGCAGAAATCGTCCGGTCTTCTATACGCTGCTGCGCGGGAAGAAGAGGAACCAATGACGAAAGCAATAAGCAGAGAGAGACCGAAAGGATAGCCGTACCAAAGCTGCGCTTCTTATGGGGCAGCACGATTAGCGCTCCTTACTTGCGCGTGATCACGCATGACTTTGAGAATCTCGGCTTCGGACCCTTCAAAGACCACAGAACGAATTCCATCTGACGCTGAAAACAGCGTGAACGAATTACCGTCGCCGGCCAGCGCCAGGATTTTCATGGCCGGATGCCTCTGCAACATTGTTTCCCGTGCTGAAGAACCAAAGCGTCGAGAATCCAGTGCAACAATCAGGAACTCCGGCATGGTCTCTTCAATCACTCGCGGGATTTCCGCTTCGTCGGTAATGTCAGCAATGACTTCAACGTCTGCTTCGTCAGCCAGGCTCATGGCTATGAGCTCCCTCATCAATCGAGGTTGGTTCGCCACCGCCACGCGAATCGCTCGAGCCACAGAAGGCATCGGCCATGCACCATAGCGGGAGGCGGGGTGGGATGGAAAGGGCCCAAAAAGATTCAAAAAAGATCTAAGCGTGCGTACTAACACGTACCGAAAGACGTACCTGGTGAAGTACCGACAAAAACCAAATGGGAGTACTCAGAAAGGTACCCAGGGAGTACCAAGGTGAGTACTACAAGTAGGTTCGAGACTGGGTGCTAACAGCGAGAGGTGCTTAATTAGGAAGATCTTCTAGGCGGGCGATTTCGACAACATGCAGGCGGTCGTTTGCTCCGACCTTGCGAAGCATCCGATGTATATGATTCTTAACGGTTTGTTCAGAGAGGTTCAGATGAGACGCGATCTCCTTATTGGTTAGGCCGCGAGCAATCATCGGGACCAGTTCCTGCTGCCGCCGCGTCAGACGAAGGCCCATTTTTCCGACGCTAGGAATGAATTCCCTGGCTCCCGCAAGACTGTCGAACAGAGCCTTGCAAAGTTGGGATGGACAGACAGCTTCACCTCGCGCTACGGCGCGAATCGCGGCGATTACGTCCACCGCGGATGCCTCGTTCAGCAGATATCCGCGTACACCCGCTCGTACAGCTCTGAGGAAGGCACCCTCGTCGGCATCCATCCCAATCATTAGAACCTGCGCTTTCGGATTTAGGTCACCCATCCGGGGGGCGCATTGGCGGTTCAAAGCATTTGCACTGACCGAATCCAATAAGATTACGTCACTTTCCGAGCTTGCAATGGAAAGGGCTACATCTGACAAGTCCGCAGATTGTTCATTAACGAACATATCGGGTCTTTGCTGGATGATGCGGGCTAACGATTTACAAAGCAGACGATTGCCGACAAGCAGGAGCACTTTGATCCGAAGGCTCGGACTCAACTGATTGCACCCCACACGCTGGGGGGCAAGTCTAAACCGAAGAATGACAGAATACAAGGTTTATGGTATTGAATTTTTAGTTATAACCCACCCATCAATCACTTGCACCCATAGATATAACGACTGTATTCCCGTAACACCTGCGAGCCGGACCAGTTCTCCCAAGAGCGTTCACGTCCAGAAGTTGCCAACATCGCAGGCACTCAGGAGCTAGCGAACACTTATCAGAGGGCGATCTTAAAACCTGTATCGCGCTGAAAGGTTGCCGCCGAAACCAGTATTCCAGTAAGGACCCATGCGAAATTGGAAACCTCCCGGAACATCAATTTGAATTCCGCCCTCTCCGCCGAAAATAGGGATGATCCTTGTTACTCTGTCCGCCGCCGGTTCGATTATGGGAAAGGAGCATCCTAGGTCTTGTGTTGAGCAGCCGTTGAATTCTCCGCGGAAATTGACGTCGAGTTTCCCAACTCCGAATGCAGCTCGCCAGAATGGATGGACTCTGCCCCGAAGAAGAAAAGTCTGGCCGAAATTAAGCGTGGCGCCCACGATCTTCCAATTAGTTCTTCCGGTAGTAGAGCCAGAAACGCCGTCCGCTACGAGTTGTGTATCACCGTCTTTACGAGCCCACGAGCCATTTCCCGCAGCCGTTGCATTAAAAGCTTGAACCCCGAGAAACCAGCGCCTGCTTAGATCAAAGCCAACGCGAAAATTGCAGTTGAATCCATTGAGACTCGTTGGGTGTTGAGTGATGGAGCGGTCTAGGCCGAGTATGAAACCAGGAACTCGGTATGAGCCGCATCCGGTTTCAATAGAGACTCTGTGGGGCCAAGTCATTTTTTGTTCCTGGCCGAAAGCCGCCATACTTGCGAAGAGGAATGCCGCGCATGTCGTAATTCTTAATTTCATCCGACCTCTCGACGATCAAGGAGTAGTTTCAAATGAACCGGTTCTCGATTCAGCTATTGAGATCGAATAGCGCGTAAGGCGGCTCGAACTTGCTCGCTTCCATCGTGGACAACTCCGGAAAAGTGGCTGATGAACGTAAGAAGCGGACTTCCATTCATCCATACGCTGGCAGGCTCAGAAGGTCGGCTCCCAGGCAGGGCGATACAGGGTTTGCCCCTAAGGATGAGCACTGCATCTCGCTTTCTTCCGTTGCAATTGTTCGCGTTGGGCTTGGAGTATCTTCAGGTTACAAACGATCTTTCTAATCGCAGCCAGGTCGAGAGCGGAGACACCAACATCCGAGCCTCTCCCGGCAGGAGCGCTGAACACGATCACGTCGCCCTTGAAAAGAATCCGGCAGGCATCCTTGCTGAGAGCAACGCCGAACGCCATGATATTGGGGCTTAGCTTCGCCGCTTTTGAACTCCAGAGTTCTATCTGTCGCTCCACTTCCGCAAGATCGGCAGGAAATCCCGGCTGCAAGTCTGTTTGGTTTGACGGACGCATAACGGCTCCCGCAAAACTCAAAGAATATGGGCCGCACCCTAGTAGGAGATCGCTAATCTGGACCTTCAAAGGCGCACTCGGATTTAGCGTACTTTTCTGTACGCGAATTCAGCCAATGTAAGGGCTGAGCCTTTCCGTTTTAGTTCGGTGGATTTGGGCCGTACCGCGAATCGCCCTTAAGTGCTACGACCGCGAGCGACTCACATAAGGCCGTTTGAATCTACGAAAAACCCCGAGACCGACTAGGCCAGTGCCAAACAGGAGAAGCGTTGAGGGTTCGGGCACAGATGCGAATTGCGATGTTACTGTTACCCTTGTCCGGTTGGACAAATTAAATACTCCGGTGGACAGAACGGGGGCAGAATCAGGACCGGTAAACAGCTGAGCGCCCCTCAGCTGAAAATCACCGGAACGAACGTCGATGCCCAATCCACCACCGGCAGACAAATTCGAGAATTCGAGGGTGAAAGAAGGAAGCAGAAAGTTCCTGCCGAAAAGGCTAGCGCTGCCATCATTCACGCTTACTAAGAAATCTTTCGCCGTAAAGGAGGAAACAGCGGGAGCCCGCTGAAGATCGAATGCCGCAGTATAAAGCGGCCCATTTACAACGTAGTGCAGGGTATCGGCGCTTGCCGGTCTGGCACACAGCAACACTACCAAGAGCCCCGTCGCCCACAGAGATTTGGTCATTTGATCACCTCCAAAACAGCCATTCGTTACAGGAGATGATGCAAGTAAACATACAGAGATTACCGGTATCAATACCTACAATAAGGTAAATCAAAATACCAATTTCTCTGGAGGAATACCGGTGGCTTATACAGTCATTGTAGGGCCTGTGTCCACCGTTTCCGCAGTAAGCAGCAACTGTTCCTTAGTCTATTACGTGGGCTGGAAAGTCAGAAAACGCCCTCAGTAGGAGAGGTATTTTTTCTTCCACTACGGAATTGTTGCGGACACTTGGTTGGAATACACGCTTTCGATATTGGTCGAACCCACCGCCGTAACAACGTAGTAGTAAGTCTGCCCAGCCTGAAACGCTGTTATCGGAATAGGCTGTAGCCGCATCCACACTCGCCGTGAGCCTAGTAAAAGGGCCACCCGAGACCGTGCCGCGGTAGACGTTGTAGCCGATTACAGCCGAAGTGCTCGCGGTCCACGACAACTTTTGCCGAATGAGAAACTACCGCAGCGCCTGTGCCGGTAAAAGAAATGATCGTCGGAGAATTAGAGGCATTGCTCGTAATCGTAATCGTGATCTTGCCTGTCACGCTGCCCGTAGCCGCAGGCGATACAATTGCCGATTTCAGAGGCGGCGCTATACGGCGCGGATGCTAAGAAGAAGCCGTTTCCGATGGAAGTGGATTCGGGTACGTCGATTGATACGCCAGCGTCAGGGGGCAATGGGGTATCGTGGCAACGGAAGATCTATTCCTTTTCCTATTGCGTGCGAAACAGCAGGTACCACAGCCCGTCCATAGAAGAATCCGGCAATCGTCGCCAGCGGCACGTACTTTCAGTTGGGAAAACGCCCATTCTCGATGTGTGAAAGTCCGAAGTCCATCGAAGCCACGATCCGGCTCTCTCGCTTGCAAGCGTCTCGCTCAGGACGTTTTGCAGCAGCCGGTAGTTCAGGCGTTTTCGTTTTCGGCGTAGGATTGGACGAGAGGATTGAATCTACCACGAGATGACCACAACCAACTTTGCGGCTCCTATTAACAAGCGGTATTTCGAGGACTACGTTTCGGGATCAACATTTGAATATGGCGAAATCTCTTTGACCGCGGATGAGATCATTGAATTTGCAAGACGCTTTGACCCACAACCCATCCACATCGATCCCGACGCCGCAGTGCGCGGACCCTTTGCTGGATTGATCGCAAGCGGGTGGCACACTGCCAGTGTAATGATGCGTCTAATGGCCGATCACTACATATCGCATGTGGCCAGTATGGCCTCTCCCGGCGTGGACGAGCTACGCTGGACGCTGCCTGTACGGCCGGCGGATACGCTGTCGATCCGCGTTACAGTTCTGGAAACCAAACGGTCGCGCTCGAAGCCTGATCGGGGGACCGTGCGCACCCTCATCGAAGTAATGAATCAAAACAAACAAGTCGTCATGACCGTAAAAGCCTTGAATATCTTGCGATGCCGGGCGTGAGTCCGCAGTGTCACACTTGGAGGTATGGATGCACGGGCCCGCATCGCAGTTCGAACTCGGAATGTCCTATAAAAGAGGATGTCAAGAGAAACATTGTCCCCTCGCCTCCGGTTTGGGAAGCATTTGGATCTGAGCATCCAGCCCGCATGCTTGGACGTGCGGTGGTTTCGTCCCCCTGTAATTCATGTTGCGGTCTCGACCACTATGGTTTGAAGCGCGCGACCGGGCGCACCCTTGCTTGAAGGTTCTAACTCCAAGATCACGTTCTGGCGAGTTCGGAGCCGATCATTTGATTCCATAAACAGTGAGCGTATGGTCGGACCCGACATACACTTTGCTGTTCACAACCACAGGCGCCAGGAAAGCTCCCGATCCGGACCACGTCCCAATTACCGCATCGAAGAGGTGCGGCTTCGTCAGATCTTCCGCGTCGTATGCGCGGAGATGAAGGCCCGTGCTGTCGGGACGAGTCACGACCCAAACGACCCCGGTGTGACGCTTCGAGCCGTGCGAAGTCACAACTGGAATGACACCTCCTTCGTTGGGAAAAGCTTCCTTCGGATCCGTCATGGAGGTTTGGTTTGGTACTCCGGGCGCTACCATGTGTGGAACGAGTTTGCCTTTCTTTACCGTAATTGCCTGGAGCGGACCTTTATCTCCGCAGTAGTACACGATGTTTCCAAACGGCCCACCATAATACGCGGGCCCACCCCAGACTCCGGGTCCGGATCCGCCAGGGTTAATGGGAGTAGCAAGAGGAGAAGTCACTAGCCCCAACTGATCTAGCTGATTTCCCGTTTTATGCAATTTTGCAGGCGTCATTGCCTTGCGATCAACGAGATAAACCGTCGGGTCCTTTCCGCAGCAAACCACTTCATTCTTGCCTTTATGTGCATGGTTAGGGATTACGAGCGGGCCGCCAGAGCCAAAGTCAGTATCGTTGCTCGCGAGGAACGCGTAGTTCGCCGGGGTGAAGGACCCAACCAATTTAAGTTTTGAATTTAGCTTGATCAGTGAGTCGGCATAGTTTCGAGGCGGGTGTGGTTTGGCTGGGTTGATGAATAGGCCGTTGCCGGTCATCCCATAAATATGTCCGTCGTCATCGGCGGCAAGTCCCCACCCGGACTGCCAAAAGCTGCCACCAATTTCCGGATCGTCCAATCCGCCACCGGATTGGGATGCATCAGGTGTCGAACAATAAGGGGGACCAATCAATTTCAGATTCCTCGCGTGAAAACCCATTACCCACCCGTGATAAAGGGGAGTATCGCCATGCGACCCGAACCCGACGTAGACGTTGCCATAGGCTAAGAGCAAGGCAGCGCGGTTGAAATGCATAGCAGGGTCGAAGTAAATCTTTCCTGTGGTGTTTAGACTGGGTGGCTCTCCAGTGCCAATTACCTGCGGGATCGTGTTTTGATCTAGCACCGCCGGCTTTACAACATCCTTGCCGTCCTTCAGGGCGATCGCGTGTAAGCGAAAGAATAGGTTATTGAACTTGTCTTTCAAGTACCCAATGATATACATCCGGCGGCGAGCCACATCGATGACTGGAGTTGCCGTAATCGCACCAAGCGTTACGCCTGGACCGGTTTCCCCCGCCGATGTGTTTATCAAAGAGCGAGTCCAGAGTGGCTTCCCGCCGTTTGGTTTATCCGCATCGAACGCATAAATTGTTCCGGCCTCGGTCCCAACGAATACCACGTTGTGTTTGGCTTTCTTTATGTGCACGCCTTCCACATACAACGGTTGCGCGTAGACCATATCGTCGACGGACTGTTGAAATAGGAAGCCAAACTTGGGGCTGCTGACCTTCGCGGGAGTCAGATGCTTTTCGTGCTTGTTCCAGCCCGTGCGCGCGTTGTCATAGTGATACGTTGCTACATGCTTAGCCACGGGAGCAGACCTCCACTCTCGGCAGTCAAATGTTGTACTTTACAGGTAACTTCCAAATTAACTGGAATGCTAATGTTAAGCGCAGCTGCGCGGAACCATACGCCGGCGGCCCTCTCGTGTCAACCTACGAACGCCCAGGCGACGTTGTAGAACTGCCATCAGCAATTCCAACACCGCCATCAAGGGTGAGCGCGAAACAGAGCCATCCGAGTTCGAAGATATGCAGCGAAGAACAATTTGGCTCACTACGGCTGTATAACTTTGCCCGACTTGGAGTCGGCTAGACGGTCTCGGGGTCAAATCGATTCGTTACATCTGGAGGCCACGGACATGAGTGAACCAACAGGTCGGCGTTGCTGCCGCAGGCAGATCTTTTTGTCGGTAAGGACGCGACCGCACACGTCTTGAGAAGCCGCGGGGCTCAATGCGGTCTGTTGCACATTGCGACTCACGGCGTTTACCGCCACGATAACCCTTTGTTCTCGGCCATCAAACTCGGAGACAGCTATTTGAATTTGTACGATCTGTACCAGTTACGTTTAGGCGCGAAACTCGTGACCCTGAGCGGCTGTGCGACCGGAATGAACTTCGTCGCCGAGGGCGACGAACTCATTGGACTTCGACGCGGATTGTTTTGCGCCGGTGCAACCTCTCTACTGCTCTCACTGTGGGACGTCCACGACGACAGTACGGCAGAATTAATGGTGGAGTTTTATAGGGGCTACGTTCGCTCCTCCGATATGGCGGAATCTTTGCGAACGGCCATGCAGCGACTGCGAACAAAGCAGCCTCACCCGTACTTTTGGGCACCGTTTATCCTCGTCGGCAAAGTCGTCGAGGCTGCAAGTCTTAGGTAACTTGTCGAAGGCTATATCTTTCGCGCGCCAACTTACCCTTATTCGCTGAGCGACGACCCCTCTGCTATCGGTCCTTGCCCAAAAGCGGCGAGAGAGGGCAAATTCGGGAGACGATCCAATGAGCCACTGTCAAAAAAAGGAGCAATGGCCCAATAAGGTCAACGTGGAAAGAACTTACCAAACACCGCCAGAAACCCTGCAAATCGCGAAAACAGCTATCGCCGCGTCGAATCCAGCTTTTGAGCGAAGCGGGCCACGTACCTGGACCCAGGGGCTGTTCGACAGCTTTTTGTGGCCAGTCATCGAGGGCGAACTTTCGACGAGGAATCGGGCCAGACAGCACCACGAATCCACGATTTCGCTGTCGGCACGCCTTCTTCAAGCTCAAGATGAGGAGCGCCGAAGAATCAGTCGCGAACTGCACGATAGCGTGGGGCAATCCCTCACCGTGGTTTTGATGAATCTAGAAGTGCTTTCTAAAACGATAAAGGATAAGACGCTCACAGAAACGATCAATCTCGTCGAAAATGTGTCACGCGAAGTGCGCACCGTTTCGTATCTGATGCATCCGCCCATGCTGGATTTGTGCGGGCTCGAGACGGCCATCAACTGGTACGCTGAAGGCTTCACCAAGCGCAGCGGGATACAAACTGAGGTAGACGTTCTTGAAGAATTGCCGCGCCTGGAGATTGAAAAAGAAACTGCTCTCTATCGCATAGTGCAGGAATGCTTAACGAATATTCATCGCTACTCAGGGGCTTCGAGAGCTTGGATTCGCATTACGGTAAACGAAGGCCAATTGCGGCTCGAGGTTGAGGACAACGGCAAAGGCTTGGCGACCGAAGATGTACATGCCAGCATGGACAGGCCGGTCAGTCTAGGCGTCGGCATTCCCGGAATGCGCGAACGCATGCGCGAACTTGGCGGTTCGTTTGGTATTCAGTCCAACAAACACGGTACCAAGGTGACTGCCGCACTTTCTTGACAGAACGAAAGAAGCTCCATCCACTCGAAAGCATTCCAGTGTATGCACCCGGAAATTTCCGTAAGTGTCGCGAAGTCGTAAGCCACAGACAGATGGGGGGCGTCCCCATTGGGGATGAACGCAGATGTAGCCTGCCTTACTGAGTTGGCTGCAGCCCACAAGATAACGCCCGTTCCTAGTCCGTGAATGCCTCCTGAGTTTGATTCGCGTCCCTTGTTTGCAAGTTGTAATTGCGGAAGTATCATCAAATTGATTCTCAGCCACCCACTCTTCAAGGATCGCTCGGCATGCTGCGAAAAGTCAGGCATTCTGAGCTTCGGTCCGAGCAGAGAATTGCACAGCCTTGAACCGCAGTTCGCCTACTGCTGTTCAATGTTTTGAACACCATACGGTTCTTCACGGATGGCTGATTCACGTTCCGGGCCCGTATGAGGAACTCCAGTCCAATTGCAAATGTACTGCTCGCGAAGGACCGCAAGTAAACCACGCGCGCCTCGGCCCAGAAGTCGCTTCTGAGAGAGCTGATCAGCAAGGAGCCTCCCGGCTGCCAAATCTGATGCGTAATCACGCGAGCGCCATGAGGACTGATGTCTTGCGTGCGAGTAGATTCAGTGACTGACGGTTGGTGCATGCTGGACAACTGCACCGGTTCGTTCACTGAAATCCGCTGTTCTGAACGGACGTCTTGGGCAGGGATCCGGCTTTGCTTCCTTGAGCTGGGGTGGTCTGGCATAGCGCCTCCTCCCTTCAAGTAAGTGGCCCTGAGTTGTAGGAGTCCTGTAACTGCCGCACCGCAGCAAGTGGCTATCATTGACCCACCTAGTCCACAAGAGGGAAAACTGTAATAGAGCGCCAGTTGATTCCCTTAATACTTTCCATATTCTGGCCCTTGATTTCGCTACTCTGACCTGGCACTTTGCGCTTTTGATTTGGCCCACCCCTGTACATGACTCTACCAACTTGCCATTTTCGGAGTGGACGCAGGTGTTTCCCAATCCGCGTCTGTGTAAGGCGCTGCTGGACCACATCACTGACCGCGCCCACATCATCGAGACCGCGACGGAGTCGTATCGCTTCCGGCGCACCGTGGAGGGAAGGCAGAAGAAGAAAGCCTCGTAGGAGCAGTTGGGCTTCTTCAGAGATGGGGGCAGAGGAAGGGGCTCAGACGCCGCCCCTTCCCTGCAACCCCATCCTGGCTTGAACCCAGAGCAGGAGAACAAGGAATTCATGACCCAGGGGTGGGTCAAATGAAAGTATCAAAGGTGGGCGAAATGAGGTTGTCAAAGGCAGCCCTATCCTTCCTATGAGCAACATGCCAAGTAGCGCGTCGAAAAGCCCCTATATCGACCGCGAAACATCCGGTTGAGGCTTTGAAGCCAGCAGTACAGGAAGGCAATGATTATGGTGTAAGTGTGTCCCGTGCACACGGCATCGAAGCGGTAGTGACTAGCGTCCTCGGGATTGTAGGGTATTCGGCCTCGTGGTTTACAGGTATCTCCGTATTGTACAGACAGCACGCCGGTGTTGCCCTATGTTGGGGGGTTCAGTTATGAAAACCAGCCCGTCGTTCGAAGGCCTTTCAGGCTCTTCCCGTCGCGCGTCAGTCAGCTCCTGCACAACTTCAGCGACCATAAGTCCGATGCTGAAGCGCGTTCTTATCGTAGATGACAATTCACTAGTGAGGAAGGCCGTCTGCAGCCTGTTCACGCTCGATGGATTTTCCGTTTGTGGAGAAGCCGGGGATGGCGCGCAGGCAATCGAAGAGGCAAGGCAAACGCGACCCGATATGATTGTGCTGGACTTCTCCATGCCCGTGATGGATGGCATTCGAGCCGCCAAGGCGCTAAAGCAGATAATGCCCCACGTTCCCCTCATTTTGTTCACTGCACATGCCAGCAGTGTTCTGGAAAAAGACGCTCTGGCCGCAGGGATAGCCGCGATTATCTCGAAACAGCAGGACGCATCCGCTCTCCTTACCAAAGCCCACGAGCTACTCAGCGCAAAATGCGAGGTTGAAACGCGTATTTCTGATCGCCTATACCCGGTCAGAGCCAAGCTAAGTAATAGGGAAACGAAGGCACATCCCGCTCTCGGCAGCTTTAGACGCGCTGGAAAGGGGTGCGATAAAAAGCCCGTGCGGCAAATTAGTTCTGGCTTGGACGGCTCGACGTCGCGCGGCGTTTAATGAACTTCATCATGATTGAGCGATTTGGCGATTACGTCCTGTGAACTGGCGCAGGCGACCGGCTCATACGATTCGTAGAATTTCAGAAAGAGTGTGTGTTGTGTATACCGGATATGACAGGCTTATCGCGAGTGTCCGAGCAAATCGCCGGCCGCTTATTGCCGTGGGACAGAAGCATCCAGAATGCTGCGGCTTGGCTCACAGGCTCAGCGCTGACGGCGCGTTTTGCCTCTCCAAACAGAAACACGATGCGCAGTTCGCCAACTCGTTGAGCCGTCCCAGGGACGTGTATACTGCTTAGCTCTTCGCATTACGCGCAGGCCTGAGGACGCGGAGGACGTTCAGCAGCAAACCATCCTCAAAGTGCATCGCAAGTTGGGGCAGTTCGAAGGGCGCTCCCGGTTCACCACCTGGATTTCGGGGATCGCTATCAACGAATCCCTAATGTGCGTTCGCAAGAGGCGGAGCACTTGCATGTGGCTCTGGACGAAGTTATGCCTTCAGCCGAGGAGTTTCCGGCCAGAGATGATTTTCAATCAGTGATCGAGGGACCTGAAGCAGCGTACTCCCGCAAAGAACTCAGAGACCTGTTGAGACGAGCCATCGCAACCCTCCGCCCTGCCTACCGCGTGGTGTTTCTGTTGCGGGCTCTCGAGCGGAGTCGCCACCTAGGGCGCACCAAAACTTATCCTCAGTCTGCTCGGTTCATTCTGGATCATTTCGTCGGCCGCCCAGGTGATTTTCAGATCTCTCGAGTAGGCACACCCCTGACCATGGATAAACCCCCGACACATGCTTCGGTTCTGGTAACAAAGAGAGCAGTTCAATTGGAGGCCGCTTAAACTGCGCCGCAGTTTTTAGAAGCCCTTGAACATCCTTGACCTCCCATCCGTACGGCACAAAGAAGCCGGGGCCCTCGGTCGGACCAAACTTAAAAGCTGCTCCAGCCTTGCTGAGCTGCCTGCCTGTTGTGCGCTGCATCGATCTGAGTTGGCCGGCCGACGCAAGATCTATTATCCAACTGTCATAATGGCACCCGGCAGCAAGATCTTTTGCCAGGGAGCTAACTTCCTCCGTGGCAAGATAGATTAGAAGACCTTCGGTCAGGACGACGATCTTCGTCGCGCGGCAATCCAGCTCTGCAAAGAGTGTGCGACGCGCTTCCAGATTCGACAGATCCAGATGGATTCGCTCTAGCTGACATCTTGGCCGGTCAGTGGCAAGGATCTCTTCCTTATAGGAAATGATTTCCGCCACATCAACTTCGATCCACTGAAGAGTGGGCGGCAAATCCATGCGATAAGGACGAGCATCTAGGCCGGCTGCAAGGTTCACTACCAGGTCTGCGCCGGTTTCAATTTCGCGGGAAAGAAACGAATCAAAAAGATATGTCCGAGCCGCCCATGCCCAATCGTGTTTGTTGCCCTCTGGCAGAGTGTTGGCAATTTGAATTCCACGTTCGCCAGCTAGGCGAGCGGCGTAGGGGTCATGGAACAGTGCGTCTGGCCGTTCGGTTTCGAGGGCACGGAAATAAGCTACCCAATGGGCAGTGTCCGAAATATTGCGGACGAGGGCATCCGCTTCATTCATCTTCGGTAACGGTGTCACGATCTCTTACCTCCATTCAGAAGATTCGGCTCGTTCATGTTCGTCACCCTGAATCGTAAGAGGAATCACCATGATGCAAACGAGCAAACTACGCGACACTTGTAGGGCCGTGATCATGGGCAAGGTAGTGTCAGCAATACAATTCACTTTGTTCGGCTCTGTTTAACACCACACCGATAATATTTTTCCCCTGCAACTGCCGACGGGACTCCTGTGCCACTTCCCCTGGTGTAGAGCCAGCACGGACGATCAGCAATACACCGTCGCAGAGACCGGCGAGCACGGTGGCATCCGCGACCGGAAGGCAAGGCGAAGAGTCGAGAATGACCCAATCAAAGACTGGCGTGAGTCGATCAAGCAGAACCTCTAATCTGCCATTCGAAAGCAATTCACTAGGATTCAGGACTTGGTTCCCACCAGGTATAAAGCAGAGGTTGTCTTCATTGCTTTTCTGCAGAGCAGTAATTTCATCGGCCTCGCCGCTCAGATAATCGGTCAAACCTGGGGTGAGACTTGCGCCGAGCGCGAGGTGGAGCCGCGGGTTACGCAGATCCGCGTCGATAAGCAGCGTGCGAGTGTACGATTGCTGCAGGATCGCGTGCGCTAGATTATTAGTCACGAACGTTTTGCCCTCGCCCGAGAGCGAACTGGTCACTAAGAGTGTGTAGGTCAGTTGATTCCCGCGGATTTCGTAAAGTCGCGAGCGGAGCGTTCGGAATTGCTCGGGGCCCAGCGCACCTGCCGCCGAATTCAAGAATACGTTCGTATTTGGCTCAGGGTGCCAATCACAATGCCGGCAATGCGCAAAAATGCCATCGGGGCGCAAGCGGTCGCTGGATGGAAGGGGGGTAACAATGCCGGTTCGAGCGATGGCTCCGAGTGCATTCGCGGGCGCGCTGTTCTCCGCGACTGGCCTAAAGGTTGGCATCTCGACGGACGAGGTCATCGCAGTCGATGCCTCGCGGGCATTGCGTTCTTGTTCGGCCTTTACTAAGGCCTCGTAGATGTAGCTCATATTTCCTCCCGCTGAGCGGATAAGCCGCCGTAGGCGCCAAACAAGTCCCCCAGGGCAACCATCAATTGCGCCCAATTAGAACGTGGTGCTTTCCGCAACGTTTTTGCAGGGTCCACAGGAATCCGCACCGAACTTTGGGGCAGGTCGACCTTCGTGACAATCCGGTCAAAACAGCAAATGCGGGGAAGGTGGATACCTCCATCGGGAATCGGGTAAATCCTTGATTAGGGTCTCCCGTGGCAGCGATCTTGAATGATCCGCGAGGCGTGTCAGCTGGCTCGGTCCGAAGACACGAACTTAATACAATCGGCCTTGTGCCTTGGCAAAAGCACCTGGAAACATCGAGGTGCCAGAAATATACTCCGATCCAATTCTGGCGAACGACAACACCATCCGCCAGGCCTGATAAAACCTTGAAAGACCAGCCGTTTGACCTTTCCTGCCCCTCTAGGGTCTTTACCCGCCTCGATTTTCCGGGATTCACCTTCTTGTACCTTAGAAACTAAAATCTATCCTCAGTCTTAGCAACCAGGACCCGACACGCCGCACATCGTGCTCTTGGCTGCCAGCCCACCCGGAGGAAAGCCGGAAATGTCGCATGAACCATGCATGGCAAGCGAAGAGTTGGAGACAACGTCAGTTAATGAATCGAATGTGATAACAACGCCCACGGAAGAATCCACGAGTCCCTCCAATCTCCCTTTCATCGACGAGCCTCGGGGCGGGTTCGAGATCCTCAACGATGGGTCGGTCTTCGTGTTCTCAAGCCCCGCAATGCTTCGCATTCGAGAACAGATTTCTAAAATCGCGAACTTCGACCTCCCCGTCTTGATTCTGGGCGAAAGTGGGAGTGGAAAGGAGGTCGTGGCCCGGCTCATACACAGCTGGTCGTCGAGGGCACAGCGCCGTTTCTTAAAGGTGAACTGCGCCGCTCTTCCGGAGACTCTTCTGGAAAGTGAATTGTTCGGGCATGAGCGCGGAGCGTTTACTGGTGCGACGAGATTCAATCCGGGCAAGTTTCAATTCTGCGATTCGGGAACCATTCTTCTCGATGAGATTGGGGAGATGCCGCCGGCAGTGCAGGCAAAACTTCTTCACGTTCTTCAGGACAAGACCTATTCGCGCCTCGGCGCTCACGCCCCGATCAGCGTTGATGTACGCATTATCGCCGCGACGAATGTGGATATCTTGAAAGCTCTTGAATCCGGCGGATTACGGAAGGACCTCTACTATCGATTGAATACCTTCGTTATTTCCGTCCCGCCCTTGCGGTCGCGTCAGGAAGAAATCCCGCTTCTCTTGGAGCATATCATCAGGCGGTTCGCGACAGAATACGGCTGCCCGGTGATCCCCGTTTCTCACAGGCTCATGGAAACGTGCATCAACTATCCCTGGCCAGGAAATATTCGTGAACTGCAGAGTTTCGTTCAGCGACTCTTGATTCAAAGAGATGAGAATCAGGCACTTCAAGAATTGCAGGTCCAGGCAATGACGACGACTACGCACGGCTTCGGACAGCCCGGAAGCACGGGGGCGGGTTCGAGCGACTTAAAGGCATTGGGGCGCGACATAAAATGCAATGCCGAAAGAGAGGTCATTGCCCGAACACTTCTGGAGACTCGATACAGGCGCAAGGATGCCGCAAAGCGTCTCGGGATTAGTTACAAGGCACTGCTCTATAAGGCGCACCAGTACGGCCTGGATTGAAAAACCTACCGGTGGGTGAAGAACAGTTGAAATGTCGCAACTTAACGCTCCAAATGGAAAATCCAAGCGTCTTCGGTAAAGAGACTTAAGTCAGACGTAGATTTTTCGTTTTATAAGAAAGGCCACTTAGCCGCCTGGTTCGCTAAAGAACCTGCTGGGGTTGGCGCAACACATGAGCGAGGGGCGAATGGAAAGAAGGATAGCGATGGGAGCTCCGGCGCGGATTGCACGGCCCGGCCAGCCTTCCGACGTTGAAATGGTTCGGATTGAAGACATGAGTGATCACGGCGCTCGTATCGTTACAGCACAACGCTGGCAACCCGGCGATGGGCTAATCATCTACTCGCAAGGCCAGTTGGCCCGTTTAGCAGTGGGCAAAGTCATTTACTGTCAACCCTTGTCTCAAGGCCATTTCGTAATCGGCTGCTGGTTCGATGAGGGCATTGGTATTCAACCATCTGTGAGGTAGCGGAGATGTATAAAGACTTCTTCGGGTTGCGAGAGGATCCATTTCGAACAAACCCAGATCCTCGGTATTTGTTCCAGACACCGAATATTCAGGAAGCGCTCGCGAGTCTCGCGTACGGAATTCGGAACCGGTGCGGCATCATTCTGATGACAGGTGAGGTAGGAACAGGTAAGACCACGTTGCTCCATGCGTTACTGGACGGCCTTCGCCGAGTTGGAGTTGCAACTGCATTCATATTCAACACACGTCTCAGTGTCCAGGCCTTCTTTGCTTGGTTGATGGCTGATTTCGGGATCCCGGGCGACTGCCACACAAAAGAAGAGGCGGTGGCGCTGCTGCATGATTGGCTGTTGGACCGCTTCCGCGCCGACCAGACAGCGGTGTTGATTGTGGACGAGGCACAAAATCTCTCAATCGACGTTCTGGAAGAACTCCGTCTCCTCACGAACCTACAGACGTCTACGAGGAAATTGCTCCAAATTGTGCTGTCCGGCCAGCCAGACCTCGAAGAGAAACTCAAGCGCCCCGAAGGTCGGCAGCTTCGCCAGCGAATCACGGTACGTTGCCGGACGAGAGCGCTTTCGTCGGAAGAAACTCAAGGCTTCATCTTGAAGCGTCTTCAGGTTGCGGGGGTAAACTGCCAGCCCATATTCTCCCCTGAGGCCATTACCAGCATATATTCCTATTCGCAAGGAATCCCGCGAGTGATCAACATTCTGTGTGAACACGCTCTCATCCATGCTTTTGCCGATCAAATGCGTCGAGTCTCGGCTGCCCACGTCGCCGAGGTCGCAAGAGAGTTTGAAATAGGCAGCGTCGAGTGGGCTGGGTCTCCAACCAGATGCGAGGTTCAAGAGAATCCCGACGACGGGGACGCAAGTTGGATGCGAGCGCAACGAGAACTGCTCGAAAGGGCGATTCTTGGATACAGTGCCGAATAGACAAATGGCGTTGGTCCTTGAGGCCAGTTGCAAACCTAAAGTATTGGCATCGATGAAAGTTCTAGCGGTGTCGGTTTGAAAACTACGTCAGGTCAGTTAAAACCAAGCCGATTATTACAGCGGTCAGGGCTGGACCAACCCACGCCGAATCGCGTACCGAACCAAACTGGCGGTTTCGTGGATGTCAAGCTTGTGCATAAGCCGCGCTCGGTGTGATTCGGCCGTCTTTACACAGATACCGAGTAGGAGGGCGATTTCGCGTGTGGATTTTCCCTCCACAATAAGTTGGATAACTTGACGCTCCCGAGTTGATAAGGGGTCACGGAATACCTCAGCTTTCGATAAATATGCTTCTGCAACGGCCCGAGAAATGCTGGGGCTTAAATAGACTCCTCCCCGACAAACTTGGTGAATCGCATGAACCAAGTCATGAGCCGCTTGGTGTTTCAGCACATACCCTTTTACCCCTGCGCGTAATGCTTCAGTGACATATTGATCTTCGTCATGCCGGGTTAACAAGATTGTTCTAGCCTTGGGACAGGCCTTGCAAACCCCGCGCGCGGCATCGAGCCCATTCAGAATGGGCATACCTATGTCAATGATGGCGACATCCGGCATAAGCTTTGTCGCGAGGCTGATTGCGTCTTGTCCATCGGAGGCCTCTCCCACCACTTGAATCCCTTCACGTTCGAGAAGACTTCTTAATGCCTGCCGAACCAACACATGATCGTCGGCCAGTATCACGCGAGTTGGCATATTAACCTCCTAGAGGAACGCTGATGGATAACTTGCTGCCACGCCCCGATTGCGACTTGATGTGTAAAGTTCCGTTCAAAACGTTCAGACGCTCCTGAATTCCGATCAAACCCAATCCTTTTTTGCCATTCCTGGATAGTGCTGCCTCGGGATTAAACCCCACACCATCATCCTGCACGGTGCACAGAATTCCCTCGCGGCTTGCCCTCAGTTCGATCCTGACGCTTCGTGCTCGCGAATGCTTTGTCACATTTGTCAGGGCTTCTTGGACGACGCGATACAAGCCTATTTCGATGGCGGGCGGTAAGCGGCGGTTGAATGAAGATGTGACTTGAATGGGAAGAGCTGTCCGTTTCGAAATCCCGCTTGCCAGAAAGCGTATAGCGGGGACCAAGCCTAAGTCGTCCAGCACAGTGGGGCGAAGCTCATGGGAGAACCGCCGGAGATGTTTCTCCGCCTGATCTAGGAGATGCGCCACTTGCCGCAACCGACCTCGCATCCCTGGTGTTGCCCCACAGATCACATCTGCGATGGCCAGATGTGCTGCGACAAGCAGCTGTCCAGCCTCATCATGTACGGCATGGGCGATTCGTTTTACTTCTTGTTCCAACAATTCATTCAAATGACGCAGGCTCAAGACCGTGTCGTGGTACGAACGGCGGCCCAATTCATATGCCGAAAAGACTTCCATCAGGAACTGCCCGCTCAGTTTGGCGAACCGTTGGACTTCATCGTGGTGCCAGCTCTGAGATGACGCTGCAGCAAGGGTCCGGTGATGGAGCGACATGATTTCGAGGATACCGATGTCTTGTGCGAAAGCTTTCCGTCCCAACTCATAAGCTTTGACGAGATCCTCTTCGGTGGCTCCTTTCAGGTAGCCGCGGAGGACCTTCTCATAGCTTGGTTTGAGATCCAACTCAAAATCCTGCCTCGAATCGGTTTGCGGGGTCATAAGCTCGTTCCGGCATAACGTGCGATCAGGATCAGGGCGTCGTCGTTCCCTTTTGCATAATGAGCTAGTACGTTCTCGGCCGCTTTCCGGGGCGGCTGGCTACTGACATGGGAACGATCGAAATCAATGTGCACGCCGTCCGTGGCGAAAATCAGAGAGTCGCCGGCAAAGATAGGTAAGACGGACGCCTGCAATGGCGGCAAATGGCTCCCAACAACACCAGCACGCAGTAGCAGCGACTCGTCCCCGCCACTCATCGCGGTATCGAGTCGCTGCAATATTCCCTCGACATTTCCCACCCCGAGCCAGGTCATCAACCCGTCTCGAAAGTTGAACGAAGCAAGGCTCACGACCACTCCACGCATTCCGTTGAGTCCGACATGACATCGCTTGATCAATGAAATGACGTTTTCTGCCGCATTTGACTCCAGTATTGAGCAGGCTTCCAACGCGGCCACCGCAGCTTCTCCGCCGTGTCCGAGTCCATCTACTACAGCCACAAGAGCGCCCTCTGGGGTTGGCTGAAAGACATGCCGATCGCCGGATTCAGAAAATCCGGGCAGCGCCCTGCTGGCAACACCGCATTCAAGAGGAAAACTTTTTACGCCTTCCATTTTTTGAATCTCACGACGGTTCCTTTGCCAAGATTCGAAACAATTTCAAATTCGTCGACCAAGCGCTTGACACCTGGCAAACCCAAACCCAAGCTTCCGGATGTGGAAAAGCCATCTTGGAGCGCAAGTTTGATGTTCGAGATTCCGGCTCCTTTGTCCTTTGCAATTACCGCAATGCACGGCCCCTTGGAATTTCCGTTGGCCTGAATTTGAATTTCACCTCTCTTGGCGTAAGTCACGATGTTACGTGCCAGCTCAGAGATAGCGGTCGCAACCAGAGTCGAGTCGATTTCGGAAAAACCTAAAGAAAGTGCTAGAGCTCGTCCTTTTTGGCGGGCGGCCACGATGTCCTTGTCCGTATTGATAGGGACACGGATTGTGTGGTTCACTGTTGGCCAGCCTCTAGGCGCTGCTGTTGAACTTTTGTTTCAAGTAGTTCAGGCCTTCTTCCAGGTCCAGGGCCGTCACGACTCCCTCTAGGGTTATGCCCAATTGGACCATGGCGAAGGCGACTTCCGGTTGGATCCCGACGATAATCGTTTCGGCCCCACGCAAGCGGATCATCTGGGCGATTTCCCGAAGGGTGCGGGAAGCAAAAGAGTCCATGATGTCCATAGCCGTCACATCAATGATCACTCCTAGGGAACGTGATATGACGACCCGCTCGACCATGGCCCTTCGGAGGTGAACTAGATCCTCGTCCGTGAGCGCCGCTTGGACCGTGGCGATCAGAAATGGGCCTTGCTTCAGGACCGGAACTTCCACCTTACAGTTTCCTCAATTTGGCCAGTCCATCGCGCTAGCTTGACGCACCGATTGGCACGACCTTATAGCCAAGCAAACGCTCGGCTTGCTCGATCCCGCCTTGGAGGTCGCCAACTGTGTTCATCTTGCCGAGATCGACTCCTATGGTCACCAGGGTTTGTGCAATCTCCGGCGAAAGGCCCGTAACGATTACAGTTGCTCCCAAAAGCCGCGAAGCTTCGACTGTTTGCACCAAGTGGTTAGCGACTGTAGCGTCCATTGCCGCTACACCAGTGATATCTATGACGACCACTTTTGCGCGATTCGTCCTGATCCCTCGCAACAATTGCTCGGTCAGCTGGCGGGCGCGATGGGAATCGATCACTCCGATTATGGGGAGGATGAGGAGACGTTCCCGGACCTGCAAGACTGGCGTTGAGAGCTCACGGATGGCTTCTTGCTGTTGACGGATGACGCGTTCACGCTCCTGCACGAATCCAACCGCCACAGTGTTCGCAATACGGTTGGCCGCAGGTTCATAGGCATCCAGAATGCGATCTAGTTTCGTGAAGTCGGCCTGATACTTCGCGAAAAGAGATCTTGCAAGTACATCGCGCAATAGCAGAACGATTCCGACTACTTCGTGCGTCTCCACACCGCGCGGAATGATGCGTTCCGACAAGCTGCGGGCATATGCCTGCAAGGCTTCGAACGTTCCGGTCTCGAGGGCCTCCACGTACTGGTCATAGACTGCTGTCGCCTCTGCGAAGATTTCGTCCTTGCTCATCGCGGTCAACAACTTCGCCTCAGTGATGCGCCTCGCCCACTCTTCTCGAAGTTGGGTTCGGTTCTGGCGCAAGTGAGCCACAAGCTCGCGCAGTAGGACTGCAGTCCCCTCAGGAGAAGCATCCTGCACCAAAGCCTCGTGCCATACTGTCCCTCGTCCCAAACGGTCCGTTTCCTTAGCCATACATCTACCTCCCGCGCGTACAATGAAGTCAGGTCATGCCCTGAGTACTTAAGTATTAGGTTGAATCCTAACGCAGGATATCGGGTGAAGACCTTAAGGGAATCACCGGAGGGACTTTCAAGGCTTGCTAGCTGCAATGCCGTTTGGAATTCATCTTTTCAGAATCGCTATGCCCATGCAGGCATGCCAGTGCGACGATAACTCACGAGTTATATACTCGCTTAAAAATGAGCAATTCCCTCAACGTCGAAGCGTGCATTCACCCTATTGTTTGGGCCACCCATACTGATTAAATTAGCTTAAAGATAACGCCGAGGCTGTCTTGTGAACTAGGTCCCGGCCCGGAGTACTCTCGTCCGCCAGCCTGGCGGGATGACGTTTATCTTGGTTTTGGGGAAAACTGGCGCTACACACGCTATCTCAGGGCTGCTGGATGATTTCCAAAGGGTTACGACGAATCGAAAGACGCTTGTCGGTCAGTGTTCATGTGCGGATACAGGAGTTAATAGCCCCGGCACATCCAGCGCCTCGCAGGATGGCGTGTAATGACTATCCGATAGCAGAGCGCTGGGCATGAGAAAACAGAAAACTAACGGTCAAATGTTCCCGGGTTGAGGTGGGTATGGGTTAATTACTCTACCGCATTTGCCATGGCTCGCCGATTGAACAGCCCTCCCTGTCGATTCAGCCTCTACGCGGGATGAACCCTTAGCGGAGGGCAAGCCCATGAGAATCTTGATCGTGGATGGATAGCAATGAATATCGTAAATACTTTCGGCGGATCCTGGCGAAACAGGAGGATTTGATTCTGGAGGCAGAAGCCGCAGATGGCGAAGCGGGTATTCTGCTGGCACGACAACTCAGGCCCGATGTCATCCTCATGGATATTCACTTGCCCGGCATGGACGGACTCAATGCTACCCGCTGCGTCAAGGAGAAGTTGGCTCGAACCGCAGTCATCCATTCTGTCGGATGACGAGGCTTACCGCGATGTTGCAGCAAACTTCGGTGATGTTGCAGCAAACTTCGGTGCAGATGCTTTTCTGTCCCAATGGCTCTTCTATTTCAGAAATCCTAGCTGCTATCAGACGTGTCCAGGAGTCATTTCTCTGCTTCCAGAGAAGCAAGCGGTGAGTTACCCGGGTCGCGGGTTTACGGTGACGCGATTCAGCGTAGGAATCAGTTCAAGGACAGCGGCGGATTTGGGAACAAAGCCATGCGCCCACAGCCGCGTGCCTACCATCACTGCGGGCGTGTCGTGCACTGTCAAAAACACAATCTTCGTTGCAGGTGCGATTCGCCGGATTTCTTGGGCGGCTTTGACGCCGTTCATCTCCGGCATGTTGATGTCCATCAGAACAATATCCGGCCTCAACTCGATAACTTTTTCGATGGCTTCTTTGCCGTCCTTGGCGTCACCGCAGACCTGGAAGGAATGCCAATCCAGGAGTTCACGAATGGTGATTCGCGCCGCTAGGTTGTCATCGACGATAAGAATTCGGGCCCATTGTGCGAGCATGCGGGTTCCGTAGTGTGGCAGCCGAGTCAGTCAAGGCGCTATACAGGAACGACTGTAGGCTGTTCAAAATTGAACAGTTTTAGTTCGGGTTAGATTTCAGTGCGGCACTTCGGAGGATTCTCTCTTAAATTTCGGCTCGAAGCAGTTACTGCAAGCGGTGTGGCAACTTTTCTGCACCGTGGCCAAGACCACGGTTGTGAAGTCCTGCTATGCGGTGCATTGGTTCATCGCGAAGGGCGTGTCCCACATTCTTTAGAAAAGAGACTTTTGGCGGCGTTTGGTAGAATGCCTGTGTTTTCGCAACACAACTCGCTTACCTCCTCGAAAATACCGACGCAACCGCCGACGTCTGGGTCTTTCGACTTCTGAATTGGCGAGCGCCGCGTCTGCAAGTTCGAGCCAGGGAGTGACCAATACCGCCACTTCCACCCCGAACACCAATCCGGCTTCACTAGCTGGCCGAGGAGGGGGCCATGGTTGGAATAATTTCACCAGCTGGTCAGACTTCATAGCCTTATGCCGATTGCACCTCATCTTCAGAACGACAGCGGCCAGGAACACAAGCGCCAGCGCATGTTTCGTTGTTTTGATACCCCCGGAGAGACTTCGCCATTAAAGAAGCGAGCAATCACGTTGCCACTTTGGCTATGGCTGAAAGAAAGGGCTTACCCTAACCGGCGGCGAATCCCAAAATCAATTCCTGCACATTCTTGGCAAGCGCCTTCCCTGGGTGTGCACCGACTAGCTTAAGCGCTTCACCGCTCCACGTTTGCGAATCTCCTCGGAGAGCACACGCCTTATGGCGGGTAACAAATCGCTTGCCAGAGCCGACTTGTGTACGAACGCATGTGCTCCGAGCGCGTTGGCGATGGCCAAACCGTCCTGGGGTGAATAGTGAAGGCTCAGCAATATGATCTTAGAGGAAGGTGCGCGCTGACGGATCTCGTAGGCCGCTTCAAGTCCGTTCATTTCGGGCATCACGAGATCCAGAACAATGACGTCAGGTTGCAGTTCGCAAGCCTTATCGATGGCTTGCCGCCCGTTTTCCGCTTCACCACAGACTCCTACCGAAAACTCAGTGAGAAGCGCCCGTAGGGTCTTGCGCACTGTTGGATGGTCATCCGCCAGAAGCACGCGCCGTAGCGTTTGCGAACCATCTCCTTCGGTTTGCATCAATCGGCACAGATCGCCGGCAGTTTTCCGATAAATCGATGCAAGCCGCAAAAGGTTCTCGAGGTCTCGATCTTTGGCGGAAATCCTAGGTGACTTTTTGCGTGGATCTTTCTTGGGCTGCGCGGGCATTGGGGAATCCCTCGCTCTCCCTTATTCCTGCCAAGTCTTAATGTCCAAAGAATTGCTGCTCGGCAGGTCCGGTGCGACGAACGTATTCTTCGGTTAGAGTCTTGTCTGTTCAATACGGGACATACCTGAGGACCTGCTCTCGACGTTTCTAGGCATGGCGGGTTTTTTGAGCTTCTGAAGACAATCGCTGCCACCTCCCAAGAAGTCACTTCTTGATTTCATAACGACATTGGCTCCTTAGACCCGATAGGCTTTGGCATGAAGAGCGACCGAGGCTCGGGAGAAAGGAGCCGACGGGCCAGACGGCGACGTTCTCGGTGACCGCTACGGGAACGGCGCCGCTTGGCTATCAGTGGAGCAAGAACGGAAGCGCCATCCGCGGAGCGACCTCCTCGAGCTATACGACGCCGGCAACGGCTGCTTGGGACAATGGTGCGCAGTTCACGGTGGTGATAGCAACTCGGTGGGAAATGTCACCAGCAGCGCAGCTACTCTCAGTCAATCCCGCCGTTGGGCCCTTTACTGCCAGCGCGTCCACTGCGGCAGGATTGGGAATTTTAAAGATCAACGCGTTTTTCTAGGAGCCCTCGCCTCCTTAGTTCAGAGAGCCTCAGCTAGTTAAGGCGCTTTAATGCCGAAATCACTAAGGTCTCTCCCTTATTGAATAGAAAAAGTTTCACAACGACTATAACGGCCGTCTCCGGCGAAGTCGTTCCCCTGCGTCCGGTAAGTAGGGCAATGAATCGAGACAATATCTCGGTCAGATTCCGCAGTAAACGAGCGCAGAGGTGTCTATGACTGATTGCGAGTTTGATTCACTGCTGGAGCTTGCCAGCGCGTCCCAGGCACGCCTATGGCAGGAGCAAGAGGTGTATCGATGTTCGGCTATTCAATCCCTACCTTTGACAGGCACCCTTGTTTCCTCTGGTAGCGAGATCACCAAACTTTCGAACTTCGTAGGCAGTCTGGCATCGGAGCCTGGAATGCTTCACCCCAACTTTTTCTTGGCCTCTGTGCTGCCTAAAAACTGGAGACCGTCCGTGGTTCTAGTCTCGCAAGGATCGCGGACTGCAGGATTACTCTACTACAAGGAGCGCGTGGTGGCGGGAATTGGAACCCGGATCGCTGTTGGGCACGATGATTTGGGCACCATGGTCGTAGCATCTCCAGCGGAACGAGAATCCATTATTCGCTGTGGTTTGGAGGCGCTCCTCAGGCAGATGATTGGAGTTCGGTTGCTCGTTGCGCCCGACTGTCTTTCGGTTCTAAAGAGTTTCAGCGGGGCGGCAGATATCAAGTTCTGCAGCGCGTCGCGGCACTCCCACCTGGAACTTCCCCGAACCTATGATGACTTCCTTATGAAAGCCGGTCCTCTGATGCGGCGCAACCTGCGCTACTATCGCCGGAAGAGCGAACGCGCAGGCAATGAATTCATTTCCGAGTTAACATTTTCCGACTTTTCCGCCGCTGCCGGGCGTCTGTTTCCAAAGGCTGCCTATAGAAAATCCAAAAGGAAACTCGAGAGATGCTTGGCGATGGTCGAAGCCATGCCCTCGCGCATGTTGGTCGGCTTGAAAAGAAGGGCAGGCGAATGGATTGGCCTCGCCGGCGGATGGTACACGAGCAATGGCGCAATCATGAACTTACAATTGAATGATTGCACCTGCACTCGAGAGTCAGTGTCGCTCGTATTGCGGTCCTATTTGATCGAGACGCTGATCAAGCGCGGGGCGCGAGAGCTTGTGTTTTGGGGAGGGACGTCGGCGCCGCTCAGCTTCCTTTGTACCACCCGTGAGCTGTTCATGGTCTACATTGATGCGCCGTCGCTGCCGTGGCGACTTTTCCGTTCGCTATGCGCGACAATCAGTAAGCTCGCACCGCGGAGCTTCAGCAAAGACTCGGAGTTGGCGTACCTTGTGCCTCGAAATGCTCCAAACTGCACGGAGGAAACAGTGCCCGCTCGCTGAGGTTTGAGATTCCTCCCGGGGGAGTCGGCTTCTCCAATGACAACGAGGAATACTCGCAAGTAAGAAAGAACGTAGCTTTTCGGCCAGTATAAGCAGTTGGGTTTGTGCAGCACGCAGACATTATTAGAATGTTCCTGCGCAATTCGGTCCATCGGACGTAACCCAGCGTGCGAGCTACCCTTTTCGACCTCCAGTCTTAAAATTACGGCCGGGGGCTCTTATGGAATTCATCGAATCTTTATGCAATTTGCATTCAGTTGAATCAAAATGAAATTGGTAGTTCCAAAACTCACGGCATCCAATGTCCGCTGACAGCGAAGTGATCCATCGGTTCCCATTAATATTGAGAGCGGAACAGTTTCGAGCTCGCTTGCGCCAACAGCTTGAATCTGCATCTAATCGAGTGCTTCTGCGTGTCGTCTCCCGCGTGGAAGGCTCGGTATTAGAACTGACGGGCTCGGATCTTCTCGAGCAGAGTGTGGCACTCGCTGATCATTCTTGCCATGCCCCTTCTTCCGGTGTTGTTCTGCTGTTGTTGCCACATTCGCCGGAGATTTTCTTGCTTCATTTGGGTTTGATTCTACGTGGATACCTTCCCGCAATCCTTCCATGGCCGACAGACCGGGTAGATCCAGAAAAATACCAGCGCAATTTATTGCACCAGTTGCAGGAGCTTCCAGCCGCAGAGCTAATAACGCTGCCGAAACTCGCGCGGAGTCTGCAATCTGGCCTTCCTTTCCCCATAACCGCGTGCCCCATCGCAAATCATGAGCAGGCTGAACAATCCTTTGTTATGGAGTTGGGGATCGCCCGTGTGGAAAAGCGCACGCCGTGTCAGGCACCGGACAGCGTACCCGGCGAGGCACTCTTTCTTCAGTTTTCCGGAGGCACAACGGGAGCACAGAAGTGCGTCGTCGTGACGGCGCCGATGCTCGGCAGTCAGCTAAACCGGCTGAGCGACGCTCTGAGCGTCACCGCGAGCGATGGAATCGCAAGTTGGTTGCCGATGTATCACGACATGGGGTTAATTGCATGCTTCTGGCTGCCTTTGTGGAATGGAGTGCCATCAACGCAGTTTGCAGCCGTTCACTGGCTCATGGATCCTGGATTGCTGTTTCGCCTCATGAGCCAATATCGGGCAACCCTTTGCTGGCTTCCGAACTTTGCATTTTCGTACCTTGCCGCGCAGAAGTCACGTACAACGAACTCGGGGAGTCTGTCACATGTGCGCGCGTGGATCAATTGCAGCGAGCCAGTCCGTAAAAGGTCTTTTGAAGAATTCGCGAAAGCCTATGCAAGTGTGGGCGTGCGTTCTGAGCGATGCCAGGCCTGTTATGCAATGGCAGAAAACGTCTTTGCGGTTACGCAGACTCCGCTCAACTCTCGGCCCAAGATAATTGGGCGCGCTGCCGTCGAGGGATTAGCAGTGGAGCGAAGCCGAGCGGCTTACGAATTGTTGGATGATTTCTACGTTTCAAGTGGCCGCCCCTTAGCTGGCGTGGAGATCCGGATTAGTGGCGTCGATGGCAACCTCTGCGGCCCAAGGATGGCTGGTGGAATTGAAATTCGTGGTGAGAGCCTTTTTTCCGGATACTGGGGCAATAACGGCTTTTCGACACAGGCGATCAGCACAGACGGATGGTATGCCACTGGTGACTGCGGTTTCATCGATGATGGAGATCTATATGTGATTGGGCGGATTAAAGACATCATTATCGTTGGCGGTCAGAATGTATTTCCTGAGGACGTCGAAACGCTGGTGAACTCAGTCGAATGCGTATACCCGGGGCGGGTTGTGGCCTTCGGTATGGATAATCCAATGCAAGGAACTGAGAGCGTGGCAGTCGTTGCAGAAATGCAGGGGGACTTTGACTCCGGGCGGGCCAAAGACATCGAACGCGAAATCCGCCAGCTTCTTTGGGCAGTACTTGGGATCGTTCCCTGCCACGTGAAACTTGTATCACAGCGTTGGATCGTAAAGAGTACAGCCGGGAAGATCTCTCGCTGCGAGACTCGGCAGCGGTTTCTTCGAGAGTTTCGAAAAGCGAAAGGAGCGGCCAGCAACTCGCAGGATTTATAGGTTGAACCGTGGCGGAGCCCGTCGCCCGAATCTCATCACAATTCGGCGAGACTAGACCGGCCGGCTACGCGCAAAAACGAGCATTGTTCCAGGAAGGTTCTGAGAGTTCTAAGAGGATGGAATGGTGGCGGAAACCTCATTAGAAAACGCGCTTTCGTGCGATTGAGCGTCGACGGCTGTTACTACGTAGAAGTATGTTTGCCCCTTTGCAACCGTTGAATCTACGAAGGAGGTTCCTGGTACTAGCGTGGATGTGAGCAGCGTAAAAGACGTCCCCGATTGCATGCTGCGATAGACTCTGAAACCTACCACGGGTGGGCCCTCGGTCCAGCTGAGGGTCGCGGAGTGAGCTGTGACTTGCAAGTTCACTCCCGATTGATTTTGGGAGGCGACGCCTGCGCAACCTGATATTGACAAAACTCCGATGATCGCGAACAGGACCCAACTACGTCTTGAATCGGCAACTCTCGTGCCCAACCGGATCATCTGGGGCTGTTTCATAGTTGTCCGCCACGCCCGGGTCTGTAGATGCAAATCAGCTTGATTGTCTCCAAATAGGATTGTGGAAAACAACTGTACCGTCGGACAGGTTCTGGACAGGTAAGTAGCCAGTAGCCCCTGGCTATCGGCGGGAGCAAGGCAACGCTGCGGGGTCCAAGTGATTAATGGACTTGCAGATTATGGGCAGCGGCTGCGAGCGATATGACCGTACTAACCGTTTGCACAACCCACCAGGTACGTTTCGCCCAGCCGTAGTGACTTGCCATCATGCGCCTACCCAGATAATCGAAGAGGAGGGGGCTCACTTGAATAGCTGCATAGATCGATCTATTGCCCGCGAAAGGGTGGAGCATCGGGTCCAACTCCCGCGCTTTGCCGCTGGAGAGCGCCCGTCTAGTCGACCAGGCATCAAGCGTAGCCGCGCCATGCTGCGCGATACCGAGGACGATCCACTCTCGATGCCGGAGCCGTTCAGAAGGATCCTGTAACTTCGAGCCAGACAGACGGATAGGCGCGACTGGCGACACAGGCGTGGCCGTAGCGCCTTTGCTAAGTAGATCGGAGACGGAGGGTTCTTCGGACGGCCCTGAACCATCGGACGCTCCTGAACCAAACGCTGACCGCGCGTCGCCCTCACTACGATCTAAAGAGATGGTCTTAGCCGTTACGTCCGGCGCCGTTGCGGTGATCTCGGCGGTAGCTCTGCAAGTTCTGGAACTCAAGTTCTGCGGAATCGCTGGCAATTGCAAAAGCAGCGTGGCAATCGTCAGGATCATGCCTCCCGATGATGCTCTTGTGATTCCATTCTAAGTGCAAGATTACCTTAGCGTTGTCAATAAGATCCGAAATGTGATCATCTATCGTAGTAGAAGCTCTTTACACATTTCGTCCTATACAATTCCCAGACTCTCCCGTCAGGGCCCTTTACGTCACGGTTGTACGATATCGATAGCCCAGAGGCGAGGGACCGCAATGTGGTAAGGCAGCAACTGGAAAGGCACGATTTCGAGAATCGGGGCCATTAATACCGGGGCCGTAGGTATTTCGATGACGTGGTCGGAAGGCTTGCGGGCTACGTGATCGCCTTCGGTAACGACTGAGATGACGATGCCGTCGCGCGCTTTCAGTTCCTGGATATTCGAGACTTTTTTCGTAGCGGATCACGGATTCGGGATCAAATTCCGGGTAGCCAGCCTGACGACAGCTAGATTTTCATCGATCAGTGCGTTCGGGCCGTACTTCATTTCGCCGCGCGGATAACGCCACTCGTTCGCGCCATTTGGTCAATAAAGGAGCCCGCTGCGCTCCCATACCTCATAGCTAAACGTTGCCGGTCAAGGCGTTGGAATGGTGGCCGATACCTCATTTGAATAGGAGCTCTCCCCGCCACTCGAATCGACGGCGGTTACGACCCAGTAGTAGGTCTGGCCAGCTTGCACCGTCGTATCGGTAAAAGTCGTGGTCGCAACCTGGGTGGAATTGATCTTGGTGTAAGGTCCACCGGAAACCGTCCCCCGGTAGACGTTATATCCGACGATCGTAGATGATGAGCTCTCAGTCCAAGCCAAAGTCGCGAGATGGATTGGGTGGATGCCAGTCCCTGACAAGGTAATCGACGCTGGGGAATTCGAGGCGTTACTGGCTACCGAGACGCTTCCCGTCACACTTCCGGTCGCTGCTGGGGCAAAGGTCACATTCAAAGGCGCGGTCTGACCGGCTGTCAGTATAAGTCCGGCGGATACGCCACTGGCGGTAAACCCAGGGCCGGAAATCGTGACATTCGAGATTGTGAGATTGACACTGCCCGAATTGGTCAGCGTTACGCCCAGTGTAGTGTTGGTGCCTAGGTTTACGTTACCGAAGCTCAGAGTTGACGCGCTGACGGTCAACGGCCCAGGAGCAGGGTTGACCGTCAAGGTTGCAGGGCTGCTGGACACGCTGCCCACGGAGTTGCTCACCACCACCGTGAACTGCGCACCATTGTCAGAACCGGTGGTCGCGGCTGTCGTATAGCTCGACGCGGTCGCTCCGCTGATGGCCGCACCATTCTTGCTCCACTGATAGCTGAGCGGCGCGGTGCCCGTAGCCGTCACCGAGAACGTCGCCGTCTGGCCTGCCGTGACCGTCTGGCTCACCGGCTGTGTAGTGATCGACGGCGCCACCGGAGCCGGGTTCACCGTGAGGGTTGCGGCATTGCTGGTCGCACTACCCACCGAGTTGCTGACCACCACCGTGAACTGCGCGCCGTTGTCCGAAGCGGTCGTCGCGGGCGTCGTATAGCTCGAGGAGGTCG
>Ga0210394_10000800_pt1 | contig 58299 bp, 44 predicted proteins | sample IncBWC12MmetaG_FD_160121 | JGI IMG/M metagenome (GOLD analysis project Ga0210394, IMG submission 160121) | Forest soil microbial communities from Barre Woods Harvard Forest LTER site, Petersham, Massachusetts, United States - Inc-BW-C-12-M | ecosystem: Environmental > Terrestrial > Soil >...
GGTCTCGCCCGTGATCAGGATGTCTCCCGCGGCATTCACGGAAGTGAATGGGGTAGTGACCTCGAGGTTCCCGCCGAGGAGCGCGGACACATCGATTGCCGATCCGTCTGGGCTAAAGCGCGTCGCAACGGAACCGATGTCGTGAGCCGACGGAGCGGTAACGGGATTGAGCGTCACCGTGAGAGGATAATCTTTGCAGGTTGTTTCCCCACCCACCACCGGCTGGATGTTTCCCGGGCCTTGAGATTTATCCAGTGACAACCATCCGAACAAGGTTGCGCACTCCTTATCGGCCGCCACGAAGGGAGTTTTGCCTCCCACAAAAGTCAGATAAACGAGCGACGCAGCGCCCGTGGCTGTCGGGTCGATTTTGGCCAGGAATCCGACGTCAATCACCGTCTGCGGATTAAAGGGGGCGGGGCCGATGGTTTTGAACGGCAGGGGGTTCGTGCCCCCAAACGTGGTTGAGTCGTTGGTCCACCCACCCACGTAGATTTTCGGGCTGGCTGGAACCGTGTCGTCCACCTGAACGGTGAAAACTTCCTCGATTCCATTCCCGCCGATGAAAGTCGCGAAACCAATCTTGGGATCGATGATGAGCGGCTGAGTGGTGTCGTAGGCGCCGAGTCGAAATGCGATTTGGTCTTTTCCCTTCCGAACGAAGCCTCCCTCGATGGGGCGGCGCTCGGACGCGATCGTCTGGTAGATGACCGGCTTGTGCATCACGAAATCGGAATCCGTCCCGTGCAACACGAGATCGCCGCGCGCATCAATTTCAGTCCGCGCTGTTCCGCTGATTCGGAAGGCAATCTTGGAAGGATCGGCTCCGGGCGCGACGATAAAGTCGTATTCCAGTTGCCTTTCGTCGCCATGAAACGACAAGTCCACACCGGGATAGACTCCCGCTGCATGCACTTTCGAATAAAGCGGCACATGGGTTTGCCATCGGGAAGAATCGCTTCCGATCAGGTAGTTCACTTTGCCGGGCAGTTCGTCAACCCCCGTCATGGTGGGCGCGGAGTTTGCTCCCACCAGTTGCATGCGAATCACGCTTCCTCGTGATGTCTTTGTTGTGACCGGTGGATTCGGGACCGGCCCAAACGCGCCGGACCTTGCGGAAACTTCTGTCTTCGATTCAGCAAGCACCGTCTCGGTCGGCGTCAGCAGCAGCGTGTAGCCTTTGCTTCGCGACAGAAACTGGACCCGCGAATCCGTCTGCCCTTGGTTGGCCTCAAAGAAGAGCGGAAGGTGAATAGGCTTCGCGGTCGCGCTCGAGTTCGGTGCGCCCGTTGCCGGCTTGCTCGCTGCAACCGGTGTCTGCGCCTTGGCGGTTGTAGCTGCAAACCACATCAAGAATCCAAGCAATACGAGGGAGGGCCTTCGCATTTTGAGACCTCTCAATGAATTGAATTCGCAGGGCGTCAATTGGGTAAACCGACCAAACGCAAGGTGGGAGCCGATGGGTTACTACGTGCGTAAGCGGTGCGAATGCTGCTGTAATTAAGAAAAGCTTTACACATGATTAGTACATTGTTTCATTCCGCAACTACGCAGAATGACCGCCATCCCACCCCTATCACATTGATCCTATGAGACTTGGGCCGTTTACGATTGATTGTCGTAAGATTTTGAGCTATGCGCTCAGGCTTACTCTTGCAAGCCGAAACCCACCCCGCCGGTGATCGGCATCCCCGCTCCGGGCGGAAACGCCTGCTAGTCACAACGCCTGCTAATCACGACTAGTTAACGACGAAGTTGACCGCAGGCGCCGACACCGTCTGTCCATTGAACGTCGCGGTGATAAATAACTGGTAATTTCCCGGCAGCGTCACGCCGTTCGGGTTTCGCGGCAGCGAGTTGCAAGCCACGCCTCCGAGCGCGATCAGCACGAACAACGCAAACGACACCGCCCAGCGCGGATTGCGCCGGTACATCCACGCCGTGCCCGCAAGCATCGTCGACAGCAACAGAAGACCGAGGCCGCCGCCCAATCCGCCCGGCGGAGCCACGTGTCCGGTGGTTACCGGTCCTTTGCAGAAGGTATTCACCACGATCGCCACCTGCAGCGGTCCATTGGGCGAAAGCGCCACAGATGGGGGCTGAGGCGAACAGGTGATCGTCGGCGACGATGTTGTACAGCCGAACGTCACCGTTCCTGTCGTACCCGGAAGCGCCGTCAGTATCACTCCCACAGGAAGTGTTCCTCCCGGTGCGACCGGACCGAAAACTCCGCCGGGAGGTGGATTGATCGTCAGCGTGAATGGAACATTCGAAACCGTCAGTTGCGCGCTGCCGGAGATTTCAGTGCCGGTTCCCGTCGCTGTGATTGTTATGGGACCGCCCACTCCCACGCCCGTCGCCAGCCCCGTCCCCGCCCCCACCGTCGCAACTTCCGTGTTCGACGACTTCCATGTCGATTGCGTCGTCACGTCCTTCGTCGAATTATCCGAAAATGTTCCGGTAGCCGTGAACTGCTGCGTGCCGTTCACGGAGATGCTCGCCATGCTCGGCGTCACCGCAATCGACTTCAAGGTCGGCCCACTGCTCACCGTCAATTGCGCCGTGCCCTTAATCGTTCCGTCCGTGGCCGTGATCGTCACCGGGCCGCCCGGCGCAACTCCAGTTGCCAAGCCGGTCGTCATTCCAACAGACGCAGTCTCTGTGTCAGAAGAAGTCCAAGTTGACTGCGCCGTCACATCCTTCGTCGAATTGTCCGAGAACGTCCCCGTCGCCGTGAACTGCTGCGTCGCATTCACTCCAATCGTGGCGCTCCCCGGCATCACAGCAATCGACACCAGCGTCGGTCCTGAACTCGTACCGGTGCCCGACAACGCCACCGACTGAGGGCTGTCGGCCGCATCGTCGGTCACCACGATCGTTCCGTTAAACGCCGTCGCAGTCGTAGGTGTGAAAGTCGCCTGAATGGTGCACGTTCCGGCCGCCGGCAAGGCGCCCACGCAATTGTCAGTCTCTCCAAATCCGGCGCTCGCCACGAGACTGGTGATGTTTACGGCCGCAGTCCCCGTATTCGTCACCGTGATCGGCTGCTTGCCGCTTGTCGTATTCACCGGTTGATTGCCGAAGTTCACACTCATGGGGCTAAAAGTAAGGGTCGAACTCGACAAGCTTCCCGCTTCAATAAACACGTTTGAATCCACGGCGAAATCATCCGCGTCCGCAATTGCCAACTTCATGTGATTCGTCTGATTTGCGTTTACCTGGGCCGTAGCTGTTAGCACCACCGTCAATCCGTCCATTTCAGTATCGACCGGAGCCACGGCCGGGCTCTGCATATCATTGTTTATAAAAAACTTGGTGTTCGATGTCAGGTTTACCGTATTAATCGACACAGGCGTCGGAGGAGTTACACCGGGAAGCAATGCGATGTTCGTTCCGTTTACGAAGAAAGCAAACACGTCATTGAATTCACCCACGAATTCGTTGTATTCGTCCGATGCAAACACATAGCTGAAAGTGAGGGTCGAAGTCTTCGGCACAAAATCGAATTCCAGCACTGCCGCATCGTTCGTCGTGTGGCCCGTACCGACAATCGTATTCAGATCAGTATCCCCGGCCGTCTTGTTCTCCGCAGTGATGCCGGTGGCGCAGTTCGGTCCAATCACATTGCGGATCGACCCGGTACTCAGAACAATTCCGTTGTTGAAGCCGATAATGTTCGAACCTGTCGAAAATGTTCCCGCGGCTATCGCAGCGCCCGTGTATACCACGTTGCTGATCTGCACGCCTCCGCCCACAAGCTGATTCGCCAGCTGTTGGGCCGTTAGAGTGGGATCCGTAAGACTCTTGAACTGAAAATTCCCATCAGACCCATATCCTTCAACGGCGATTTGAAGCGGCAATCCATCCAGAACGGGATCATTGTTCGCCACATCAATTATCCCTTCCAAGGGTCCGGCCACCGCGTCAGCACACACGATTGGGGAATTAAAAGTCACAACTACATTGCAGCTTGCACCGGGGCTTAAGGTCGTGCAATTTGTCGTCACCGCGAAAGTTCCGGTGCTGGTAGGATCGATGGTTACACCTGAAATTGTGATCGTATTCGTGGTGGAGGCATTGAACAATGGAATCGTCAGGCCCGGACCGCCCGTCACCGGAATCTGCTTGTCGTCAGTATCCAAAGGGATGGAAAACAGTCCTGTGGCTCCCGGTATGACGGCCGGTTTCACCGAAGTCACTCTGATATGTGGCCGTCGGCGAGATTGTCGGCTCTCTTGCGTATTCCGGGTAGTCCGCGATGCACTCTGTTGGGCACGGATCTTACGCGGCGAAATTCCAATGAGGGTAAGAATTACTGCGAGAATAATGAATATAGAAACGCGCACCATGCGCATGGTCGGACCCCTGTTTAATTGGCGTTAGCTTCTGCGGGAGCGGCCTGCATTCTCTTGCGCCCCGCCTCTTGCCGTCAAGCAAAACTTTAAATTGAAAAGCCCCCAGCAGTCCCATATCATGCCGCCCGTTCCACACCGGCTCGATGCCAAAATCTGCGCCCGAAAACACACCCGCGCCCCTCGCTGAATCCACCGCTCGCCTCCGTCAGATCGGCTTTCTGCCGCTCCTCGCGCTTTTTTACGGCTACACCGCCGGCGGTCCCTTCGGTTACGAAGAAATTTTTCACAGCTCCGGCCCCGGCATGGCGCTGGTCTTTCTCACCTTCGTCCCGCTCTTCTGGAGCATTCCGATTTCGCTCGCCGCCGCTGAACTCAATAGTCTTCTCCCGGTGCAAGGCGGCTTCTATCGCTGGAGCCGCGCCGCGTTCGGCGATTTCTGGGGCTTCCAATGCGGTTGGTGGAATTGGACCGGCACTTTCCTGCTCAACAGTCTCTATGGTGTGCTGCTGATGGATTACCTCGGTTCGTACTTTCCATGGATCACCGGTAACGTGAAGTGGCTCGGCGCGTGTCTAGCGCTCTGTGTTCTCTCGTACCTCAACGCACGGGGCATCCAGGTGGCTGGCTGGCTTTCCGTCGCGCTACTCGTCGCGGTGCTGATTCCTGTCGCGTGGCTCTGCCTCGTTTCGCTCTTCAAGCTGCACTACAATCCCGTGCTTCCCTTCACCCCGCCCGGCCAGCCGTTCGGCAACGTCTTCGGAAAAGGTCTCGCGCTCGCGATGTGGAATTACGCCGGTTACGAACAGCTCTCCAGCATGACCGGCGAGATGAAAGATTCGCAGCGCACCTTCGTGCGCCTGCTCGCCTGGATGACGCCGCTCAATGTCCTCACCTACATTCTCCCCACCACGCTCGCTCTCGCCGCGCTCGGCAATTGGCAGCAATGGAAGACGGACTACATCGTCACCGCGTCGCGCCTGATCGGCGGCCCGTGGCTCGGCGCCGCAATGCTCATCGCTGCGATGATCGGCACCGCGTCGCTCTCGAACAGCACCATCCTCTACACCACGCGCATCCCCGCCACGATGGCCGAAGACGGCTACCTTCCCGCGTGGCTCGGCAAGATTCATCCGCGCTATCGCACGCCCGCGCGTGCCATTGCCGTCTCCGCGCTAGTCTACTGCATCCTCGCGAAATATCAGGTGGAAGATTTGGTGAACATCTACATCTGGACGCGCATCGCGACCACGATTCTCACGCTGTTCGCAGCGTGGCGCATGCGCGCGAAATTGCCGCACGCGCCGCGCAGCTTCCGCATCCCCGGCGGCTCTCTCGGCCTCGCTTACGTTCTGATTTTTCCGGTGATTTTGTGCGCGCTGAAAATCGCGCAGAGTGAAGATTACGTCTGGCGCTGGGCGCCGTGGCTGCTCGCGTCCGGCCCCGTTGCGTATTTAATTTTGCGCGGAGTTTTCAAGATGAAGCCCGTGCCGGAATCGAGCTATTCGGCAACGGCGCCGTAACGCGATTCGCGTGCCTTATGTAGCGCCACCCTTCAGGGTGGCAGGGTTTCCTCGCGCTACCAAAATCGAACCCTGCTGGTCTCCCCGATGAAAACATCGGGACGCAAGAGCCGCGAAAGACCAGCGCTACAAGAGAACAAAACCCAAATTCAAAAACGCAGGCAAGACGCCGGCGGCACGAAAGAGGGAGCCGCTTTATTTTGTGGCGCCTTCTTTTTCCGCGATGGTTTTTGCTTGCAGGAATAGCAGCAGGTAATCCTGGCCGCCGGATTTTGAGTCGGTGCCTGACATATTGAAGCCGCCAAATGGGTGCGCGCCGACCATGGCGCCGGTGCATTTGCGGTTCATGTACAAGTTGCCGACGTGGAATTCTTCTGTGGCGCGTTCGATTTTTTCGGGGTTCTGCGAATAGACGGCGCCGGTCAGGCCAAACTCTGTGTCGTTGGCCATCGCCAGCGCGTCGTCAAAATCTTTTGCCTTCGACACGGCTAGCACCGGGCCGAAAATTTCCTCCTGGAAGATTCGCGCTTTGCGATCGACGTCGGCGATAACCGTCGGCTCGATGAAATAGCCGTCGCCTTCTGCGCGCTTCCCTCCCGCGACGAGCCGGCCTTCTTTTTTCCCGGCGTCGATGTAGCCGAGAATTGATTTCATCGAGGCTTCGTTGATTACCGGGCCCATGTAATTTTGCGGATCCTCGATGGGGCCTACTTTAATTTTCCGCACGCGCTCGACGAGCTTCTCGAGGAATTTGTCGTAGATTTTTTCCGAGACGATCGCACGCGAGCACGCCGAGCATTTCTGTCCCTGGTATCCGAAAGCCGAGACGGCGACGCCTTCTACCGCCGCGTCGAGATCGGCTTCCTCGTCAACGACAATCGCGTCCTTGCCGCCCATCTCGAGCACGGTGCGCTTGATCCAAACTTGTCCCGGTTGCTTGCGCGCCGCCTGTTCGCTGATGCGCAGGCCCGCTTCCTTCGAGCCGGTGAACGCGATGAAGCGCGTCTTCGAATGATTGACGAGCGCTTCGCCCGCCGTTCCACCCGGGCCGGTGAAGAAGCTGACCACATCTCGCGGGACGCCCGCCTCGTACAAAATTTCGATGAAGATCGCCGCGATGGTCGGTGAATCGCTCGAAGGCTTCACCACCGCCGTGTTGCCGGTGACGATGGCCGCGAGCGTCATGCCGCCCATGATGGCCGCCGCGAAATTCCACGGCGGAATAATTACGCCTACGCCGAGCGGGATGTACTTCATGTAATTTTTTTCGCCGCGCATCGGCGTCAATTTCTGTGGCGCTGCGAGACGCAACTCCTCGCGGCCGTAGTATTCGCAGAAGTCGATCAACTCAGCGATATCCGCGTCGGCTTCCGGCCACGTCTTGCCGATTTCGTAGCAGAGCCACGCGTCAAGCTCGAAGCGCCGCTTGCGCAAAATGTCCGCTGCGCGATACGCGCAGGCAACGCGTTCTTCGGCCGGCACTTTTTTCCAGTGCTCGAATGCTTTCGCAGCGCCTTCGACGGCCTGGTTCGCCATCTCCACGGTAGCCTTCTGGAAGACGGCGATCACTTCCTTCGGATTCGAAGGATTCGTGGACTTGATTTTGTCGGTGGTGACGAGATTTTGCCCGGCGATCACCAGCGGATATTCGCGGCCGAACATGGATTTCACGTGGCGCAGCGCGTCTTCCATCGCTTTGCGATTCTCAGGCTTGGAGAAGTCGGTGAACGGCTCGTTCACAAATTCGCCGCGCGACCGGATTAGCTCTGCGGCTGATTTGGTGGCCGTGTTGGTAGTGGCGGAAGCTGTCATGGTTGGTTCACCCCGATGTGTGAACCCGAATTGTAGCGTGTGAGGCGAGTGGCGGCAAGACGCGGAGGCAACGAAGGGAGTTCCGCTCCCCCAAGAACGTCAGGCGTCGCCTGTCATTCTAATTAGTCACCAGCGTTGTCGGACGATTGCGTCGATAGCTGTCGCTTTAGCTCGGCGACGCGCGTAACAGCTTCGTTAGCGCTGTCCATAAGGTGCGCTGTTTGATAACCACGCGCCGCGTTCTCATGGCACTGAATTGCTCTGCGCAGATTCTCAACGCGGTCCCCGGTTGGGAGATTCTCGTACGAAATGCCGAGATTGTTTTGGACCATGGCGAAATTCGCAGGAAATTCGCGCTCGGTATAAACGCGCTGCGCCACTTCGAAGCAAACGATCGCCCTCCGCAGATTGTCAGTGCGATCTCCGGTTGGAAGACTCATGTATGTGGTGCCAAGGTTGTTTTGGATTCCGGCCCAATTCGCGGGAAATTCCCTCTCGCTAGAAACGCGCTGCGCGGCTTCAAAGCAAGTGATCGCCCGCCGCAGATTGTCAGTGGGGTCTCCGGTTGGAAGATCCCTGTATACGTTGCCAAGGTTGTTTTGGGTTCCGGCCCAGCGCTCGGGAAATTCCCTCTCGGTAAAAACGCGCTGCGCCGCTTCGAAGCAAGCGATCGCCCGTCGCAGATTGTCAGTGCGGTCTCCGGCTGGAAGATCCTTATATACGTTGCCAAGGTTGTTTTGGGTCATGGCCCACCGCTCGGGGAATTCCCTCTCGGTAAAAACGCGCTGCGCCGCTTCGAAACAAGCGATCGCCCGTCGCAGATTGTCAGTGCGGTCTCCGGTTGGAAGATCTCCGTATACATTGCCAAGATTGTTTTGGGTCATGGCCCACTCAACAGGAAATTCCCTCTCAGTAAAAACGCGCTGCGCCGCTTCAAAACAAGCGATCGCCCGTCGCAGATTGTCAGTGCGGTCTCCGGTTGGAAGATTCCTGTATACAGTGCCAAGGTTGTTTTGAGTTCCGGCCCACCGCTCGGGAAATTCGCGCTCGGTAAAAACCCGCTGCGCCGCATCGATGCAAGCGATTGCTTTGCGCAGGTTCTCGGTGCGGTCGCCGGTCGGTAATGCCTGGTACGCGTTACCGAGATCGAGATTGGCGACACCCTCCAGCCTTCGCACTCCCAATCGTTTCGCTGCTTCTAACGCATGTTCGCAGAACTGTACTTCTGCCGAGACGCGCTGAAGAGTCGCCAGATTCCCCGCGAGGGCATGGCTGTATCGGATAATCATCTCATCGTGTTGGACTTCGATCGCCCACAGGATCCCCGCTCTCAGATTCTCAAACTCACGTCGCAGCAGGGCAAATCCCTCTTGGTATTCACTGCTGAACGTCTTTCTTCCCGCCGCTTCCGCCACGGCCACGTAGTGTTCGGCATGCCGCTGACGCAGCTCGACTTTCGCCTCCCCTAGCTTCGTACCAGCATACTCACGGGCAGTGGGCAGTACAAAAAAGCGATCACCTTGCAGCCGCAACAGCGAAGAGTCGTTAAGCGAAGTAAGTAAGGCCTCAGCGTTAGGCGCCTGACAAACGGCCGCCACATCTTGCGGAAGGCAACCTCCCTCAAACACCGATAGCTTTGGAAAAAGACCCTTCTCGGCGTCTGCGAGGAGACCGAAGGACCAGTCGAGGCAAGCCGAAACGCTTCGATGACGCGGCGACTCAGTCTCCGCACCCAGCGTTGATAGGCTCTTTCGGATTCCTTCCACTATGCTCCGCAATGAATTTCCAGGACGAACCTTCGCGGCAGCGAGTTCTAGGCAGAATGGAATACGATCGGTGACACGGAAAAGCTCCCCGATATGCTCACGGTCGTCCGGGCTTATGTCGAAACCAGGACTACGCCGACGAGCATACTCGAGAAACATCTTCTCGGAGTCGTCGGGTTCGAGGGAATCGACCGGCCACAGCTGCTCGCCTGCTATGTTTAGCGGTACCTGTGAGGTCGCGAGGATTCTCAACCCGCCGCAGCGTTTCAGAAATCCTCGAATGAGACCTCGCGCAGAAGTAACAGATTCGCAGTTGTTCAGGATGAGAAGAGCGGCCTTGTTCGCGAAGAATTCGTCGGTCGCACCCGACTCAATCTTGCAGTCGGCGCGAATCTGATCCTCCACATCCTTGGGATTGTTAGGAGTGGACTCCAGCTCGACAAAAAATATCCCATCGTCGAAAAGCTGTGATGCACGGCGCTCGATTTCGTCGGCTAGTCGTGTCTTGCCCATCCCGCCGGGCCCCTTCAGCGTTACTAAGGGAAAGTGCGGATTTTCTAGATAGTGTTGAATGCTGTTCAGCTCCTTCTCGCGACCAATAAAGGGAACCAAGAAGCGACGTGGCCCATGCTGCGCTCTCCCAGATGGAGCGACAGGCGGTTTGCCGTCCCACAACACCTCGTAGATGGGGCGCCATCCGACGCCTTTCAAGTAGTAAGGCCCCCAGTAGTGATAGTGAATGCCAGCGAGATCGTGAAGACGGTCTTTGACCAAGAGATGTAATTGCTCGGAGATCAGGATCTGGCCTCCGCGAGCGAGGCTTTCACAGCGAGCTGCTTGGTTCACCGTACTACCTCGGTAATCCTCCTGCCCTTGAGCTCCGGGCGCGGGAAGAGGATTGCCGATGTGGATGCCAACGCGAACGAGGAGCGGCTCGTCGCCAATCGTGATCGGGGTTGATGCTAACCGCCGTTGGACCTCTACCATCTTGCTAACCGCCTCTGCGGGATCCGAGAACTCCAGCATGAACGAATCGCCGATGGTCTTCAGCTCCGCGTCACCCGCGATCGAGCGGATCAGTGCATCATGCCTATCCGCGATCTCTTTATAAGCACGATCGCCAATAGCTAAATTCTTTGTTGTGGAATCAACGATGTCCGTGAATGCGATTGTGAGAGTGTCTGGCATGCAGCCTTTCGATTCGGACAGCATAACTGGATACCCGCGTGGCGCAAACGAAAAATACACAATCGGGCACGTCACTGTTGTCGTCGCGACGCTGCTTCGAGATTGGTGTCCCAGACCTGAGGTGATTTTTCTGTTTGAAGTACAGTTCTAGTCCTAGCAATCCTTTTCTGTACTAACGACCAGTTAGACTTTTCTTCGCTGGCTGCTACCGTTTATCGGTGAGTTGCGAGGACCGGCGCGATGGATGAACGCAACAACGAGAGCGATGATGAGCACGCTTGTAAGAACGAAGGCTGGCAGCAGAGGGTGGCTCCTTGAAAGCCTCAGAGCCCTGTGGGATCGATCGTTCGCTCGCCGTCACCTTCCAGCCCCGCGAGCCCCTAGTTCTGCGAATCTGAGGCCCGTATCGTCCACAGATCGCTGTCTTTCGAAGCCTCTCCTCGGTGGCGCAAGTCTAATCGCAAATCTGGAATTAGAATTCCACGTAAGCCCCATAAGAATCACCGGACTAAGATTTTCTAATCGCAAATATTCGTCGCTTTTTTGTCCGCCGTGGCGTATCGCGATTCCGCGATCCGCGGTTTCGTCCGTAGTCGCTCATCGCCCGCTTCGCCTCGGGCGACCCGGCGCCGGAGGAGCAGTCGTCACCAAATTTCTAATCGTTACACCGCGATTAGAATTTCACGCAATCAAAACAAAACAAACGCCATCCTCAATTTCTAATCGTTACAAAATGCGTATTTTGCGACCGTTAGTGCGGCGCGGAAGCTGGTGCAGGAGCGGCTGAAGACGGCTTTGAGGATTCTGCTGCTTCGGGATTTTCGCGGGTGTGTTCGGATGGGGCTTCGATGGTTAGCGTGAGGCGATGATCCTGGATGGTTGGGTTGTTGTCCAGGTAGAGCGAGACGTAGAGGGTGGGGGTGTCCCAGATGGTGAGGTGATTTTCCCATTTGGCGCCGGACGTGTCGTGGGCGGGGATGGATTTTTCGCTGGTGGGGCGGCCGAGTGATTTGAGTTCTTCGGGGGGTGCGTTGGCGAGCATGGAGATTTTGACGAGCTTGCCGCCGTCGAGGATGAAGTTGGTGGTCTCGCGACCGCCTTCGGGATTATCGGGGTTGGCGGGGACTGTGGTGGAGATGTCGGCGCGTTTGCCGTATTCGATGGCGTCGAGGAGGCGGCCGCAGGCGGGGCGGTTGGGATTCTGGCGGCAGACTTCCATTTCGCCCCGCGCTTCGAAGTCGAGGCGGAAGAAATGTTTCACGGGTTCGCCGATGTAGTGGCCGCGAATTTCGAGGGGAGCGGCGGCGGGTGTGGGTTGTTGTGCGCGCGAGTGTGAGGGATGCGCTGTTGCGAGCGCGATTGTGCAGGCGATGAGTGAGAGGAAGAGTTTCGTTCGCATGGGTGCGTGCTCGAGTCGAGAGTATAGCGGCGGAAATGATGAAAGGTTAGTTATTTCGCGCCGCGAGCAGCGCGAAGGAATTCAAAGGCGCCGGCCCCGCGAACAGCATCGGGACGCGGACAGCACGCGAGATGCCGGCGGTACGAACGGCAAGTTCAAAGACGCCGGCCGGAGGCCAGTGGTACGAACTGCGAAAGGAACGATTGCTTCGCGGAGCCAAGGATCGCGACCGTGCTAGTGGTTACTTGGGGCACAGGCAGGAATGCCTGTGCTACCGGAAAGAAAGGCGAAGATTCCGAGTGGGGCGTTACGTTTACGACAGCGGGGGTGCGGATTTGAGTTGTGAGCTCCACAGGAGCGATTACGATGTACGTAGTTAGCGGTGTACTTTGGCTTGCCCGGGGTGTGTTCTGGAAGGGGCTGAGTCGTGGGCACCGTTGTGGTCGGATTCGGGTTTCGCTCTACATGATGGTTTCAACTCAAGGTGCGAGGAGCGCTTATATGCAGAGTTTTGTGGCCCAGCGGGTGGAGAATCGGTTGGCGATGAAGACGACGGCACTTTTGATTGGGCGGCATGGGAGGCTGGGAGTGGAGCGCGCGATCACGGAAAACGTGAGTTCGCGCGGGGTGCGCGTGATTTCTACGAGCGAATGGTATACGGATGACACGATTCTGGTGTCGCTGCCGGCGGGGCATTTCACTTCGGCGGCGCGAGTGACGTATTGCGATCCGATGGGGCAAGGGCAGTTTGTGACGGGGCTCGAGTTTGTGGGCAAGGAGCCGCTGCAGGTGACGGCGATGACACCTGAGTCGTAGTGGTGGTGGGTGCGTGGGCACCCATTTGCGAGGTTTTAGCGCGTCCGGTTAAGTATGTAAAAATTCGGTGAAGATGCTGTATGGGCGGGATTTCAGGCTTAGAATGTGATATAATGCCTATCACGTTGATGTTGCTGTGGTTGCGCTGTGGCAGATGAAGTAGGGATTTGAGAACATCTCCAGCTTGTTCTCTCCGACGTCTTCATCCGTAACTTAAGCAAGCAAGGGACTTAGGGTTAGAATTCAGGGCCATCCTTTGAGGGTGCGGAGGAGCGGCTCGTTCGGTAACAGATTCGGGCGCCAGACCGTAAATAAGAGAAACGATTTGGTACCCTCTGAGCATCTAACGGGTGTAGCAGGGGCGGTTGGGCAAATTATACCGGGGGATCGTTGGCCCAGTGCCAGACCTTCCGGGAAAGTGCTTCAAAATACAGATCGTTAGGCTAAGTGCCCGTTGGGTGCCTTCGCCGGTGCCGACGCAAAGGGCGAGCATAGCGCTAATTGAGAGGAGGAAAGAATGGCCGAGAAACTGAAAGGTGAGGGGCGGTTGGTACCGACCCGGCCTACGGGAGTAGAGTACCGCGTGGTATACGGAATCGAACTGGTTCCGGAAGTTCGGCAACATGGGGTGCCGCCCGCAGTAGCAAAGTCGCGTTGGGCGAAGTGCCAGGTGAAGTCGCAGCACGCACGACAGATTCCTGATGGGACGTATTTCCTCCATGCGGATGAAGGTCGCGTGCACCAATTGAAGTCCAAGGATGGGAAGTGGGAGTATCTCGCGGCAGCGTGAGTTAGCTCGCTATCTCGTCGGGTCACAAAAGTAAGCCCCATTCTCCGGGAACGGAGAGTGGGGCTTTTTGTTTTTTAGGGCGAGACTCGATGACGATTCTAGGCGATTGCGACGGCCTATGTGTGCTTCGGCGAATGGGCGTTGAGCGTTTGCAGCAAGAGTTGCGCTGCGGGAGGCGGAGGAACAGCGCCTTTCAGCACGATGTCCTTCGCCGAGATCTGCTTGCCATAAAGGGCTTCATTGGCGCTGTTGTCAGGCCGAAGCGTCGAACCGGTGAGGGAAATGCCTGCAAACAAACCGCGCGCCCGTGAATAGGTGAGGATTTCAGCGCGGAAGGTGACATCGGTCTCGGCGGAGGCGTTCCGACCGACTGGTCCTGCGGCGGCGGAAGCGTCGCCACCGATTTTCACCTTGCTGCTAAGGATGCTGCTGGCGGAGCGTTCGCTCATGAGGAGGAGCACGAAGTCAGTGGCCTGGCCGCCAACCTGAAGACCGAAACTGCCGCCTTCGAGAGCCATCATGCTAGGAGCGCCCCAGGGGCCGCGCATGTTGTCGCCGGTGCGGCAAGTCATGACGCCGCGGCCGTAGCTGGCACCGACAACAAAGGCGGCCTTGAGAACGGATGGGAGGACGACGACACAGTCGGCCTTGTCGATGACGCTCTGCGGGATGTTGTCAGGGATGTCCATAATTTCTTTCATAACGGTGCCGGCGCTTTCGACGCGCCCCTTTTCTTTCGATTGCGCGTGGGCAGAGACGGCCAAGACGGCCGTGAGCATAAAGGCTAGAAGGAATCTCGTGCGTTTCATCTGTTCTCCTCAGTTTTGCGAGCGGCGCAAGTGTAACAAAGGACGACGTAAATATGCAGCACTTCCTTCCCTGGCACGATTGAGCGGTCTTTGAGTGCGTGACAGAGGTCACTGCGACAGGCGATGGGGGTCACTGAATTTGAACGAATGCGGAGTTACGAATAGCGGCAGAGAAGAGATGGAGACGCAGATGGAAGAGAGACGCAAGGACCAAGAAACCCGAAACGACGAGGTGAGGTCTTGCGCTACACCCAGCGATCAGGGGTTTGACCAGTGCGGAAAATCCAACAATTCAGAGTGCGCCAGCAGCCGGGAGCGACGCCTAACGAAAGCGCCCAGCAATGCGACGCGTCGGTCCTTTTGGACCGGATACAGGCCGCGCCCAGCTGCTGGATGCAGTTGTGAGGAACCAAGGGGCAATGGTATTCATAGCGGTGATGCGAAGGAGAGAGGCGATGACAAATCTAGTTCCACGCGAAAATCTATTCACGAATCTATTTGAATTCAGGCGGGATTTCGACCAGCTGTTCAACCATATTCTGGCGGGCAATCCGCTGTCAGCAGAGTTCATTCCGGCGAAGAAGGCGGTATTTCTGCCGGCCGTCGAGGCGTATATCGACAAAGACGGGAAGACTTACATCTGCCGTGTTTCGCTTCCGGGAATCGACGCGAAGGAAGTGGAGATTCAGCTGGTGGAGCACCTGCTGACGATCAAGGGGGAGAGGAAGACGGTTCGGACGACGAACGGGGTCGAGTGGATGAATGAGGAAATCGTGTACGGCCGGTTCGAGCGGACGATCGAATTGCCCGAAGGCGTCGTGACGGAAAAGCTGATGGCGGAGTACAAGAATGGCGTGCTGGAAATCACAGCACCGTTGGCGCTGACAGCGCTTCCACGAAAGATCGAAGTGAAGACGCTGCCAGCGGTGAAACAACTTGGAGCGTAGCAGCAAAGGTTGAGATTGCGCTATTCGGCTAGGATGGCGCAAGAAGTGGCCCGGAGGTCATGAAGCCTCCGGGCCATTTTCATTTTCGTCGAAGGCATGCGGCATACAGCTTCTCCCTAATGGGATTGAGGCCGGTTTGATGACAGACTGGTCGGAGATAGTTTTCCTACCGGGATAATTAATGCCAAAAACAAAGAAGCAGGAAGCAGCAACCGTGCCGGAGATCTCACCGGCGATTACGAAGAAGATCGAGGAAAGGCAGGTGCAGGAGCGCGTGGCAATTGGCGCGCATGTGGTGCACGAGACGATCCGGCGGGAGGGCGAGGATGAGCTGAAGCGGACGACTTCGGCGCTGGCGTGGTCTGGGCTGGCGGCGGGGCTTTCGATGGGATTTTCGCTTGTGGCGGAGGCGCTGCTGGCAGGTTATCTGCCGACCGGCGGTTGGACGCGGTTGGTGACGAAGCTGGGATACAGCGTGGGCTTCCTGATCGTCGTGCTGGGGCGGCAGCAGCTGTTTACAGAGACGACCTTAACGGCGGTGCTGCCGGTGCTGACGGAACGAAGTTTGCAGATGGCGATGCGGATGGTGCGGCTGTGGGGCGTGGTGCTGCTGGCGAATCTGGTTGGTACTTACCTTTTCGCGCTGTGCGTGGCGCGGGTGCAGATTTTTTCGCCGCAGATACAACAAACGCTGAAGGCGGTGAGTGAGGACGGCCTTGGCGCGGGATTCTGGGTGGTGGTGATGCGGGCGATTTTCGCGGGGTGGCTGATTGCGTTGATGGTGTGGCTGCTGCCGGGAGCGGAGTCGGCGCGCGTGAGCATCATTATCATTCTTACTTACTTGATTGGGCTCGGTGGTTTCAACCACGTGATTGCGGGATCGACCAAGATGTTTTTTCTTGTGGCGACGGGAGCTGAGACTTGGGGATTTTATCTGGGGCGGTTTCTGGCGCCGACGCTGCTAGGGAACATTATTGGCGGGGTTTCGTTGGTGGCGTTTCTGGGGCACGCGCAGGTGGTAGCTGGGAAGGAGGCGTAATGGCTTGGCTGCGCGGCGATTCGAGAATTCGATATCTTACACGGCGGTGAGCTCGCGAACGGCGGATTCGAAGATGCGCGTGTGGAGATCGACGTCGGCTTCGCTGGTGGCGGGCGACATCAGGGCCATATTGTGGAAAGGGGTGAGCAGAACGCCACGATTGAGCGCATAGAGGTGCATGTAGCGCTCGAGAGCGAAATCGGCTGCGGCAGCAGCTTCTCCGCCGTTGCGCGGCGGGTTCGGGCGGAAAAGATATTCGGCGCGGCAACCTAGACGCGTTACGTGCCACGGAAGGTTCACCGCCTCGATCGCGTCGGCTACACCCTTTGCAAATCGCTGCGCGAGCGGAATCATATGAGCGAATGCCTGCGGCGTAAGAACGTGTTCGAGTGTGGCGCGGATCGCGGCTAGCGAGAGAGCGTTTCCTGCGAGAGTGCCGCCAATTCCTCCCGTATCGCAATCTTCCAGATGAATTCGATGGGTGATTTTTTCGGCGACTTCGGCGGAGCAGCCGTATGTTCCGGCGGGTAGTCCGCTGGCGATGGGTTTGCCGATGACGAAGATATCGGGCCGAATGGAGTGTTCGCGAGCGTATCCACCGGGGCCGGCGCAAATGGTGTGAGTTTCGTCGATGATGAGAAGAGTGCCATGGCGACGAGCGATTTCGGCTGCGGATTGCCAATAGCCGGGATCAGGATGAACGATTCCGACATTCGTCATTACCGGTTCGGCGAGGATGCAGGCCACGTCGCGGGGCTTGAGGGCCGCTTCGAGAGCAGCGGGGTCGTTGAACTCGACGACGCGCGTGGTCTCGGCGGGATTCACTGGTGGACCGATGTTGCCACGGCGTGGGGCGGCTTTTCCTTCGATGATCGAGATGAAGCTCTCGTCGACGCTGCCGTGGTAACAATAGTTGTAGACGAGAATTTTCGGGCGCGACGTGATTTCGCGCGCGATGCGGATCGAGAAACGATTCGCATCGGTGGCGGTAAGCGTGAATTGCCAGTACGGCAGGCCGAAGCGATGCGCGAGTTCTTCGCCGACCCATAGAGCATCTTCCGTGGGAAGCATGAGCGTGATGCCCTGCTTTGATTGGCGCGCAATGGCCTCGACTGCAGGCGCGGGAGAATGACCGGTCATCGCGCCGGTGTCGCCGAGGCAGAGGTCGACGTAATCGCGGCCGTCAACATCCGTGAAATGCGCTCCGTGCGCTTCCGCGACGAAAACGGGAAATTTTCCAGCCCATTTTTTCATCCAGTTCATGGGAACGCCGCCGAGTAGCGAGTGTTGGGCGCGTTGGTAAAGGGCTGCGGATTTCGGATGGTCGGCGACGAATTTCTGTTCCTCGCGGGCCATGAGGGCGGCGAGGCGAGTGCGATCAAGAGGCTTGAGTGGATGTGGCGTCTGCGAAGTCATCAGGTCGGAGTGCAGTTATATCGCACCTAGCCATTTTACGGGATATTGCAAGGCGAGAGCGTTTACGAGTTTTTCGTCAGCGGTGATCAGCTCCGCGTCGGAGGATTCAGCCAAAGCGACGTAGAGGCAATCATAGAAACTACGCCCGAACGTGCTCGCAATCTCAAACGCACGAGTCAACAAGGAAAAAGACGGAACGGTCGGGAAATTGCAGCCGGTAACTTTCTGCAACCCAATCCTAGCATCCTCAATTGTGATTCGATGAGTGCGGGCAGCCTTCCAAAGCACATTTCCGATTTCGGCCCAGAAGAGATCTGGAACAAGGATCTGTATCTCTTTCAAAGCGTAACGATCGAGCAACTCGAGCGCATGTTTCGAATATGACTCATCGGCAGAAGGCAGGATCCACTTGCAAGCGACGCTCGCGTCCACCACAGCGCTCTTCAACGCTCTCGATCCTCGCGAATCATCTCTTCGGTGGAAGGAAAATTACCTGGCGGAGATTTTCGCGCATTCATACCTCTGGCATAATCGAGAAATTCCCGCCGTTTTCTCAATTCGCGTTCCGTAGGATAGTTGGTTTTCAAGAGAGAGAGAATTTCGGCCGCGATGGAGTGACCACGTTCCTTGGCGGTGCGGCGCAGAGCCTCATAGCGTTCGTCTGGGATATTTTCGACGTACAGGGTGGCCATAGGGCTCTCCTAGGGATAGTCTAGCACTTCCCTAGACCGATTCCAACCGCGTAAGGCGAAATCAAAAGAGTCGGCGGGACGCCGGCGTTACGGAATGGCAGTGTCACCCCATGTACGTGCTCAATCTGGAAGGGCTTGCCGTTAATTCTGCAACTGGGCGTTGTGCGCGTACTCTTTGCCGGGGCCTACTTCTTGAGGTCGCGGAGGATTTCGCGGGCGGCGTTGGCGCCGGAGGCACCTGTGACGCCGTTGCCGGGGTGGGTGCCGTTGCTGCAGAGGTAGAGGCCTCTTACGGGAGTGGCGTAACGGGCCCAGCCTAGTAACGGGCGCATGGTGAAGATCTGGTCGAGGGAAAGTTCGCCGTGGAATGGGTGGCCGCCGGTTAGGCCATAGGTTTCCTCTAAATCCTTCGGGGTGATGATGTGGCCGCCTAGAATTTTCGATTGCAGATCGGGGGCGTATTCGGCGACGGTCTTTACGATTGTGTCGGCGAGCGCGTCGCTGTGTTGGGCCCAATCGCCTGCTTTCAGGTGGAAGGGGGCGAACTGCATGTAGATGGACATGACGTGCTTCCCTTCCGGCGCGAGTGCGGGGTCGAGAATTGTGGGAATCGAAATATCGAGATAGGGCGCGGGCGAAAATTCGCCGTACTTGGAGGCATCGAAGGCGCGCTCGAGGTAGTCAATGCCCGGGCCGATGTGGATGCGGCCGCTAAGGGCAGAGCGATCAGCGGATTGCTTGAGCGCGGTGAAGGTGGGCAGGCCTTCGAGCGCGAGATTCAGTTTTGCGGCGGTTCCCTGCGCGCGGAAATGCTGCATCTTTACGACGAAGCTGGGCGGCAGATGAATCGGGTCGAGAAGGCCGAGCAAAGTGCGGCGCGGGTCGGCGCCGGAGACGACGCATTTCGCGGCAATCTCTTCGCCGCTCGCGAGCGCGATACCAATGACGGCGCCATTTTTTACCAGGATTTTCTGCACGTCGGCGTTGGTGCGAATTTCAGCGCCTGCCTGCTTGGCCGACGCCGCCATGGCGGCTGTGAGCGCGCCCATTCCTCCGCGCGGCATCGCGGAATTGCCGACCGGATAAGGATCGGCAGCGGCGCGAAGAAGTAGGAGAGTTGTTGAGCCGGCTGACCAGGGACCGAGAGCGGCGCCAAAAATTCCACGGGCGGCGACGGCGGCGCGAAGCAGGTCCGTTTCGAAGAATTCTGCGACGAAATCGGCGGCGGCCATCGGGCCCCAGCGGATGAGTCGCATCATTTCTTTCTTGCCCAGGCCGCGGACTTTCTTTCCCAGCTTCAGAAGCTTCCAAAGATCTTCGTTGGACGGATCTTCGATTACCGGTGGAGTGAGTGAAAGCAGCTGTTTGAGGATTTCACCGAGGCGCGTCAACGAATTGTGAAGCTCGACGTAGCTGGCGGCGTCCTTCTGCGAAAACCTGTCGATTTCTTTTGCGGATGCGGCGGGGTCGGTGAAAAGCGTGAGGGCGCGGCCATCAGGCGAAGGCGCGAAGAGGCGTACTGGAGATTCGAGACGCTCGAGGCCGAACTTCGCGAGCTGCATGTCTTCCACGATCGAGGAGAGCGGTGGGCCGCCAGCATGGGCGAGCGTCGAACAGCGGAATCCGGGATGAAACTCTTCGGTGATGGACGCGCCGCCAACGATCGAGCGGCGTTCGAGGACCAGGGGCCTGAAACCTTTCTTCGCGAGATAGAACGCGGTGACGAGAGCGTTATGCCCGGCGCCGAGAATCACGATATCGCGCTGGACGGCCACTATTTGTGTCCTGCGTCTTTCAAGATTTCGAGTGCGGCGAGGCGCCCGGGGGCACCCATGATTCCGCCGCCCGGATGCGTGGCGGAGCCGCACATGTAGAGCTTGCGAATGGGCGTGCGATAGCGAGCCCAGCCGGCAACCGGTCGCAGAAAGAAAAGCTGCTCGAGAGAAAGTTCGCCCTGGAAAATATTGCCCTCGGTGAGACCTGTCTGGCGCTCGATATCGAGCGGGGTGATGAATTGCTTGCCAATGATGATGTTTTTTATGTTCGGGGCGTATTCGGCGATGGTGTCGATCACGGTGTTGCCGAACGCCTCGCGCTGCTCATCCCATGTGCCGTGGCTCAATTTGTACGGCGCGTATTGAACAAAGCAGGAAAGGATGTGTTTGCCGGGCGGCGCGACCGATGGGTCGGTGAGCGTGGGAATCACCATGTCAATGTAAGGGCGGCGGGAGTATTCGCCGTACTTGGCCTGGTCGTAGGCGCGTTCCATGTAGTCCATTGAGGGCGAGACGGAAATCGCGCCGCGCAGGTGGCGTCCGGGACCCGGCATGCAGGTGAAATCGGGAAGAGCGTCGAGAGCGAGATTCACTTTGCCGGATGAGCCACGATATTTGTAGCGGCGGACTTCTTCGACGAAATCGCCAGGAAGGTCGTGGGAATCGATAAATTTCAGGAACGTGAGATTCGGATCGAGGCTGGAGGAAACGATACTTGCGTGAATTTCTTCGCCGCTTTCGAGAACCACACCGTGCGCGGTTCCGTTTTTAAGCAGAATTTTTGAGACGGGCGCTTCCGTGCGGATTTCAACACCTGCTTCGCGGGCGGCGCTGCCGATGGCATTGGAAATACCACCGGTGCCGCCTCGGCTAAAGCCCCAGGAGCGGAAAGCGCCGTCAATTTCGCCCATGTAGTGGTGGAGAAGAACGTAGGCAGTGCCGGGCGAGCGGATGCCGAGAAAGGTGCCGATAATTCCGGAGGCAGACATCGTCGCTTTCAGGACATCTGTTTCAAACCACTGATCGAGAAAATCGGCAGCGCTCATGGTCATGAGCTGGACGAGGTTGTATTTGTCCTCAGCGGGGAGGGATTGAAAGCGCTTGCCAAGAAATGCGAGCTTTTTCAGGTCGCGCGGATCGAGCGAGGTGGGATCCGGCGGAATCATGCCTAGAATCGGCTTCACGAAGCGGCACATCGCGACCATCGACTTGCCAAATTCTTCGTAGGCTTCGGCGTCGAGCTTTGAGTGGCGCTCGATTTCGCGACGGGATTTTGAGTGATCGTTGACGCGCCAGAGGTGATTGCCGTCGGGCATGGGCGTGAGGGTGCCGTCGAGCGGAAGGATTTCGAGGCCGTGGCGGGGGAGATCGAGGTCGCGAATAATTTCCGGACGAAGAAGCGAGACGACGTAAGAAAACACGGAGAACTTGAAACCGGGGACTATTTCTTCGGTGACGGCTGCGCCGCCGAGAACGTAGCGGCGTTCGAGCACCAGGACTTTCTTTCCTGCCTTGGCGAGGTAAGCCGCATTCACAAGGCCGTTGTGGCCGCCGCCGATGACAATAATGTCGTAACGCTTCGCCATGAGGATTCGTGCGAGTCTCCCGCGGGAAAAACAAATGCGGAAAGAGTCGAAGCATTTTACAGGTGCGGGTGAAGGGTCACAAGGAAGAAGCGCAGCTGCGCGTTGACCTGAAGTCAGGAAGCTCGGCAAAAGGGGGCAAAAATCAGGAGCGAAAGAAACCGCGTGGAGGAGTTCGCCTTGCGGGTGAAGCGCGGCGCACACTATAATCGCGAGCCGATATTTTCGGGCATTTTGCTTGTGCAGGAGAGGCGTTGCCAATAGGAACGGCGGTACACGAAAGAGTGATCAAGCTTTGCGAAAGCCTGAACTTTCGCGAGTGGTCGGGATATTACGCGGCCAGCGTGTACGAGATGCATCACGAGCACGAGTACAACGCGATTCGCAATGCCGCCGCGCTGATTGATGTGACTCCCCTCTTCAAGTACAGAATCACCGGGAAGGACGCGACGAAATTCGTCAACCGCGTGATTACGCGCGATATCAACAAAGTGGCCGTGGGCCAGGTGATTTACTGCTGCTGGTGCGACGAACAGGGCAAAGTGATCGACGATGGCACGATCTCGCGGCTGGAAGAAAACGTATATCGGTGGACTGCGGCCGATCCGAGCGTGCGCTGGTTTCATCAGAACGCGCTGGGGCTCGACGTGCAGATTGAGGATATTTCGGATCAGGTGGCGGCGCTGGCGCTGCAAGGGCCGACGTCCGGGCGGCTTCTGAAGAAGATTGCCGATGCCGATATCACGAATCTGAAATATTTTCGAGTGACGCACGGAAAAATTGCGGGCGTGGAAGTGGATATCTCGCGAACCGGCTATACGGGCGATCTGGGATATGAAATCTGGATTCCCTGGAACGATGCGCCGAAGGTGTGGGACGCGCTGGTCGAGGCAGGACGCGAATTCGACTTGCACGCGGCGGTGATGCTGGCGCTTGACGTGGCGCGCGTGGAAGCCGGGTTGATATTGATCGAGGTGGATTATTTCAGCAGCAAGAAAGCGCTGATCGAGTCGCAAAAATATTCGCCCTATGAAATCGGATTGGGGCGGCTGGTGGATTTGAAGAAGGAATATTTCATCGGCAGGGCGGCGTTGGAAGAGGAGAACCGTCTAAAGCCGAAACGGCTCCTCATGGGACTCGATATTAATTGGGACGATGTGGAGCGGCTTTACGACGCGATCGGGCTTGCGCCGCAAGTGCCGGGGACGACGTCGCGTGTGCCGGTGCCGGTATATCGCGGCGGGTTGCAAGTGGGGAAAGCGACCTCGACAACGTGGTCACCAACGCTGAAGAAAATGATCGCGCTGGCGAGCATCAAGCGCGAGCATGCAGCAGCGGGGACCGAGCTGCAGATGGAACTGACGGTAGAGGCGGTGCGCCACAAAGTGCGTGCGACGACTCGCGAACTGCCGTTTTTTAACCCGGCGCGAAAAATGGCGACGCCGGTTACGTAGGTTTTTTGTTTTGCATGCCGATGTACGCGGTCCTGGGCGTGGGCCGCGGAGAAACAAGCAAATCTTACTCAAGATGACTGAGAGGAATGGGATGCACGATTGTGCGCACAGAAGAATGGCAGCAGTGATTGTGTTGGCGCTGGCAGCTTTGGTGGCGCCGGCAGGCGTAGCTGCGGAAACCATGCCGGGAACGATCCGGCTGGCCGTAGATGCGCGCCAGGCGCCGCAGAAAATTCTGCACGCGCATATGCAGATTCCGGTTCAGGCCGGCCCGCTTACTTTGTATTACCCGAAATGGATTCCCGGCGAGCACATGCCGGATGGGCCGATCATCGAAGTGTCGGGAATGAAATTCAGCGCCGGCGGGAAAGCGATTCCGTGGCGGCGGGACCTGGTGGAAATGTTTTCGATTCATCTGGACATTCCGCAGGGCGTGACGTCACTCGATGCCGATCTTGATTTCCTGCTAGCCGCACCTGCGACTGGATTTTCGGCGGGAGCTTCCGCGACCGCGTCGCTCGATCTATTGAGCTGGAATCAAGTGCTGCTCTATCCAAAGGGCTATGCCGCGAAGGACATTACTTTTGCGCCTAGCCTGAAGCTTCCGGCCGACTGGAAATATGGCACGGCGCTGCCGGGTGCGAAAGAAAATGGCGACACGATTGATTTCGATCCGGTTCCCCTGAACACACTAGTGGATTCACCGGTAATTTCCGGGAAGTATTTTCGCAAGATTCAACTCACTCCCGGCCAGCAGCCGCCGCACGAGATGGACATTGCGGCAGACAGTCCGGCAGCGTTGGCGATGCCTCCGGATCAGGAAATGCATTTTCACCAACTGGTGCTGGAAACCGGAGCGCTATTCGGAGCGCGCCATTATCGGGACTACCATTTTCTGGTCACTTTAAGCGACGACGTGGCGCATTTCGGGCTCGAGCATCATGAGTCGAGCGACGATCGCGTGAACGAGCGCAGCTTGATTGATGAACCGCTGCGGCTTGCTTTTGCCGGGCTGCTTCCACATGAGTTCGTTCATTCGTGGAATGGAAAGTATCGCCGGCCGGCGGGTCTTGCGACGCCCGATTACCAGGAGCCGATGAAGGACGATTTGCTGTGGGTGTATGAAGGCTTGACGGAATATTTGGGCGATGTGCTCACCGCGCGCAGTGGGTTGCTGACTCCGGAACAATGGCGTGAATCGATGGCATTGCAGGTGGCGACCTACGAGCATCGTCCGGGGCGTGACTGGAGGCCGTTGCAGGACACCGCGGACGCTGCGCCGTTTTTGTATGACGCGACACCTGACTGGGCAAACTGGCGCCGGGGCACCGATTTTTATGAGGAAGGCGAGTTGCTGTGGATGGCTGTAGACGGAACTCTGCGCAGGCTGACAAAAGATGAAAAGTCGATCAATGATTTCTGCCGCATTTTTCACGGCGGGTCGAGCGGGCAGCCGGAATTGAAGCCGTACACCTTTGATGACGTGGTCGCCACGTTGAATGGGCTCGCACCTTATGACTGGACGGGCTTTTTGCGCGCGCGTCTCGATGGAGTTGCGACGAAAACTCCCATGGAGGCCATTGAAAATAATGGCTGGAAGCTGGTCTACAACGAAGAGCCAAATGAGATGGAGTCGAACACAGACCTGGTTTCCGGGCGGCTCGATCTTGCCTTTTCGATTGGTCTAACTGTGAGTGAGGACGGCTCCGTCGGCGACGTGATTCATGACGGGCCCGCATATGTGGCGGGAATCGGTCCGGGAATGAAAATTGCGGCGGTCAATGGAAGGCAGTTCTCGCCCGAGGGGATTCGAGACGCGATCGAGTCGGCGAAGGATTCGTCCGACCCGATTCGGTTGCTCGTGGCGAACGGCGCGCAGTATCAGACTGTGTCCATCGATTATCACAGAGGGATTCAGTATCCGCATATCGAGCGGGACAAGACGCATCCGGACTATTTGAACGAAATTATTCAGCCGCTTGCTCAGGCAAAGGAAGCTCGAAGATAACCGGCGGATTCAGTTTTGGGCGTGGATCGCAGGCTGAAAGGAAGATGAAGGAGTGCTGCGTTGAAGTTCAACTCGCTCGCGATCTTCGGAGTGCTGTTTGTCGTGCTCGGAATCGTGGGTTTGGCCCATCCGAACGTGGTGATGCCTGCGAAGAAACAGGAACTCGAGATTGCCGGCAACAAGGTGATCATGGAAACGCGGCGGGTTGTGGAAATCCCGAAAATTCTGGGAATCCTTCTTGTGGTTGCGGGCGGCGCTGCTTTGATTCTGAGCCAGGTGAATCCGAATCTGCGTCGCAGGTGATCGCGACGGCACGCATGCTGACCTCAGTAATGCTGGTTCCCTTCTCGCTCGGAAACGCTGACCTTTCCTGACACGTTGCGATAGACGTGAATTGTATAGCCCGTCGCGAGCGCCATACCGATCAGCCACCAGATCAGGCCAATTTTCAGAATTGGCAATGGTAAGGCTGAACGTTGGATTTGTGCTTGCCGGTAACACATTGGGGTAGAGGCTGAAGGCAGCCGCGAGTACGAGGATTGCGATAAAGAGCGTCCCTAGTCCTACCATGAGCGGACCATGTCTTGTAGGTGAGAAAACTCAACATGCTAGGTATCACCAAAGGGTTGTCGAGCCGCTGATTCTGCAGGTCGGGCTGACCCAAGATTGCCAACGGCGCATTTCCCTCGGAATGGAACAGGCCTTCCATCGCTGCGAGAGTTATCTTCTGGTGCTTCGCGATCATCACGCCCTGGCCGTCGCCGATGGGATAGAGCTGCAGGAGCGCCGCGATGACGCCGACTGTTACCCCGACGCGCAGGAACATCTTGCCAAATTCGATGTGAAGATTTTGCAGAATGTAATACGCGCCCACCGCCGCCATCACGAAGCATCCCGTTTGTACCCCGCCGAGCATTGTGTGGGCATATTGCCAGAGCGCCCAGGGGTTGAAGAGGAGTGCCCAAAAACTTTGGAGGTCGTATGAACCGTTTGCGCCGAGCGAGTATCCGACAGGGTGTTGCATCCAAGCGTCGGTAGCCACAATGAGATATCCGGAAAGCCAGGAGCCGATGAACATCATAAGCGAACTAAACCAATGCGCACGCGGGCCGAGGCGCCTTTCGCCGAACAGGAAGAGTCCAAGGAATGAGGATTCGAGGAAAAACGAGAAAACACCCTCCATCGCCAGCGTCTGGCCAATCACGCCGCCAGCCGATTTTGAGAATTGCGCCCAGTTTGTGCCGAACTGAAATTCCATGGGAATGCCGGTGACGACGCCGAGAGCGAAGCTGATCCCAAAAATCTTGGCCCAAAACCGCGCCGCGTGATTCCAGGTTTCATTGCCTGTACGCAGCGCTGCTGTCTTAAAGATGAAGATCAGCAGAGCGAGGCCCATCGTCAGCTGAGGAAAAATGTAATGGAATGTGACGGTGAAGGCGAAGTGCAGGCGGTGAATCGTTAACGCGTCTTCCATAACTCTCTCAGGAGGGTTGCGGGAGCGACCGTAATCCTATCGTTAATTGCGTCTGCCGGACCAGCTAATTACAAAGCTCAACTGGCACACTAGTGCTTGGAAAGCAAAGATGGAAGTGCAATCATCACACAGATTTGTAATCGGCTTTACATCAGAAAACTTCCGGAGGGCGGATGAGTTCGCGAACGGGTGCGGTCAGGTTTGGCGCGTTTCTATTGATTTGCGCGGCAGCGGTTCCTGTGATGGCGCAGCAGAAGCGTCCGATGACTTTTCAGGATCTAGCTGCGATGCACCGCTTGAGTGGTCCGCAGATTTCCCCCGACGGCAAATGGATCGCTTACGAAGTCGGTACGCCGAATCTCGAAGCGAATCGTGTGGTGCGCGACATCTGGCTGGTTTCCGCGGAAGGCGGCGAAGCGCGGCAAATTACGCGCGGCGGCAGCGACATGCGCCCTCGCTGGTCACCCGACGGCAAGCGAATCGCGTTTCTATCGTCACGCGACGGCGAGCAGCAGGTCTACTGGATTCCGCTGGATGGCGGCGACGCGAATCGGCTGACTTCGCTTTCCGGTGGTGCTGACACTGAGTTGTGGTCGCCGGACGGAAAATGGATTGCGTTTGCTTCGAATGTTTATCCCGATTGCAAGGACGAAGCCTGCAACGCGGAACGCAAAGCGCAAAGCGAAAAAAGCAAGGTGAAGGCGAGAATTTACGAGCACTTGCTTTATCGGCATTGGAATGGCTGGTGGGATGGCACTCGGAGCCATCTATTCGTGATGCCGGCCGGCGGGGGCGCGGCGCGCGATCTTACGCTTGGAGCTGATTATGATGTGCCACCATTCAATCTCGGCGATCCCGATGCCGTGGCCTTTTCCCCCGACAGCAGTGAGCTGTGCTTCACCGCAAATACCGATGCGGACGCGGCGCTCAGCACAAACGGTGATCTCTTCACGGTGCCCGTCGCGGGCGGCACTGCGCCCAAGCGGATCACGACAAACCCAGCGAATGACTGGGGCCCCGCATATTCACCCGATGGGAAATGGATCGCGTATCGAGCACAGACGCATCCCGGTTGGGAGAGCGATCGATGGCGTTTGATGCTGTATGACCGCGCGAAGGCCGAAGCAATCAATTTGACCGAGAATATCGATCGCAGCATCGAGTCGTTTGCATGGAGCACTGAAAGCACGGCGATCTATTTCGCGACGGAAGAAAAATCCGAAATGCCGATTTTTTCGATAGCTCCTGCTGCTGGCAGCGCACCCAGACCGGTGCTCGGCGACGGTTTCAACGACGAAATTGGAGTCAGTAAGGATGGCCGCGCGTTGGTATTCACCCGCACAAGCCTGACGATGCCTATGGAAGTTTTCACGGCCGATGCCGACGGCAAGAACGTGCGACAGATTACGCACCAGAACAAAGCGATTCTCGCGCAACTGGATCTTTCGCCGATGGAGCCGTTCTGGTTTGCAGGCGCCGGCAAGGCGCAAGTAGAAGGCTTGATGGTGAAGCCGCCGAATTTCGACGCGTCAAAGAAATATCCGATGCTACTTCTGATTCACGGCGGCCCGCAGCAGGCTTGGACAGACGCCTGGGGCTACCGCTGGAATCAGCAAATGATGGCTTCACCGGGATATGTGGTGGTGATGATCAACCCGCGCGGTTCGCCCGGATACGGAGAGAAATTTGAAGCAGATGTCAGTCGCGACTGGGGCGGAAAGGTTTATGAGGACGTCATGAAAGGCGCAGATGCCGCGATCGCAAAGTATCCGTTTATTGACGGCACGCGGCTTGCGGCGGCCGGAGGCTCGTTCGGCGGCTACATGGTGGACTGGATTGCCACGCATTCGGACCGGTTCAAGTGTCTCATCAGCCATGCGGGTTCGTACGACATGGTGAGCATGTATGGAGCGACGGAAGAGCTTTGGTTCATGGACTGGGAGTTCGGTGGGCCGCCGTGGTCGCATCCCGAGCTGTACAAGAAGTACTCGCCGAGCGAGTATGCAGCCGCGCTGGGTAAATACAAGACGCCGACGCTCGTGGTGGGCGGCGAACTAGATTTCCGCATTCCCTACACGCAGGATCTCGAGTTTTTCACCGCGCTGCAACGCCAGGGTGTGCCTTCAAAGCTGCTGCTCTTCCCCGACGAGGGTCACTGGGTGTTGAAGCCGCAAAATAGTCAGCTCTGGTACAAAACATTTCTCGATTGGCTGGCAAAGTATTTGCACTAACCTAACCATTCGTTTGGCACGATCCAGTGCTGGCTGCGGTGAATACGGATGCCGACCGTATTTCTGCGCATTTCCCCCAATTGACATCTTTCCTCGTCACCTGTGAGAGTGGCAGCCCGCTTCTAATTTCACCGGGAGGCCGAAGATGCAAGTGGTTAGGCACCCCTGTTTATGCGCATTGATCTTGTTGGCCGCATTCACCGCGCTCGCGCCGCCAACGCTCGCCGAGCACCTGACCATAACGAGTGTGCCAACCGGCGCCACCATCGAAATTGACGGCGCCGCAATTGGAGTGACGCCTTACACGATCGACTATCCGTCCTCGTATTTTCACAAGCCGCATACCGTGTTCAGCTCACGTCTCGAACATGCCCTCATCCTCAAGATCCACAAGGACGGGTACACACCGCTGCAAATCACCTTGACCGATGGCCCATTGCAGTGGATCTCGGTGACGGGCCGGCGCCATGGCAGCTATTTTTTGTTGAAGGGCGGTCATTTCACTTTTCAGCTCGAACAAGTTTCTGAGGCGAATGCGAAAACCCCTGTGGCACCCCCAGTCGGACGCGGCGGAGCAGGAGCCAGCAGCGAACAATCCGGAGCGCTGATGAAGGCAAGTCTTGAAGCAGCGCATACCGCTGCGAGCACGGTGAGTTTCAGTTCCGAACCTAACGGCGCGGACATCTACATCGACGGAAAGTTCGTCGGACAAACACCAGCAACGATCAGCGTGCAGCCCGGGTCGCATGTTGTGGTAGTCAAAGCGACGGGGCGCAAGAACTGGCAGCGCGATCTCGAGGTATTAAAGGATAGCCAGGTAGCGCTCCGTTCTGTGCTTGAGCTTCAAGCCTCGTCGCCGACTCAGCCTTAGCCATGAGTTGGCGGCGTGACGAAGCCGAAATTCAAAAGAGCCGGCAAGATGCCGGCGTTACGGAAGTGCAGGGCCGCCGTGTGCAACGCATGGGTCTGGCTCGGCTCCTGCACTAGGGAGCGACGTCTAATCGGGGCTGGTGATGTCAACTTGTCTCGGTACTCTTCCTCGACCGGCGAATGTGAGCGCTTTCTCGAGGTAGGCTTCGAGTTCCGGCACTCGTAGAATTTTTAGTAACGCTGCGAGCACCACGATTCCAATCGTGGTCGCGATCGCAAGGAGTAGCAACGCGCCGAAAGGTTCTTGCCAGGACATGCGCATTTCAAGCCAGCCCACCAATTTGTAGCAAACGAAACCTGCTGCGATGGACGCAGCCGTTACCTTGCAGAAAAAGAGGGCAAGACTGGCCTGCTCACGGTTCTTGGTACGGCGGTTGAGCAGAACAAACAGCACCACCGTGTAGGCGATGATGCCAAGCGAGCTTGCCAGCGCCAACCCGAGATGTTGGGAGCGCCGCACGAGCCACCAATAAAGCGGCAGATTCAGCGCGGTCATGACGGTGCCCACGACAGCCGGCGTGATCGTGTCGCGAGTGGCGTAGAAGCCTCGCGCCAAATTGTACTGAGCGCCCCAGGCAAACATTCCAATCGAGAAAAAGGCGAGGGTGACGGCGGTGGCCTGCATATCCGGCGCGCGCAGCCGCGTGTGAGAAAAAACAAGATGCACGAGCGGCAGACTCTGAGCGATTGTCAGCGCCGAAATCGGAACGAGCAGGAAGACGATTCCCTTGAAAATTGAATTCAGAACGCGGTTGAGCTCATCGAACTTTTTTTCCGAATAAAGCTGCGCTAAAACCGGGAACGATGCGACCCCAACTCCCTGCCCCACGATGCCGAGCGGCACCCGCATCAGAGTCTTGCCGTAGCTGAGCCAGGTGATTGACGCAGGCTGAAGGTAGGAGGCGAACCAGCGGATGATCCAGTCGTCGGTGAAGGAAAGCGAAACCGCCAGCATGATGGGCACGGAAAGCTTCAGAAAAAGCCAGAAACCAGGATGACGGACGTTGAAATTAGGAGAAAACCTCGCGCCCGCTCGATACGCACCATAGATTTGCAGCAAAAAATTACCTGCAATAGCGCCGCCCAGAACTCCGACAGCAAATCCGGTCATGCCGATTCGGGAGGAAAGTGTGACGCCACCGATGATGATTCCGATGTTGTAAATCAGGGGAGCGAGAGACGGAATCACGAACTGACCTTTGGCGTACTGCACGGCACTCAGGATGCTGCCCTGATAAAAGCAGAACTGCGCCGGGAGCATCAGCCGGGTTAGAAAAACCACGCGCTCGCGCTCCGCAGGACTGAACCCCGGAGCGATGACGAGTACGAGTTTGTGCGCAAAGATTTCGCCAAGGACTATGAGCGCCACTAACGCGAAGCCCATCACGCTAATGACCGTTGAAAAAACGTGCCAACCCTCGTCTTCAGACTTCTCAGCGACGTATTTGGCGAAAACCGGAATGAAAGTGACACTCAGCGAACCGCCCGCGATGAGGTAATTCAAGAAATCCGGCAGCGTAAACGCGGCGTAGTAGGCATCAGTGACCGCATTCGAGCCCATCTGATGCGCAACTGTCCAGTCGCGAAAAAATCCGAGAATGCGGCTGAGCAGAACGCTCGCCATTACGATTCCCGTGGCCGCAAAGATGCGGCGATGAAGAGTACCGGTCGTCACGAAGGACATGGTAGATGGTTTGTTGCTGCGGAACTAGAGGCTTGGCCGCGAGTGTTTCCGTCAAAATGGATCTAAATCAGCAGTTATTCGGCAGCGGTGGTTCGTGCTGAAGCGCGGTGCGTAGCTTCCGGCAGAGCCTCGCGCGCGGGCGTTCCCTGCGGTGCTGCCCGAAGATATTGAGCCGGCCACGATGCCGGGAAGCCCTCGACATGCGCCGCATGTAGCGGCCAGTACGGTTCGCGCAAGAACTCGCGTGCCATCAGGATCACATCCGCGCGGCCTTCGCGCAGAATTGTGTCCGCCTGATTCAATGAGGTGATCATTCCGATCGCGCCAGTGAGAATTCCAGTCTCGCGCCGAATCGCTCCAGCAAACGGGACCTGGTAGTTGGGCGCAACCGGAATCTTGGCATTTGCGGCGGGAGAAATTCCGCCGGATGAACAGTCCACGAGATCGACCCCCAACGGGCCGAGTTGCGCCGCGAGGGCGATCGATTGGTCGATGTCCCAGCCGCCTTCGATCCAGTCCGTCGCAGAAATGCGAATGAAAAGAGGCATGCCTTTTGGAATCACACCGCGAATCGCAGATACCACCTCGCGGACGATGCGCGTGCGATTTTCGAACGAGCCTCCGTAGGAATCGAAACGAAAATTCGAAAGTGGTGAAAGAAACTCATGCAGTAGGTAGCCATGCGCGGAATGGATTTCGATCACGTCAAATTCCGCATCGCAAGCGCGCCGAGCCGCCTCGGCGAATGCTTCCACCGTGGCGCGGATTTGCCGTTCATCGAGAGCGACCGGATTCGGATAATCGTCCGCGAATCGCACATCGCTGGGCGCCACGGGAATCCATCCTCCGCGCGATACGGGAACCTCCTTTCCGCCGTCCCACGGCCGAGCGGTGCTGCCCTTTCTCCCTGCATGCGCCAGTTGAATTCCAGCTACCCCGCCCTGGCTGTGGATGAATCGCGTGATGCGCGCGAGCATTTCGATGTGCTCGTCTTTCCAAATTCCCAGATCCTGAGGGCTGATGCGCGCTTCAGGCAATACGGCCGTTGCTTCAGTGAAGACGAGCGAAGCCCCGCCGACGGCTCGACTGCCGAGATGTACGAGGTGCCAATCCGTCGCGAAACCGTCCGTGCTCGAATACTGACACATCGGCGAGACGATAATCCGGTTGCGCAGCGCGACGTCGCGAATCTGTAGTCTATCGAAGAGCACCGGTCAGCTCCTTGGAACACACACTCTTGGATTTTGCGGCGCTGCAAGAATAGCAAGGGGTACTGCGGGCGTGAAGCTCAGCGACATGCAGAACCCTCATCAGGCTTACGAAGGCGCGATCAGTCATCACCGCGATGGACTTTCATGTGGCGATGATCGGCCACCGGTTCGAGTAGACGAAGCACGTGCTCGCCCGCCTTCGCGTCGAAGCGGTAAACGAGCACCGCGTCTGCCGCGCGATCGTCGGCCGCAAGTTCTAGCTCGGGATTGTCGATCACGATGTCGCCATTGCTTTTAATTCGAAGCTCGGAACCGACTTGCAGAGAAATCTTAGTTTCAGTTGAATTGGAGGACATGCGGAGTTTCCTCGCTGGCGTTCGCGGCGACTGCAGTCGCTATAGTGCATTCGCTGTCACCTATTCGATGTGAAAGGGGGTGGAAAAGTGCCGAAAATTATTTGCCCTTCTTTTTTCCCGACGCCGGCTCATCGTGGCCCGCGGTCCATGCCGGCGGATCGCTCGCAGGAAAAGACTCACGCGACGCCTCGTCCACTTCTTCATCGAGGCTCGGCGGCTCCGCAGCCGGCACTGGTTCCGGCGCACGGGGCTCCTTGCGCGCAGATTTTTGGGAATGACGCGTTCGAGGAGCCATGGGTTCTTTCCCGCTGCAAGCAGAACTTAGAACTTGAAGACGACTCCGCCATAAACTTTCGGGTTGAATTGATTGTTACCGAAATATCGCGTTCCAATCATGTCCGCTCCGACTCGAAGGTCTATCCTGCGCAAAGGAGTGGGAAAGTCTGCTCCGCCACCTAGCTCATATCCAAACGCTTCCTGAGTTCCGAACGCGGTCTGCGGGGTCAAGTGGGAATAACCCACCAGTGCGTGAGCGAAAACTTCGATTCCCCTCCGAGCTTCCCATCGAAATCGAGGGCCGCCTCCGCCAAACAGGAACCACGAGCTCTGGTTGTTGGGCGAATCGTGCGTCGCAAACATCTCACCCTCAATTCCAAACCAAGAGTTGAAGTAGCGTACGATTCCCCAATTGAAGCCGTTTTGATTGCGGCTGATACCGCCTTGGGCGCTGAAGTGAGTGAACGTGTAGCCGATATATGCCTGCCAGTTGTAGTTCACGAATACCCCCTGCACATATTGTGGGTCAGGTGCGGGAGCAGGCGTGGGAGCACTCGAAAAAGGATTGGCTGCAAAGGATTCGCCGGAGCTGGAAGCGCCCAATGCCGGTGAAAGTGAAAGAGCTGTTAAGGAGGGCGACGCGGAAACTGCAGAAACGTCTCCCGTGGAAGATATTGTAAACGGAGCAGCTAGCAGCAGAGGATTCGCCGGGCTGCTTTGCGCGTACGAAGAGCCAGTGACAAACAACACAAGTCCCAAGAGAAATAGAACATGTCGCATCGCCCAAACCCCCAGATAACACTGCCTCGTCCTACATCCATAATTTGACATGAGAACAGCCCGGTGTGTCCACCGGAATTGTTTCTTTTCTGGCCAGCGGTGGGCGAAAGCTGGCTTGGCCGGGTACAAGATTCTCTCGCCGCAGGATACAGGATTAATTCGAATCATTACGCTTCCATCTTGGTCCAAGCTAGAACGTAAGCGCCCACGAGGATGGCGTAATCAGGAAGCGTGCGTCATGAAAAATCTTTCCCAGTTCGAAGAATTAAGAAGGGACCAGGAGGCCTTGCGCTATCAGTTTATTTCGACGGAGCTCGATTTGGCTTTCACTTTTGTCGGCATCTCTCGATCGGCAGATGACCAGGAACGCTCTGAGCGCAATCTTAATCACGCCAGGAGAGCCGTTGAAACAGCGAAGAAATACCTAGGAGAGACAAACCTGACGGCGAGCCAGCGGCAAGAACTCGTCGAAAAGTTAGAAAAATTAGAGCCCCTGGTCCTCCCTGATCGTCAGAGCTCACAAGCTGAATAACCGCTGGCTCATGTCGAGAGCTTCATGCGGTTTGGGCCTTGGAATTGAGTGAGCTGTAGAACTCTTCTCCGCGCAGCACCGCGCGAATGCCGCGAATCAAATCCTGTGTTGCATTCGCCTTCACGACGAACCCATCGCAATCCGCCGCGCGGGCGATGCGCTCCAATCCTGGAAAAGTGTGGGTGGTATAGATCAGAATTTTGGGCGTTAGGCCTGCATTGCGAATTCGGTTCGCGGCCGAAAAACCACCGCCACCCGGCATGTTGAGGTCCAGAATCACTAAGTCCGGGCTGAGCCGCTGAACCTTCTCAAAAGCTTCCAACCCATCCTGCGCTTCGCCGCAGATCTCCAGGTCGTCTTCTTCATTCAGAAGGAAACGTATGCCTTTCCGAGCCACTTCGTGGTCATCTACTATGAGAATACGTTTCGCTCGGCTGGTGGTAGCCTGAGCGGTTTCGCCCTCGTGTCGACGCCGCGCGCGAACGCTATCCGATTGGGCGCCGTCGCTACAGTGCAATGGAACAGTGGCGAGAACCTCGGTGCCATGGGACCCGGATTGGAGGTCCAGGGTCCCACCCAGGGATCTGAGGCGTCCCCTCATCCCCTCGATGCCCACCCCCGATGGTGTGGCGCCAGTGTGAGCCGTCTGCTCAAAACCCCGCCCCTCATCCCGAATGGATAGTCTCAAGCTGTGCGGGTCGAGCGCTATTCGTACCCATGCCTGCTTGCTCTGAGAATGCCGGATGACATTTGAAAGGCTTTCCTGCATAACACGAAACAGCGCGGTTTCCGCTTGGAGCGAAAGGCGAGGCAGATTATCAGGAACCGACAATTGCACGGAAATTCCCGAGCGTTTCGAAAAGCCTTCCATATACCAGCTCAGCGCGGACGCGAGGCCCATGTCGTCCAAAAGCGGCGGGTGGAGCAGATAGGAAAACGTGCGAATCTCGGACTCCACTTTGCGAAGCCAATCAACAGCTTCGAGCAAATTCCCTCGAGCATTCCGATCGGGCTTGTCCCACGTGCGAGCGATGGTGTCCAGGGTCATCAGGACAACGACGATCTCCTGGCCCACTGTGTCATGCAGGTCACGAGCCAATCGGCGTCGTTCTTCGTCTTGCAATTCCAGCACGCGGGCACTCAAGGAATTCATGGAATCTTTCGACATCCTCAACGCAGCCCGGGCCTCGACAAGATCTGTAACATCAGTGGCAGTGATTTTTATGGTCGCAGGCTCCTTCAGAAAAGGTGAAAAAGAAACCCGTATCGTTCGGACGCCATTTTCAGAACTTGGAAGCTTAATCTCTCCTTCCGTGATCTCGAGAGCGCCCCGGGACATCGCCTCTTCCAGAGGAGCCCAAGAGGTTGCCGCGACGAATGATTTGAGGTTTGAGCCCGACGCAAGTTCACCAGGAAACTGACCTAACGTTTCCAAGAAGGAGCTGTTCGTATACAAAAGGTTGCCGTCGGGAGTGGCCACGGCCACCCCAAGCGCAAGGGATTCCATTAATGAGGCGAGAGGGCCGTCGAGCAACTTTCCAAAATGCCCATTCGACTCGTCGGGAACGCATTCTTCGCCGCGAATTTTCTTGGGACGGGCCCGGTTCGCACCGGACGCGCGCTTGGAGTTCTTTCGCACGGGAGCTCGGGATGGGAGTATCCTACAACTCAGCGAATCCCACGCAATACGCAAATCCCTTTAGCTCCGGGCTCTTTTGCGGTGAAAATCGCTGTCGTTAAGGCATAATAGTTGTTATTCAGTACTGTTAGGACTAAAATCACCCGCTTGGCCCCTGCCCACGAGGTTTGTCCCGCGCGAGGGTCGACAAATGGCAGCGAAGCGGCTCAAGTCGAAACCGGCGAACAATTCCAAGAAACAGTCCATTTCACCTTCCTCGTCCCCAAAAGCTGAATTTCTGATCGCCGGCGTGGGCGCCTCCGCTGGCGGCGTTGAGGCGTTCACAGAACTTCTCACCAATCTTCCCTCCGATACAGGAATGGCTTTCGTGCTGATTCAGCATTTGGATCCGAAGCATGAAAGCATGCTCAGCGCCTTGCTGTCGAAAAAGTCAACCATGCCTGTCGTGGAGGTGAAGAAGGGCATGCGGCTCGAGCCGAACCACGTTTATGTAATTCCGCCCAATGCCACGATGACTCTCTCGGATCATTCGTTGCAACTCGAGAAACGAGTTGAAACGGGCGGTACGCCCATGCCCGTGGATCTCTTTATGCGTTCGCTCGCCGAGCAGCAAGGGAATCGCGCGATCGGTATCATACTTTCGGGATTGGGTAGCGACGGTACGCTCGGCATGGCAGAAATTCAGGCCCAGGGTGGGGTGACGTTCGCGCAGGATGAAGGTTCGGCGAAATACGACAGCATGCCGCGGAGCGTTATTGAAGCAGGGTGCGCTGATTACGTCCTCCCTCCCAAAAATATTGCGCGCGAACTGGTGCGCATTGCTGCTCACCCATACACGGCACAGCTTCACCGGAAACATGAAGCCGGAGACGCCCCGGTTCAAGGCAATGGCCTCGGCACGATATTTCAGCTGTTGCGCCGCTCCACCGGCCTCGATTTCACTCATTACCGGCAGTCCACGATTTTGCGACGGGTCCAAAGGCGGATGGTCGTCCACAAGATCGATAACGCAGATCAGTACGTGCGCTTCCTGCAGGTGAACCCGGCAGAAATCAAGTCGCTCTATCAGGACATGCTGATCAACGTCACCAGCTTCTTCCGGAACCCTGGATTATTTGAGGCTATCCGGGCCGAGGTTTTTCCCGAGATTCTAAAAGGATCCGCTGCTGACCGCACCATTCGAATTTGGACTCCAGCATGTTCGTCGGGTGAGGAAACCTACTCTATCGCAATCACCTTGCTGGAATACTTGGGAGACAACGCGGCTGCAAATTCGATTCAATTCTTCGGCACAGACGTGAGCGAAAACAATGTGACGCGTGCGCGAGCAGGCGTATATCCCCACAATATTCAAGCGGATGTATCTCCCGATCGCCTGCGCCGATTCTTCACGAAAATTGATGGCGGTTACCGCATCAGCAAAGTTATCCGGGACATGTGCATCTTCGCGCAGCACAACATTTTGAGCGACCCCCCGTTTTCTCAAATGGATTTGATTTGCTGCCGCAACTTATTGATTTACCTGGAACCGATTTTGCAGGCCAAGGTGATTTCGCTGTTTCACTACGCCATTCGGCCCGAGGGATTTTTGGCGCTTGGCGCTTCCGAGGGGATCGGCTCGGCTAGCAGCCTCTTCACCCCGGTGGATCGGGTGCAAAAGATTTTTTTCAGGAAGGCAACAGCGGTGAGGCAGGTGGTGAGCTTCTCCCTGGAACATCCTTCCGGACGCGCCGGCGCTACCGCAATCCGCGCGTCCTTGAAGCAAACGGACTCGGCTTGGAACTTTCTCGAAGCGCAGAAGGAGTTCGATCGCCGGGTACTAAGCCAATATTCCCCCGCTGCTGTGTTCGTCAATGAAGATCTCGAGATCATTTATACGCGCGGCGACTTGAATAAATTCCTGAAGCTGATGCCCGGTCGAGCGAGCCTGAGCATATTAAAAATGGCGCAAGAGGGACTCTTGCTCGAACTGCGCAACGCCATCACCCGCGCGAAGAAAGACAACATCGTGGTGCGGAAAGAGAACGTTCAAATCAAGGAGGAAAATAGCGGCGAAAACGGCCCTTCGCCATCCCAACGGTCAACCCTTCGATCGGCGGCCTTCGAAGTTACCCCCGTCAGCATACCCAATCTGAAAGAACGGTATTACATGATTGTTTTTCATGACAAGACCAGCGAGAAGCAAACGTCGCGGGCGACTAACGACCGGCGGGCGGCCGATTCGAAAGTGTCTGCCGCCCAAATCGCGAAGCTCCAGCAGGAGCTTGCGGCTGCAAAGGAATATTTGCAGTCGGTGATCGAAACGCAGGAAGCCACCAACGAGGAATTACAGTCCGCAAATGAAGAAATTCTCTCCAGTAACGAGGAACTTCAGAGCACCAACGAAGAACTGGAGACGGCCAAGGAGGAATTGCAATCCGCGAATGAAGAGTTGACAACCGTGAATGACGAATTGCGCGGCCGCAATCTGGAGATTACTCAGGTAAATACCGATCTGACGAATTTATTTGGCAGCATCGAGATTGCCGTGGTGATGATTGGCAGCGACTTGATGATCCGCCGATTTACGCCGGAAGCCCAGAAGTTTCTAGGGCTAATCTCGACGGACGTCGGACGCCCGCTTCTTAATATCCACTCTTCGGTGGACATTCCCGATTTTGAGGCGCTTGTGAAAGAAGTGTTGTCCACCATGAAGCCCATCGATAAGGAGCTGCTCGATCGCAACAAGAATCGTTACCTGGTGCGCATCCTCCCTTGCCGTACGCTGGAGAACAAGATAGATGGAGCCGTGATTACGATCATTCCCGCGGCGGCTCGAAATGCTGCAGAAGCCGGCTAGGGGCTTGGACCGCTGGGTCGTTCGCGCAACTACAGTGGCAGGCGAACAGCCACATTGCGCAAATCTACGATTGTGGGATAGCCGTCGATGGCCATCAGCAAATCGGCCTCGGCGAGTATGGAGCGAAGCACGTGAACGATTCCGTCCACTCCATCCAGCGCCAGGCCGTAGCAATACGGACGCCCGATACCCACCGCGATTGCTCCGATGGCAAGCGCCTTTACAACATCTGAACCGGAGCGAACGCCCGAATCGAACAGCACCGGAGTACTGCCCGCCGCTTTCACCACAGCGGGAAGCATGTCAATCGTTGCGATGCCACCGTTCGCCTGGCGTCCTCCATGGTTCGAGCAGTAAATCCCGTCAACGCCTCCATCGATCGCCCTGCGCACGTCATCGGGATGGCAAATACCTTTCAGTAGCAGCGGCAATTTAGTGAGGGAACGCAGCCAGGGAAGATCCTCCCAGGTCATGGGATTCGCAAACACCTTCGCCCATTGCAGAATCGCTGCGCGAGGATCGTCCTGGGGAGATTTTTCCAGCCTGGCGCGAAATCGAGAGTCGGAAAAGTAATTCGCTAAACAATGACCCCGCAGTTGCGGGAAATTCGATTGGTTGAGATCCCGCGGACGCCAGCCGGTGATCCATGTGTCCACGGTAACGACAATGCCTTTGAACCCGGCCGCTTCGGCCCTCTGCACGAAACTTTCCGCGAGCGCCCGATCGTTCGGCGTGTAAAGCTGAAAGAAGCCGGGAGTTGCTCCAAATTCTTTCGCGACGGCTTCGAGCGGATCGACGGTGAGCGTCGAAGCAATCATCGGCACTCCGCTTCGCGCCGCCGCCCGAGCCGCGGCCAGATCGCCATGGCCGTCTTGCGCGCAGAGCCCCAGCACTCCGATGGGAGCCATGAAGATCGGTGTGGCCAGCTCCATTCCAAATAGTTTTATCGAGAGATCGCGAACCGGCCGGGCGGCCAGCATCCGCGGAATCAGTCCCCAATGCTCGAAAGCCTCAACGTTGGCTCTTTGGGTGTGTTCATCTCCGCAGCCGCCTGCCACGTAAGACACCAGCGAGGGTGGCATCGCCGCGTGAGCCCGCTTCTCGAGAGTCGCGAAATCCACAGGAAGCTTGGGAAGCGTGCCGCTCAATCCCGCAAAGTAGATTTCGTCTTGATATGCGCCAAAGTTCTTCCCGAAGTTCGTCATGGATGTCCTGAGTACGTCACGATGCGCGCACTTATACACCGGAGGCCATTCCGAGTGAATGAAATTGTCGATAACCGGACCGGATCCATGGATCGCACTGAAGCAAACTTCCTCCCATCCTCGGCAGTGGGATTTCGAACAGCACTTCCGAAGTTGCTCGTTGCAGACAATGCTCCAAACGCCGTAGACTGAGCTAGTTCTGACCAGCGCGCCCGTAGCTCAGTTGGATAGAGCATCTGCCTTCTAAGCAGAGGGTCGCCCGTTCGAATCGGGCCGGGCGCGCCACCTTTTTCCTGCGTCGTTTGTCTATCTGCCCTGCGATCTGAATGAACCCGCCGCTCCGCTAAAGTGTATCTTCGCGGGGAGCAACCTCACTTTGCTTATGTCTCCGTTTAGAGACTGCGAAGCTCAGGATCATTGAACTTCGAGCCTCGCCGCGCTCTTAACTTCCGTTTCCGCAATTCGTTACGATTGATGACAAGAATCGGCCGGCATGGAAGCTAATTTGCATATTGAGACGCGGGGGTCGGGCGGGAAAATCTCCGCGAACCGAATGGTTGCAGTAACCTCCAGTAAATGATAAACATACGAGCTTCGAGGTCCCTGTGCGCTGGCCAAATGGCAAGCCGATGGTTCCCGTTAGCGTCCATTCTGGAATCCGGTGAGGCCCGAGCGGGAAAAGGGACTCGTGACGTAACCACGGTAAAGACGTAGAATCAGGCATCACCTAAGAAGATTGCGGAACCCCAGCCGCAAGGCGTTTAGACCATGGCACCAATGTCGACACAGACAGGCGGCTCGCTTGACGGCCAGGACAGGCGCATCTGCGCCCGCCAACAAGTCAAGTCCCTCGCCTACCTGGATATTGGCGCCGACAATGGCGGAATCGTTCTCAACATCAGCGAAAGCGGCGTCGCCGTTCATGCCGTAAGCGTCCTGCCAGCCGAGCCGCTCGTGGACCTTCGCCTACAACTCCCCAGATCCTCGAAGAGGCTCGAAACAAAAGGGAAAGTTGCGTGGACCAGCAGCACGAAGAAAGAAGCTGGCGTCGAATTCATCGATTTGCCCGAAGAAGTTCGGCTGGAAATCCGGGATTGGCTCGCATCGGAAAATCTGGAGCCTGTGTACTTCGAGAGCGCACCGGACGGCGAGTCGTCGGCACGGCCCCCCGCTCGCAGGGACAAGTGGACCAATCTGGTCTCGGAGTTGAGTTCAATTCCGGCAGGAATCGATCGCGTTACGAACGATCGAACCGCTTCCACTCGTCCTGCTACCGTTGAGGAATCGTTGCCAGCTGAAAACGCAGCTGCACTTTTGTCGGCCAACCTGAATGCCATCACGACGGGCCAGGAACCCCTTACGCAAGCGCACGGTGTTGGGGTGACCGAATCGCTCACGGCCGAGTCGCTTATGCCCGACTCGCTCATCGCCGATCGGCAAAATGCGGAGTCCAACTCGGAATCCAATTCGATTGCCACGCCAGAACTGACGGATCGCTGCCTTTCTCCGGATCCAGATCCTATTGCCGATCCGCAATACCGCAAGGGTGATCTGGAATTGAGCTTGCCTAGTGACAAGCTGCTGAACACCTCCCTTCATCCCATAGCGATTGTCCCCAGCCGTGGCAACAAGCTCAACAATGCGAAACCCTCTCGAAACCTGCGCGCCTCCGGCACCGACGCTGACGATAGCGATGCCTTCCTTAGAAAGGCTCGCGCACTGTTCGGTCCCAAGCACTTGGATGCGCCTCAGCAAGAAATCCCAGACATAGACGATCCGGCTTCATCTCTCGAATCAGTGGAACCAGCGCCGGCCGCATTGCCTGCCGAACCTGCCGCCGCAGAGCACGCACCCGCTCCGATGTCGGACCTGGCTGCTACTTCCATCCCGCTGAGCGAACCGTTCATCCCGAGCGCCCTCCGGCCGGTCGCCTCCATTCCGCTCGATCCGAGCGCATCGCGCGGAACAGATGCGAAGCGCCGATCTACATCTTTGCCCGCCACGCGTGGACTGGATCTTCGCAGTTTTCTGAGTATCTTGGCGCTGTGTGTTTTGTTGTCGGTTGTGTGCCTCGCGTTTGGCATCGTCGTCGGCAGAGGCGTGGCTACACGTTCACAGAATGCGACGGCCTACCGCCCCGATATGCCGGCACGATCCTCGCAGTCGCCTGCTGCGCAAGGACAAGACAACTCAATCTCAAATCGAGGGAATACTCTTCCGGCTTTGTCGCAAGGGCACAATCAAGTTCCGAGTCGGACTTCATCCCAGCGATCGCATGAAGCAACCCATCGAAGAGCTTCAGCCTCCCAACTGGATGACACCTCTTCCGCTTCACTAGCGGGCGAAACCGATGCCCCCGCTGAGAACGCAGCGGTTGCAGGAATCAATCAGGGATCGACAAAGAGTACTATCACACCGTCGTCTTCAATGGCCGCGAGTCCGGCAGGTCCGTCAACCGCGCCGGCTCCCGCACCGCCGGCAGCATCCGTCGCCGCGCCGCGATCGCAGCCTCCTTCGGATCGTATGGTGGCCGCTTATTTGATCTACCGTGTTGAGCCAATCTATCCGAGGTCTGCACTTCAGGCAGGCGTCGAAGGCACGGTGAAAATCCACGCCACAGTCGGACGCGACGGGTCGGTGAAAAATTTGAAGGTGGTCAGTGGCCCGGCTTTGCTCACCTCCGCCGCAATCGACGCGGCTCAGTACTGGCGGTATATACCCGCGCTCCGCAATGGAGAACCAGTCGAAACAGATGCGGACATCAGTGTCGAATTTCACCTGCCTCGCTAACCCGCACGCTAAAGATTTTCCCCGTATTCAGTCTCACCTTTTTGGAATTCAGGTTAGGATAAAAGCCTGCACGCTTGTGACCAGGAGCTGCGATGAATCAGTACAATAGTGTCGAATCGAAGGTTTCGAAAGCACTGGGCTTGCAGAAACGCCCGGTCGCGGTGAAATTTGTAGAAACTCCGCCAAAAGGCGTTTCTAAATTGGAAGGAGCGCAGCCCTCTGGTTGCAGTTTTTGGAGAATTGCCGCCTCCGGAAAAACCTTCTACACAGTGCCTTCCGACCACTACAACTGCGCAGTCGGAAGCCATACTCACAATATTCCTTTGCCCCCGGAGCGTGCGAAAGAACTCGAGCAAACCCTCTCTTTCATGACGGATATCGGCTACATCAAAATGGAAGAAGTTCCTGGCATCCCGCAACTCGCCAAGATGCCCGGCGCAGTGGTTTACTCGCCGCTCGGCGACGCGCCGCTCGATCCCGACGTTGTGATCTTCGCCGGACCGGCCGCGCAGATCATGTTGCTGCAGGAAGCCGCCCACCGTGCCGGGCGCACCGCGCAATTTCCGATGCTGGGACGTCCCACTTGCATGGCCATTCCTGCGGCGATGGCGAAGGGCGCCATCACCAGTTCCGGATGTGTCGGCAATCGGGTCTACACGGACCTCGCTGATGGCGAACTGTACTCGATAGTGCCGGGAAAAGATTTGGAGCGCGTCGTGGATGAGCTCGAGACAATCGTCTCCGCCAATGCGAAGCTTCATGAGTATCATCGTTCCCGCCGCCAGGAAATTTCGACCCAGTAGCAGCGGCGATTTCAAGCCGCAGTTGTGAAGCTCACTGAAAGAGAGGAGTGCGATGGATCGCGAGCATTTTTATTCCATCATGAATGGTGAAGGGACGCTCGATTACGAAATCTACTTGAATACCAAGGCGCTCCTTTCCTGCCAGAAAGATTTCAAGGATTTTTGCAACGCGGATGAATTGCAGTTCCAGCTCGTCCATCAGGTGGAAGAACTCTGGATGAAGCTGATTGGCTACACGCTTCTCGATATTGACGATTACTTGCAGCAGGAGAATACGAATCGAGTAATCACGCTCTTCAAGCGCGTTCACATCGCCATGCGCCTCTTGATTGACCAGCTCGCCCTGCTCGAAACCATGTCGCCCAAGGAATACCAGGAAATCCGCCTGCAGCTCGGCAATGGCAGCGGACAGGAATCGCCCGGCTTTCGCACCCTGCTGAAAATGCATCCGCACATCTGGCAATCGTTCAAAGAGCACTACATCGACAAGCACAATCTCACCGTCGAGCAGATCTACAACTCAAATTACACTCACTCGGATGCCTATGTGGTCGCTGAGGCGCTCGCGGAATTTGACGAGCTGTTCCAGCGTTTCCGATTCGTTCATTTGCAATTGATCCAGCGAACCATCGGCATGGGTTCGAAGTCCCTGAAGGGCCGCTCTGTGGAATTGCTGAACGAAGGTCTGCGCGTACGATTCTTCCCCGAACTTTGGGACATCCGCCACCAGATGACGGATTCGTGGGGCGCGCAATACGGCAAAGTGCGTGATTCCATCGGCGGGCACTGAGCGGCGCGCTAAGAACTGCCGCGAGCGAATCCCAGCGCGGTTCCAGACAGGCCGAGTATCACCAGCGCTGATCCCATGATTGCAACAGCCTGCGGTCCCACGCCTCGATTCCAAGTTTCAAGCAACACTCCAAGCGGAAAGACCACCGAGCCGCTCAGAAGCGCCATCGCCAGATACGTGCGTATGCGCTCGCCAAATCCAACTCGATCGAACGCGATTCCCAGAATCACAAGTAGTAGTCCCAATCCGATCCAGTGTCCATGCGCGTCCACCTGCCGGACGTAAACAAAGCTTCGCGATGCTGCATCCGCTAAAGCCGCCTGGGATTCCACCCTTCGATTTTCTGCCGCGCGCATAAAACCTGTGGCGAGCGCAGACCCTATCCCATCAAGGGTTTGATGCTCGATGAACACGGCATACCAGATGCCGTAACCCATTCCCCAAATCGCCAGCGCGAGTCCGCCGAAAATCAGGAGCTTGCGCGAAAACGTCATGCTACACCCGCCGACGAATCAAGTTTCCCCGTATAACGCCAAATTCCCACCAACATTGCAAAAAGCGCGATGATCACAAGCAAGCCGCCAACGTCCGCCAGTCCGCCAGCCAGCAAGTCCCACTGCAGCTCCAGCAAAACGAAGACAGGCAGCGCCAGCGAACCAATCAGCAGCACTACCACCCAAATACGCCGCCATTTTTCGCTAAGAAAAACGTAGGGCTGGAAAAACGCGAGAAGAATCGCGAGCACGCCGAACTCGATCACATGCGCGTGCGCTGCCACATTGAGCGCCTTTGCCCCCTGCAACTGCCCATAATCAGCAACGGCCTGAAGAGCCGCTGCTGAATCCCCGGCCGCAGCTTGCGTTGTCATCGCCGAAAGCAATTCGCTGTCTCGCGCCTCGTAACGGAAAAGATGCGCGCCCGCGTAATAGCTTCCGTGAAGAAAACCGATAAGAACTAGCAACGTTCCGCCGCTGAGCAATGTACGAGTTGCCCAACTGCGATGGCTCAGAAGTTCATCGGAAACCCGGATCGCCGGTCGTGCACGAAAATATTTCGTCAGGCCAGCCAACTCGCAGAGACACACTACCCAAACTAAAAACCCGCCAAAATCACCAAACACGCTCGCCCATCCAATCGCCGCAAACGGGCTCCCTGCCATTCCCACGTAATGAATCAGAAAAACTCCCACGGGCAGCAATATCGCGCCCAAAAGAAATAGCTTCGCCAAAAATCTCTTCGCGGACTCGGGAAACGCGACATACGGCTGAAGCAGCGCGGCCAGCAAAGCAATGTAACCGAAACCAATCATGTGCGAATGCGCGTCCACCTTGGTGCCGCGATTCTCGAGCAAGCCGCCTATATTCTGAAAAGCAGCGCCCGCCGCCTGAGGATCGTGCGACGCAACAGCACGCGTCGCAGTCAGCAGGTTCTCTCCGATTCGATTCGCGTTGGGATGCAGAATAAAAGCCGCAAAAATATCGCCGAGGATCATTCCACAGAGGATGAGACCGACTCCGCCGATCACAAAAATTCGTCGCGCGCTGAACGGTGCAAATCGTTCTGAAGTTTGCGCTGCAGAGGCTCCTGAGCCGATTGCTCTCTCACGAGTGCTCATTGCGGTTTGGGACTTCCGATTGCGGCGGGTAGCATCGCGGCTTTCTACGCCGACGCGTGTGCGCTAACGGAACTCGACCGAAATGCAGGTATCACGCGCTCGGCGAAAAGCTGCTGCGTCTTGATCGACTTCCAATGCTCGATTCCGCCAAAATTCGACACGATCGCGAGCTCTCCAATTCCGCCCTTGTCCTGAAGGTTCTGCACCTGGCGCACCACTTTCTCTGGCGTGCCGATAAATCCGATTTCCTGCTCCACGATCTCGTCGTACGTGAGCTTCGTCAGCGATTCCAGCGCCCCGCTCGCATAAAACCCATAGCCCTTCGCGCGCAGCTCGGCTTTCTTCGATTCATCCTGCAAAGATTCCACCGGCGAGGCATTAAACGCGAGAAAATTATGCAGCGCGCCTTCCACTTCTTTTCGAATCTGTTTCTCGTCGTCATCTAAATACACCGGCCGGATGTAAACGATGTTCGGCTTGTGCCCATGCTCCGCGCACGCCTTCTTATAAATCCCGAGCGGCTTCTCCAGCACTCCCCACGGCAAAAGCGGCGGCACGAAAATTCCCCACCCTCGTTCGCCAGCCATCTGGTAGGTGATGTCGCTCGTTCCGCCGGTATAAAGCGGAGGATAAGGCTTCTGCACCGGCTTCGGCACCACGGTCACATCCTTCACGTTGTAAAATTTTCCGTCGTACGAAAACCGCTCCGACGTCCACGCGCGCTCCAGAATCTCAATCGCCTCTTCATATCGTGGACGGCTCTCCTCCAGCGGCATCGCCGAAGGCGCAAACAGCCAGGCGTGCCCGCGGCCCAGCCCGCATTCCAGCCGGCCCCGAGTCAAAATATCCGCCTCCGCAATCTGCCCCGCAAGCCGCATCGGATTTTCAAGCGGCAGCGTAAACAGCGCCACGCGAAATCGGATCCGTTCCGTGTGCTGCGCCGCTGCCGCAAAAAGCGCCAGAGGATTCGCGGAAATGGAAAATTTCTGAAAAAAGTGATGGTCAATCACCGAGTACACATCAAAACCCACCTGATCCGCATGCTCGATCTGCCGCAGAATCTCCCACGTCATCGCCGAATGCGATTTGCCAGGAGGCGTCTGCATTTCCGCATAGATGCCGAATCGCACGCTCTAACTCCGATCGAGGTTCTTCGTTGAGCTTCTAATTCAAGCTTCTGGTCAAGCTGAAGATTGGAGACCTGCTCAGCTAGAAATTAATTCGCGCCGCCAGCTGCAATTGCCGCGGATTGAACACCGCGCTCGGCGTCCCGTACGACGGATTCGGCGATCCTTCCTTGAAGAACTGCGTCACGCCGGCGCATCCCGGTGCCCCAGGATCAAACGGGCAAAAATCCGCCGCGCCGTAATTCGTGTTGTAATAGCGCACGTTCACCGTATTCATCAAATTGAACGCCTCAAACATCAGCTGCAACTTGAACCGCTCGCGTATCGGAAAAGTACGCTCGAGCCGGATATCAACCGTCTGCAAGCTGTCGCCTCGAAACGTATTGCGCGGCTCCGAGCCCACCCGGTCGTTGTTCCCGAACACGTCGCCATTCGCGTCGAAGCCCGCATATTTCGTGAACCAATCCGGCGATTGGAACGTGAGAATCGTGCTGAACGTGAAATCCCGCAGATATTTATTTTCTGCCGGGCTCGTAAAGATCGCATTCGCCACAAACCGGTGCCGGATGTCGTCCGCGGAGTTCGCGCGCTCCGCTCGGAAGTTTCCGCCGTTGCTGTCCTGCGGAATCAGCACGAAACTCGGATTCGGCCCGTCGTCAATCGAGTGCGCGTACGTGTAGCTCGCCTCCACCGAAAAATGGTGCGACAGCCGCTTATTGAAATTCACCAGCAGCCCGTCGTACACCGAATCCCATTTCGACGTCGCCTCAAAGAACACGCTGAACTGCGGATCGCGGAACCCGGGAATCGCATTAATATGAGGCGTTCCCGGAATCACAAATCCTGCGGGATACCGGTCAGGACATGCCGTTGGCGGCGTCATTGTGAATGCAAAATCAAAGTAGACATTCTTGCAACCAGGCGTTCCGTTCGAGTTGAACACCTGAACCGTCCCGCTAGGATCAGGCTGGTTCACGTTGTAAAAGCTCCCCAGATGCACGCCGCGCAAGTGAATCCCCGAAATACTCAGCACCGAATCCCTGAACGGCTGAAACTCCAGCGACGCGCTCGCCTGTATTCCATAAGGGTTTTTGCTGCCCTGATTGAACCGCACGATCGTGGCATCCTGCAGGAATCCGCACCCCGCGAGCGTTCCGCCCGGGCACCCAAGATTCATGCCATCCGTCGTGTCCCCATTCGGAAATTCACCTCTCGTCAAAAGCGCACCCAGCGCCGCATTGTTGATGAACGGCGAACTCGCAAAACTGAACAAACCCGTATTCGCGTTCAGGCTGTTCTCGAATGACCGCCCAGGAAATGTCGAAAGCCCGCCGCATGACGGCGCCTGGCACATCAGTAGCGGCGACGGCTGGATTCCGTGAAACAAACCAAATCCCGCCCGAAACACCACATTGCGCTTCGTGCCGACGTTGTATGCCAGACCGACCCGCGGATCGAAATTGTGATATTGCGTGTTCAGCACGCCCGAAGGCCAGGTCTCAAACTCCCACCGCAGTCCCCCATTCAATGTTAAGCGCGACGTCGCGCGCCACTTATCCTGAATGAAAAGTCCTTCGTATGTGTGGTTCAGAGTGGCTGAGGCTTGCCTTCGCACCGCTTGCGAGATCGCTCCGCCTTGATAAACCGCCGTTCCTCCCGTCACAGTCGTATCGTTGAAGGGCGGCGTAGTCGTGGCGTCAAAGCGCTCGAAAAACACGACGAACGGATCCGGGCATTGCGCCCCTACACAGCCGGGAGAACCGAGCGCTGCACCATCCGTCCCCAGAAACGCCGGCAGGTTCGCAAAGTCCGCTTCAAAGGGATAGAAAAGCGGAAAGGATTCGTAGGTGTTCACATGATCGTAATTTCCGCCGAAGCTCACCGTGTGATTCCCGAAGTTGTGCGTCACGTTGTCGACGATCTCAAAACGGCTCTCCGTGTAAATATCGGGATTACCCCGATTCACGCCCACCGCGAACGTATTCGCAACCTCCAGGTGCGGCTGCGTCGAAACCACCGGAAAATCAAAATTCCTGTGCGCATACTGCATCCGCAATTCATTAATCCACGAAGGAGTCAGAGTGGAAGTCAATCCGCCAGCCAGCGATTGATCTCGAATGTAATTGTTCTTGAACGCCGAGGGCAGATCAAAGCCATTGTTCAGCGGCGATTGATTCGTCAACCGGTCGTCGTTGATGAAATACCGCGCGAAAAGGTAGTTCTTGCTGTTGAAATTGTGATCCACCCGGACAAAGCCATTATCGGTGTTGGAGTTACGCAGCACGATCAAATTCTCCGCTGGAAGCCCGAACACCTCCGTCTTCACCTGGTTGATCGCATCAATATTGGCCAGTACCACCGAATTGTAGGTCGGTGATTCAGCCCGCCGCTGCCCCTCGTAGTTCGCGAATATAAACGTCTTGTCCTTTTGAATCGGTCCGCCAATCACCGCCCCAAACTGGTTTTGCCTCAGCACGTTGAAGCCAGGCACGGAAAGAATGCTCTTCGCGTCCAGGTTGTTATTCCGGAAATACTCATACAGCGTGCCATGCCAGTCGTTCGTTCCGCTTTTCGTGATGATGTTCACGATGCCCGCTGTAGCGCGGCCATATTCCGTCGTGTAGTCAGTGTTGATCACTCGGAATTCCTGCACGGAATCTTGCGGCGGTGTTCCGCGTTGAATTCCCGACGCCGTCGAAATATCATCCGCTCCATCCACAGCAATGAAGTTGAAGTGAATATTTTGTCCGGCGAAAGATATCTTCGTCACCGGTTCCACGATCACGTCCGTGCTTCCAGAAGTCGTATCGCCGATCTGCACGCCGGGAGCCAGTAGAGCGAAATCGATAAATTCTCGTCCGTTCACCGGCAGATCGCGAATCTGGCTCTGCGTGATCACGTCGCTGATTTGCGTCCGCGTGGGTTCCGTCACTTCCGACTGCGCCTGCACCTCTACTTTCTCGCTTACCTCGCCGACGGAGAGCTTGAAATTAAGCGTCGCTAACTGTCCTACTTGAAGGGTGATTTCTCCCGTGTCCGTCTTGAACCCGGCCAGTTGCGCGGAAACTGTGTAGCGCCCGGGAGGCATCGCTGGAAGGCTGTACTCCCCGCTCGAATCGCTTTCTGTTGAGCGCGAGAACGCGGTTTCGATATTCACCGCCGACACTTTTGCCTTCGGAACCCCGCCGCCGCTCGCGTCAAGCACCTGCCCTTGCAATGACGCCGTCACGGTTTGTCCGTGGGCAGGCGACGCGCATGAAAATACACACACCAGCACCGTGAAGCAGACAGACAGTCGGAACAAATTCATACCCACCCCCCGAAAGTGACCTGCCGCACCCAGTAGCAGGTTTTCCCCTAAGTCGTGGCGCTACCATACGACATTCGGAGCGTCAGCGCAAACTGCGTTGTCAGAGGAACTTACACGATTTGTAACCAGGGGATTCGCGGGATTATGTTGTTTTCGCGGTTGACCTTTGTACCGCTGGCTTGTCCTGAGGCATGAGGGGCCTCCGGCCGGCGCCTTTGAAGTTGCCTTTCAGTTGAACGGAGTTTAGAGGACGAAGGTTAGAGGACAGAGCCTAGCGGACAGAACCTAGAGGACAACCTTGAGCGTGTCGCGCCTGTGAGCCGTAAGGTTTCAGTCCGGAACCACTGCGGTCACTTCGATTTCGACTCTCGCTTGGTCTTCGATCAACGCTGCCACTTGCACGGCCGTCATCGCAGGGTAGTGTGGGCCGATAATTTCGCGGTATGCGGCGCCTAGCTCTTTCGAGGCTGCGAGATATTCTTTCTTGTCGACCACGTACCAGGTCATGCGCGTGATGTGTTCCGGCTTCGCTTTCGCTTCGGCCAGAATCTCAACGATATTTTCCAGAGCCTGCCGCGCCTGTCCCACGAACTCGTTCGAGACGAACTTGCCTTCGGCGTCCCAGCCCACCATCCCGCTCACAAAAACCATTTGCCCCTTCGCAGCGACTCCATTTGAAAAGCCTTTCGGCCGAGCCCACGATGGCGGCTGCAGGATTTTCATGCTTTGCGGCCTCCGGCAAATTGGCTGGCTTCGCTGCCTTTCACTTGTCCTTGCGAAAGCTCGCTCTCCTGAAACCTCTTAATGATGCCGCGCGCGATGATCAACTGCTGCACTTCTGTAGCTCCCTCATAGATACGTAGCGGCCGAATCTCGCGATACAGCCGCTCCACCGGCTCCTCACTCACCACTCCCTGGCCCCCAAATATCTGCACCGCAGCATCAATTACTTCCTGTGCGGTTTCCGTAGCCGTCATTTTCGCCATCGCTGCCGCCACCGTCACGTTCTGCCCTTGGTCCCGAAGCCATGCGGCGCGATAAGTAAGCAGCGCTGCGGCATCAATTCCGGTTGCCATCTCTGCGAGCTTGGCTTGCGTCAGCTGAAAATCCGCCAGCAGTTGACCGAACATTTTGCGCGAAGTGGCGCGCCGCAAAGCTTCTTCGAGCGCCCGGCGCGCGAATCCAGTCGCCGCGGCAGCCACGGAAGTGCGAAACACGTCCAGCGTCGCCATCGCCACTTTGAAACCTTCATCTGGCTCGCCCAGCCGCTGAGAAACCGCAACCTGACAATTCGTGAATTTCAAACGCGCCAGCGGATGCGGCGCCATCACCTGAATTCTTTCCGCAATTTCCAATCCCGGCGTTTTTGCGTCCACAACAAATGCGCTAATTCCTCGCGATCCCCCCGATTTACCCGTGCGGGCGAAAACAACGTAGAAATCGGCGATTCCACCATTCGAGATAAACGTCTTTCCGCCATTCAGCTCGTAGGAATCGCCGCGCTGCGTCGCTTCGCACTGCATCGCCGCGGCATCCGAGCCAGCTTCAGGTTCCGACAAAGCAAACGCCGCCACCGACGTTCCGCTCGCCACCCGCGGCAGATATTTTTGCTTTTGAGCCTCTGTGCCGAAAAGCGTGATCGCGCCCGAACCTAAACCCTGCATCGCGAATGCAAAATCCGCCAGTCCCGAATGCCGCGCGAGCGTCTCGCGAATGATGCAAAGCGCACGCGTATCGATGTTCTCCGCTGCCGCCCCATATGCGGTGCCGCCAATCGCATACTTCAACCAGCCCGCGCTGCCCAGCTCGCGCACGAGTTTCCGGCAGGCCTCGTCAACATTCGCGTCGTGGCTCGCAGCCAGGTGCGCGGAGGTCCAGGCTTCCAAATCCCTCGCCAGCTTTCGGTGGAGCTCCTCAAAAAAGGGCCAATCGAGAAAGCTGCTGTCTGCCATTCTCAATCTCCCTTGAACTCAGGCTTCTGCTTTGCAACGAATGCGTGATAGGCACGGTGAAAATCGTTGGTCGCCATGCAGATCGCTTGCGCCTGCGCTTCGGCATCGATCGCCTCATCCACGCCCATATCCCATTCCTGGTGCAGCATTTTTTTCGTCATCCCGTGCGCGAACGTGGGACCAGCAGCCAATTCCGCCGCCAGCGCCTGTGCATCCTTTAACAGACTTTCCGGCGCGCAGAGGCGATTGAAAAATCCCCAGCGCTCGGCTTCATCGCCAGGTAGGTTGCGCCCCGTATAAAGAAGTTCAGCGGCGCGTCCCTGGCCGATTACTCGCGGAAGCATCGCGCAAGCTCCCATGTCGCATCCGGCCAAACCCACGCGGGTAAAAAGAAACGCAGTTTTGCTTCGCGCCGTGCCGAAGCGAATATCCGACGCGAGCGCCAGGATCGCTCCCGCTCCCACGCAGATCCCGTCAACGGCCGCCACGATCGGCTGCGGACATGCCCGCATCGCCTTCACCAGATCGCCCGTCATCTGCGTGAACGCCAGAAGCCCCGGCATATCCAGCTTGGTGAGCGGCCCGATAATTTCATGCACGTCGCCGCCCGAGCAGAAGTTTTCTCCCGCGCCGTTCAGCACCACCACTTTCACGTCCTCCGCGTGCGTCATCGTGCGAAAAAGGTCGCGCAATTCTGCGTACGACTCGAATGTCAGCGGATTTTTTCGCTCGGGCCGATTCAGCGTGATCGTGGCTACCGCGCGCGAAACTTCAAATTGAAAATTCCGCGCTGAATATTTCGCGAGACTGGTCCGGTTTCCCGGCAGCTTGTGGGGCTCGCCCGGCAGATGTCGCATCACCCTCTCCAACTCTCGTTCGTTACCACTACTACATCAACTCGCCACCAGCCACAGCAATTGCCTGACCCGTGATCGCTTCGCTTCCCGGCAGGCAGAGCCATGCCACTGTATTTGCAACCTCTTCAGGCCGCACCAATCTTTTCTGCGGGTTTCGCGACGCCAGTTCCGCTTGCGCTTGCTCCGCCGTGCGTCCAGTTTTCGCGACGATATTCGCAACCGCTTCTTTTACGCTGTCAGTATCCGTGAAACCAGGGCATACCGCGTTCACCGTCACGCCTTTCGTCGCCACCTCGACTGCGAGCGCGCGCGTCAATCCGACGACGCCGTGCTTCGCCGCGCAGTATGCCGTCACGTATCCATAACCCGTCAAGCCAGCCGTACTCGCGATGTTGATGATCCGTCCCCAGCCTGCGGCAAGCATGCCTGCGAGAGCCGCTTGTGTGCAATGAAATGTTCCGTCCAGATTGACGGCCATCATTTTGCGCCAAAGCGTAGCATCCGTTTTCAAAAACGGCGCTGAGGCGGCTTGGCCGGCATTGTTCACCAGAATTGCAATTTCGCCAAAACGTCCTCGTGCCGATTCAAATGCTTTCGCCACGGATTCCGGATCGGTGACGTCAGCACTCGCGTGATGAAGTGAGTCGCGCGATCCCGAAGCGCCAGATTCTTTTGGTGGCGCGCCCGTACGGCTCACACCCGTCACCCGTGCACCATGAGCGAGCAATATTTCCACGACGGCTGCACCGATACCGCGCGAGCCGCCCGTAACGAGCGCATGTTTTCCGGAGAGAGATTGCAAACTCAAGCCGCGCGAAGCGTCGCTCACACCTGTAGCCTCAAAAGCGCCGCGCGAGCGAGATTTCTCTCCAGCTGCTCTTTGCCATTCAAATAGGGATCAGGCCACCACATATCTGTGTAACCCTGCTTGGCTGCTTCGTGCAAAGTCCACGCAGGATCGGCCAGATGTGGACGCGCCACCGCGCAGAGATCAGCCCGACCGGCGGCGATGATCGTGTTGACGTGATCGCCTTCGAAAATATTTCCCACCGCGATCGTCGGGATTCCCACTTCGTTGCGAATGCGATCCGAAAACGGAACCTGGAACATTCGGCCGTACACGGGCCGCTCTTCCTTGCTCACTTGCCCCGACGAGCAATCAATCATGTCCGCGCCCGCGCACTTGAAAAGCCGCGCCACGATCGCGGCATCCTCCGGCGTAATTCCGCCGGGAACCCAATCATGCGCCGAAATGCGCACGCTCATCGGCTTGTCTTGCGGCCACACCGCACGCATGGCCTTGAAAACTTCGAGCGGGTACCGGCAGCGATTTTCGAGCGACCCGCCATATTCGTCTTTGCGCAAATTGGTGAGCGGCGAAATGAAGCTCGACATCAAATAGCCGTGCGCGCAGTGAAACTCGAGCCAATCGAATCCCGCCGCAACGCCGCGCTCGGTTGCTGAGACGAAATCCGCCTGAATGCGATCCATATCCGCGCGAGTGGCCTCGCGTGGAAATTGCGAAACACCGGCAATGTATTGCAGTGGTGATGCCGAAATGAGCGGCCAGTTATCTGACGGAAGCGGCTGGTCGATTCCCTCCCAACCGCGCCGCGTCGAACCCTTGCGTCCCGAATGCCCAAGCTGCAAAGCAATCTTCGCATCCGAATAATTGTGAACGTAATTTACGATGCGCTTCCAGGCGTCGCGCTGCGCGGCGCTCCACATCCCGAGACACGCCGGCGTGATTCGCGCGTCGGGCGAGACACACGTCATCTCCGTAAAAACCATCGCAGCGCCGCCCATCGCGCGCGAGCCCATGTGGACAAGATGAAAATCGTTCGGCACGCCATCCTCGGCCATGTACACCGCCATCGGCGAAACAATCACGCGATTTTTCAGCGACAATCCGCGAACTTTGAACGGCGTGAACATCGGAGGTACGGCGTGATCCACCCCGCTGCGCGCAGCAAACCAGTTTTCGACTTTCTCGACGTAACCGGAATCGCGCAGCTTCAGGTTTTCGTGACCGATGCGCTGGCTTCCCGTCAGCAAACTGTACGTGAACTGCTCGGCATCGAGATGAACGTAGCGTTCCACCTGCTCGAACCATTCCATCCGATTTCTCGCCGCGCTTTGTAATTTCAGCGCTTCGATTTCGCGCTCTTCCTGATACTTCTGCAACGCGCTCGTCACGTCGCCATCGTGATGCGAGAGCACTCGCGTGAGCGCGATCGCGTCTTCCATCGCCAGTTTTGTCCCTGAGCCGATGCTGAAATGCGCGGTGTGCGCCGCATCGCCAATCAACACGATATTTTTGTGGAACCATTTCTCGCACAGCACACGATTGAATTTCAGCCAGACGGCCGAGCCTTTCAAGTGCTTCGCATTCGAGATCAGCGCGTTGCCTTCGAGCCGGTCGGCAAATAGCTTTTCGCAGAGCGCGATCGATTCTTCCTGCTCCATTTTGTCGATGCCGGCTTTCAGCCAATTTTTCTCCGGCGTCTCGACGATGAACGTGGACCAATCGGCATCGAAGCGGTAAGCATGCAAATTGAACCAGCCCCATTCCGTATTCGCAAAATCGAAGGTAAACGCGTCGAGCTTCTTTTTGCTGCCGAGCCAGATGAAACGGTTCTGGCGCGGCTGAATATTCGGCTTGAAAATGCTTTCGTATTTGCGCCGGGTGATGGAGGAACCACCGTCGGATGCAATCACGAGATCGTAATCGGCGGCATATGAGTCGGGATCCGTAATCTCAGTCTGGAAAATTAACTTCGCGCCGAGGCCCGCTGCGCGCTTCTGAAGAATTTGCAGCAGTTTGATTCGGCCGATTCCGCAAAAACCGTGGCCGCCGGAAGTTACTTTCTGCCCTTTGAAGAAAACGTCGATGTCGTCCCAGTGGCGAAACGCGCGAGTGATTTCAGAGTGGGTTTCGGGATCGACGTCTTTGAAGCCGTCCATCGTCTTGTCGGAGAAGACGACGCCCCAGCCGAAAGTGTCGTCGGGGCGATTGCGCTCGACAACCGTGATGTCCCAGGAAGGATTGGCCTTCTTGGCCAGAATTGAAAAGTAGAGGCCGGCGGGGCCGCCTCCGAGGCAAACGATCCTCATTACTTGTCTCCCAATACGATTACTTGTCTCTCAAACGCGAGCAAATCACAAACTCTCACGCGCCAATTCTTCTCTTCTCACGAAACGCGCTGTGCACCCAAAAGCCGTACTTGTTCCTATTAGAAATTTGCATCTCACTGCTTTTAAAGCACATAAACGGAATCCTAATATTCCGATTGTTCCGATTAGAACTCGAAATTCTAATCGGGACAATTGGCCTGTCACACCGGTCCATTGACCGCTGTGTTGGCCGGGGCATTGACCGGTGCGGCGGCCGGTCGATTCGCTCCTTCATCGGCGAGGGCGCGGGCTAACTTTTCGCCCGTGTCGTCGGCCAGAGCGGCCTCGCGAAGCTTTTTCAGGCGCGGCGCAGCGTCACGTTTGCCACGCAACGTTGGCAACGCGGCCATGATGGCTTCGTAATTTTTTTCGCCTTGCGCGTGGGTGTCGCCGTAACCCTTTACCATGCGCGGGCATTCGGCAATTTCTAGAGCGAGCGCGTAATCTTCCGGAGCGAGACGCGCGATCAGCGCGAGCCAGTCGGCGATTGCTTTCTCTTCTTTTTTGAAGCGCAGTGACATTCGTCGCCATCGGCGCATGCCTGCAACCATATAGAGTTGCAAGTATCCACGGAGCGAGGTGGTCTCGACGATTTTTCCATTGCCCGTTATGGCTTCGGTTAGCCGCCGCATCAGATTCGAGCGGAGCAGGAGGCGACCAAGGGGCGCAGGGACCATGTCCGCGATTTCCTGCACGCGCGGATGCAGGAACTCTTTGATCTGCAGCATCTGCGCCGGCTCGACGCGTGCGTCCTGGTGGACGCGATCGAAGCGGGCGCGCCGGATTTTTAGATCTGCCACGCGCGGCGCGTCTTCGTAGGACATCCAGAGAGCCAAATAGCGCGCTGTCTCGCCGAGCAACGCAGAATCGGCGCGGCCAAATTTTGCATCAAGATCTCGAATCGGCTCAAGCTGGTTGAGATACTCGTTCGAGTATGCAACGTCCTGATAATCCGCGAGACGCTCAACGCCGGCCAACAGAATTTCCCGGCTTGGGGCCGGAAACTCACTTTCGATTTTGGCAGCAAGCGGTTGGAGCCGCGGCCCGACCTTACCCTTCGCAAGTTCCGTTCTGCCAATCGCCGCGGCAGCAGGCTCTTTCGCTGCGCGAAATCCGGCTGTGAAAGCTGCCAAGCTGCTTTCAACGCCTACGCCACCTTTTCGAATCGCGTCCTCGAATCGCTCGCGGCGGAATGGCAATGCGGCGGTTGCGGCGAGCGCGCCGAAAAGAGAAGCACTGATTACACTGCGGGTTTCTTCCGCTATCCGGGCGAAGTCGCCATGGACGAAGGTTTTTGCGGCTGCGCTGCTCGCTTCGATTACTTTCGCGGAATCCACGCGGCCATCGGTGATGGC
>Ga0210394_10000802_pt1 | contig 58234 bp, 46 predicted proteins | sample IncBWC12MmetaG_FD_160121 | JGI IMG/M metagenome (GOLD analysis project Ga0210394, IMG submission 160121) | Forest soil microbial communities from Barre Woods Harvard Forest LTER site, Petersham, Massachusetts, United States - Inc-BW-C-12-M | ecosystem: Environmental > Terrestrial > Soil >...
TGTTGCTCTAAATCGGCCAACGAAGGTGCCATATAGCCTCCAGTGTACTGCCTAGCGTAATACTACGCTAGGCACGGAGGCTCAGAGAACAAAATTCCTCAACCTCTCACTCTTATGTCGCACACCCCCTGCTTGGCCCCCGTACAGGCGGGCGAACGGCCAAGATGCTAGAATTCCTGGTTTGCCCTGGGGAGCGGCAATGTTCAAGAAGGTCCTGATTGCCAACCGCGGCGAGATTGCCGTGCGCATCGCGCGGGCGTGCCGGGAACTGGGTGTGCGCGCCGTCGCCGTGTATAGCGACGTCGATCGCGCATCGCTGCACGTACGTCTCGCGGACGAGGCCTACCCGATTGGACCGGCTCCGTCGCGCGAAAGTTATTTAGTGATTGAAAAGATTCTCGGCGTTGCGCGTTGTGCGGGCTGCGACGCGATTCATCCCGGTTACGGTTTTCTGGCGGAGAATCCGGCGCTTGCACGCGCTTGTGTGGACGCTGGCGTGACTTTCATTGGCCCGTCAGCCGCCGCGATGGAGCAGCTGGGATCGAAAACCGCAGCGCGGCAGATTGCGCGAAACGTGGGAGCGCCCACCGTGCCCGGCACGCTGAATGCCATCAGCCATGTGGATGAGGCGATGGAGATCGCGCGGGAGATTGGTTTCCCGGTGATTTTGAAGGCGGTGGCGGGCGGCGGAGGCAAAGGGATGCGCAGCGTCGCGCGCGAGAGCGAACTCGTCTCGGCCTGGCGGGACGCGACATCCGAAGCGCAAAACGCATTCGGCGACGCGCGAGTGTACCTGGAAAAATATCTGGAGCGCCCTCGGCACATCGAAATTCAAGTGCTGGCGGATCATCATGGTCATTTTGTTTATCTGGGTGAGCGCGAATGCTCTGTGCAACGACGTCACCAGAAAGTGATTGAGGAGGCGCCGTCACCGATCATGACGCCGGAGTTGCGACGAGCCATGGGCGAAGCGGCGGTGAAACTGGCGCGCGCCGGAAATTATACCAATGCCGGGACGGTGGAATTTTTGGTAGATGCACAGCGGAATTTTTATTTCCTGGAGATGAACACGCGGCTGCAAGTGGAGCATCCCGTCACGGAGATGGTGACCTCGCTGGATCTGGTGAAGTTGCAAATGCGCATCGCGGCGGGCGAGCCTTTGCCGTTTCGCCAAGAGCAGATGGAACTGCGCGGCCACGCCATTGAGTGCCGCATCTACGCCGAAGACCCGGACAATAATTTCTTTCCATCGCCCGGGAGAATCCTGGACTGCGGGATTCCGAGCGGTCCCGGGATCCGGCTGGACGAAGGAATTTACGCGGGCTGGACGGTTCCCAACGAGTATGACCCGATGCTGGGAAAGCTCATTGCGTGGGGCGGCGATCGCGAGGAATCGCTGGCGCGGATGGACCGGGCACTTGGGGAATATTACGCGAGCGGGATCAAAACCAACATCTCGCTTTTCCGCCGTATCCTGGCGAACAGCGATTTCCAGAAGGGCGCGATTTATACGCGCTGGCTGGATGATTTTCTCGGCGCCGCACCGGCTGCGCAAAGCCGCAGCGGCGAAGAAGAATCCGGGGCCGAACAAGCTGCGGCCATCGCCGTATTTCTGTGGCATACCTCGCAGCGTGGCGGCACGAATGCTGCCGAGACGAACACGATTGCAGGATCACGGTGGAGAACCGAGGGTCGCCGGGAGCAAGTGAATCGCGAACCGCAACCGTGACACAAGTGCGTCAGCACCAGCGGAGTCATTGTGAAATTGCAGCTTGAAATTGCCGGAAAAAAGCGCCGCGTCGAGCTCACGCAGGCGGGCGAACGCCCGATATGGACGATGGATGGCCAACGTTTGCAGGCTGATGCGACTGCGGTGTCACCCGGAATCTATTCCATCCTGATAAACGGAAAATCGTTCGCTGTGCGCGTCGAGTGTTGGGGTTCGCAACTGCGAGTGATCACGGGCGGCCGGGAATTCCAGGTCATAATCCAGGATGAGCGCGAATGGCGACGTAATCGTGCGGGCAGCGTCGAAGCGGAAGGACGCCAGCAGGTATTGGCGCCGATGCCTGGGAAAATCGTGCGCGTCCTGGTAAGCGCGGGTGATTCAGTTCAGGCGGGCCAGGGCCTGCTGGTGGTGGAGGCGATGAAGATGCAGAACGAGATTCGCGCACCGAAATCGGGAACGATTGACCGGGTGCGTGTGGTCGAAGGTCAAACTGTGAACGCAGGAGAGGTGGTTGTAATCGTTGGCTGAGAGATCCGTTTCGTTCCGCTGCTAGTGACCTTTAAGTTCGCTTTTGTTTCCCGCGCCTTTCTTTACCACCTAGCTCGAGTCAAAATGGTTCCAATCCGGGCGGAAATTAGCTACCTGGCAGGCGCGAAACATTCGGGGGATTCAGAATGTATTTAGACGTGCATTTTGCTGCGCTTGCCGCGTGGCTCCTGTTGGCAATTGCCGTGCTTCTCTGGGTGATGGCATGCGCGCTTACGGCGACGAAGCTGGAAAAAAAAGGGATTGCGTTCTGGAAGGGATTCCTCATCAGCTTGTTACTGAGCCCACTGGCGGGCCTGATGATGACATTCCTCCCAAACATTCTTCGTCCGAGCCGGCCCCTCGCGCCCACGGTTAGCCGCCTCTAGTTCTCATCAATTGCCCTATCGCTTCAATCCAGCATCTGCGAATTTCCGTTGCGATTGCGCAATTATTTTGCGGCGGGAAGTTTTCCTGCGGATTCCAGAATTTGCCGGGCGAGGTAATTGGTGACGTGCGAATCATCGCGCGCTTCGACCATGTACGCCGAACGCAAAAGTTGTTCCTTGCGGTTACGCAGCATGTCGCGAATGGATTGTTGCACTTGGGGATCGGAAAGTTCGCGCTGACCGGCCGGCTCTTTTGCGACCAGCTTGAGAATGCGGTAGCCGCCGTTTTTCACGCCAATCGGGGGAGTGACGTCACCTGGCCTCATTGCCAGAACCGTCTTTTTCAAGAGCGGGTCAGATTGATTCAATGCAGACTCGGGAACGAAGCCGAGATCGCCTCCGGTCGCTGCCGTGGAATCCTCCGAATAATCCATCGCGAGTTGCGAAAAATCGGCGCCGCTTTCCAGTTTTTGCTCGATCAAGCCAATTTTTCGCTTGGCTTCGGGTTCCGACGTGGCTTTATCGTTCTTGCGATTGTGGACAGTGGCGTCAGGGTGCGGCGTAACGACGATCTGCGCGATGTGAAACTGCAGTTCAGCCACGTTGAATTGCGCGCGATTCTTGTTATAAAAGTCGAGCACGTCCTGATCGGTGATCGAAATTTTCGCGACCACCTCGCGATTCAGGAGCTTTTGCACGGAAAGTTGCCGCCGGATGTCCGCCTTCAAGTCGTCCACCGTCAGTTCGGAATCCTTCAACTTTTTCTGAAATTCTTCCTCGGTATAGGGGCTCTTGGACTCGGTGAATTTGTCTTCTACTTCCGCATCGGTGGCGACCAGATTCAATTTGTTGGCGCGTTCGAGCAGTATTTCGTTGTTCACAAGCTCATCGAGGATATTCAACTTGAGCGAAAGAGCCTCCTCCTGAGACGGCGCCGGGCCTTCGGCGTTCACCCGTGTGCGAAAATACTTGTCCACCTCGGAGCGCGGGATCTCCTTCCCGTTGACGACTGCCCAAACGTCCGGGCCGGGCGTGGCTTCCTTCCTACAACCCACCACGCACACACCCGCCAACACGAGTGCGAGGGCCAAGATCCGTCGTGGCAAACTGGACTCCTTCCAGAGGAGGGCCGACTTCACGCGGCCTTTTGTACGCGGCCGGAGCGGATGCAGGAAGTGCAAACGCGGATATGCTTGCGAGCGCCTTTGACCACGGCCTTGACGCGCCGTAGATTGGGATTCCAGCGACGCCGCGTAACGTTATGGGCGTGGCTGATTGCGTTGCCGTATAGCGGCTTCTTACCGCACATTTCACATGCTAGTGCCATTGTTGCGTCGCTCCACACATCATAAATTGTCGATTTACTTGCGCATGTATGTTAGCAGAGTCTACCCATAGCGGAAAGAGTTTTGGCCGGCCCTAGCGAAACGGGCGGACATCCGAAAACAGGGCCGCCGCTCAGCGCAATCAGCTGATTTCCGCGCTTCCTCCCGTCCTGGAAAGTCCCGCGCGAATGGTACTTTCGTAACATTGACCCAACACAATCGAAACGGCTAATTTGACGAGCACGATCTGGAAAGGCTTGAAATCAGCCCAGAGGTAGGGGTGTGTACCGTTTGGGCACACGCCCTGAGATTTACCTCTTGACGACGACTAAACACTTATAGACTCCGCCGCGTAGTGTCCCTACTCGGAGGGGTCAATGAGTAAGTGGTTAGTTGTAGCGGTGTTGGTCATGTCGGTATTGGCTAGCGCCGTCGGTCTAAAAGCGATTGCAGTTGCGAGTACGTCGGCTCCTGTGCCACCGACTCCCTGGGCGAGTACGTCGGCTCCTGTACCACCGACTCCCTGGGCGAGTACGTCGGCTCCTGTGCCGCCGACTCCTTGGATGAGTACGTCGGCCCCGGTGCCACCCACACCCTGGAACTAATTTCTGGGGGCTCCCGCTGAAAGGCGGGAGCCGAGTGGTCAAGCACCGGAAACGAAACTGGAATGCTTGGACCACTCGATTACTTGATCTGGCTTGTCGGTTTCCTCGCGGAAATTAGCGTTGTAGTGTATCTGCTCTCCCGCAAACAGGCTTTTCAGTATTTCCCCATTACTTTCTATATGTTATGCGACGCCTTCGTTACCTGCGGCCTGTATTATTGCGTGCGGCATTTCGGCTTCGATTCAACCACGTATATCTATTTTTACTACTACACCGACAGCTTGCTGAACGTCTTGATGTTCTGGGTGATCATTAAGTTCTACCAGGAAACCTTCGCGGAAATGGGTGTCAGCCGGTATATCCGCGGGGCCGCGGTGCTGCTGATACTTCTGACGGCAGTTTTCTCCTATGCGGTGGTACATCAAAATCGGACGCACTTAACCAGTCGCTTCGTAGTCGAGATCGGCCAGAATTTCTATTTCGTGGGAGTGGTACTGACATACCTGCTGTGGGGCGCGATTTTGAAGTTGCGCGAGACACGGACGCGGTTGATCCAGTTGGTTCTCGCGCTCGGGATTTATTTCAGTGCCGACGCTTGCACGTACGCGTTGCGCAATCTATTCCCAGGGCTGGAACCGAACTTTCTCCGCTGGTTTCCGCCTTTGGTAGGAGTGTGGCTGCCCTTGGCGTGGGTTTACACGCTCGCACACGTTCAGGAGGACGCGCGCCTTGAGCCGGCTCGGTTGATGGTGAGAGCGCGATGATTGCGGCACTCATATGCGTGGTTTCGGCTGCGATTTTCCTGCAGTTCTTCGTGTCGTATTGCCGTGCGATCCTGGCTTCCAGCAGAAATATCGCCCTGTCGGACCGCGTCCGCGAAGTGACCGGCATCGCCAATCAGGAAGTTGGGGCCGATGACTTCAATCGTCTGCTGCAACTGGTCCGGTTGTGCCCGGAGCGTGGCGACGACCAGTCGGAGATTCGTGCGGTGGGAACGTATTACGGCTTGCTTGCCGTGCTGAATCGCGTTTCACGCCCGCTGGCCCCCGGATTCTCGGTCTGGGTGGAGAAGGAGCGCAAGAGTTGTTCTTATTTTGCCGCCGTCGCGCTGGATCGCCGCATTTCGTATAGCCGCGATCTATTCACGCAACAAATCACCGACCGGCTGTGATTCTCCGGCGTCTCCGCACTCGCTTGATGTTCAAACGGCCGTCCCGCCCTCGACCCTGAACAATCGCACTGTTACCATAGGCATATCCTGATTCCGAAGCCGTGGGAGAATCGGTCTGTGCGAGTCCGGCTGGAACAATCCGTATTGGCGACCATTCAGAACTCCCGAATGTTGGCAGCCGGAAATCGTGTGGGCGTGGCCGTTTCAGGGGGCGCCGATTCGGTCGCGCTTTTGCGGCTGCTCGACCGTTTGCGCGACGAACTGGGCATCACGCTGGCAGTCGTGCACTTCAATCACGCTCTGCGTGGAACTGAATCCGAAGGCGATGCCGCATTCGTTGCGGAGCTGGCGGGCGCTCTTGAATTGGAATTCCTGGCAGCGCGCGAGGATGTGGCAGCGGAAGCCGCGCGCCAAGGTTGGAATCTGGAAGACGCGGCACGACGGCTGCGCTATGCGTTTTTCGAGCGCGTGATCAGCGAGCGGCAAGCCACGCACATCGCGGTCGGGCATACGGCGGACGATCAAGCCGAGACGGTTCTGGCGCATCTGATGCGTGGAACTGGCCCGACAGGCCTAGCGGGAATTTATCCTGTGGCCGGGACCATCGTGCGCCCACTGCTCGGCACGCGCCGGGAAAGTCTGCGTGAATATCTGCGCGCGCACAGCCAGACATGGCGGGAAGATTCGACCAACCGAGATCTGCGGCGGACACGCGCGCGAATCCGGGAGCAACTATTGCCCGTAATCGAACGCGATTTCTCCGGCGCGATTGTGGATCACTTGAGCGCGCTGGCACGGTTTGCACGGGAAGAAGGAAATTTCTGGGACGCGCTGGTGGAAGACCGAATGCAAGCTCTGGCACAGACGGATGACGATGGTGTGCGTATCGCGGTGCACGCCCTGTTGACACCTTTGGCGCTGCGGACGCCTAGCGCGGAAAATCCGGCGTCGCCGAAGTACAATGAATTCGGTCCTTTGCGCGTGCTTACGGAACGCTTAATCCGCCGTCTTTATGAAGTAGTGCGGGGGAACCGGCGAGAGTTAGGCGCGGACCATGTCGCACAGGTGGTTCACCTCGCCAGCGGGTCCAGCAGTGGCCACCACGTGGAACTTCCCGGCGGAATTATCGTTCGGCGAAATTTCGGCGAATTGATTTTTTCGCGGAGCGAGACGATCCGCCAGTCCTACGGCAACGGAACCGCGAAACAAGCGCACGCGTATCAGTATGTTGTGACCTTGCCGTTGTGCGTGACGGCGACTGTTTCCATTCCGGAACTCGGAAAATGCTTCCGGCTGAAAGTGATTGACTGGCCTCGGACAGAGAGCGACACTAAGAGCTACGCCAACGCCCTCGATGCGGACCTCCTGCGCTCTCCTTTGATCCTGCGGAATTGGAGGCCTGGCGACGCCTATAGGCCACAAGGCCGGCGCCACGAATTGAAGTTGAAGCGCATGTTTCTGGCAGGGCGAGTTCCGAGCGCAGACCGCACGGCCTGGCCGGTACTGGAAAGCGGTGGCCGAGTGATTTGGGCTCAGGGAATGCCCGCTGCCGAAGACTTCCGCGCGCGCGACAACACGCGGGCCGGAGTGGTGATCGAGGAAGAGGGTCTGGAGAGCGGCCGGGTAAGTTGAATATCTCATGCGATTTTTTGCATCTAACTGCTGAAGCGAAAGTAGGAACGATGTGCGGCAATATCTCGGTTAGCTTGGAACAGGTGAGGTAATCAGGTGAACTCAACAGTCCGAACAATTTTATTTTGGCTGTTAATGATCTTGCTGGCGGTCGTGCTTTGGAGGATGGCCTCGACGGGGGGGCAGTCCGCGCATGACGACGAACCCAATTACACGAATTTTCTGGCGAAGGTGCAGAACAACGGCGTCAAAGACGTGCAGATTTACCTCTCGCCGAACAGTGCTGAGTTGCAGGGTGAGTACCGCGAGGGCGGCAAGTTCCGCGGCGTGACGATCGCCAACACCGCCATTCCGGATGTCACCAAGGTGCTGCAGGACCACAACGTTATTTATAACTACAAGGAAGTGAAGAACGCCGACTGGCTGACATTCCTGGTAAATTTCGGGCCGCTGCTGCTGCTGGTTCTCTTCTGGGTTTTCATGATGAAACAGATGCAGGCGGGCGGAAACAAGGCGCTTAGTTTCGGGAAGTCACGCGCGCGCTTGCTGACGGCGCAGCAGAAGAAGGCTACCTTCAAGGACGTCGCTGGGATTGACGAGCCGAAGGAAGAGCTGTACGAGATTATTGATTTCCTGAAGGATCCGCAGAAATTCCAAAAACTCGGCGGGCGCATTCCGAAGGGCGTGCTGCTAGTGGGACCTCCGGGAACCGGCAAGACTTTGCTGGCGCGCGCGATTGCGGGCGAAGCGAATGTGCCGTTCTTTTCGATTTCCGGTTCGGACTTCGTGGAAATGTTCGTGGGCGTGGGCGCAAGCCGCGTGCGCGATTTATTTGAGCAGGGCAAGAAGAACGCGCCGTGCATTATTTTCATTGATGAAATTGACGCGGTCGGGCGGCATCGCGGCGCAGGCCTGGGCGGCGGTCACGACGAACGCGAGCAGACTTTGAACGCGCTGCTGGTGGAAATGGACGGCTTTGAATCGAATGAAGGTGTCATTCTGATTGCGGCCACGAACCGTCCTGATGTGCTGGATCCGGCGCTGCTGCGGCCCGGCCGTTTCGATCGCAGAGTCGTGGTGCCGCGTCCGGACGTCAAGGGCCGCGAAGAAATTCTTCGCGTACACACGCGGAAGGTGCCTCTTTCCGAGGACGTGGATCTTTCGGTGATTGCGCGTGGCACGCCGGGGTTTTCGGGCGCCGATCTGGCGAACTTGGTGAACGAATCCGCGCTATGGGCCGCGCGGCAAAACCGCAAGTTTGTGGCGATGGTGGACTTCGAGATGTCCAAGGACAAAGTCCTGATGGGCGTTGAGCGAAGATCCATGATTTTGTCGGACGAGGAAAAGCGCAACACGGCTTATCACGAGGCCGGACACGCGCTGGTTGCGGCGATGACGCCAGGCGCCGATCCGCTGCACAAGGTGACTATCATTCCGCGCGGCATGGCGCTGGGCGTCACCATGCAATTGCCGATCGACGACAAGCACACCTACACCAAGGAATTCCTGGAAGCGCAACTGGCCGTACTGATGGGCGGCCGCGCTGCCGAGGAAATTTTCCTGCACCACATCACCACGGGCGCCGGGAACGATATCGAACGCGCCACCGAAATCGCGCGCCAGATGGTGTGCGAATGGGGCATGAGCGTTCTGGGACCGCTTACTTTCGGCAAGAAGGAAGAAGCGATTTTCCTGGGGCGCGAGATCGCGCAGCATCGGGATTATTCGGAAGACACCGCGATCAAGATTGATGGCGAGGTTCGCAGCATCGTCACGAACGGCTACAGCAGGGCGCGCAATATTCTGGAGACCCAGCGGGACAAGCTGGAGCGTATTGCGCAGGCACTGCTAGACCGCGAGGTTTTGGATGCCGTGGAATTAAAGCTCTTGATGGAAGGCAAGCCGCTTCCGGAGAAGATACCGCCTCCTCCGCCCGCTGCGCCGCCGGTGCCGACCAAGGAACCGCAGCTTTCGCTGCGGCCTGAACCGCGGCCGATTCCGGGTCTGGCTAAGGGAGAAAAACCGGCTCCGGCTTAAAGCCGCATCCGCAGCAATGGAATTTTCAGAACCTCGTCTCGAAAGAGGCGAGGTTCTTTTTTTTGTGGCGGGCGAGTTCGGGAGTTTGCGGGAAGCTCGGCTCTCGTCTTGACGAGACTTTCTGGAGGAAGAGGGATCGTGGGAACAATCTTGATTTGCGCGCTCCTTGTGGGTTCACTCGCCTGCTGTTTGGAAACGGCCTAATTCGCCTAAGACAATGCCTAAAAACTTTCCGAGCAATCGTTTCCGTGCCGCTTGGGAACCCGGGCGTGTGGGCTGCCGACGCATTGAGTCCACGCACCTTTCGCAAGCTCCCAGCGGTACGTAATGGATATATCGGCCGCTGCGAGGAAACCTTTAGCACCGAAGCCGCCATCGCTTCGCCGGTCGAGTGTTCCGACGCGATATCTGATAGGCCAAAATTGGCGTAAAATGCGCGTATGACTCAGAAACCGTTAGACACGTTTACCCTCAGTTGCCCGTGCTGCCAGGCGAAGCTTACGGTGGATCGCGAGATTGGCGTGGTGCTTTCGCACGTTGCGCCGCCGAAGCCGCCGCCCTCGGTGGACCTGAACGACACAGCGGCGCTGCTGCGGCAACAGGTGGACGCAGTGGAGGCGAAATTCCGCGCGTCGGTGGAAGCGGAGAAATCGAAGGAAGACGTGCTGGCGCGAAAATTCGCGGAGGGTTTGAAGAAGGCCAAAGACGGGCCCATCGAAAAACCGCTGCGCGATTTTGACCTCGACTGAATCCCCGATGCGATTGCGCCGCATTTCCCGCGAGCGTCGCGCGTATAGGCAGACTCAGCGCGATGTGACAGTCGTCATCTCGCTGGTTCTGACGCTGGCGACTTTGCCGATGCTGCGACGGGAGCTTCCGCTACAAGCCCAGCAAAAATCAAAACTGCCGCGGCCGCGCCGCCTGGACGAGGATGTCACCTGGAAACGCGATCCGCTAACGGGAGAACTGAGGGCGATTCCGGCGGGCGGCGCCGCGAAGCGCGACAGCAGCAAAGGACCGGGCGACGGCGGGACCTCCGCTGACGCTCATGCGATCTCGGTGGTCACGCAGATTGTGCCGGTGACATGCAGCGTGATCGGCGCGGATGGCGTGGCGGTCCGGGGATTGCGGCTTGACGATTTCCGGGTTTTCGATGAAGGCCTGCAACAACCTCTCACTTATTTCGACGCTTCTACGGAATCAGCCAGCGTAGCAGTGGTGATTGATGCCAGCCCCAGCGTTCTGCGCGACTCCGACGAAATGAAAAATGCGGCGCGCGCGCTGGTGGATGCTCTTTCCTCTTCGGATCACACTGCCATCGTGGATTTTTCGGCGCACACCTACCTGCAACTTCCCTTCTCCAGTGATTGGGGATTGATCCGCAAAGCCGTCGCGCGTGTGGACGCGCGCTCATTGCTCGAAGATACCGGCGGTTCGAATATCTACGACGCAGTCTTCCTGACGGCGCGAGAGTTGTTTGCTGGGCGGCGCGGACGCAAGGCCATCGTGTTACTGACAGATGGGCAGGACAGCGGGCTGGGACTTACGCTCGATCCGAAGACGGCAGGACCTCGTGCGGGATGGCCGCGCGACCAACTGACATTCGAGGACGTGGCGCGGACGCTGGCTGCGAACGACATTGAAGTTTTTGCAGTGTCCACCGAAAGCCGCCCGAAGATTATGACGCCGGGGTGGGCGCAGTCGCATGCGGGCCAAACGCTGCTGACGTATTCTGCGCAAGGGTGGGGCATTCCCGCCTACACGCTGTACCTGGCGGAATTGACGCGGCGATCCGGCGGCCAGTTGTACTTCCTGCGCGAGGCGGAAACGCTCGCGGACACGTTCCGGCAAATTGCGCTGAAGATTCGCGCGGAGTACACCGTGGGGTTCTCGCCCGCGAACAATGCCAGCGCTGCGCCTCATCCTGGCTGGCACCAACTGCGCGTGGAAGTGATTGGCCATGGAGATCCCACCGTAGTTCATCGCTCGTCGTACTACGTGGCTGCGACACCGTAATTCTTTCCTTCGTGTGTACCCGCTGGTTCTACTCCTCTTGTTGCCGGCGCTAACTCTTAGGCTTTTGTGGAAACCGTGATTCAATAGCGGGCGATGTTCCATCGTCGAACATTTCGCTGGCGATTGCCCGCGCGCACTCTCGCGCTTGGCGAGCGCACGCTGGTGATGGGTGTGCTGAATGTGACGCCCGACAGTTTTTCCGATGGCGGATTATTTTTGGATGCCGGCGCAGCCGTGGCGCGGGCTGTGGCCATGGCACGCGCCGGCGCGGACATCATTGACGTGGGAGGCGAATCCACGCGACCCGGCTCGCTGGGCGTTTCCGCGGAAACGGAATTGGGGCGAGTTCTACCGGTGATTGAAAAGCTGCGCGGCAAGATTCGAATTCCTATTTCGGTGGATACCAGCAAATCGGAAGTAGCGGAAGCGGCTGCGGCGGCGGGCGCTGAGATTGTGAATGATGTGACGGCGCTGCAGAACGATCCGCGGATTGCGGAAGTCGCGCGACGGCGGAAGCTGGCCCTTGTGCTGATGCACATGCGCGGGAACCCGCGCACGATGCAGAATACCCCGTTTGCGCGCAACGTATTGCGCGACGTCGCCGATGGTTTGCGGCATGCTGTGGCGCTGGCGCGGCGAGCAGGAATTGCGAAATCGCAGATTGTGCTGGACCCGGGTATCGGGTTTGGCAAAAGCTACGAGCAGAATTGCGAATTGCTGGCTCGTTTGCCGGAACTCGCGCGCTTGGGTTATCCGCTGCTGGTGGGCACCTCGCGAAAGAGCTTCATCAGCAGGGTTCTGGAAAGCAGCAAGTTGCACGCTGGCTCTGAGACCGAGAGAATCTGGGGCACGGCGGCCACGGTTGCGGCGAGCATTCTGCAAGGGGCGCACATCGTTCGGGTACACGATGTGGCGGAGATGGCGCAAGTAGCGCGAGTTTCAGACGCGGTCGCATCCCCAGGACTGCTGCGCCGCCGCTGAGTGCGGGCGATTGCGCCCAAGGAAGATTGCTTGAGCCGCTGACGCGCGGTTCGAATACGCCCTACGGAGCGCACGATAGAATTTCTGGCGCATTTTCGGCGGCTTACTGCGACGCAACGCAACACGTTCATCGCCTGTTTTCTGGGGTGGTCGCTGGATGCCTTCGATTTTTTCATCCTGGTTTTTTGCGTAAGCGCAATCGCCACGGAATTTCAGGCGCAGGTTTCCGCAATCGCCGAGGCCATTTTTCTGACGCTGGCAATGCGGCCCGTCGGAGCATTGCTGTTCGGGGCAATCGCGGACCGTTACGGCCGGCGTCCGGCGCTGATGATAGACATCATCGCGTATTCGGTGTTCGAGCTGGCTTCCGCGTTCGCTCCTTCGCTGCACGTTTTTCTGATCATGCGGGCGCTTTTTGGCATTGCGATGGGCGGCGAATGGGGCGTGGGCGCGGCTCTGGCGTTCGAAACGCTGCCGAAAGAAAACCGCGGGTTTTTCTCCGGGCTGCTGCAGGAAGGTTACGTGGTGGGTTACCTGCTGGCGGCGCTGGTGTACGGCACTCTTTTTCACTTTATTGGCTGGCGTGGAATGTTTGTGATCGGCGCGCTGCCGGCTTTTCTGGTGATTTACATCCGGACGAAAGTGGAGGAATCGCCCGCATGGCGGCAGGGCCGCGGAAGCGCGATCGGAGTGCGACGTAGCCTGGGGCAGGATATTCTGAAGTACCTGGGCACCTTCATTTTTTTGACGGTGCTGATGTTTGCATTCAATGTTTACAGTCACGGCACGCAGGACCTGTATCCGACGTTTCTGCAGAAGAATCGGGGCTTTTCGCCGAAGACCGTGGGAGCGGTCGCGATTGTGTACAACCTCGGCGCGTTGCTGGGCGGGATCGTCTTCGGCTCGTGGTCGGAACGGCTCGGCCGGCGGAAGGCCATCGTGATCGCCGCGGTGTTAACTGTTCCCATGATTCCGCTCTGGGTTTACTCTCACACCGCGCCGATGCTCGCTTGCGGAAGTTTTCTGATGCAGTTCATGGTGCAGGGCGCGTGGGGAGTGATTCCGGCGCACTTGAACGAACTTTCGCCGCCGGCGGTGCGCGGGACGTTTCCGGGACTTGCGTATCAGGTGGGCAATCTGCTCGCCTCGCGAAATTCCGTGATTCAAGCGAGGTTCGCGGAACATTATTTTGGCGGCAATTACGCGCCGGTGTTGGCGTGGACAGCCCTGCTGGTTGCGACGCTGGTTGTGATCGTGACGATCAGCGGGCGGGAAGCGAAAGGCGCGGACCTTTCGGACACGAGTTAGCGGATGCCGTGCGGGCCGGCGTTCGAGAGCAGAGCACTCTCCTCGCGATTACAGGGAATCGTCAGGCCACGCTACGATTTCGCTAGTTCCTGTGTCTGGAACGGGAGACGCCTGAGGCGTTTCCCCGTCGCGGCAAAAATTGCGTTCGCGACCGCAGGAGCCGTGGAAGGCACGCCAGGCTCGCCAATTCCTCCCGGTGGTTCATGGCTGGGCACCAGATGGACTTCGACCTTGGGCATGTCCGCAATGCGCAGCATCGGATAATTATCAAAATTGCTCTGCTGCACCTGGCCGTTCTGGATGGTGATTTCGTCGTAAAGCGCCGAGGTGAGGCCGAAAACCACGCCACCTTCGATTTGCGCAGCCACCAAATCCGGATTGATCACCTGCCCGCAATCCACCGCCACCACCACGCGATCGACACGCAGCGTGCCATCCTTCGCCACCGTCACTTCCGCAACGTGCGCCACGTAGCTGCCGAAACCGTACAGGCCGGCGATTCCGCGGCCGCGGCCTGCCGGTAGCGGCTTTCCCCAATCTGATTTTTCTGCGACGAGATTCAGCACGCCGAGCAGCCGATCCACATTGACTGGCGTCTCGCCTTCATTGTCGCTTGCGCCAGCAGGTTTCTTCTTGGTCGCAATCAATTGCCGCCGCAAAGCGAGCGGATCTTTGCCTGTGGCCGCCGCAATTTCGTCTATAAAGCTTTGCACCGCGAAGTGATTCCAATTCGTGTCCACTGCGCGCCAGTAGCCGCGTGGCACAGCCGTGTGCAGAAAACTTTGCTGCAGCAAATAATTCGGCACGGTGCCATTGGGTAGCCCCGTGCCGGCAATTTCCGTCCCCCCGGTATCGGGAACTTCGCCGCCAAGAAACGTGCTGTCGGTGGAAGGCGCCGCGATGTGGTGCAGCCATGAGGTAACTTGCCCCTGCGCATCCACGCCCGCGCGCAAACGATGGTGCGAGATCGGCCGGTAATAATCGTGGCGAATATCATCGTCGCGAGTCCATATCACTTTCACCGGCGCGCCCGCCGAGCGCGAAATCAAAGCCGCTTCCACGCCGTAATCAATGCAGAGCCGACGGCCAAACCCGCCGCCGATCAGAGTGATGTGAATGGTCAAAGCCGACTGCGGCAGATTCAACACGCTGGCTAATGCGGTGGCCATGCCGTTGGGATTCTGCGTCGGCGCCCAGACTTCGCACTTCCCGTCGCGCACCGACGCCGTCGAGTTCACCGGCTCCATGGTCATATGCGCCAGAAACGGCGTCTCGTAATCGGCTGCGACGGTTTTTGCGGCAGACGCTACAACCGCATCCGGGTCGCCGATTTTTTTCAATTCCTTCCCCGGAGTTTCGAGCAGTTCCGCCAAAGCCGCCCGCTGCTTCTCAGTCGATTCCTCCGCCCCGGGACCATTGTCCCAATCCACGCTAAGTGCGCGCCGCCCGGCAATCGCTTGCCAGGTGGAATCGGCCACCACCGCTACGCCGCCCCACAAATAATGCTGATGCCCTGAATCCGGCTTGCGCTCTTCGCCGAAAAGCGGCGGCATTTCCACCGCGGGCACTGCAAAAACTTTTCTGACGCCCGGCACAGCCAGCGCGCGGCTCGCATCAAATTTCCGCACTTTGCCGCCAAAGACCGGCGGCCGCGCCACCACGGCATAAAGCATCCCCGGCACTTTCGTGTCGATGCCATAGTGCGCTTCGCCGATCACAATGTGCTGCCCATCCACGCGCGCGCGCGGTGTGCCGACGATGCGATAATCCTTCGCCTCCTTCAGCGGCACGTCTTTCGGCACCGGCACGGCAGCAGCTCGCACCGCAAGCTCGCCATAACTCGCCTTTCGCCCGGATTTCTTGTGCTCGATCACGCTCGCGCCGCTGGCGCTGCATTCATTTTTCTTCACGCCCCACGTCTCCGCCGCAGCCGCGAGCAACATGTCGCGCGCGGAAGCGCCGGCCTTGCGCAACGGGTCCCAGGTGCTGCGGATGCTCATGCTTCCGCCGGTCGTCATGTCGCCGTACTCCGGCTCGCAATCGCCCTGTTCGATTTTCACGCGCGACCAATCGGCATCCAGCTCTTCGGCCAGGATCATGGCGAGCGCCGTGCGCACGCCCTGCCCCATCTCCGAGCGGGTCACCACCAGCCGAATGTCGCCTTGCGGATCGATGAAGATGTAGGAATTTGCCTTGAACGATTGTTCGGCTGCGTCCGCGCGCGAACCGGTCCCCGGCAAGTAGAACGCAAGCAGCAATCCCGCGCCGCCCGCAGCGCTCGATTTCAGAAATTCCCGGCGAGATGTGTTGCTGATAGCGCGCATCGTGCTCACCGTGCCCCTCCTGCTGCTGCCGGAACAGCAGCGGGTGCGGCCGTTTCCGTCGCAGAATGCTTTGTCGCGGCCTGCTGTGCGGCTTGATGCACGGCCTGGCGAATGCGCTGATAAGTTCCGCAGCGGCAAATATGGCCTGCGAGCGCTTCATCAATGTCCGCGTTGCTGGGCGCCGTATTTTTCGCCAGCAGCGCGGCCGTGGTCATGATCATGCCTGCCTGGCAGTAGCCGCATTGCGGAACTTGATCGGCGAGCCAGGCTTGCTGCACGGGATGCTGGCCGTCCGCAGAAAGCCCTTCGATTGTCGTGATGCTCCGTCCCGCAACCGTGGAAATGCGCGCGGTGCAAGAACGCGTCGCTTCGCCATCCACGTGCACCGTGCAGGCCCCGCACAGCGCCTGGCCGCAGCCGAATTTTGTGCCGGTCAGCCCCAGCGTATCGCGCAGAACCCAAAGCAACGGAGTGTCCGGCGAAACTTCCACGGAATGTTGCCGGCCATTTACGGTGATCGAAATTGTGTCCATGCGGTTCTCCCCGAGGTGCCTTGCGTGAAACGAAACTCTACGTTTAGACCGATCGAAATGCAAATCGTGTGTGACTGCTTGGCGAGCGAGGGCGGCAAAAATTACAGTTTCGCCAGACGGACCCGAAAAGAGTAAAATCGTCGAGATCGCCGCAACGATAAAGGAGCTGTTATGAGCGCACCTTCCGCCGCAGGACCCACCGCTGCCACCGTGAGCGCGGTAAAAGAAAAAGCCAGGCTGCTGAGCATCTATTCGATGATGGCGACGACGGCTGCGGGCTCAGGCCACCCGACTTCCTGCATGTCCGCCGCTGAGCTGGTGGCCGGCGTATTTTTCTACGCGATGAAGTTCGATCCGAAAAATGCAAACTCGAACGACTTCGATCGCTTTGTGCTATCCAAGGGCCATGCCGCGCCGGTGCTCTACGCCGCGCTGGCGGAAGCGGGCGTGTTCCCGGTTTCGCGGGTGATGACGCTGCGCGAATTTTCCAGCGAGATTGAAGGCCACCCCACGCCGCGGATTCATGGCGTCGATGCCGCTACCGGATCGCTGGGACAGGGCCTTTCGGTGGGCGCGGGCCTGGCGATTGGCGCGCGCATGGATAAGAGCCCGACGCGCGTGTACGTGCTGACGGGAGACGGCGAATTGGCCGAAGGGCAGGTGTGGGAGGCGGCGGCGTTCGCGGCGCACTACAAACTCGATAATCTGACGGTGATTGCGGACATCAACCGGCTGGGGCAGAGCGAACCCACCATGTACCAGCACGACATGGAGCGCTACCGGCTGAAATTCGAATCGGAAGGCTTCGACACGCAGGTGATTGACGGGCACGATGTGGCTGCCGTGCTGGCGGCGCTGGACCGCGCCAAGGCGGTGAAGGGCAAGCCGCAGGCGATTGTGGCGCGCACCATCAAGGGCCACGGCTTCAGCCAGGTTGCCGACAAAGAGCATTGGCACGGAAAACCGTTCTCGAAGGAGCAGTTGGCCGCGGCGATTAAGGAACTGGGCGGCGGACCGACGGTTCCACCCGATCCAGGAAAATCGTACGAGCGAACTCCTCTGCCGACGCCGCCGGCTTTTTCCGCGCCGCCGCCTCCGGATTACAAAGCGGACGCGCAGGTGGCGACGCGCGAGGCCTACGGATTCGCGCTAAAGCGCCTGGGCGCCGTGAACCCGCACGTGGTGGCGATATCGGGCGACGTGAAAAATTCCACGTTTTCGGAAACGTTTGGCGATGCCTACCCGGACCATTTCTGGCAGGGCTATATCGCGGAGCAGAACCTGGTGAGCGTCGCCGTGGGACTTCAGGCGCGGGGCAAGGTGCCCTTTGCCGACACGTTTGCGTGTTTCCTTTCGCGCGCCTATGACAACGTGCGCATGGCAGCCATCAGCCGGGCCAATATTAATTTGTGCGGGTCGCATTGCGGCGTCTCGATTGGCGAAGATGGGCCGTCGCAGATGGCGCTCGAGGACATTGCCATGTTCCGCGCGATTCATGGCTCGGCGGTGTTTTATCCGAGCGATGCAGTTTCGACGGAGCGCATCACCGAAATCATGGCGGCGCGGCCGGGAATCAACTACTTGCGTACTTCGCGGCCTAAAATGCCTATCCTGTACTCCAAGGACGAGAAATTCCCCGTTCCCGGCTTTAAAGTGCTGCGCAAGAGCGCGGACGATAAGGTGACGGTGATCGGAGCGGGCGTGACGCTGCATGAGGCGCTAAAGGCCGCGGATCAATTGAAAGCAGCGGGCATTGCGGCTCGCGTGATTGACCTGTACTGCGTGAAGCCTCTAGATGGCAAGGCGCTGGCTGCAGAGGTTGCTGCTACGGGTGGCCGGCTCGTGACGGCGGAAGACCACTGGCCCGAGGGCGGCTTGGGCGAAGCTGTGCTGCACGCTCTTGCCGCGGCGGGCGCATCCCCTGCGAAGTTTAAGCTGGTCGCGGTGAATGGCATGCCTCATTCGGGCAAGCCGGACGAGCTGGTGGATGCGTTTGGAATTTCAGCGCGGCACATCGTCGAAGCTGTGAAGGGCGTTCTGTAGATTCGCCGGCGGCGTCTTGTGCTAGCCGTCCCCGCGCCGGGCGTAGCGCGTAGTCGGCATTTCCAGCCGAAGCACGCGAACCCGAAGCATCCAGAAGCGGTTTTTGCTGCCGGAATGACAGTTTTTGTCACTCTGCGCAGATTTATTGCAGAGCGATGTTCCACGAGAAACTGAATCGAGGATAAATTGGCGGAGAAGCGTGTTCTAGTTGGTGTTTTGCCGGAAGTGGTAGTGCTCGATCCAGGCGATCAAGCGGAATGGATTTCGAATGCGGGGAACATCAAGATCGAGTTCGACTCGCAGCGTTGCCCGTTCTCTTCCAATGTGTTTCAGGCGCCTCCCGGAGTGCGTCTGGTCAGCGGGCCGATACGCCCCGGCCTGAATCCGGGCTCTTATAAGTACCGGCTGTCGCTAAATGACGTAGTCTTGGCGCAGGGTGAGGTTTTGGTTCGCGAAAAATAGACCGCTCAGAGGATTCGGAGCAAATCCTTCTTGCACACTTAGTCGCCAGCGGCAGCTGAACATGCCCGCTCGCGCTCCTGAGATACCGAATCCGCGAGAACGCGCCGAACCGGTGCGAGCAGCGACGCGGGGACAGGACGTTCGCTCGCCACGCTCATTTCCGCGACTTTGCGAGGGAATTCGCGACGGCGGTCCAACCATAAGCCGGAATCTTGCAACAGGTCCCCGGCGAGATTCGGATCGTCAGTGCGTTCGACACCCCAGAAACGCAAGCGCTCTTCGCTCTTCTGCAGCAGTTGCAGGGATTCTTCGAGCTTCTTCATCCCGGCGTTGAAGGACGACGCGAGAAAATAGACCGATAGATCCCAGCCGCCGCGCTCAAACTGCACGCGGATGCGGATGTTGTACTTGCCGTTCTGATTCTTCTCCATGGCGCAGTGATACAGGTTCCCGGACGCGCCACTCTTGGTGGATATCATGCTCCTCAATTTTCCGTTGCCCGTGGGCTCGACTAGTCCTGCTCGGATGCGGCCTCGCTTTACTTCCGAAGCAGCCGCTGCAAGCCTGCCTGCCCTAGAATTCTTCAGCGCCATAGCATCGCTCCTTAGAAAGGTCTGTTTGTTTAGCACCAAGCGACATAGGGCTGGAAGGCAGCTACCCATTATTCCCGAGTGATCAGGGAAGAGGACCCCGCTGGCTACGGGGCAGGCTCTGCGGATGTAAATAGTCTAGCGAACTGGATAACGGACAGCAAGAGGAGAGTGCTAATTATTTAAAGCCTTTACTGTCAGACGCTTAAGAGGGACGCGAGCCGGTCAATCGCTTCATTGCGTCGGCGTTAATTACCAGCTTCCCTTCCTTCTTTAGTCGGTTCTCGAGAGCCACGCGGAACGCTTCGAATGCCTCCTTCTGCTTGGATTGGAGCAGCTGCTGGCGGATTTGGTCGGCCTGTAGCACCACAGCGGCGTCGTTGACAGGCTCGTGAGCTGCAACACGATAGACGAGCCAGTTGCCGGTTACATTCTTGGCGTCACTTACCTGACCTACGGGCATGGTGAATGCCGCATCGAGCAGCTCGCCCGAACCTACGTCCGGAATCGAGCCGCTGCGCGACAGTGATTCGGAGGTCTTGGCGTCCAGATTGAGAGACTTGGCCGCCTTATCGAAAGGTTCTCCGCTTTTCGCAAGCTTGGCGAGCTCTTCGGCCTTCGACTTAGCCAGCTCGAGCGATTTCTCCTGTTGATAGTCGGCGAGAACGCGGCTGCGAACTTCTGCGAAGGTGCCTTGGTGCGCGGCCTGAATGTCTTTGGGCGTAACAATCGCGAAACCCTGCGGAGTTTGGAGGGGCTGGCTCAGCTCACCGGGGCGAAGCTGAAACACCGCAGTGCGCACCTCCTGAGAGTTCGCGAAAGCTGCGAGCGGATCCGTGACGGAGGCGAGAGGCAGTTCGCCTACGGTGAGATTGAACTTTTTCGCCAGGTCCTCAAGCGGCTGGTGATTCGACTGGCGAATGGCGGAAGCCAGCTTCTCAGAGATGTTGTTCGCCGCGGCACTGACCGTTTCGTCGAGGACCGTCGGCGCGATGCTGCCGCGAACCTCTTCGAACGATTTGGTGTGAGCCTGTTCGCGATCCAGAACTTTAATGATATGAAAACCGTACTGCGTCTTGACTAAATCCGAAATGGATCCCTTGGGCAGGGTGAAGGCAGCCTGCTGAAATTCGGGCACGGTCTGGCCTTCAACGATCCAGCCCAGATCGCCGCCTTTAGGTTTCGTGCCGTCATCTTCGGAGAATTTCCTGGCAAGATCTTCAAAATTCGCGCCGCTTTTTGCCTTCTTCAGAACGTCTTCGGCCTTCTGGCGGATTTCCGCGATTTCAGCGTCGGTCTTGCCAACGGTCTTGAACAAAATGTGCTCGACGTGGGCGCGATTCTCGACCTTGTACTCGTCGATATGGGAATTGTAGTAGGCACCGAGCGCATCGTCACCGACAGTGGTCGTGGCGCGCAGCTTCGCGAGGTCCAGTAGCGCATAACGCGCCGAGCGCTTCTCCGGAACCTGATAGAGCCCTGCGTGCTTGGTGTAATAGGCCGACAATTCCGCATCTGTCGGCTGGATCGTGGGCGCAAGTTCTGCCGGCTTCAGCAGCACATACTCGATCTGAACTTTTTCGTTGCGGCGGCGATATTCTGCCTGTATTTCGGCGGGGCTAACAGTAATTGCATCCGTGACCAGTTGCCGAAACTTGTCTTCCAGCATTTGGTCGCGCAGAAAATCTTCAAATTCCGGAATGGTCATGCCGGTGCGAGTCTGGACCTCGGTGGTGTAGCGGTCTTTCAGCCAAGTGTCGCCGTTCCACGCAGCCGGCAGAATCTGCTTAATTCGATCCGAGAGTTCCTGGTCGGTAACGCGGATACCGAGGCGCTGCGCTTCCACGGTGAGCGCCTGTTTGAGGATCATCTGATCCAGAACTTGTTTCGCGTACATCGCTTTGTAAACGTCCGGGAGCGACTGCCCGTGGAGCGCGGTGTTGAGCTGGCGTTGCACGTCTGTGGCGGTGATGCTCTGTCCGCCGACGGTCGCGACGGCATCGGGACTATTGGTGAACGCGGCGCTGCCCATTCCGGGGATCAGGTAGGTCAGCATGCTCAAGCAGATGACCCCTAGTAGGATGCTCATCCCGATCTTGACCCAGCGGTTTCGTTCCAGGTCCCGTTGCTGAATGCTTTTCAACATAACTGTCTGGGGCTCCCTCTACCTTGGCAAATCATGCAATTATAATGGAGTTCGCCATCGCCGCTCAACGAGATTCCAACGGAATCGGCCGGAATGCGCGAAAGCGGTTGTGGAATCCGGGGTAGCACCTGCGCGTGGGACTCCGGACGTCGAAACTCGGAGGTGAGCTATGACCGAAAAGATCCATTCGACCGCAGGCTATTTCCTCGCAGGACTGGCTATCGGGTCGCTCGTGGGTATCGTCTTCGCGCCGAAATCCGGTGAAGGCACTCGCGAATTCCTTTCGAAGAAGGTGAAAGAAGGAAGCAAGCACGCTCGCAAGAAAGCGCGGGAACTCAGCGAGCGCGCTGACGACTTGGTTGATCGCGGCAAGGAATTGGTCAACCAGACCAAAGAACAAATTGCCACGGAATTGGACGCGGCCGATAAACCGTCTCCCCCGGACAAATCGAAAGCGAAAGCCGTCTAGTATCGGGACGCGAGGACCAGCGACTTTGCTACCGGGAAACGCGTTGAGGGCGGGTGGGCCCGTCCTGCTAGAACTGTGAAACTAGCATTGTAGAAATTTCGGGTGGCGGGTGCCCGCACGAGCGCCCTGTCCGCCGCGGTGGACGAGGAAATCTTAATCGCTAGGAGCCCAAATATTAAAAATCGGCGCAAACCACTGAAAACAATACTCACCTACTCAGGTTAATCGCTAGTTTTTCGGCCGTTTTCGGCGCTGCCAACGATGTGGAAGTTCCAAGAATCTAAAGGTCCATCACGTTCAGGCGCGCAGCCAACTGGGGGGAGCCGAACTAGACGGCTCTCGCGCCGCTGCCCGACCGCTGTAGTCTTGACAATCGGCGTCGAGAATGCGAGTTGTATTGTGTACGATCCGATCGTCCGCGTCTCGTACGCCTAATGAGCGAGCAATAAACGGGGCATTTGCTTAGGTTTCAGAATGCCCTTCCAGATATCATGCGGCTACGGAACTGTGGGGAAGGGTCTCCGCTATGAATCTTCCCCAAGATAAGTAAAGTGCATGTCGAATACATCAAAGCGCGCTGACTCTCCTCGCGTTATTGCTGATCGCCGTCTCTGCGCTCGTAAACCGGTCACCTCGCTCGTATATGTCGGCATGGGCGAAAATAACGGCGGGATCATCATTGATACCAGCGAGAACGGATTGGCGGTTGCTTCAGCTGCGCCCTTGGATGGCGATGGCCTCGTTCCGTTAACGTTTCAAGTGCCTGGAGACAACCACCGGCTGGAGGTGAACGGCGAAATCGTATGGATCAGCGAATCGAAAAAAAGAGCTGGCGTACGTTTTGTGGATCCCTCCGAAGAAACCCGTAATCGAATCAAGCGCTGGATTGCGCTCGAGGCCCCCGCCGTCGAAGCTCCATCAGAACCAGTCGAAGCTCGCGAGATGACTTGGCGGCGCCTGGAGATGCCGGACATACCCATATTTCAGAGCCCACCTTCCCAACCTGCAAGTCCGGACCAAGTCATCCAAGAACATGCGCAGGAATCGCGGTTAGCGCCGATCGCGACGCCCGCATTATCAAGCGCAGGGACATTGGCCGCCGCTCCGGCGCCTCGCGAGCGAAGCCCGAGATTATCGGATGGAAAACAGGATAGGCAAGGCGTGCGCGCGGGAGAAGGTCAGAGGAGATTTGTTGCGCGGACGCGAAGTTGGGGAACCCTTGCGGCGGTGATCATTCTGGCAGCATCCATATCCTTTGTAGCTGGCTGGTTCACGGCGGGGCTGGGAACTCGAAGCGGAACACTCGGACGGTTTGGGAAGACGAAATTGCAAACGGGTGAAACTGCGAAGAGTGTCGAGTCATCCCCCGCGAGCGCAGTCACCATCGTTCCCGGTCCAGTGCCGCAGAATGTGCTCCCACCAACACCCGGCTCCTCGAGTGCGACGGTCGACGTTCCCGGCCGAGCAGTCAGTGATGCGCGTACGGATGCGCATAGCAATCAGCCCGCTCCAGCAAGTAGGAACACGAACGTTGCCGTTTCCTCAGAGCATGCAGTGCAGCCGCAAGTTTTGGAGTCCGGCGCTGCGAGCCCTGCCGCCCCGAGCCCCCGCCCCCAGACTGAGCGTGCGCAGCTACCGGTTCCCGCGAGTGGGGCCGCACAGCCCAAGGACAGAAGCGTCACCACCGCGCCGGGCCCAAGCGCAAATCCGCCACAGATTGCACGAGCGGCTGGTACGACCGGACAAACCTCGTTGCCTCCGAAGCCGGCAGAAATGCCGGAAGTCATGAAAGGTTCGGTCTCCGTCAGTTTTAGCCCGTATCCTTCGCTTCGAGTACCGGCCGCGCTAAAAACACAGATGTCGCGACAAGGTGCGACTTTGCAGATAGGGAAGCTGTTGTCGCGCGTGGATCCTGTTTACCCGGAAGAAGCGGAAAAGCAGAGGATGGAAGGGACGGTAATACTTCATACCGTCATCGGGCAAGATGGAACGATTCAGGGCGTTGAGCCAAAAAGCGGCCCCGCTCCGCTAGTGGCAGCGGCAGCGAATGCCGTCCGGCAGTGGCGCTATACGCCAAGCTCTGTCGGCGGACAGCCGGTAGAGGCCGAAGAAGACATCACAATAACATTCCGACTGCTGAAGCAAGCAGGCCGCCCAAACTAGCGTGACCTTTGCATTGACTGCGATCGATCCGGGCAGACGAATACCAAAAACCGAGCTGCGGATTAGATTTGGATCAAAAAAAACGCGGACGCGAGGAAAATCTTCGTGGTGGATTGAAATCGCAGGCGCGGACTTCAAGGTTCGGACTTCAAGTCGGACGGACTGACGGTCTGACCGTGTCCCTTGCCGCCCAGAGCCACCGCAGCACCTACGGCGCCAGCCGCTCCTGCCACACCTAGAATAATCAGGCCGGTATGGCTAGACTTTCGCACCGACGCGGACGACGGAGTCGGTGAGGTGGTCGTAGTCGAAGCGACTGTTGCTCTCGGGGCAGACAATTCACCCTGCGGAGAAAGGCTGATCGACTGAGCGACCTGGAGGAAGATACCGTTGGGAGACCCGTCGAGTGGAACAACGCCGACGCTGCCTTCTGTACAACTGATCACGAACGAACCGTCTGCGGCACCGTCAATCTTCGCTGTGGATTGTTCTCCTTGCGTGACTGCCAGCACAACATAATTTCCAATTCGCAGAGTAATACCGGAAGATCCGCTGGAGGAACTCATCACCACGGTCCCCGACTTCAACTCAGCGACATTTTGTTGGCTGCCGGTGAATACCAGTTGACTGTGGGACGCGATCTCGAAGGAACCTCTTCCGCTGATCGTGAACGTTGCCGTGGCAGCATCGCCTAAACGGACGGTGTCGCCGGTGAAAATTGTCGAGCTGGCAGGTGCCACGGAGTCACCCACATAAACTGGTCCAATGCTGCTCAAGGAACCGAGCGGTTGCTTTTCCTGCGCCCGTGACGGCGGACGTGCATCAGCCAGTATTGGAAACAATACAAGTTGCAGGGCCAGCGCATGAATGAAACAGAAAGTGAGATGGGACGCTATGGTTCGTTGCGCCTTCCGCATCAGGACCGCGGCTGGAGTCACAAGCGCCTCCTTGAGACAACTCCCGATCGGATAGGGGGCTTTTCTTGGCGCCTCCTTTCTAGATTGTCCAGAGCCTTCTGGTGTGTGGCTTTGTAGTTCCATCTTGAGGTCTCCTTTCACGTGTGCTCGCCCCGTTATTGGCCATCAATCCGAAGGTAGCTTCTTAGCGGCGGCCGGCGGCCTGCTCGAGAATGGCGGGTGCTCTCCGCGACGCGCGCTCTTTCGGAAAATCACCCGACTGGTACGAATATCCGGGGACGATCTCTTTTATCTTGCGGCGGAGGGGCTCCGCGCCGTCCACGGCCGTGGAAATTCTTAACTCGGCAAGCTGGCGTCGCAGTTGGGACCAGCCATGGAGTGGGCTTCGGGTTCTCTTGATCTTCTCGAAGGGTGTCGGATGAATCTCTTCGGTTTCGTAGAATAGTTCTTCAGCCAGCTTCTCGCCCTCGCGTAGCCCCGTGAACATAATGCCAACTTCGCGCTCGGACCGTCCTGAAAGCCGGATTAGGGTCCGCGCGAGGTCGCGAATTCGCACAGGTTCGCCCATGTCGAGCACCAGGATGTCTCGGTGGTTTCCGATTGCGAATGCCTGCAAGACCAATGAAACGGCTTCGCGTCCTGTCATGAAAAAACGTTTGATCTCTGGATGAGTGATCGTCAGAGTTTGGCCGGTCCGGAGTTGCTCCTGGAAGACCGGGACGACACTCCCACTGGAGCCAAGCACATTGCCAAAGCGAACCGAAACGCAGCGCATTCCATTCGTCGGCCGGCAAGCGATGATCAATTCACCAATTCTTTTCGTAGCACCCATGATGCTGGTGGGGTTTACGGCTTTATCGGATGAGATAACGACGAAGCTTTCGCACCCGCCGCGCTCCGCAATTTCAAGCAGGCTGAGAAGCGCAAAGACATTATTTTTCACCGCCTCCTGAACATTGCGCTCCATGACCGGGACGTGTTTGTAGGCTGCCGCGTGGAAGACGATCTCCGGGCTATGTTCCGCAAAAACCTTGCGCAAACGTTCTTGGTCGCCAACGTCGGCGACGCAAAAGATTGTTTGGCTGCCACCTCTGCGCTGGGAAAGTTCTTGCTGCAGATAGAATATTCCCGTCTCGCTTTGATCCAAGCAGACCAGCGCGGCGGGCCCGTACTCTAAAATCTGTCGGCACAACTCTGCGCCAATTGACCCGGCCGCCCCGCTAACCAGCGCCACGCGCCCAGCAATCTTCTCCCTGACAGCTTCCAAATCAATCTCGACAGGCTCTCGCCCCAGGAGATCCTCCAGCCGTACATCGCGAAACTCACGAATGCTCTCCTGCCCAGTGATGATGTCGCGGAGTGCTGGCACGGTCTTAAACTTCGCCCCAGTTTGCTCGCAGATCTCGACGAATCTCTGCATCTGTTTTCCGGTGGCTGAAGGGACAGCAATCAGGATCTCGTCCACGCGCAGCGCGGCGAGTAAGGCCGGGAGTTGGTCAACACTCCCCATCACCGGAACTCCTTCAATCCTGATTCCAATTTTAGAGCCGTCGTCGTCGACACACCCCACAACCTCGTAGAAGTTTTGCGAGCGTTTGATTTCGCGGATAACCATTTGTGCGGCCATACCGGCACCAATCAGCATCACCTTCTTGTGGGAGGCCGCGATATCGCGCGCAGATTCGGTCAGAACACGCGAGAACAGTCGAACGCCCGCCAACAAACCCATGCTGAGCACCGCTTCCAGAAAATAGATGGTTCTCGGAAATGCGTTGGCCCCAAGGACAAACCGCATCACAAAAAGGAAGACGAAGGAACCCAGTGTAATCGCCTTCAAAATGTCCAGGGCATCGCTCACGCCCGTATATCGCCACCATCCGTGCAGTAGCCTGAATCTCCCGATGGCCACGAGTCGGATCACGATCAGCAGAGGCGCGGCCGAAAGCAGTAGCCCCCTATAAGGTAGCGAAAAGTCGAAGCGGAGCAGCCAGGCGAGGACGAGTGAAGCGAAGATCAGCAGCGCCTGGAAAAAGCCGATCAGCCAAACGCGATACTGCAAGAGCGCGGACGGCAGTGGTTTGGTTGCGATACGAATCATGGGCAATCGACTCGGACGTGCAAGCGAATCTGTTTTCGGGGCGCCGCGAGACACATCATGGAATCAAATTGGTCGAACGCCCGCGCCGGACAACTGAATTCTCCGCAGAGGTCGCGTTGTTCATCTGGAAGTTTCGCGCTCGGTGTTCTTTATCGGAATGATGGCCGTATCGAGTGGAGTCAGAGATTCAAAGCATTCTTTGGCTGGGTTGGAGCAGCGAATGATCTTGGCTTACTCCGTCGCTGCGTTCATTACCTTTTCAACCGTGTGACAGGTGTCGAGCATGTCTTTTTCGGAAAGTGTCGGATGCACCAGGAACATCAGGCTGGTTTTCCCCAGCTCTCGCGCTACCACCCGGCGCTCTCTAGGGCGCAATTTTTCTGGGAAGGCTTTTTCAAGGTAAATCTCACTGCAAACCCCGCTAAAGCAGGGAATGCCTTCGGCATTTATGGCTGCCATAATGCGATCCCGGTCCCAGCCCTCACTTAATCGTTCCGGACGCAGAAAAACATAGTATTTGTAGTAGGAATGGCGGATATCCTGCGGTGGCGAGGTGACACGCAAGGCTGGGCAACTGGAAAATCCTCTTGTCAGTATGGAAGCGTTTCTTCGCCGAATTTCTGCCCAATCAGAAAGCTTGCGGAGATGAATCCTCCCGATGGCCGACTGCATTTCCGTAAGACGCCAATTCGTGCCAAAGGACTCGTGGATCCAACGGAAGCCACGAGAGCCTTGGTCCTGATAAACGGCGTCGTAGCTCTTGCCGTGGTCCTTGAAACTCCAGGAGCGCTTCCAAACCGTCTCGTCACTCGTGGTTAGCATTCCACCTTCCCCACCGGTCGTCATAATTTTGTCTTGGCAGAATGAAAAAGCCGCTACATCGCCCAACGACCCGGCGGGACGACCTTTGTAGGTTGCCGCGTGGGCCTGGGCGCAGTCTTCAATCACCTTGATTCCGTGATCGCGCGCCAGCTCAAGGATGGAATCCATGTCACACGGCCAGCCTGCCAAATGCACGGCGATGATCGCCTTGGTCCGGGAATTGAGCACAGGTCGGATGGTATCGGCGGTGACGCATTGACTTGTGGCGTCCACGTCCGCAATAACGGGAATTGCAGACCGCATCGCCACACAACTCGCCGAGGCAATAAAGGTTCGACTCGGCACGACAACTTCATCTCCAGACCCAATTCCTAGAGCATGCAGAGCAAGTTCTAACGCCACCGTGCCGTTCGCAACCGCGACTCCGTGCCTGCAGCCGACAAACTCAGCAAATTCCCTTTCGAACAGACGCCCTTCCTCGCCGGTCCAATAGTTGATCCGCCCGGATTTTAGAACGGAAGCAACAGCCTCGATTTCGTCCGATTCAAAGCAGGGCCAGGGGGCAAAAGGGTGCTCGCGGCTTGGCACACCGCCTTCGATCGCTAATTCGTTCAGCAGCAGCGCAGCGGAGGTCATCGCTTTAACTTCTACAGACCAGCGCATTCCGCAACAAGCCTTCATGCTCGTTGCGACGGGTTATCCGTGCCGGGACGCCCATCGCCACGACGTCATCCGGGAGATCCTCGACGACCACGGCTCCTGCGCCCACAATCGTGTGCGAACCGATCCCGATGCACTGGATTACGGCCGCCCCCAGGCCCAAATGAGAGAATGCTCCCAAGCGCGATCCACCACCTATGGCGGCATTCGGTGCGAGGTGAGCATAATCGCCGATCTCTACATCGTGTTCGACGACGGCACCGGTGTTTACGATCACCCCTGCGCCGACCGTGGCTTCGGGATTAATGATTGCGCCGGCCATGACCACGGTCCCTGGACCAAGCCGAGCCGCTCGGGATATTGTCGCCGCAGGATGGACGGGGGTTAGGATTTCGATTCCCCAGCGGGAGCAACGCGCCGCAAGCAATTGCCGGATGCGGCTTTCTCCGGTTCCAATGGCGACAGCGAAGCGAGAACTAGAAGCTTCCTCGCGCAGCCACTCCCCATTACCGACGACTGGAAACCCCATAACTGTGGTGCCCAGCAGCTCGTCACGGTCGTCCACGAAGCCAACGAATTCCGTGTCGCCATTGCAAATCAGGATGTCTGCAACGACCTTTCCGTGCCCGCCGGCACCATAGACAAACACTCGTCTCGTTTTCACGGCGCGTTACGCTCACTCGCTGAAAATTCCGGCATCGTTGCGTGGCCTGGTTGTGAGATCCCTTCTCGCTTCAACACTTGCCACAGTGTCCGAACAAGAATCCGGATATCCAGCCACAAGCTCCAATTGCCCACGTACCAGAGATCGAGCGCGAACCGCTCTGGCCAAGTCATCGCGTTTCTACCGTGCACTTGAGCCCAACCGGTGATTCCTGGCTTCACATCGTGCCGACGCAATTCTTCTGGGCTATAGCGCTCCATATATTCCATCAGCAGCGGCCGTGGGCCCACCAAGCTCATGCCGCCTCGCAGCACATTCCACAATTGCGGCAACTCATCCAGACCCAACTCCCGCACCACCTTCCCCAGCGCCGTCAACCTCGCCTCATCCCCCAGCAGCCGTCCTTCCGCATCCCGCGCCTCTCGCATCGTCCGAAACTTCAGCAATGTGAACGGCCTTCCCTTCAGCCCCGGCCTTCTCTGCCGAAAAATCACCGGCCCTCCGTCGCACGCGCGAATCGCCACGCCCAGCGCCAGCATCACCGGCCACAACACGGCCAGCGCCAACGCCGCCACTACCACATCCATTCCGCGTTTCGCCGCCGCCTTCATCGTGTAGTGGCCGGTCATTAGACCGGCTCCGTGCCGTGTGCAGTGGCCGAACCTTTGATCGGCCATCCTCGATGCGTTTTTCCGGGAGGGCACGGCCTCAGCCGCTGAGGGCTACCTTCCTACTCGCCACTGCTCACGCAACTGCACTCGCTGCTTTCAGAAATTCCTCCGAGTCGAACTCCTCCGGTCGCGACGTCCCCTGGCCGAGCACATAACGATAGACTTCCTCGACTTCCAGTGCAGTTCGATTAACGTCAAACATGGTCTGCACAAGCATTCGACCGATCTGCGCTTGTTTGCGCATTGCGCCGTAGTGATTTCGAACGTATAAGATTGCCTCAGAGAGTGCGCTAGGATCTTGGACTGGCACGGTGACACCTGTCGATCCATCCATCACCACCTCTACCAATCCACCAATCCGAGAGGTGATCGTCGGTATTCCACACAACAAGGGCTCAACAGCCCCTCCGCAATTTTCTGACATCGGAACGTGTGCTACACAGTCGAAATCCCGGATGGCGGACGCCACTTCTTCTTGATCGAACACACCCGGCATTATGACCGCATTCCCCGATCGCTTTCGCGCGTATCGACGGAGCTTTTCAAAATAGGTAGAATCCGTTCCCCAAGGGCCGCCAATCAAGACACCGCGAATGGAACGATCCTTCTCGGCCGCAAGTGAGATACCCTCAATTAAGTTTTCGTGGCACTTCAGTCCGACTCTTTGCATGAAATACCACTTAGGCGAATATATGTAACTGATGTTCCCTACCAGGAACTCCGAATCGGCCAGCCCGAGATGCCTCCGGAGCTGTCCCGTTCGCTGCTCCCTGAAGCGCTCGTTTTCAGTACCCGCATAACTTAGAAAGACCCGATCGCTACTGACTCCTGCGCGCAAATAGCGTGATAAGGTTGCCCGACTCGTTGCGATCCAATAGTCCGCCGCCGTCGCCGTCGAAAGTTCCAACATTCGAAATGCGAACATTTCCATGTGAAACGGGCCCGGCACTTGAAACACTCGCGGCACAGGATAGCGCCCCCGCAAAGCCAACCGCGCCATGATCGCGGCTTTCACGTGGTGAGAATGGATTAAATCCGGCTGTGTAAGGTCCACGAGTCGTCGCAGTTGGTCAAGGCTGCTCATCGTTGCGACCGGTTGCAGCGGTGACAGCGTGTAACCTATGCGGTGGACTTGTGCGCCGTTTGCTATCCACTCTCTTGTTACGGGCCCTTCGAGATCCGGAAGTGCGACGCGTACCTCGATTCCTCGCCGAGTCAAAACCCGGGCTTGGGCACTTGCCCATCGAGCTCCCCGCGAACTCTTACACAGGTGTAGAACCTTCATAAAGGTCGACCTGTGACGGGTCGAGAATATCCAACCGCACTTCGCAATGGGCCCCCAGGCCATCGTGTCAAGCCTTTGCCGCCAGCGAGGGTTTCGGCGCTACTTCTTGGGATAACGGACGGAGAGGCATACCCTAACCGGTACGGAATTGTAGAAATCCAGATAACCGTCCATGGAATCACGAGATACTGCACAATGAAGTAAAGCACGTTGTCCGAATCTTGAATGACCATACAAACACTCGTGATCACCACACCAGGCAAGAGCATCCGCCGTGCGTCCGTCATCCAAAGCTGACGGGACAGAATCGAAAGTTTGCCGAAGACAAAGCCCATAAGTGCGAAAGAAGCCGGCACCCCCAAATACCCGAAGTTCAGCATGGCCTCACCCAGCTGTCCATACATTCGAGAGGACCGATAGGCGCCATTGCCATAAGAACCTGGACCATTTTCAAGTTCTGTCGTCCATTTTAGTTTTGTCGGCGGACGTTCGGGCCAAATTATTCTCGGAACAAGCAGGCTCAGAGTACCGATGTAGGTTCGTCCCATGGCCAGATCGACGTTTGGCCCACTCTCGAGTTCCTGCACAATAAAGGCCTGAACATCCGAGCGGCTAAAATCGGCGATGAGGACATTCTCTTTTGATCGCCCTGATACGCTGAGCAAAGACTCTCTCCCGCTCAGGCTAACGGCGGCATTAACGCCCGCATAACCGAAATCCTTAAAAAAGACGTAATAATAGCTAAACACCACCGCAGCGATACCTAAGAGAATGACCAGCCTCTTCGACAAAGGCCGGAACACCTGATGAACAATTCCCGCGGCAAAAAAACAGTTAACGACAATGTTGCTGCGGCTTCCGCGCAGCCCACCGAAGACCATCTGCAACATCAAGAAAACGAACCCACAAACTATTAATAGCGGCCATGACGTTCCCCTGATCCGTCCCCGTCTAATCCGTTTCTGTTGCAAGCAGCCGAGGATGAGCACCATCATTAGAGGCGCCGATTCCGCGATTACTAGTAACGCCCCTTTGTTGTTCCACGCCTCGCGATCGTAGAGATACTTGTCCACGTACCCGCTGACACCACCGAAATCCGAATACACATAGGCCTGCATGGCCACGGACGCAAGAATTACGAGGAGGCCAAAGAGAACTAGCCGACCCCGGTCGATTACCCAAATTCTCTGCAGCTTTACGCTTGCCGAGCTGTTCACCACGCGCGAAAAGATGCAAATGAAAATCGCAATGCCTACAATATTGATGCACGCTACCCTACCGAGCCAAGGGCGGAAGTCATCCGGCTGAATCGGCAAAGCTATGATCCTATAGTCCCAATAGACCTGAAGCATTGGGGCCAAGTATGTGTTGTGATATCCGAGGACGGAGACCAGGAGCAAAGGATCGGTAAATAGTTGCTCCTGCCTCACTGCGCTCATCAGAGACGATAGGCAGACCGCTCCACAGACCGTAGCCGGAAGAATAAACCAATGCAAAAACCTGTGATCCAAGGCTATAAAGACACAGGTGACTGCAATGTTGAAGAGAGTTGCATTCCGGACGTACCTGGGAACGTGCAAACGGAGAGGCCAGCTGGACTTCTTGCAAGACCCCTCAATGCACTTATTGGCGATCCCTGCTGCGGCCAACTCACTCACAATTCCCTCATCGATTTTCCCGTGACTCTCGCAGCCTGCTGGCGCTGACTGTCTTGGGAACGAGAGCTACTCCACGAGTTTTGCTGATGAAACAGAAAAAGGGCCAGAGCCGTCACTACGTATGCAACCGCGTAAGCTACCGCCAATCCTATGGCTCCCCGTTTCGGAATGAGTGCCCAAGCAGCTCCCAGCAGCAGAGCCACGAACATCAAGCTAAATCCAAGTCGCCACCACATCTGCTGCGCGGCGATGAGGGGCTGCCCGAGCATGGCGCTCAAAACTTCTCCGATAGCGGAAAATGCCAGCACAATCAGAACGATCCGCCCGCCGCGAAATGAGTTGCCGTAAACCGCCATGATGGGAGCGGCGAAGGCCGCAATCCCAATCGCTGCCAACAACGCAAGACTCCCGTTTAGCTGCAAGTTGGCGCGAAACACCGTTCGAAATCCTGCTGCGTCGCTTTCGCCGTGCAGGTTTGAAAGAACGGGCACGACCATCGCGAACACGTAGCTGGGTACAAACACGATCATGACGCGCCACTTGTCCGCGGCCGCATAAAGTCCGAGCTCGGCGTAGCCTTGAGGCTGCCGGGCGAGCAATGCGTTACAGGCCCAAATAGCCGACACCACCAAGGTAGAACCCAGGAAAGCGGGAAGACTGAAACGGTGCAAGATGCCCAGCTCTCGTCGCCAACCGGCAAACTGATAGGAGATGGCCGCATTCGCGCATTCGCGACACAACGCTCGATTGTTGAGCGCCCAGTTGATGCCCAATGCGGCGACCGAGCCCCAGATAGCACCCTGCAAACCGCCGCGCCAAACCCCAAGAACAATCAACGCAAACGAAGCGACGCCTGCGAAGATGTTCACCCGAGCTATGCTTTTGAACGCCTCGAAACCGGCAAGCGCACCCGTCTGGGCGCCATTGATCGCGCCAAAAAAGACGAGTCCGGAGCCTATAGCCAAAGGCTTAGCGAGTTGCGGAGCCGCTAGGACATGTTCGGCCAGGAAGGGCGCTAACAGAATCAGCAGCCCGGTGATCACACTACTCCATATAAAGGCTGCGAATGCGGAGAGCGCCAAGATGCGCCCAGCTTTCGTAGGGTCGTGGCGACGAAACTCGGATACATACTTGGTGGCAGTTATGCCCAATCCGAGGCCGGCAAAAACACCAAACATGCCAGCGGTACTTTGGATAATTCCCAGCGCGCCAAATCCTTCTTTGCCTAGGAACCGTGCGCAAACCACGGACGCGGTCAATAAGAAGCCGCGCGAGATGACTGCCCCGAAGACCGACCAAAAAGCTCCAACAGCGAAGCGCGCCCGAAGTGAACCTGTGGGTGCGAGCTCTTGATGCTTGGTGATCATCCAAGCCTGAAGCGATGTAGTCATACGTGAGCAGTGTGAGGGGCGAAATCTGCGGTATCAAATTCCACAGAGACGGAACGCATGAGCAAGTCCAGAGAAACCACCAAGCGAGTGGTTTTCTTTTCGCGGACGACGATGCCGGTGAGGCCTGCCAATGGTCCGCTTAGCACGCGGACCTTCTGGCCACGCTGCAGATAGCGATGCGGCTGCACGGGGTGGCACCCGCCGAGGCACGCGCGAATTGCTTCGATGTCTTCGTTTTGAACCGAAGCCGGGTGGCCGTCGAAACCAACCAGTTTTGCAACGCTTGGAATTTCCAGCACCTTGAGCCGATCGCGCAATGCGAGGCGAACGAAGACGTATCCGGGGAAAAGAGGGAGGCGCAGCCGGACTCGGCGGTCTTTCCAGCGGCGCACACTTTCGTAGAGCGGGAGGAAACATTCCATCGATCTTCGCTCCAGCTGTTGGGCGACGCCCTTCTCGTGGTTCGCGCACGTATACGCCGCGTACCAGTGCGGCTCGAAATATTCCGTTAGAGTTCGCGAACCAAGTGGCAGCGTGGGTTCGGTTCGCTCGACGGCTGGTGCCCCGGAGAAGATACAGGTCTGCATGACGTTTACGCGGCTTCGCCCCGTCCCTTACAGGGCTATTTTTTAACTAAACCCTTAGGCAACTGTGAGTTACAGCCAAATCCGAAAGTCAGCTCTCGCGTTCAATCGGCCAGCGAACTGCAGCTCAGTTCTTCGCGCCGTGTCCGTTGTTCTCGCCGTACCCGCCGTATTTGTAATAGCCTTTGTAGTAGCCGTTCAGTCGCACGTCTACATCGTTCAGAACCACACCAATCAAGTGAGCCCCCACATCGCGAATGTGCAGCTGGGCCTGTAGGGCCAACTCGCGCGGTGTGAACCCTCCCTTGACCACTAGGATGGCACCCTCCACCATCGTCGCGAGAATTCTTCCATCGGCGACATTCAGGAGCGGAGGTGCGTCGACCAGCACAAAATCGTAATCCGCCATCGCCTCGCGGATGAGCATCTGCATACGATCAGAGGAAAGCAGCTCACTGGGGTTCGGCGGTACGGGGCCGCACACCAGGCAGCTGAGATCCGCCATTCCAGTCGGACGAACCAGCTGACGCCACTCTTGCTCTCCCGTAAGGCAGGTAACCAATCCGTCGGAGTGGTCTTCAATATCGAAGAGCTTATGCACGCACGGACGGCGCATGTCGCCGTCAATCAGCAATACGCGCTTACCGAGCTGTGCGAGAGAAATCGCAAGATTACTTGCGATGGTGGTCTTACCTTCACCTGGCTCGGCGCTGACGAATGTCAGCGAACGCGGCGGTCGCCCGGCTGCGGAGAGCAACACCGATGTTCGCAGGCCGCAAAACGCTTCTGAGAACGCCGAATGCTGGGTGCCGTTGCCGTCAATTCGGATCCATGCATTCCCAGACGATTTCATAAGTGAAGCGTGGTTTCCGTTTCCGTTAGCAGGCACAGTCGTGAGTTCTGCCGCCTCGTACAGTTCCGCGCTTGTGTGGTTCAGCGAGTCTCGCGAGGGAATCAGGGCGAGTGAGGGCACGTGAAGGAGACGCTCAATGTCGTCGGAGTTTTTCAGAGTGTCGTCCAGATGTTCCTGCAGGAACGCCACCCCGATGCCGCAGCCCAAACCCAGTAACAATGCCAGTCCCAAATTCAGGATAGGTCGCGGACTCACGGGTTTGGTGGGCGCGACGGCCGCATCTACGATCCGTATGTTGCTGGCATTTACTCCGGCCGAGACGCCGGCTTCTTTCAAGCGTTGCAGCAGCCCTTCGTACAACTGTTTGTTGGTGTCCACCTCGCGCTTGAGAATGTTATATTGCACAGCCCTTGCCGCCACTCGGTTCGCTTGCTGTTGCTGCTGCTCGAACGCCTCGCGGACCAAGGCTTCCCGGCGGACCGCGGCCGTGTACTCGTCCACGATTCGCTGCGCGGCGCGTTTGCGTTCCTGATTCAGCACTTTCTGGACGTCATCAATCTGACTTTGCACTTGCTTTACCTTGGGGTAGTCGTTCGTAAAGGTCGGTGTCAGCGCCGCTTCTTCTTTCTCCAAGTCCGAAAGCCGTTCGGTGAGGTCTTGCATTAGTTTGTTGTCCTCGACTCCTGGAAGGGAGCTGTAATCGCCGGCTTCCGCGAGACGATCGAGGGATTCTTTCGCGTAGCGGTCTGCTTGCGCCCTGGTCAGCTCGTCTTGCAGCTGGCGCAGCCGCTCGTCAACGATGTTCTCGGCATCTCCCTTCTCCGTCTCCAGGAAGAGCAGCCCGTTTTTTTGTGCATACAGCTGAAGGTCGTCTTCGGATTTTTCGAGCTTGGCTTTGAAACTCTGCAACTGTTGAGACAACCACTCCGAGGCCTTCTGCGCGGTCTGCCAGCGGCTCTCCAAGTTTTCCTGAATGTAGTTCGATGCGAGAGCGTTTACCGCTTTCGCCGCAACTTGGGGATCCTGCGATTCAAAGCTGACCTGAACCAAGCGACTTCTCCGCACCGGCTCGACACTCAAACGATCGTTGAACCGCACGAGAATCGCCTGCTCGGTCTCGGGGTCAACGGCCAAACCTTCGGTGAGACCAGCGGCGTGCGCGTTTTGCCAGAACCATTCGCCCTTGGGAGGATTGAACTCCTTTACTTGACTAAGGCGTAGCTCCTCGATGACGCGCCTTGCCAATGTATCGCTTTGCAAGACCTTGTACTGAGTTTCGAGGTAATTGTCGGAGACGGCTTCCATCTGGAATAGCTCCTGGACCGTCGCGATATTCGGATTCTCTTTCTCAATTTCTAGGAGGGCATTCGCGCGGTAGACAGGCTTCTCTTTAATGGTCACGATCAAAACTGCTGCGAATGTAACCAGCAGGATCGAGAGAATCGTCCAGCGACGCTTCTGAAAGATTCGCCAGTACGCTCGAAGATCCGGACCGTCTTCCGCCTCTGTGATTTGGTATGGCTCGAGCAACTCCGGACGCAGACGCGCCAGCTTGGGTCGAATCGGATCGAACAATTGAATTTTCGTTTCTTCCGCCACGTCACCACCTATAGACGGCTGCGCTGCCGATTGAAACGGCTGCTTGCGCGCTGCCGTAGAAAACCGATTTCCCAGTGCTGTTGGGAACGAAGACGACATCGTTCGGACGTAGTAGCGCGTCTGTCAGTCCGCCGGCCAGAACCTTGGTGAGGTCTATGGGAATCTCCTCACGCGCCCCGGTCGCTTCGTTTCTGCGTATGATCCGTGCGTGATTTCCCGCCGCAGTTCGCGTCAGACCCTCAGCAAGAGCCACTGCCTGCAAAACGCTAATATTTTCATTGGTCTTGAGCAGGAACCCGCCCGGTTTTTTGACATCTCCCTCCACGTAAACGACCCCAGCTCGAGTGACCTTGACGACGTCGCCCGGGTAGACCAACACGTCGCAGCGAGGATCGCCCGACTCGAGGAGATTTTTGAGGCTACACTCGACGGTCGTGCCGTTATCCTGATCACGCTGCGCTTGTGAGTCGCTGTTCGCGGGCCCAGTGGGTTTGGCTTTTGGCGAAGCCACCTCAGGGGCGGGTTCCTTCGCGCCAAGCGAGCTTGCTCCCCGCACCACGATGACGGTATCACCCGCATCTTCGGCCAGCCCCTCGGCCATTGAAAGCATTTCGATCAGAGATTTGGGTTCGTTAATTTGGAACACCCCAGGCTTCTTGACCGCACCGAACACCGACACAGGGTGGCTCTGCATCTCTCGCATGAAGACACTTACGTGCGGGTCCTTCATGTAGCTGTGGCGCAGAAGTTCCTGCAGAACCAATTCCAGCGTTTTGGCTGTCTGGCCCGCAGCCTGCACGGCGCCAAGCAACGGAAGCGAGATCTCGCCGGTCGCCGAGACTCGCACCGCGCGATTTAGTTCCGGCGCTTCGAATACGGAAATCTCCAGGAGATCCTCGGGGCCGATGCGATAGTCCTGCGCAGCGGAGTTCGCAGCCGGTGCAGCAAGACTCTGTCGGAGTTGCGCCAAGCGTTGGTTGTAGTCGTCAGTGGTCGCCCCGCGGAAAGTTGACGGGGCCCGCGCTGGCGCTGCCCCTGGCGGGATGGTCTGCGACGTCGCGCACAGCGGGAAGAACACCGTGGCTAGTAAGGCCAACGCAGTTTTCATTGTCGCCGCTTGCATCCGGTTCGCCACTGGTCAGTCCCTTGAAACGTTGTGTTTTTCTACGTGGCCGCGCAGCGCGTTGATGACCCCTTCCTCAGAGGTCTCGATTTGAATCAAACGGATTTCCATAAAAACCCAATAGAGAACGCTGTCGTCGCTCCCCGGGGCCACTGCGAGAATCTTCATGTGCGGAAAATTGTCAAAAACGCTGTCGCAAATAGCGGGCCGCCTGCCGAACTCCTCCTGAGCGATGATTAGGCACTCGGCATGGGTCCGCTCAAGGGCTGGAAGAATCTCGATTTCGTCTTCAACTTCACCGACGACCTCCATGTCCGCATGACGGGAGAGCGCGGTTCGCACGACTTCCCGCATCAGTCGCGGCCGGTTAGCAACGAGAACTCGGACCTTGTCCACGCGGCACCTGTAGCGTCGAAGTATGGGGAGAACAAAAATGTTTGGGAATGTTCAAAAATGGTCCAGCAAGCGGAAAGTCTAGACCTCTTCACGGTCGTACGGCGGAAGTCAACTGGTTGGGCAGGAAATGCAAAGTGCTGAGTGGTAGAGGCTTGCCCAAATGAATCTAGTACGGAATCAGACCGGAAGTACCAGGAACGATACCAACCCCGCGCATCTTTTTGCAGTCCGTCTGCGAAGACTGCAAGACCGCAAGGGATTTCGATTGTCACGCGAGCAAGAAGTGGACTTTTGGACGTGCCTCGTCGGAAACGGAGCTGGTCAGGAAAATGGAAGCAGTCCGACGACATCCGTGACGCCAGAGACGCTGCAAGACAACAGCGATCCTTGCGGTCGGTCGCTGGCTACAGGGTAAGCTCCGGCACCCGGCACTGTGCCTGGACAGCAAGGCGGTTGCTGCCGGCTTTTTGCAGTATCCGGTGCACGTGGTTTTTCACAGTCTGCGCGGAAAGGTTCAGTTGCGCGGCAATCTCTTTGTTCGTCAGCCCCTGGGCGATCATGGGAACCAGCTCTTGTTCACGTCGCGTCAACGGCAGGCTCGTGCGAAGGCGCAGCTTGGGCATCCCTCTGGGCTGCTTGGCAAAATACGCGAACAAGCACACGCACAGACGAGGTGGGCAGACCGCCTCCCCTTGCGCCGCCAAGCGCACGGCTGTAACTACATCCGCCGAGTAGGCATCTTTCAGGACGTAACCGACCACGCCGGCGCGCACAGCGGCAAGAAACGCCTCCTCACTTTCCTCCATGCCAAAGGCAACTACCTTCAACTGTGGCGCCCTTCGGCGAATCCTTGGGACATCATTGAGGTCCGGCATCGCAAGTGCAGGCGGGTTGAGCAGCAGCACGTCAGGACGAGTGCTCGATATCTGGTCGAACGCTTCCCGGCAAAGTCGAGCCGCTCCGACGACGGTGAGATCTTGTTCTTGTTCCACGATGCGGGCGAGCGTGTCGCGTAGCAGCCGATTCTCAGAAACGATAAGGACTTTCACCCTTGCCGACACGCACACCTACCCGAGCAGAATGCAGTTGGCCTAGGATCCAGCAGCGCGAGCTCGGCATGTTATTGTCCCGTTATGCCACGGTCAAGCAGAAAATCCTACGAGCGCAGCGAAGCTTGTGGATAACTTTGGCGTGGCTCGGCGAAGTCACAGGTTGTCATCGCAGCCAGGAGAAGAAACAGCAGGGCGTTTGCGGGAATGTGCAAGTTGAAATCGAACAGGCTGTGAAGCAACAGCCCGGCGCAAGCCACCAGAGCGCCGGAATAGAAAGCCCGACAGAGAGAATTCTTCGCCGCGCGCAGATTGGACAGTCCGCGCCAAATTAACAGTCCGACGAAACCAAGCATGCACGCACCGCCGGCTAAGCCCGTGTCAGCCAGCAATTCCAGATAATCATTGTGGGTGTGATCGACGATGAGGCCATCATAATAGCTTTCATAGCTGGGAAAGACCGTCCGCAAAGTTCCGAGCCCGGTTCCGGTCCACGGATGATCGCGAACGATCCGCCAGGTGTCTCGGAACATTGACACCCGCCGGTCGTGAGAAATATCTCCAAGGTTCGAATGCGCAAACCGCTCCACGGTCCCACCTAATCCAAGCCACAGTGCGAAGAATCCCGCCAAAACGGCAAGCCCGCTCGCCATCAATAGTTGCCTGCTTCGATTTCTTTCGTTTCGCAGCAAGAATGCCAACAACACGAATTCAAACAAGAAGCATAGGATCCCAGCCCGCGAGGCAGAAAGAGCTAGCGCTCCGATGGGAAAGACGGTGAGCACGATTAACAAGGGCAGCTTGTCTTTCCGTACCGCGCCAGATAAAAGCATAGCCAAGCCGAGAGGACTGATTAACTCCACGAACCCCGCAAAATGATTGTGATTTACGTAAGGACCAAACGGTACGACCCCTTGCGGAAGCGCTCGAAACCAGTAGAGTTTCCCGTTGAATGTGAAGTTCTGGACGATCGCAAGCAGTGAAACAACAAAGCCGAGGCCCACGAGGAACCAAACGAACGCCCTCCATTCTTCTGGGGTGTGAAATGATTCGAGGGTAAGGAAAAATAGCAGAAGGTAGGCCGCCGTCTTGAGCAAGTCAATCTGGGTCGCGTAAGGATAGACAGAGAGTCCGGCCAGCCATTGTAGCAGCGCGAATCCCCCCAAACTTAACGAGGGCAAATAGAGCCAGTTCCACCGAATTTCGACTTGCCTTTGGCGAAGGCTCAGAACGCCCCACAGGAAAAAGAGCGCAGCCGCTCCAATCTCCAGGATGGAGGTCGACCAGATCTCCACCGCGCCCTGTGCCAGCACGGCATAACCCACTAGAATGCAGATTCCCACTCGAATCGGAGTCATCGCGGGCGTTCCGTTCCATCTTCGGGAAGTGGAATTAGGGATACGTCGTCTACCCAAACCGTCCCTCGCAGTTTGTTATCAAACTTCCAACTCGGGATCCGCCGAAGGGCGATTACCAACAGATGCGTCTCTGGGCCTGTCACCACTTCCGCTTCGACCAGCGACCAGGGATGACTGCCGACTAAATCCGGGGTAAGAATCTGCGGCGCAGCAGGGCGGAACGGATCATAAACTGCAAACCGGATACCGCTATCGGTTGATATACCCTCCAGACGCAAATAAGCTCCGAAATGGTAGCGATGGCGCGGCTCGACGGCGGTGAATTGCAGCAAATTCCGAAAATCTAGATTTGCACTGCCATCGAATGTGGCCCGGAGCGCGCGCCGCCCTCCATGCACCACCTCACTGTCGAAACTGAATGCAACGCCCGGGACGGAATCCTCCCGCCAGTCAAAAGCGCCGTTCAGCAAGTCGTGCTCAAATCCTCCGTTGAAAACCAGCGAAGAATTGACGCCTTCATCCTGTGGCCAATTCGTCGCCGCCAGTGCCTGCCGCCACACTCCCAGCGCATCATCCACGCGCCGCTGAAGGATCAATTCGTTTACGAGCGGCACAACCTGCGGCATGTTGATGGTTTCGTTCAAACCCACCAACCGATTCCATACGGTGAGCGCGGCGTCCGTCTCCCGCTGGCTAAGGAAGTAATCCAAAGCCGTCAGATAGTACCTGCTGTGGTTGGGCAAAACTTCGGTCAGAATCCTGGGAAGGTCGCCAGTGGCCTTAGAGCATTCCGATACGGCTTCGACGGTAAGGTCGGGATCGGTCGCCAAGGCGCGGCGTATTTCCGCGAAAGCCTCGGAATAATTCTTCTGTCGAAGGAGGAAATTGCCGAGCCGCCACGCCACGTCAGAAGAACTCGGATGCGCGAGCTGCGCTCTATCGAACGCCTCTCGAGCGTGCACGGGATCACCTACGGCCTCATACGCTTCCGCCAAGTCCATCCAATTTCTGTCAGATCGGGGATCGGTTTCCGTGGCCCGCTGGAAGTAGAAAGCGGCGCGACGAAGATCGCGATGTTCGAAGTTCCACTTTTCGTACAAACCTAAGCGGTACCAATAGTCAGCGTCAGTCGGCTCCAATTGGGCGGCACGCAAAAGACGGTCTGCATCCCAGGTCGCGTCCCAGTGTGCGGCCAGCCATACCTTGCCTGCCTCCATTGCCAGACTGCCGGCGATTAGAAAAATCCCGCCAAAGAATAACCATCGCGAGCGAGCGACCTCGAGAGCAATTTTCATGCTGGATGAATCTGCTACAGGTAAGGTTCGCAGCGCAACGCCAAAACAAAGCGCATACTATGCCTCTTCAGCCGTCGATACTTTCGAATTTGATTGGCGCTAGTAAGAATGACTTCACGCTTTGACACGGAAGCTATAGGGAGCTCTGTCAGCAAGTGCTCCAACGTGATGGCTGGCGATGCCAGCAATGCGATGGTTCAAAGGATCTACAGGTCCATCACGTTCAGGCGCGCAGCCAACTGGGAGGCGATGCGGAAGAAAATCTCATCACCCTTTGCAGTGCACGCCATCAGCAAATCCATGGGTAGAACGGTTCAAAGCCACTTGCCCGACCTCGCGGAAAGTATAAATGTTGAGAACCGCAACGACAGGTTAGCGTACTCACTCGTGGATTCGTAATTGTCGACTCTTACGCGATGACGCGCCGCGTCGGCAGGAAGCCATGCCACAAGGACGGTACTGCTAGGACTTCACTTTCTGCATTCATATTTTAACTTGACTTCTTTTGCGAAGGGTTTAGAGTGCGCAAATCTCTTCGCTGCAGCCGTTATTATCTCTCTAGAAACTGTTTGGGCCCGCAAGATTATCAAATCGAGAAAGCGCCTCAAGTGGATTAGCGAGTGGGTTAGTTTTTGACCACTAGCCTCGCTAAGAAGCGGATCGCTGTACGCCGCGGATCTAGCACTAGCGAAGTCGCGTGCTTGGAAATCTTGCAATCGAAAAGAGGGCCGATGGACCGGAAGCTGCATGCGGCACGAAACGGCAAATCGGTTTCAAAGTCGGCTCTCGGAATGCTCCTTAGAGCCAGCCTTGGCCTCACGCTGCTAATTCTCTGCTTCACCCTTCGAACAAGCGCGCAAAACACGATCACTACGGTCGCAGGAGGAGGTGGACTCACGAACGGCCCTGCCACGTCGGCGGTTCTGCCATTTCCCTTCGCGCTCGCTCGTGACAGTTCCGGAAATATCTTCGTTATTTCACAGGAAACGGCCGCAGTTTATCGGCTGGATCTGAAGGGTCAACTTACCGTCGTGGCAGGAAACGGCCTGCAGCTCGACCTCGGTGACGGTGGCCCTGCGACTCAAGCGAGTCTGAACGTACTATCGGCAATTGCCGTGGATGTTTCCGGCGACTTGTTCATCGCGGAGCAGGCTAACAGTGCGATCCGCCGGGTGGATGCTAAGACCAGAATCATCACCACTGTCGCCGGAAACGGTACCGATGGTTTCAACGGTGACGGCGGACCTGCCACAGAGGCCGAACTCGGAAACCCCCAGGGAGTGGCCGTAGACGCGGCCGGGAACATCCTGATCGCTGACACTTCGAATAATCGCATCCGTCGGGTCAACTCGGTTACCGGTTTCATCAGCACAATCGCTGGGAATGGCACTGCTGGCTTCGGTGGGGATGGCGGGCTCGCGAGCGCCGCTGTGTTGAATACCCCGCAGGGCTTGGCCTTGGACGCGACAGGAAACCTGTTCTTCGTAGATACGGGCAACTATCGCATTCGCCGGGTGGATGCCAAGACGGGAATTATCTCAACGGTTGCCGGAAACGGAGGTCGTGGCTTCAGCGGTAACGGAGGCCCTGCGACTGACGCAATGTTCAACTTCATCGGTAACGGGGTGCCTCCCCAGGTGGCCTTGGACGCCGCCGGCGATCTGTTTATCGCTGACCAATTTAATCAGCAGATACGGCGGGTGGACGCAAAAACCGGCATCATTACGACAGTGGTGGGAATCCTCGCAGAGGGCTACGGCGGCGACGGCGGACCCGCAACCAGTGCCGAGCTGTCTGACCCCTCCGGTATTCTGGTTGACACTGCAGGCAATCTCTACATCGGTGACAATGACAACAATCGAGTGCGTTTTGTAGCCGCCACGACTGGAATCATCTCAACGATCGCTGGGAACGGTGGCCTGGGGGACGGCGAGTCCGCCACAAACGCCACCCTTTTTTTTCCTGAGGGTGTGGCGGTGGCGGGGGGTACCATCTGGATCGCCGACAGTAGCAACACTGTGATTCGTCTCGTGAACCCAGCTGGGGTAATATCCACGATTTCAGGCGAGGACTATATATTTTCCTACACGGGTGATGGTGGGCCCGCAATAAAGGCAACGGTAAATTTCCCAGTCGGCGTAACTGCGGATGCTTCGCATAATCTGTTTATCTCTGACTCGAACAACAACGTTATCCGCCGCATTGATGCCTCGTCGGGCATAATCACTACGGTCGCAGGTAGCGGCACCCCTGGATTCTCAGGGGATGGTGGCGTAGCGACGAAAGCAAGTTTGAATTTCCCGTCGGCCGTCGCTGTTGATACGGATGGGAACCTTTTTATCTCAGATTCGAGTAATGGACGAATTCGACGGGTGGATTTCAAGTCGGGCGTGATCACAACGGTGGCGGGAAACGGAACGAACGGCTTCAGTGGCGATGGCGGACTCGCGGTTAATGCTTCGCTAAATCTACCCAGCGGACTCGCTGGAGGCGTGGTCATCGACGGCGCCGGGAATCTCTACATCTCTGACTCGAACAATAGCCGCATACGCCGCGTCGACTCAATTACCGGTGTGATTACAACAGTCGTCGGTAGCTCCGCGTTCTGCGCATCCGGAAAGGTCGGAGACGGGGGTCCCGCAACGAGCGCCAGTCTCTGTTATCCAAAGGGGCTCGCCATCGACCCTTTGGGTGATGTCTTCATTGCTGACGCCTTCGGAGAACGAGTCCGGCGATTCGATGCTGCTAGCGGAACAATCGCTACTGTCGCTGGCAATGGCTTGACCGGCTTCAGTGGCGACGGTGGACCAGCGATCGCCGCTAGTCTGGCCACCGTTAGTGATGTGGCTGTGGACGACGGCGGCAACTTGTACATCGTCGATAGCAACAATCAGCGCGTTCGCTCTGTCCACCTCACTCCTGCGGCCATCTTCACAGAGCATTTCACGAGTTTCGGCCCCCAGGTGCTACGCAGCACGAGCCCCGCGCAAAGCCTCACGCTGGGGAACAGTGGCGGACAATCGCTTGTCTTTACAAGTGCCATAGCGACGGGAGACTTCTCTGCAAGCAATGATTGCGGTACGCAGGTCGCACCTGCAACGAGTTGCGCTATCCGCGTCGTATTCACCCCTACCGTGGTCGGCGTGCGTAGCGGGACGCTCACCATCACGACCAATGATCCAACGAATCCTTCTCGAACATTCAGTCTGGAGGGAACCGCGATCGCGGCTGCCACCGAGACACTCAACGTAACAAGAAACGGAACCGGCGCGGGGACGATCACGAGCGCGCCTTCGGGAATCAATTGCGGTGCAACATGCTCAGCCGCCTTCACGTCCGGGACAGTGGTGACGCTGACTGCCACGCAGGCGTCGGGTTCGACATTCAGTGGCTGGAGCGGGGCGTGCATCAACATAACCGGAAGCTGCTCCGTCACGATGAACGAAACCCAGGGCGTAACGGCGACGTTCACCGCCGCATCATCTAGTGGTTCGCCAGGGCCATTCGCGTATGTGCCGATCTATAGCGGAGGCACTGTTTCCGTGTTTGATGTGACAACGAAACTCCTCGTGGCTACCATACCCGTGGGCGCAGGACCGTTTGCGGCGCTCGTGGGCCCGAGCAGTTCCTTTGTTTACGTCACGAACTTCGACGGCAGCTCCGTTTCAGTGATTAATCCGGCCACTAACGCCGTTGTGGCGACGATTCCAGTCGGGCCGCAAACGACGGGCATTGCGATCACGCCAGACGGTTCCACTCTCTATGTCGCCGCAGGAGCTGGGAATTCGGTTTCAGTCATTAATGCGGCAACCGAAACCGTCGTGGCGACAATACCCGTAGGCGCGTATCCCTACTCCGTGGCTGTGACTCCGGATGGAAAGTACGCGTACGTTGCGAATTTCAATTCTACCACTGTGTCTGTAATTAGCACCGCGACGAACACGGTAATTGCGACGATCCCGGTCGGGGTCGGCGGTCCGGGAGCAATCGCTATTAGCCCAGGCGGTAAGACTGCCTATGTGGCGTGTGTGGGTGGCGCCGTTTCCGTAATTGACGTCGCCAGCAACACAGTGATTCAAACAATTCCGGTAGCAAATGCCCCATTTGGGGTCTCCATTACACCTGACGGAACCACGGCGTTCGTTGGCGAATATGATGGCGCTGCAACTGCGGTAATAAACCTCGCCACCAATACGGTGGTCGCCACGATTCCTGTGGGAACGAATCCGCGTGGCTCTGCGGTCACACCCGACGGAACAGCCGTGTGGCAAACCAATTTGTCTTCCACATTCGTTTCGGTGATTTCAACCGCGAGCGATGCCGTGACAGCAAACGTCCCGGTGAGCGGAGCGGTGTACAACGTGGCCATTGGACCTGGAGCGCCGACGACGCAGACGATTACTCAGCCGCTCAGTCCTACTGCTCCCAACCAATTCAACTTTGGGCCGCACAGCTTTACAGTGCAGTATCCCGCGGGAACGAGTTTTACTGGAGTGAATATGACGGTCGCTGCCGTGGAGATTTCACAGGCGGCCTTCGCGCGGCGTGTGGCAAGCACCTCTTTATCCGCGGCTCGTTGTCTGGTGTATACGGGGGCGGGCGGGAACTGCGTGGATTATGAAGTTACCTGTACTAATTCGAGCGGTGCGTCCATCACCTGCCCGAGCGAGGCGACACCCACGATCGCGGTGAAGACCAGCTTTGGCACGGCGGAGATGGTCACCAACCCGGGATTCCTGACTACGCCGATCGGGACCAATGCTTGGCAAAACATTTTCAGCGGATTCGAACTCGCGCGAATCGATCCTACGATGAAGGGGCGCACTTCGGGCTTCTCTGAGTTTGTGGCCGTGGATCTGGGCGCGACGAACCCGGAGGGCGCGGCGACGTTCCAGTTCGAAGCGCCGCTGCTGCAGAGCGATCCGCGCTCGTTCACGTCCGGCACTACGATCCCAGTGCAATTCCAGCTGACTTCGGTGGCGCACGCAGGAGTGCCGGTGACGGACGCGACGGCGGGGATTTCAATGCTCATGGTCGCGGATGCGCACGGGAATCCCGTCTCCAACGTTGTACTGGAACAGGCTGCGGCGTTTGCCTATCAGACTTCGACCCAAAGTTACGTGTATTCGCTGAACACCTTTGGATATGCGCCCGGCATTTACAACATCACGGTGTATGGGAACGCCTTTGCGGCCCAGCAGGTACAAATCACGCTGCTTCCCGCGATTGTCTCGGAAGTCCTGACGGTGGCGAAAACCGGATCAGGCTCGGGAACAGTGACAAGCAGTCCCGCCGGCATAAATTGCGGAGCAACCTGCACCGCAGGTTTTCCAGCTGGAACAGTGGTGACGCTGACCGCGACAGAGGCGGCTGGGTCAACATTCAGCGGCTGGAGCGGCGCGTGTACGAATGCCGCCGGATCCTGCAGCGTGACGATGAGCGCGAGCGAAAGCGTGACTGCGACGTTCTCGACGGTCTCGACGAAGCCTTCCGCGGGACCGTTCGCCTACGTGGGTAGCGCGACCTCCCCCAGTTGCTGCACGCTCGCTGTACTGGACACCTCGACCAATCTCGTTGTGGCAACGATACCCATCGGCGGTCTCTCGTATCCGTTCGGTATCACGCCCGACCAAGCTCATATCTATGTTGCGGTGGGTAGTGCCGTGGACGTGATTGACACCGCCACGAATTCTCTGGTCGGAACCATCACCGGAGTTGGCCCAGAGGCAAACTCAGTGACAATAGCGCCGAACGGGTTGTTCGGATACGTAGCCAATGGCAGCACGAGTGCCGACAGCGTCTCGGTTTTCAGCACCACCACGAACCGAGTTGTGGCAACGGTGCCGACAGGGTTTCCTGTTGGCAATGTGAGTGTGACACCGAATGGCGCCTTCGCCTACGCATCCGGCACCGGAAGCACAATCGCGATAATCAACACCAGCACCAATACAGTTGAGTCCACATTCTCCATTCCTGTCCCCCCGGGAGGATTTAATGGGAACTCCGCGCCGGTTTTCAATTCACGCGGCACTCTTGGTTATGTGGCACAGGACGTGGCGTCCGTCACACCTGGGACTGTGGCTGTCATCTCGATCCCCAGTAACACGACGGTGGCTACAATACAGGTTGGGACGCAGCCTGAGGACATAGTCATCACTCCAGACGGAACGTATGCCTATGTGTCGAATCGGGGCTCGAGTACTGTTTCGGTGATCGATACTTCCAACAACACGGTGATCGCGACAGTGCCTGTAGGGATCCAACCCAACTCGATCGCAATTACGCCCGATGGCGCATTCGCCTATGTTGCAAATCTGACGAGCAACACGGTGTCGGTCATTCAAACTTCCACGAACTCCGTTGTGGCCACGATTCCGATCACAGCGCCGTTTGGGAGCGTAATTCCGTCTGCGCAGCCTACGTCTCAATCAATCACGCAGCCGTTGAGCCCCACGGCGCCGAATCCGTTTAACTTCGGCCCGCACGCTTTCACGGTGCAGTATCCTGCGGGCACAAGTTTCTCCGGGGTCACTATGACGGTAACCGCGGCGCAAATTACGCAAGCCGCATTCAAAAAGCGGGTGGCGACCACTGCTTTTTCCAATGCAACCTGCCTCGTATATTCCGGGGCAGGCGGGAATTGCGTGGATTACGAGGTAACTTGCGCGAATAGCAGCGGCGCTTCCATCACATGCCCGAGCGAAGCAACGCCCACCATCGCCGTGAAGACCGGCTTTTCCACCGCCCAATCAATCACCAATCCGGGATTCCTGACCACGCCCATCGGGACAAATGCATGGCAAAACATTTTTACGGAATTCGAATTACAACAAGTGGATCCCACTATGAAAGGCCGCACGACAGGCTTCTCCGAATTTGTCGCGGTTGATCTCGGTGCGACCAATGCTCAGGGTCTAGGCCAATTGCAATTCCAGGCGCCGCTGCTAGCAAGCGAGCCCCGGTCGTTTGTCACAGGCACGGTAATACCCGTGCAGTTCCAACTTACTTCAGTGGCTCACCCGGGCAAGCCCGTGACAGACGCCAGCGCGGGCATATCCGTGGTGATGCTGACCGACGCAAACGGAAACGCGGTGAACACCGTGGTATTGGAACAGACCACGGCTTTCGCCTACCAAAGCGCGACGCAAAACTATCAGTACTCGCTGAACACAAGCGGCTACGCTGCGGGGACGTATGGCCTCACCGTTTTTGGCGACGCATTCGTGGCGCAGCAGGTGCAATTCACCTTGACGTCCACTCCTGTCATAAACCTAGTAACCACCCTTCAATCGCTGACGCTGAATACAGCCACCAATCAATATGTGGCACTACTGAGCGTAAGCAACGCTGGTAACGCAACTGCAAATAGCGTGACGATCGCAGCCGCCGGGCTCAATGGCACGGCCACAGCCACCAAGCTGCCGCTTAGCATAGGCAATGTCGTTCCCGGAACATCGGTTGCAGCCACGGTCGTCTTTCCGGCATCAGCTGGAGCGCCTGGAAGCCACGGAGAATTAACGATAAGCGAAACGTATACGGGCGGCAGTGCGGGCTCCGGCTTGCGAGTCACGCTACCGTAACAGACTATAAATCCAAGGAGCGAAACCATGAACGCGAAACAGAAAAAACTCTTAACCGTTGTTGCTTCGGCGTTGCTGTTCGTGCTGCTGCCCTCGATTGTCCGTGCGGACGACGTGCAACTGACACTGTCGAATGTAACTAGTTCTGCCGGGACAACAGTCACGGTGGATGGAACGATAACGAATGACGGGTCCAGCACCGTGGATCTCAACGGTGAATCATTCTCGTTTGGTTCGTCCGTGCTCTCGGGCGGGAATACCATCGACTTTTTCGTATTTGCGCCGTTCTTCCTGAGCGGTGGAGAGAGCAGCGGACCGATCGCGCTGTTCAGCTTTAACATCAATCTGGGAACTCCGGCCGGTTTGTACGGTGGGAACACGATAACTATCGTCGGAGGCCCTGATTCCTCGAGTCAAGATGCTTTAGCCAGTGCCGAATTCTCGGCAACCGTACCGGGTTCAAAGCCCGTACCGGAGCCCGCTTCTCTGGCCTTGCTTGGTATTGGCGTGACGCTTCTTTGGAGGTTGCAGTACCGCGTAAGACGGGGGTTCTGAAGCTGCGCAGAAAGAGGCCTGGCTTCGATTCGGGGCACTGTTGAGCGTGGGGCGTTCTAAAGGGACCATCAACTACAGATCTCGTCTTGCGGACGCCTTGCGCGCGATTAAGTCAAACCCTTTGGACTTTGCATCTCTCTCCAGTTGGTCGAGCCGCGCCTGAACGTCGGGTGATTTTCCTGGCTTTGCCTGCGCATCTTCGATCGCCAGCCGACATTCCAGCTGATACTTGACGAGTCCGGCCTTGGTCGCTTTTGCCAAAGCCGTTTTCAACTGCGCAACGGCCGACGCATACTTTCCCGAGGCCGCCTCCACGCGTGCGCTGGCGATTGCAAACTCGATTTGCATCGGTAGACTCTGGCTCTTCGCCGCTAATGCAGTCGCGCCACTCGCCTCACGGGCGGCATCCGCGGTCTTGCCCTGCGCGAGCAGCGCGCGAATCAGGACGATCGCAGCGCCCAGTTCGAGATCACTGTCGTGTAATTTTCGGAATTCCTCTCGCGCACTAGTAAGGAGCGCCGCAGCGTCGGCGGGATTGCCCTCCTCGACTGCTAGCTCGGCCAGCGCCACTTGAGTAACGGCGGCGTTTTTCGTTTCGCCCAGCGCAGTTCGAATTTCCAATGCTTCCTGATAGTCTTTGCGCGCTTCCGGGAAATTGGCTTCTTCTACGGCGATCTTGCCCAAACCAAACAGTGCGAACGCTGTATCGGTCTTGTCGCTGCTGGCGCGGGATTGCGCGAGCGCATCCAGGTAATTCTTAGTCGCGAGCGTGAGATTTCCCTGATGAAGCAATACATCGGCGAGGCTCACGAGCTTGTCGGCTGGCGGGCTCTGCAATCCACCGGACAGATCAATCTGAATTGCTTGAGCGAGTTTTTTTTCGGCGCCGACGACATCTCCTTTAGCGTCCAGGACGGTGCCCAATCCAGCCGTCGCCATGGAGATGCCATGCTGGTCGTTCACCTCCTGGAAAACCGCCAGCGCGTCTGCATAGGTTTTAGCTGCACCAGCGAGATCTCCTTCTTCCATCAAAACTCCCGCGATATTAATCAAAACTTCCGCGGAGTCCGGTTTGTCGCTAATGTCTCGAAAACCCAGAAGTGCCCGTTCCCAAATCTGTCGCGCACCTTCTGGATCTCCCTGCGCGCTTAGCAAGAGGGCCATGTTGTTGAGTCCGGAAGCTTCCAGTTTGCGGTTTCCGATGTCTCGAGCGATGGCAAGTTGCTCCTTATACTTAGCCAGAGCGTCGGCAGAGTCACCTTGGTCGGCGAGGAGGTTCGCGCTGACTTCGAGCGATTTCGCCTCGCCGCTTCGGTCTCCCGCCGCCTTGTAGATACTCGCCGCTTCATCAAGCGCTCCCGTTGCCTCCTTCACCTCGCCCAAGTTTTCAAACGCCGCTGCCTGAAAAAAGAGCGCCGGCGCGAGAATTGACTTGGTGTTGTTCGTCCGCGCCTTCGCGGCGGCGACGGCGGCGGAAGCCTGGGCTTGTTTAAAGTCACCCATCGAAGAATAGGCATTGGCGGCGGCTAAATCGATCCGTGGGTCTTCGCGGGCTGGGGCGGGAAGCCGCCTAAGGGTTTCAATCGTGTTCAACGTGTCCTTGGCCTTTCCGCCGCGGATTTGCGATTGCGCCAACAAAATCCCGTATTCCAGGTTGTCCGGGAAAAAACCAAAGAGCAGTTGATAATTTTCGATGGCGTGATCCCACTCCTTATTCGCCTCGCGATAACGCGCCTCGACAAGCAGACGGTCTTCGCGCGGCAGCCGTGCCGAGAGCTCGAATGCATTGCGTGCGGACTGGCGGGCTTTTTCATCGTAGCCAAGCCCGGAATACGCCGCCGACAGGGCCGAGTGCGCCAGAGCTTGGTTGGGATCGATCAGGACTGTCTTCTGCAATAAATCGCGCGCTGCGACGTTATCGGACTCACGCAATTTTCTGAGCCCTTCCGAATAGAGCCGCGTGGCTTCGGGACTCGATGGCAATGCGGCCTTTACCTCGGCCGCTTGCGCCGAAGAAACCGGTCCCGCGCCAAGCTTTCCACGCAGCTCCCCTCCCGCGCGGCTGACCATATCGTCGAGCTGATTTTCCGTTCCTTTTTCCGAGACCGATGCAAGCGTAACTCCTTGCGAGGCGTCCTGTAGTCTTAGATCGAGCCGGACTTGATTGTCTCCGAATGTCACGAACGAGCCGGTCACCACGACATCCGCATCCAAGCTCTGGTGAATTCTGTGCAGTGTTTCCTGGCCGTAGCTATCGGTATCTGCTAGAGCAAGGCTTCGCTTCGCGTGAGCGACGTCCTCGCCTGATACCATCCGCAATTGCTCTCCCGCGGCCAACTCGGTTGATAACATTTCCGATATCGCCGTCGAAATCCAAGCCTTGTCTGTGCGGCCAGAGACATTCCTAAATCCCAGCACAGCAACGGAGCGCCGCACGTTTATCGGCATTGCCGTCTCGGGAGGCCTTCGGCCAAACAATCGATCCCGGATTCCATGCACGTTTAGGCCTATGCATAGACCGGCAATGAGGATCGTAACCAAGCTTGCGGTCAACACTATCCATTCGTAACGAGCTGACCGCTGGGGAGTCACTCCCGGCGGTGCCACACCGGATGGCCAAGGAGTCGAAGAAGATGGAAAGCGCACACTTGCGGCGGAAATACCGTCCAGTGCCGCGCGCAACTCGCGCGCCGTGTGGTAACGACTGGACGGCTCCTTTTCGAGCGTCTTGCAAATTACACTGTCCAGTCCAGGAGAGACCTCCGCATTAATCGAACTCGGCCGGTCGGGCGTCTTATGCAGGATCGCTGCCATTAGTTCGACGTTATGCGATTGCGGAAATGGCCGGCGACCTGTCGCCATTTCATAAAGCACTGTACCCGCTGCGAAGATGTCGGCGCGAGGATCCAAGGCTAGCCCACGTAGTTGCTCGGGAGACATGTAGGGGATCGTGCCCGATACCGCGCCAGTTTCGACCGTCACACTCTGCGTCAAGTCCGTCGCTGCTTGCGGCCGAGCAAGCTCCGCCAAGCCAAAATCTAGAATTTTCAATCGCCCGTCTGGCGTGATTATCAGATTCCCAGGTTTGATGTCGCGGTGGATGATTCCCTGTTCATGCGCCGCTGCGAGACCATCGGCGAATTGAATTCCCAGACGTAGGACGTCGTGCTGGGACAGCGGACCCTCCTTCATTTTCTGGCTTAAAGTCTGCCCCGGTATCAACTCCATCGCCAGAAAATCCATATCGTCTTGGGTGCCGAATTCATGCACAGTTTCAATATTGGGATGGTTTAGCTTGGCTAGCGCGAGGGCCTCCTTACGAAACTGTTTGCGCGCCTTTTCATCGCCCAGGGTACCGACTGGGAGGACTTTCAACGCCACGTCTCGGTCGAGCCGTTCGTCGTGAGCACGATAAACCACGCCCATACCGCCCGCTCCCACTTGAGCTACAATTCGGTAGTGTGCGATCGTCTTGCCAATCATAGGAAGGAGGGCGACCTCTGCCCGGGCATCTTAGGGGCCAACGAAATTCAAGTCAATGTTTTCGGCTCAATAGTCGCATGAGCCTTACGAACGGAGTTAATGCAAACGGTTTTCTGAAACCTGAAATGCCGCTGACAAGTACGCTCGTATCGACAACTCCACGACGCTTTCGCTTCTTACCTCTCGGCGGCAACGGTGATCTCCGGCGCGCGCCTTTCTTTCCGATAGGCCCGAACGGTCTGCAAAATGTCCTCATCCGGCACTTCGCCGATGTCTCTTGCCGTCTCTGTTAGCGAATCTAGAAACTCTTTCTTCCATCCCCGGCGTTTGCGTCCTCGGGGCAGGTCTCTGTACAAGTCCGCTCGTGTCATTTGTTCTTGAAGTTGTTTTCCGAGTGCGCGGAATGGCACTCCGACCTTGATAGGGTCCTCCGCCGCCGAAAGCTGGCACTTGAAGACGATGTACTTCGGATTCTCAGACTTGAATTCTTTTTCTGACGCCAGGAATACATCCATCAGTTTGGACAATACGCTGGTGCGCGTGCTCAGGGATTCCTTCAAGCAGAATGCGACCTTGGCTACCAAAAGGGTGTTTGCATCGAAGAAGTATGTTCCCTCCGATCGTTGGGGCTTCACAACACCGAATTGGACGAGGTTCTGTAACTCCTTCGGTCGAATCTGCAGGACAGCACTCGCCTGCTTGAGTTTTAAGCCTTGTTTTCGCATGAACCCTCCATTAGCGTCTAACTGTTAGACAGTATTACGAGGAATGTCAAGGGTGCCTGGAAGAAACGCGCACCAGACGACACTTCCGATTACGGTGAAGGTTGAGATACTCTCTTCGTGCCATCTTGCCCATCGCTTCTGAGACGGCTGAATGTTGCATGTCATTTTGTCCTTGACAATAACAGGCAGGGTACCTGATATTATATGGCGACCTATTCGACGATCCAGGTTGCAGAACTTCTCGGCATTACATCGGACACCCTGCACCGCTGGATTCGAGAAGGGCGAGTACCAGCGCCGTCAATCCAATCCCTCGGCGGAATGCGAGTGCGAATATGGTCCGAGGAACAAGTAGAGGTCGTCAGGAAGTACAAGGCTGAGCATTATCGTAAGAAGCCAAATCGCAAGAAACGGAAGATGTCGAAGAAATCGTGAAGCGGGACGCGCGGGTGTTAGAAGCACCGCACGCGCCCCTGACCAACGTGCCTATTAGGAGGCGACGATGGCTGCAAGAGACGTTATCTATTTCCCATTCTCTGCGCAACTGAACTCGCGCTTGTTTTTTCCGGCCCTACTCCCTCCTCAGCGGGTTTCAGAATCCCCTCCCTAGCTGACTCGCAATTGTTTCTGTCGCGTCCGGTCGGAGTTCCGACCGCCTCGCTATCGGTGTGGCCCAACACTTCCATCAACGATAGGACAGCGGCGTTCCCGCCGCGAGCAAAGGGGAGATTCACATGCAAAAAGCGCATTTGTACGAAGCAATTCTCTTAGTGAATCGAGGCGTCGATGAAGCCGTGCGCGGGCTCGAACGCCTTAAACGAGCCAAGGACTCGCAACTCGATTCTTCGTGCTTTGACGAAGAGCTTGTGGTTTTCGAGGATCGTCGCGCGCGGCTCAATTCCTATTTCTGCACAGCCCTCCAGCACTCGGAGCTGCAGGACTCGGCTCGGTTCGGGACGCGCCACCGCGAACACGAAAAGAACACCTTGGACGAGGTCCAGGTCTATCGCGACGTGCAGGTCGTCGAAGATCGCCGGCGCGGCGAGGGAAAACCGCCCAAGGTGCGATTCTTCACGCCGGAGGAACAGCGCGAATGGGAGCGGCAATACCCGAAGCCGCCCGGTGCTGCCGAAAGCGAACCACACCGCAGAGCCGGAGCACATCCATGAACCTTGCCCTGTTCCAAGAACTCCTGGATTTGAACCTGGCATTCGAACAGGTGATGCGCGGCCTCCTAAGACTGGAGAGGGTTCGAGCCTTCCATACCGAACAGATTCGAGGTGCCCGCGCCGAAGTAGAGACTGCCCGTGTCGATGTGAATCGGGAATTCTTCGACAGCTTCGACGAGATGGTCGAGGACGATGCCTCGTGGGCCTACAAATTCCAGCGCGAGTACAAGCAGAAAACCAAAGACCTGGACGACATTTATTTCGACATCAAGGACTCCGAGGAAAGGCGCAAGAAGAAGGGTTTGCCGCCGCGCCTGGTGATTCTCCCCGGATGGGATGTGTCCGATGAGGAGCGCTACGACGAAGAGCAGGCCAAGAAGAAACGGGCTGCGAGGAAGAAAGCGCGAGCGACGAAGCAGCGCAAGTCGAGTCCCGGCGGGAATAAAAAGCGGACGCAGGCTGTCGTTGCTCCGGCGTCCGAAGGAGAGGCCAGCCGATGAAAAAAAGAAAAGTAGCGGAGAAGTCGACGAGGAATTTACCCAGCCCTGGGAAGCAGTATCCCGGCGTCCACGGCAAGATTGTGGATTGGGCCGAACACGCTTTCGCGGAAGGGATGATGTACGTGAGAGTGCGTTTCACGGACAAGACCGAACTGTGCTGGACGCTACAAGCAGCGCACGTGCTCAGAGAATCCGACTTGAGCGACTGGAAAACGGGAGACTGCAAACAACTGGCCGTGTATGCAGAGAACGAAATCGATTGGCCTGAGTGACGCCCAGCAAATGCACACGACCGAAAAAGCGCGCCGCACAAATCTGCGCGGCGAACTGCCGACAATCGAAAAATGGCGGGTGGTCTATAACACGCAGCGCCCGCAAGCGGCGCTGGGCAACAGGGCGCCGGCGGCGTTCGCGCCACAAATGGCGCCTCTCCGGTCGCCTACGGCTGCCTGCGAGCCGCCATTTGCACCCTCGCCCAATGAGGTTGTGATGTAGACTCTCTCATTCGGCGTGCTACAAAAACTCCGGCTGGTCAGAATCGTCGAAGCAGTGCGCGGCTTGGATTGTCTGGAATCTCGATCAGCAGTGGGACGGTCGAGTGATTGGGCCAAGTCATACGCAGATATGAATGACTAAAGATTCGAGGGCGATGTACTCTCCGTCCAGCCTTTGAATCTTCTAGCCAGGGTTTGTGTGACTCTGTCCTATCCCACTTGCGAAGTGACGTTGATCAAGGTAGTGTATGCGCAACTTTGCCCGGGGATCCTGATGGTAGCGAGCCCACGCGGCAATGAAACTTGTCCCAGATGGTAGAGGTTGGCGAATCAAAGGCCCGGGGAGTGACCGATCTCGGATTGCTTACCCCATTCTGGATGCGATCGCATGGTGTATGGCCTCGGCGAAGCACATACGCTTTTAAGACAATCTACGGTTAATTGAACTGAGTGGCATGATCCGGTCTGTCGGCAGTGAGTAGCAGAAGGTTGCTTCTCTCTAGCGCTGGAAATGCCGATGAAGAGATTATGAGCCGGAGCAATTCTCTCCCTAGATGCTTCAAGTAGGCAGCGGCGGGATCAATGCCTGAACGGAGAGATGAACTGCCACTGAAGGAGGCGCAGGTCGTCAATCGAAACCGGACCGGTCGAGTGTTACGCGAATCGGCCGCCCAGTGTTCTTGGCTACAGACTGCCCGTCCCCCTGGCCTGTAGCCCCTGGAGAAACAACTTATCTTCACGGCGCGTGGCGTGATTTAAGGTTCTCCAATTTTTTTGGAGTGAGGCCTCTGCCAAGTTTCATTTATCGGGGGATCATATGCAAATTCCGAATACGATCGTCGAGTGGGTTTCAAATC
>Ga0210394_10000803_pt1 | contig 58161 bp, 58 predicted proteins | sample IncBWC12MmetaG_FD_160121 | JGI IMG/M metagenome (GOLD analysis project Ga0210394, IMG submission 160121) | Forest soil microbial communities from Barre Woods Harvard Forest LTER site, Petersham, Massachusetts, United States - Inc-BW-C-12-M | ecosystem: Environmental > Terrestrial > Soil >...
CTCAGGTCCAGCATCGCGCGCGCCATTCGCACTCCGGCACGCAGGTCGTTGCGCAGCAGGCGCCGCCGCCGCGCATCGAGATCAACCCGCGGCGGCTACTCTACCGGCGCTGCAAGGACTGGTACGTCATCCAGTATCGGCCGAGCGGGACGGTGCTGTTCCCGCAAACGCATTGCTGGTGGGCGCGGGGCTGTCGTTTAGTTCCAGTCGCGCACGTCGACGAAGTGCCCGGCGATCGCGGCGGCGGCGGCCATGGCCGGCGACACGAGATGGGTGCGGCCCTTGTAGCCCTGCCGGCCCTCGAAATTGCGGTTCGAGGTCGAGGCGCAACGTTCGCCGGGCGCGAGCTTGTCCGGGTTCATGGCGAGGCACATCGAGCAGCCGGGCTCGCGCCAGTCGAAACCGGCGGCGCGGAAAATCTTGTCGAGCCCTTCGGCTTCGGCCTGCTCTTTGACCAGCCCGGAGCCCGGCACGATCATCGCGTTGACGTTGGCGTGCACCTTCTTGCCGTCGACGACGCGCGCCACCGCCCGCAGATCCTCGATGCGCCCATTGGTGCACGAGCCGATGAACACGCGGTCGAGCGCGATGTCGGCGATCTTCTCGCCGCCGGTCAGGCCCATATAGGCGAGCGAGCGCTCCGCGGCCTGCCGCTTGTGCGCGTCGGCGATGTCTTCGAGCCGCGGCACGCGGCCGGTCACCGAGACGACTTGCTCCGGGTTCGTGCCCCAGGTGACGAGCGGCGGCAGCCTCGCGGCGTCAAGCCTGATCTCGCGATCGAAGTGCGCGCCGCCGTCGGAGCCGAGCGTCTCCCAATAGCGCATCGCCTGGTCCCAGGCCTTGCCCTTCGGCGCTTTCGGCCGGTCCTTGAGATAGGCATACGCCTTCTCGTCCGGCGCGATGAATCCGGCCTTGGCGCCGGCCTCGACCGACATGTTGCACACGGTCATGCGGCCTTCCATCGACAGCGCGCGGATCGCCTCGCCGGCATATTCGAGCGCATAGCCGGTGCCGCCGGCCGTGCCGATCTCGCCGATGATGGCGAGGATCACATCCTTGGCGGCGACCCCGTGCGGCAGCTTGCCGTCGACCACGGCGCGCATGTTCTTCGATTTCTTCTGGATCAGCGTCTGCGTCGCCAGGACATGCTCGACTTCCGAGGTGCCGATGCCGTAGGCGAGCGCGCCGAAGGCGCCATGCGTCGCGGTATGGCTGTCGCCGCAAACGAGCGTCACCCCCGGCAGCGTGAAACCCTGCTCCGGCCCGATGATGTGGACGATGCCTTGGCGCTTGTCGAACTCGTTGAAATACTCGACGCCGAAGTGCTTGGCGTTCTCGGCGAGGTAGGCGATCTGCTGCTCGCTCTCCGGGTCCGGGTTCTTCTGCCGGCGGTCGCTCGTCGGCACGTTGTGATCGACGACGCAGAGCGTCTTTTCCGGCGCGCGCACCTTGCGGCCGGTAAGCCGCAGCCCTTCGAACGCCTGCGGGCTCGTCACCTCATGCACCAAATGCCGGTCGACATAGATGAGGCAGGTGCCGTCGGGCGCTTCGTCGACGAGATGATCGTCCCAGATCTTGTCGTAAAGGGTACGGGGCTTGGCCATGCTCGCGGAACTCCACCAAGGTGCGGAGTATATAGTCCCGATGCCGCTCGTTGGTACTACTTGGCGGCCTCGCGCTCGCCGGCGCCTTCGCCCGGTGCGGTGTGGTCCTGCCGCTCGACAATGCGTGCGGACTTGCCGCGCCGGCCGCGCAGATAATAGAGCTTGGCGCGGCGCACCTTGCCGCGGCGCACGACCTTGATCGAGTCGATCATCGGCGAATAGAGCGGGAAGACGCGCTCGACGCCCTCGCCGTAGGAGATCTTGCGCACGGTGAAGTTCTCATTGAGGCCCGCGCCGGCGCGGCCGATGCAAACGCCCTCATAGGCCTGCACGCGACTTCGCTCACCCTCGACCACCTTGTAGTTGACGAGGAGCGTATCGCCCGGCTGGAAGTCGGGAATGTCCTTGCCGGCGGTGAGCTTCGCCACCTGTTCGTTTTCGATTTCTTTGAGAAGGTTCATGGCGAATTCTCCATCGGCCGCGCTTGGTGAGCAGGCGGCTCCGACCGGGGTCTGAGCGGGTTGGCGGCAGCTTCTACGCTAACGTGCGGGTTTTGTCACCTTCCGGTCATCCCGTTCGCGGGCCGCTGCGGAAGCGCCGGATAAAGGCCTGCCAGAGGTCCGGGCGGCGCGCGCCGGTCAGCCTTTCAGCCTCGGCGCGCCGCCAGGCGGCGATCTTGCCGTGATCGCCTGAAGTGAGGATTTCCGGGATCGGCCGGCCTTCCCAAAGCTGCGGTCTTGTGTATTGCGGATATTCCAGGAGGCTGTCGGCAAAGCTCTCCTCGGCGCTCGAGGCCGCTGCGCCCATGACGCCAGGGAGGAGGCGCACACAGGCGTCGATCAGCACCATCGCCGCAAGCTCGCCGCCGGAAAGCACGTAGTCGCCGATCGAGACCTCTTCGAGCGCGCGCGCCGCGATGACGCGCTCATCGACGCCCTCGAACCGGCCGCAGACGAGAACGACGCCTGCCCCGCCGGCGAGCGCTTCGACCCGCGACTGCGTCAGCGGCGCGCCGCGCGGCGAGAGGAGGAGGCGAGGGCGCTCGTCCGCCGCCGTCGCGTCGATGGCGCGGCCAAGCACGTCGGCCTTCATCACCATGCCCGGCCCGCCGCCGGCCGGCGTGTCGTCGACGGTGCGGTGCTTGTCGGTGGCGAAGGCGCGGATGTCGGCGACCTCGAGCGACCATGCCCCGGCCGCGAGCGCCTTGCCGGCGAGGCTCGCGCCCAATGGCCCGGGAAACACATCCGGGAAAATGGTGAGGACGCTTGCTCGCCACATTTCGCTCTCGTGTTTCATTCCGCGCGCCTGCCGGCGGGCGTCGCCTGCGGCGTAGCGACGACGATCCGTCCGGCGGCGATATCGACGACCGGTACGGTCGCTGCGTCGAACGGCAGCATCTGCGTCGTTCCGCCCGCGGCGTGGCGCACTTCGATGAGATCGCCGGCGCCAAAATTGTGGATGGCGACCACGGTGCCAAGCTCCTTTCCGGCGGGGTCGAGAACGGCAAGGCCGATGAGATCGGCGTAGTAAAACTCGTCGGCCGCGTCCGGCTCGGGCAAGCGCTCGCGCGGCACGTAGAGCTTGGCGTGGGCGAGCGCGCGCGCCGCGTCGCGGTCGCGCACGCCGGAGAGCTGCGCGATGAAATGATCCTTGACCGGCCGCAACGCTTCGATCCGGAAGATGCGGCCGTCCTCGGTTTCGAGCGGTCCATAGCCGGCGATCGCCGCGGGATCGGCGGTGAAGGAGCGCAGCCGCACCTCGCCGCTGACGCCGTGGGCGGCGCCGACTTGCCCGAGGCAGATGCGCGCGCCTGCCATCGCTCGTGCCGGCTAGGCGGCCGGAGCAGCGCCCGCCGCGGGAGCCGCCCCGGCAGCCGGGGCGGCGCCTCCGGCAGCAGCGGCTTTGGCGGCTTCCTCTTTCGCCTTGCGCTCCTTGCGCGGCACCGCCTTCTCCGGATTGTTGCGCTTCTCGCGCTTGACGATGCCCGCGGCATCGAGGAAACGCATCACCCGATCCGAAGGCTGCGCGCCCTTGGCCATCCAGGCCTTGGCCTTGTCGAGATCGAACTTGAGTCGCTCGGTCTTTTCCTTCGGCAGCAGCGGATTGAAATAGCCGAGGCGCTCGATGAAGCGCCCGTCGCGCGGCGCGCGGCTGTCGGCGACGACGATGTGATAGAACGGCCGCTTCTTGGTGCCGGCGCGGGCCATACGGATGACGAGAGGCATTTCAGTTTCCTTTCTTGCGGGTCAATGTGTTTGGCTGACGAGGACGCGTCCTTTTGCACCGACGGCGGTTTCGCCGGTTTCCTTGCGGATGCGGCCGCGTAAATCGATGACGTCGCCGCCGAGGCGGGGATTGTGCTTCACGGAGACGACGAGCCACTCCAGCGTGATGGTTTCGTCCGCGTAGACCGGCCGCCGGAAGCGGAACCAGAATTCGAGACCGAGCATCGCGCCGCGTTTGGAGAAATGCGACGCCGTCAGCCCCATCAGATACGCGGTCGTCTGCGGCCCGCTGGCCAGCAAGCGGCCGAAGCGCGTCGTGGCGGCATACTCGGCGTCGTGATGCACCGGATTGGGGTCGCCGGCCGCATGCGCGAAGGCGCGGGTTGCGTCCGGATCGAGCGACAGCACCTGAGAAAAGCGCTCGTGCGGCTGCGTCCTGGTCATTTCTTTTTTCCAAGCCCGGGAAATCCCCCCGGCAATCCGCCGGGAAGCTTGGGGCCAAGTCCTGGAAGTCCGCCCGGAAGTCCACCGGGAAGCCCGCCCGGCAATCCGGGGAAATTCGGCGGCAGCCCGCCGGCGCCGGGCATTCCCGGCGGCAGCCCGCCCGGCATTTTTGCCGCGAGCTTCGCCATCTCCTCCGGGCTCGGCATGCCGCCCGCGCCGCCGAGGCCGAGCATGTTGGCGAGGCCGGCCATGGGGCCGCGTTTGCCGCCGCCCATCGCCTTCATCACGTCGGCCATGGTGCGGTGCATTTTCAAAAGGCGATTGATGTCCTCCGGCTTGGTACCGGAGCCGGCGGCGATGCGCCGCTTGCGGCTCGCCTTGAGCACGTCCGGATTGCGCCGCTCCCGCGGCGTCATCGAATCGATGATCGCCATTTGCCGCTTCAGCACGGTCTCGTCGAGATTGCGCTCGGCGAGCTGGTTCTTCATCTTGGCGATCCCCGGCAGCATCGACATCAGGCCGCTGACGCCGCCCATATTCTGCATCTGCGCCAGCTGCTCGCGCAGATCGGAGAGATCGAAGGCGCCCTTGCGCATCTTCTCGGCGACGCGCGCCGCCTTCTCGGCATCGATGGTCGCGGCCGCCTTCTCCACCAGCGAGACGATATCGCCCATGCCGAGAATGCGGTCGGCGATGCGCGCCGGATGAAAGTCCTCGATGGCGTCGAGTTTTTCCCCGGTGCCGATGAGCTTGATCGGCTTGCCGGTCACCGCGCGCATCGACAGCGCGGCGCCGCCGCGGCCGTCGCCGTCGACCCGCGTGAGCACGATCCCGGTGAGGCCGACGCGCTCGTCGAAGCTGCGGGCGAGATTGACGGCATCCTGGCCGGTGAGCGCGTCGGCGACGAGGAGGATCTCGTGCGGGTTGGCGGCGCGGCGCACTTCGGCCGCCTCGGTCATCATCGCCTCGTCGAGGGTGATGCGGCCGGCGGTGTCGAGCAGCACTACGTCATAGCCGCCGAGCCGCGCCGCTTGCTGCGCGCGCGCCGCGATCTGCACCGGGCTCTGTCCGGCGACGACCGGCAGCGTATCGACCTCGACCTGGCGGCCGAGCACTGCGAGCTGCTCCATCGCCGCCGGCCGGCGGGTGTCGAGCGAAGCCATCAAGGTCTTGCGCTTTTGCGTCTCGGCCAGGCGTTTGGCGATCTTCGCCGTGGTCGTGGTTTTGCCCGAGCCCTGCAAGCCGACCATCATGATGACCACCGGCGCCGGCGCGTTGAGGTCGATCGGCTGCGCGTCCGCGCCCAGCGTCTCGATCAGCTGGTCATGCACGATCTTGACGACCATCTGGCCGGGCGTGACCGATTTGATCACCTCGATGCCGACGGCGCGTTTCTTCACTTCCTCGGTGAAGGCGCGAGCCACGTCGAGCGCGACGTCGGCTTCGAGGAGCGCGCGGCGCACTTCGCGCAGCGCCGCCTCGACATCGGCCTCCGACAGCGCGCCGCGCCGGGTCAGCCGGTCGAGGACGGCGCTCAGACGTTCGGAAAGACTGTCGAACATTTATCCTTTTCTTTCGTCATGCCCGGGCTCGACCCGGGCATCCCTAGTGCTGGCCCGCTGCGTGGATTGCCGGGTCATGCCCGGCAATGACGCCAATGACGCCCGAGGGCGCATCGCGCTGTCGGGCGGGGGCCTCCGGCCTCTCGAGCCGGTCGGCATTTGCGGTCTTCCAATCACTTGCGAGAGCGGCCGGAACCTAGTGAGCGCCTCTCACCGTGTCAACCGCGGGTCATTTGATCGGGACGAAGACGTTGATGACCAGATTGTCCTCGCTGGTGGACAACGGGTCGGTCACATATTGCTCGATGAACACGTCCTTGGCTTCGAGCCGCTTCTCGTCGAGATAGTTGGTGATCGCCTCATAGGTATTGTCCAGTCCGTCATAAGACCCGCGATGGACGAATTTGAGCGCGTGGCCTTCCGGCGACTTGCCGGCGGCAATCTCGCCATGCGGCGGGTTCTTCGGCGGTTCGGCGAGCGGCAGGGCCGCCTCGAACTGGAAGCCGGTGTCGTCGGTCGCGGTGAAGATCGTCATCGACGGGCCGTCGGCCTTGAGGCCCTCCTTGTCGACATAGATCTTCAGCTTCTTGAATGCGCCGGTGATCGTCTCATAGGCGCTGTCCCAATTGCCGGTGCCCTTCAGGTAGACGATCGGCTTTGCCGCGAGCGTGGCGTCTTCGCCGAACGGATCGCCCGGCTGGGTGGTTTTGCCGGGCGCCGGCGCCGCAGGTGTCGCGGGGACGGCCGGCGTGTCCGGCTTGGCCGCCGGAGCCGGGGGCGTCTGCGCCGGTTGCTCCGCCGATGACGGTGGCGCGGCAAAACCGATCAAGGCCGCCGCCAAACCGACATGCAACGCCAAGCGAAGGAACATCAGTCTCTCCCTAGCGACGGCGCTTCCGGCGCCGGCCCCCGCGATGTTTTTCGAGTCGATTGATGTTAGCACGGCCGCGCGTTTGCGCCGCGCCCAAATCGTCATCACGCCACTGGCGCGGGCGACCCAACTCCTCATATAAGTTCCGCATATTCGGGCTTTATCATGAGCGCGCTGGCGAACCGGGAATTCGTGAAGATGAATGGTCTCGGCAACGAGATCGTGATCGTCGATCTGCGCCGTGCTCCCGGCGCGATCACCGCACAGGAGGCGCGCGTCGCTGCGCGGCACGAGCCTTACGACCAGCTCATGGCGCTCTATCCGCCGCGCGGGAACGCCGACGCTTCGCTTCGCATCTACAACACCGACGGCTCGGAGGCGGGCGCCTGCGGCAACGGCATGCGCTGCGTGGCCTCGCTCCTCGCCGCCGAAACCGGCAAGGCGGCTTTGAATTTCGAGACGGAGGCCGGGCTTGTTTCCTGCTGGCGTTCAGGCGAGGGACTGTTCACGGTCGACATGGGCGCGCCGCGTTTCCGCTGGGACGAGATTCCGCTGGCGCAGGAAACGCCCGACACGCGGGCCATCGATCTGACGTTCGAGGCGCCCGGCGCGCCGATCCTGCATTCGCCGTCCGCCGTGAGCATGGGCAATCCGCACGCGATCTTTTGGGTCGAGGACCCGCAGGCCTACGATTTGCGCCAGATCGGCCCGCAACTCGAGCACCATCGGCTGTTTCCGCAGCGCGCCAATATCACGCTGGCGAAGGTCGCCGCGCGCGATCGCGTAGCGATCCGCACCTGGGAACGCGGCGCCGGCCTCACCAAGGCCTGCGGCTCGGCGGCGTGCGCCGCGGCGGTCGCCGCCGCGCGGCTTAATCGCGCCGGGCGCAAGGTGACGGTCAGCTTGCCCGGCGGCGACCTTGCGATCGAATGGCGTCAGGCGGACGGCCATGTGCTGATGACCGGGCCGGTCGAGTATGAGCGCAAGGGCCGCTTCGATGCGTCGCTCTTTGCCGGCGCGGGAGTGGCCTGAGCGATGAGCGTCGAAATCGTCACCTTCGGCTGCCGGCTCAACGCCGCCGAGTCGGAAGTGATCCGCCGCGAGGCCGAGCGCGCCGGCGTCACCGACACGGTGGTGGTCAATACCTGCGCGGTCACGGCGGAAGCAGTGCGCCAGGCGCGACAGACCATCCGGGCGCTGCGCCGCGAAAATCCGCAGGCGAAGATCGTGGTCACCGGCTGCGCGGCGCAGACCGAGCCGCAGACCTTTACCGCCATGCCCGAGGCCGATCGCATCCTCGGCAATGCGGAAAAGCTCAGCGCCGCCTCCTGGGCGGATATGCGCGCCGACTTCGGCATCGATGACGCGCCGCAGGCGATCGTCAACGACATCATGGCGGTCAAGGAGGCGGGCGCGCATCTGATCGACGCGTTCGAGGGCCGCACCCGCGCCTTCGTCCAGGTGCAGAACGGCTGCGACCACCGCTGCACCTTCTGCATCATCCCTTACGGCCGCGGCAATTCGCGGTCAGTGCCGATGGGCGCAGTCGTCGAGGACGTACGCCGCCTTCTCGCCAACGGCTATTGCGAGGTGGTGCTCACCGGCGTCGATATCACGAGCTACGGCGCCGACCTGCCCGGCGCGCCGAGGCTCGGCATGCTGGTCAAGCAGATCCTCAAGCATGTCCCCGGGCTCAAGCGGCTGCGCCTGTCGTCGATCGACTCGGTCGAGGCCGATGGCGATCTGCTCGACGCCTTCGCCCGTGACGAGCGGCTGATGCCGCATCTGCACCTTTCGCTTCAGGCCGGCGACGATCTCATCCTCAAGCGCATGAAGCGCCGGCATTCGCGACAAGACGCGATCGCGTTCTGCGCCGCGATGCGCCGCTTGCGCCCCGACATGGTGTTCGGCGCCGATCTCATCGCCGGCTTTCCGACCGAGACCGAGGCGATGTTCCAGCGCTCGCTCGATCTCGTCGGGGAATGCGGGCTGACGCATCTGCATGTATTTCCATTCTCGGCGCGGCCGGGCACGCCGGCGGCGCGGATGCCGCTTCTTCCCGGTACGCTGGTCAAGGAGCGCGCCCGTCGTCTGCGCGAGCGCGGCGCGCTCGCTTTGCGGCGGCATCTCGACGCCGAGATCGGCGCCACGCGGCGCGTGCTCGCCGAGACCGGCGAGCGCGGGCGCACCGAGCAATTCACGGCGGTCAAGCTCGCGACGCCGGCCGCGCCGGGCGCCATCGTCGAAGCGCGGATCGCCGCGCATGACGGCAAGCAATTGCTCGCGGCTTAGCTAGCGTCATTCAGGGCGCGCGAAATAATCGCCGTCAACACCAGAACATTCACGAATCTTGATTATGGATTCCGGGCTCCCTCCCTGCGGCCGGGCCCCGGAATGACGGCTCGCGGGGATTCTCGCTGTCCGCTTGCCATCCGCATTGCGCCAGCGCGGCGCGCATGTGCGCCGGCGGCGGCGCGGTGACGCGGACCGGCGCGCGGTTCTTGTAGAGCGGCACGAGGACCTCGCGCGAATGCAGATGCAGGATCGGGCCGCCGGTCCGCGGTGCCGAGCCGTAGATCGCATCGCCGACAATCGGCCAGCCCATTTCCGCGCAATGCACGCGCAGCTGATGCGTGCGCCCGGTCAAGGGCTCGAGGGCGAGCCAGGTCAATCCTGTACCCTCCCCTGGAGGGGGAGGGTGGACGGCGCGCGTCAGCGCGGCGTCGGGGTGGGGTGATGTGGCACCGTCGCTTGCCCCCACCTGACCTGCCTTCGGCAGGTCGACCTCCCCCCTGCAGGAGGAGGTGAAAGAACCGCGCCCCATCACCTTCCATTTGGTCGCCGCCGGCTGGCCCTTGGGATCGGGCTTCATCCACCAGCCGCGGGTCGCGTCGCGGCGGCCGAGCGGCAGCTCGATGATGCCTTCGCCGGCCTCGGGAGTGCCCTCGACCACAGCCCAATAGGTCTTCTCGACCGCGCCGTTCTTGAACAGCTTGCCGAGCTGCGCGAGCGCCTTGCGGTGGCGGCCGAGGACGAGGCAGCCGGAGGTGTCGCGGTCGAGCCGGTGCGCGAGCGCCGGCGAGCGCGGCAGGCCGAAACGCAAGGCGTCGAAATGATCCTCCAGGCTCTCGCCGCTGTTCGGGCCGCGATGCACGGCAAAGCCCGCTGGCTTGTCGATCACCAGCATCAGCCCGTCGCGGTAGAGGAGCCGCGACACCATCTCTGCCGGGGTCATGTTTGCGTACTCCGGCGAAACCGCTATCACGAGCGCCGCAACGGCGACAACGTACCGAGATGGACGACAGCGCGACGGAAACGGGCAATTGGTGGCAGCGCCTCGCCGGCGGGCTCAAGCGCAGCTCCTCCGCGCTTGGCGGCGCCATCACCGATCTTGTCGCCAAGCGCAAGCTTGATGCCGCGGCCATTGCCGACATCGAGGACGCGCTGATCCGCGCCGATCTCGGCCTCGAGACGGCGGCGCACATCGCCGCCGCGCTCGGCGAAGGCCGTTACGACGCGGCGATCTCGCCTGAGGAAGTCAAGGCCGTGGTGGCGGCGGAAGTCGAGAAAGCGCTCGCCGGCGTCGCGCAGCCGCTCGCGATCGACGCGGCGAAGAAGCCATTCGTCATCCTCGTCGTCGGCGTCAACGGCTCCGGCAAGACCACGACCATCGGCAAGCTCGCAGCGAGGTTTCGCGCCGCGGGCCGCACCGTGATGCTCGCCGCCGGCGACACGTTCCGCGCCGCCGCCATCGACCAGCTCAAGATCTGGGGCGAGCGCGCCGGCGCGCCGGTGATCGCGCGCGAGGCCGGCGCCGACGCCGCCGGCCTCGTCTTCGACGCGGTGCGCGCGGCGAAAGAAGGAAACGTAGATATATTGCTCGTCGATACCGCCGGCCGACTGCAGAACCGCACCGAGCTGATGGGGGAGCTGGAAAAGATCGTGCGGGTGATCAAGAAGGCCGACCCTTCGGCGCCGCACGCCGTGCTGCTCGTGCTCGACGCCACCGTCGGGCAGAACGCAGTGTCGCAGGTCGAGATCTTCCGCAAAGTTGTCGGCGTCACCGGCCTCGCCATGACCAAGCTCGACGGCACCGCCCGCGGCGGCATTCTCGTCGCGCTGGCGACGAAATTCGCGGTGCCGGTGCACTTTATCGGCGTCGGCGAAAGCGTCGAGGATCTGGTGCCGTTTTCCGCGCGGGAATTTGCCCGCGCCATTGCAGGAATTGAGCCGTCATGACCGCAACGACCAAGCCGCAGCTCCATCCGCTGCTCAAGCTCGTGTTCGATCTTGGGCCGTTGGTGCTGTTCTTCGCCGCCAATTCCCGTTTCGGCATCTTCACCGCCACGGCGACGTTCATGGTGGCCGTGGTCGCGGCGCTGGCGGCGTCTTATGCGCTCACCCGCACGCTGCCGATCATGCCGGTGGTCACCGCGATCATCGTGCTGGTGTTCGGCGGCTTGACGCTTGCCCTGCACAACGACCTGTTCATCAAGATCAAGCCGACCATCATCTATGTGCTGTTCGGCGCCGTGCTGGTCGGCGGCCTCCTGTTCAACAAGCCGCTCCTGGGCGTGGTGTTCGATTCGCTCTTCCACCTCACCGCGGAGGGCTGGCGCAAGCTCACCTGGCGCTGGGCGATCTTCTTCTTCTTGCTCGCCGTGCTCAACGAGATCGTCTGGCGCAACAGCTCGACCGACACCTGGGTGACGTTCAAGGCGTTCGGCGTGGTGCCGCTCACCTTCCTGTTCGGCGCGCTGCAATACCCGCTGCTGAAGAAATATGCGGCCGAGCCGGCGGCGCAGGAAGAACGCCCGAACTAAAGGCCGAGCGCGCTCGGCGCGACGGCAACTGCCGCCGCGGGCGCCATCGCCGGGCGCATGTCGGCGACCGTCGTCGGCGCGAATTGCCCGACGCCGTCATGCGCGAGCACGAACAGCGGCACCACCCGGCGCATTTCGCTGTCTTCGACCAGCGTCAGCCAGCGGTTGTCGAGCACGATCCAGCTCGCCGCGAAGCGGACCGTGACGACGGCATGATCCTCGTCGATGGCGAGGTCGTGCACGATCACCAGACGCAGATCGCTTTCGTCGATGCCGGCGGCCAACAGCGCGACGTATTTGGCGATCGCGTAATCCTCGCAATCGCCGCGGCCGGTGGTCAAAGTGGCGAGCGGCGCGCTCCAGCGGTCGGGCACGCCCCATTGCGCGAGGTCGCTGGTGGCGCGGATCGCCATGTTGATGTCGCGGTTGACGATGCCGATGCGCGCGCGGCCGTCATGGGCGCGGCCCTCGGCGACGACAGCGAGAAATTTTTGCGCCGCTGGCGGGCAGGGCCCGCTGTGGTCGCGGCAGTGCGCCAGGATGTCGCTTTCGGCGCGGATATCGGCGGCGACGCCGCTCCATTTGGCCGACAGAGCGCCGTTCGTCGCGCGCACGGTTTTGAGTCCGAACGGCTCGGCCGCGACCGGCGCCGGGCTTGCAAGCAGCGCCGGGTCGAGCGCGGCCACGTCCACTTGCAATTGCGCGCGCGCAGCGACCGGACTGCCGACGATGGCCAGCGCCAGCAGGAAGAACGCGGCCCATTTGCTTGCCGCAACGCGACCGAACATGTTTGACGTCCCTGCAGGTCCGGATGCGGCGCGCGAGCGCCTTCCGGACTCTTTGTTCAGGGACGCGATAACCCCGGCGCTGCTGCCGCCCGGTTAAAACGGGCGGGCCTTGCGCCGCCGGAGCAGAAACAGCGTGCAGGAACGGTGACGGCGGTGCCGACAATTTTAGCGAATGGGCGCCGCCGCCCGCCGGCAACCAGCCCTGCTTGTACAGTCCGCCCGCCTGTACAGTCCGCCGCTTTTGCGATTAAATGTAAAAGTTGGGAATGCAACTAAATAACGGGGGGACGCTATGCGCCGGATGCACCCATTGAAGCTTTGCGGCTTCGCCATGCTCGGGCTCGCATTCGGATTTCACCCGGCAGCGGCGCAGGACAAGACCTTCGAGCTCAAGCTCTCGCACTGGGTCCCGCCGTCGCATCCATTGCAGAAATCGATGGAGGAATGGGGCGCCTCGATCGAGAAGGATTCCGGCGGCACCATCAAATACAAAGTCTACCCGGCGCAGCAGCTCGGCAAGGCCTTCGACCACTACGACATGGCGCGCGACGGCATCGCCGACGTGACCTATGTCAGTCCCGGCTACCAGCCCGGCCGCTTCCCGATTTTTGACGCCGCCAACCTGCCGTTCATGCTGGCCAACGCCAAGGGCGGCTCCGAGGCGCTCGACGACTGGTACCGCCACTACGCCGAGAAGGAGATGAAGGACGTCAAGTTCTGCTTCGCCTTCGCGCACGATCCCGGCACGTTCCATTCGCGCACCAAGAAGATCATGGTGCCGGCCGACCTCAAGGGCATGAAGATCCGTCCCGCGCACGCGACCATGGCCTCGCTGGTCACCGAGCTCGGCGGCACCAATGTGCAGGCTTCGGCTCCCGAGGTGCGCGACATCCTGGAGAAGGGCGTCGCCGATGCGGTCACCTTCCCCTGGGGCTCGATCTTGCTGTTCGGCATCGACAGGGTCACCAAGTACCACATGGAGGCCGCGCTCTACACCACGGGCTTCGTTTGGGTGATGAACAAATCGACCTACGCGCAGATGTCGCCGGCGCAGCAGAAAGTGATCGACGACCACTGCAACAGGCAATGGGCCGAGAAGATCGCCGCGCCGTGGGCCGCGTTCGAGCATGACGGCATCGCCAAGCTCAAGGCCGCGCCCGGCCAGGAGGTCTATCCGATTACCGACGCGCAGCTGGGCGAATGGAAGGCTGCGGCGGGGCCGGTGGTGAAGAACTGGGAGGCGGCGGTGAAGAAAGCCGGCAATGATCCGGACGCGATTCTCAAGGACCTCAAGGCGACGCTCACCAAGTACGATTCCGGCTATTGATCAACCTACCCTCCCCTGCAGGGAGGGTCGGCCGCGAAGCGCCGGGGCGGGGTGATCAGCCGCGCCGCCTCGTCACCCCCACCCGCCGCGCTTCGCGCGGCGACTTCCGCCCTCCAGGGGGAGGTGAAGAATTGCATGAGCGCGAAAGGTCGGACATGAGCGAGCAGCAAGCCGAAACCGCGCCGAGCGCCGACCGGCCGCGTCGCAGCCTCATGGACCGCTTCATCGACGGCATCGAGCTGATCGCGGCGATTTTCGTCGGGCTCGTTGCCGCCGACATCTTCATCTCGGTGATGCTGCGCTACTTCTTCAGCGTGCAGATCCCCGACAGCTATGATTTCGGCCGGCTGTTGCTCGGCATCCTGATCTTCTGGGGCATCGCCGCGACCTCCTATCGCGGCACCCACATCACCGTCGATCTCATTTACGCCAATGTCGGTCAATCGTGGAAGCGGGTGATCGATGTGTTCGCGACACTGGTGCTCCTCTTCGTAGTCACGGTGCAGACCTACACTTTGTTCGACAAGGTGATGGGCACCTATGCCGACAACGTCTCCACCTTCGATCTGCGGCTGCCGGTCTGGCCGTTCTTCTTAGTTGCGTGGATCGGCGACGCGTCCGCGGTGCTGCTCATCGCCGTGCGCACCTATCGGCTGATCTTCCGTCCCGAGCTTCTCGATGGCGGCCAATACCAGATCAAGCCGGTCGAATGAGGCGCAATCCTTGAGGCGCATTCCTTGCGGCGCAATTCTGTGAGACGCCCTTGAGCACCGACGCCGTCGCCATCATCGGCTTCGTCGCGCTGTTCGCGCTGATGCTGTTGCGCGTGCCCGTGGGCATGGCCATGGGGCTCGTCGGCGTCAGCGGCTACGCCTACATCGTCGGCGGCACGCCGGCGCTGAAGAATGTCGGGCTCACCTCGATGCGCACGGTGACCGACTACACCTTCGGCGTCATCCCGATGTTCCTGCTGATGGGCGCGTTCGTCTCCAATTCCGGCATGAGCCGCGAGCTGTTTCGCGCCGCCAATGCCTTCCTCGGCCATTTCAAGGGCGGGCTCGGCATCGCCACCATCGCCGCCTGCGCCGGCTTCGCCGCGATCTCCGGATCCTCGGTGGCGACCGCGGCGACCTTCTCCACCGTCGCCTATCCGGAGATGCGCCGCTACAACTACCCGCAATCCTTCGCCACCGGGGTCATCGCCGCCGGCGGCACGCTCGGCGCCATGCTGCCGCCTTCGACCGTGCTCGCGGTCTACGGCATCATCACCGAGCAGGATATCGGCAAGCTGTTCATCGCCGGGATCATTCCCGGCCTCCTTGCCGCGGCGATGGACATGCTCACCATCGTGATCATCGGCCGGCTGCGGCCGAAATTCCTTCCCTCGGCGCCGCGCCACTCCTGGCAGGAACGGCTCGCCGGGCTGCGCGACATCTGGGCGACGCTCCTGCTCTTCGTTTTCGTCATCGGCGGCCTTTATGGCGGGCTGTTCACGCCGACCGAGGCCGGCGGCATGGGCGCGGCCGGTGCGCTGATCATCGGCGTCGCCCGCGGCAAGCTCAGCCGGCCGGAGATCCGCCGCTCGCTCCTGCAGGCGGTGCGCACCGCCGCCGCGGTCCTGACCGTGCTCATCGGCGCGCTCCTGTTCGGCTATTTCCTCACCGTGACGCAGACGCCGCAAAAGGTGACCGAGTTCCTCACCGGGCTCGGGCTGGGCCGCTACGGCGTGCTGGCGTTGATCATGCTGATGTATCTCGTGCTCGGCTGCCTCATGGATGCGCTCGCCATGATCATCCTCACCATCCCGATCATCTTCCCGGTGATCATGCAGCTCGGCTTCGATCCGATCTGGTTCGGCGTCATCATAGTGATGACGGTCGAGCTCGGGCTTATTCACCCGCCGGTCGGGATGAACGTGTTCGTGATCAAGAGCGTGGTGCAGGACGTGAGCTTCGCGACGATCTTCTCCGGCGTGCTGCCGTTCATCGTCACCGATCTCATCCGGCTGGTGATTCTGATCGCGTTCCCGATCCTGGCGCTCTATTTGCCGTCGCACATGTAGCGCCTACGATGTTCAACGTCGTGCGTCCCAACAACAAGGAGACCGCCATGTTTCGCCAACTCGTCGCCGTCGCGGTGATCGCATTCGCCCCCGCGGCTTTCGCCGCCGACGCCAAGCAGATGGAAGAGAACAAGAAGGCGGTGACGGCATTCTACGATGCTGCGATCAACCAGAAGGACTTCGAGGCGGCGGCGAAGTTCATCGGCCCGCGCTACGTCCAGCACAATCCGAGGGCCGCCGACGGCCCGGAAGGGCTCAAGGCCTTCCTCGGCGTGCTGCGCGAGAAATTCCCGGACTATCACAGCGAGATCAAACGCGTCTTCGCCGACGGGGACTACGTCATCCTGCACGTCCACAACGTGCCGATGCCGGGGGCGCGCGGCGCCGCCATTGTCGATATTTTCAAGCTCGAAGACGGCAAGATCGTCGAGCATTGGGATGTGCGTCAGGAGATCCCGGAGCAATCGGCCAATTCGAACACGATGTTCTAGCGGGCAACGGGCAATCGAACGAGAGGATAAGAAATGGATCTGAAACTTTCCGGTCGCACCGCGCTCGTTACCGGCAGCTCGAAGGGGATCGGGCTTTCGGTCGCGCAATGGTTTGCGCGCGAGGGCGTGCATGTCTGCATGGTGGCGCGGTCGGCGGAGCGCCTGGAAAAAGAAGGCGCGGCGATCGGCAAGGCTACGGGTGTCACCGTGCGCACGCTCGCCGCCGACCTTACCGATCCGGCGGCGCGCAAGCTCGTCGCCGAAACCTTTCCCGATGTCGATATTCTGGTCAACAATGCCGGCGCCATTCCCGGCGGCACGATCGACCAGATCGACGAGCCGGCCTGGCGCGCCGGCTGGGAGCTCAAGCTTTACGGCTATATCGGGCTCACCCGGCTTTATCTGGAAAAGATGAAAGCGCGGCAACGCGGCGTGATCGTCAACATCATCGGCGCCGGCGGCGAGCGGCTCGACCCGATGTATATCGTCGGCGCGGTCGGCAATTCCGGACTGATGTCGCTTACTCGCGCCATCGGCGGCAACGCTCCGCAATTCGGCGTGCGTGTCCTCGGCGTCAATCCGGGTCCGGTGATGACCGACCGCATCGAGGCGCTCGGCCGCCGCCGGGCGGCGACGCTCTATGGCGACGAGAACCGGTGGCGCGAGAGCTTTGCGACCATGCCGTTCGGCCGGCCGGCCTCGGTCGATGAGATCGCCGCGACCGTCGTCTTCCTCGCCTCCGATCTTTGCTCCTACACCAGCGGGACGATCGTCACCATCGATGGCGGGCTCACTTATCGGAACTGAGCAGCTTTCATTCCGGCGCCGGCATGGCCTGAATCGGCGGACACGGAACAGAACCGTATGAGCAGTACACGCAACAATCCCCCGGCCGCGGCCGCAACATGCAGCCGCATCCCGTGCATGTGTAGGCTATTTGACAGGCATCGACCGGCATTCGTTCGGTCTTTGCAGTCGAGCATTGCGGGCAGGTGATGACCGAATCGACGACGACGCGATGGCCTTTCGCCGCCGGTGGAGAGGTGGGAGGACGGCAGCGGCTCATTGCGGCGGCCTCAATCTGCGGAAAGGCTTCCTCGAAACGTCGCGACGCGATGCTGCTCAAAAGCGGGTGGTCAGATCGGTCAGCCAGCCCGGTGACGCGTCAACGAGCGCGGTTTCCACGGCCTTGTCGAAACCGGACAATACCAGCGCGCCGATCGCCAGCAAAAGCAGTCCGAGTGCGATTGTCAGGCCGTGGCCCGCCGAGAGCATCTGCTTGCGCCAGCGCAACAGAAACTCGCGCGAGAACATGCCGAGCACGAGCAGCGGCAGCGCCGCGCCGACGCCGAAGGCAAACATGACGAGCGCAACCTGCGGCAGATCACGTTCCTGCGCGGCGAGAAGCGACGCCGCTCCGAGCGTCGGGCCGACGCAGGGGCTCCATACCGCCCCGAGCAGCAGGCCTATCAAGACCTGACCGGGAAGCCCGCCCCGCCGCGCGCCGCCGCCATAACGGTCGCTCAGATTGGCCAGCGGCGCTCCGGCGAGCGCCAGCCGCGTCTGCAGGCGCGGCACCAGTAGGATCGCTCCGAGCGCGATCATCAGGAGAGCGGCGGCGCTGCGGAAGATGCCGGCGTCGAGGCCCAGCGAATAACCGACGGTTGCCACGAACAGCCCGATGGCGACGAACGAGGCGGCGAGCCCGCCGGCGAGGGCTGCCGGCCCGAAGCGATGCTCCGAGGTCGCCGTGCCGAGCACGATCGGAACAATCGGCAACACGCACGGGGAGAGGATCGAGAGTGCGCCCGCGACGAACGCCAAAGGCAGCGCGCCGAGGTTCATCGGCCGTTCAGAGGGTCTTGCTCAGCAGCGCGGCGATCGAGGAACGATTGGTGTCGCCGACGGAGCGGCCGGTTTCCTTTTCGCCCTTGAATGCGATCAGCGTCGACTGCATGCGGGCGCCGAAATATTTCACGGCGTCCTTCTGGCTGTCGAAATCGACCACGAAATAGACCAGGTCGTTGAATTTCGGCGCCGACATCAGTTCGCCGAGGATCGGATCCTGCGCTTTGCAAGTTGGGCACCATGAGGCGTGAACGCCGATCAAAATCGGCTTGTCCGCCTTCTGCGCGGCCGCGAAGGCTTCCGGGGTGAAAGTCTTGGTATCGGTGGCGAAAGCCGGCGCGACCAAGGCGGCGGTTGCGGAAACCGTAGCGAAGAGGACGGTACGGCGTGACAACATGGCTGGTGCTCCCCCTAGGGTGTTCATAGTGCTTGCTTAAGCTACCTGCTTAAGGCCGGAGGCGACGGCGCGCACGTCACAAGTCGCCCTCCGCGGATCAAATTCCGGTCATTGGCGCATGCGAGGCGAATGAAGCCAAAACGTTGCCGCTGCAGGCGCGATCGGCGGCTGCCCGAGCTGCGGTCACTAATCGGCGATCAAGTGGACTTGGATTTAATTCCGACCGCCGCCGGCGAGGACGGCGCGGGTGGCGCGGTCGGGGCCGAAATCGTCGACGCTGTCGATGGCGAGGAGATCGGCGAGCCGCGTGCGGGCGCGGTTCACCCGGCTCTTGATGGTGCCGACCGCGCAGCCGCAGATCGCCGCCGCGTCCTCGTAGGAGAAGCCGGAAGCGCCGACCAGGATCAGCGCCTCGCGCTGGTCCGAAGGCAGTTTGCTGAGCGCGGTACGGAATTCGTTGAATTCGACCCGGCCGGTCTGCTCGGGATGCGATTTCAGCGTCTCGGCATAACGTCCGTCGGCGTCCTCGACCTCGCGCCGGCGCTTGCGATATTCGGAGCGGAACAGGTTGCGCAGGATGGTGAACAGCCAGGCCGGCATGTTGGTGCCGGGCTGGAACGAATCGATATGGGCGAGCGCGCGCAGCAAGGTCTCCTGCACGAGGTCGTCGGCGCGGTCGATATTGCCGCACAGCGAAATGGCGAACGCGCGCAGGGACGGCACCGTCCCGAGCACTTGGTCGCGTATGGCAGGATCAAGCTTCATGCCACCCCATCGTCTTGATCGCCCAACTTGCGGACCAAGTCGGCGATATGCGGCGGCACGCCCTCATTGACGACCGCTTCGTACATGGCGCGCAATTGCTGACCGATTCGCGCCTGGGCTTCGCGCCCAAGACGCATCTCGGTCTTCCGGGGGGTTAGTGGCCTACCCATCGCATCACGCGGTTCCGGTGCATCCGGCTCAGCGGCCGGGGCCTCGACGTCAACTGTCTTACGGGTCTTCATTTTTCGCCTTGCCCCTTCAACCAGCTCCCGCAATTTTGCATGGCATAACCCCCGGGCTGTCCAGCGCCAACGCCGGGCCCCGGCATTGGTTCCTGGCCGGGGAACTATTTTTGGGAACTTTGCTCGCGCGGCAACGTTTTAACCGTTAGTTTCGGGAAATCGAGGGGAGGATTGCCCTTGCCTGCCTCACAAGCCGTAATTCAGCACCTGCCATATCTGCGCCGCTACGCGCGCGCTCTGACCGGAAGCCAGGCCTCCGGCGACGCCTATGTCGCCGCCACCCTGGAATCGCTGATTGCCAGCCCGCAGATCCTCGAATCCGGCCCCAGCCCGCGGATCGCCCTCTACCGGCTGTTCACGAAAATCTGGAATTCAGTCCCGGTTAACGACAAGGCCGACGCCGCGGCGCCGACGCTGACCCCCGAGCAGCACCTGACCCAGCTGACGCCGCTGCCGCGCCAGGCCTTCCTGCTGGTGGCGCTCGAAGGGTTTTCCGAGGCGGACGCGGCGCAGATCCTCGAGTGCGATCTGCCGACGCTGCGCGGCCTAGTGGAGGAATCCGGCCGCGAGCTTGCCGCCGAGATCGCGACCGATGTGCTTATCATCGAGGATGAGACCTTCATCGCCATGGATATCGAGGCGCTGGTCGAGAGCCTCGGCCACAAGGTGATCGGCGTCGCCCGCACTCATACCGAAGCGGTCGCTCTCGCCACACAGAAACGGCCGGGCCTCATTCTCGCGGATATCCAGCTCGCCGACGGAAGCTCCGGCCTCGATGCGGTCAATGAGCTTCTCGGCACCTTCGAGGTGCCGGTGATCTTCATCACCGCCTACCCGGAGCGTTTCCTCACCGGGCAACGGCCGGAGCCGGCATTCCTTATTGCCAAGCCGTTCCAGCTCGCGGTGGTTTCGGCCGTCGCCAGCCAGGCCTTGTTCTTCGGCCGCAAGGCGCGTCAGCGCGAACGCCAGCCGACGGCGTAGTCGCTTCAGGGATCAGGATTTCAGGCGTTCAAAGGCAGCCGAGCGAGCCGAGAGGCGGGCGTAGTCAGTCGCCGTTCCGCCATCGGCGAGCCACTGTTTAAGTTCGCTCATGGCCGCGCCGTTAGTTGCGCCGGCCGCTCCGGTATCTCGTATTCCGGCAAGCCTTCAAGGAAAGCGTCGAGCGACGCGGTGATAATTTTCATTCTGCCGTCAAGGTCGCGCGTCGCGATACGGCCGGCGCGGACGAGTTGTAGAAGTTTGGTGCGGCCGATCCCGGAATATTTTGCGGCCTTACCGGCGACATGGTGCGGGGAGTTTCGATAGGCATGTTGATGGCCTCAAGTCTTGAGAACCATCCTGCGAGGCCGTGAGGCTGCTAGGGAGCTAGTCTGCTTGCCGTGATTCCGTGCGCTAGGTCGAGCACATCGCGGGCGGCGGTATCGAGGCGACCGCGGCGTATTTCAGCGCCGGCACCGCTCAGGATATGGCGGACTTGTAGCGCCGCCGAACGATGGCGGCAACTGCCGTTTTGCGCCGTATCTGAACGCAATGGAAGTGTGTCCCGCGGTGTGTCCCGGAAAATTAACTACTTGATTTGGTTGAGAAAATTAAAGGGCGCAGTCAATCGGTCCATCGACTGCGCCCAAGATAACCGGCCAAGCACGGGGGGAGGGGGGGAAGGATGGCCGGTCCCGATATCAACCGACGATCCGCATGTTTGTTCCCGCCTGACGCGTTTCCGGCGCGGTGGGTTTTTTGATCACAAGGCGGTGACTGCGCAAACAGTACGGAACCGGTGGCGGCCAGCGACGTTCGTTTCGCGCGTGGATGGACGGGCCGCGCGCGCATTTGGGGTGATGGGGAGCCGTGTCGGAGTTCCGGAGCCAATCCGATGTTCGGGATCTTCTCAGTTCGCCTGGCGCGCGCCGGAGCTATTTCGCTCGCGCTGTTCACCGCGGGACTGGTCTCAGTTCCGTCATTCCCGACGACCGGCGCGGGCTTGCCGCCGGCGGGTCAGACGGTCGCCGTCAATCGCGCCCACAAGGCCGACCGGCTCCCGGTTCTAGCACCGGCCATCCAGCCTGAGCTTGGATCGCCCGCCGCGCTGCCGCCGGCGGCGCCATTGTCCGCACGACCGTCGGCACGAATTCCGGCCGGCTGCGATCCCGCCTTCAGCCCGATCTCCTCGCCGCGTTTGGCGCACGTCTTCAAGCGTTGCATCGCCTGAACGAAAACTCGCGCCGCCGCCGCCGCCGATGCGCGGAACTTATCTGCTTCGTCGGCGATTGATGTGCGGCATTCAGCTGCGGAGGGCATCATGTCGTCAAACAAAAGTTCACGCCGCGTCGTTTCCCGGCGCGTCGGCGGCGCGATGCTTTGCGCAGCCCTGGCTACGATCTTGAGCGCTCCGGCCTCGGCGCAAGCGCTGTCCTATCTGCCGGCCGACGGCGATGACGGCGCCATCCTGCGCGAGAGCGTACCGCAGGCTGAGCAGCCGCTCGATGTGCCGGCCGCGCTGCGCCGCCAGGTCGTCGCCTATGCCGGCAACGAACCCGCCGGCACGATCATCATCGACACCCCGCATGCCTTCCTTTACCTGACGCTCGGCAACGGCAGGGCGATCCGTTACGGCATCGGCGTCGGGCGCGAAGGTTTCACCTGGTCGGGCATCGAGACGATCTCGCGCAAGTCGGAATGGCCGGATTGGATTCCGCCAGCCGAGATGGTCGCCCGCCAGCCCTATTTGCCGCGCTGGGTCGGCGGTGGTCCCGGCAATCCGCTCGGCGCCCGCGCGCTTTATCTCGGCAACACCGCTTACCGGATCCACGGCACCAACAACCCTGCCTCGATCGGCAAGCATGTCTCCTCCGGCTGCATCCGGCTGCGCGACGAGGACGTCATCGACCTCTATGATCGGGTGGGTATCGGCACCAAAGTGGTGGTGCTGCCGAACGATCAGCGGGATGCTCGGCGCGATATTCAGCGCGACTTGCAGCGCGACTCGGCGATCGGCAATCAACGCGCGGTTCCGTCAGGCGATCAGCATCGGGTCTCGATCGAGGGCGGCCATGGCGCGCCGATGACGGCGCAGATATTCGTCAGGCCGGCCGCCGACCCGCCGCAGCCGCGCGCCGCTCTCAACGCCGATTCCAAGCTTTCCGGCCTCTATTGAGGCGGGCACTCTCTTCCTGAGCCGGCCTCACTCCGCTCGATCTTGCCGGCGGAACAAAACCCGACGCTCCGGCATCTTTTCTCTCCCGGAGAGAGCAGGCCGCGGCCTTGAACCCGGCGCGGGCAGGCCGAATTGTAAGTGTATGAGCGGTTCTGACCCAACCAAGACCACGGGATCGGCGCGCTCGGATTTAGCGCCGGGCCAAGAGAGCGTGCAACAAGTGAGCGCGCCAGGAAGCGCGCGAGAGTTCTTCCGGAATTCCGCAACGCTGCGCAACGCGCTGGAAACCGGGCGGACCGGCGTGTGGTCGTGGGACATCGCCACCGACGCGGTGACCTGGTCGAATGACGTCGAGGCGGTTCATCGCCTGCCGCCCGGCAGCTTCGACGGCGCGCATCGGTTCTTCGAGCACGACATTCGCGACCGGGGTCGGCCGGAAGTCGTGGATTCGCTCGACGAGGCGGTGCGAACCGGGCGGCCCTATCTGGCACGCTACCGGATTTCCTCGCGCGAGGGCGACAAGGAACGCTGGATCGAGGCCGCCGGCATGATCTCGCTCGAGGACGGCGTGCCCGCGCGCATGGTCGGCCTGTGTCGCGACGTCACCGAGCGGGTCAATCTCGAGCAGGAACTGCGCAGCCGCATCAAACAGCAGGAGGCGCTCGCGCAACTCGGCGAACGCGCCTTGGCGGAAGGCGATCTCGAGAAATTGCTCAACGACGTGGTCAGCACGGTCGCGCTCACTCTGCCGGTCGATTTCGTCGAGGTTCTGGAACTGATGCCCGGCGACACCGATCTGCTGCTGCGCGCCGGCTTCGGCTGGAAGGCCGGCTGTGTCGGCTCGATCGTCACCTCGCGGGAGAACGGCAATTACGCGCGGCACACGCTGGAGTCCGCGGTCCCCATCGTCATTGGTGATTTCGCCGCCGAGACGCGGTTCAAAATCCCACAATATCTGCACAATCATGGTTGCATCAGCGGCATGAGCACCGTGATCGCTGGCCGCGACGGACGCGCCTATGGCGTTCTCGGTGTCTGCACCAACCGGCGACGGGTATTCGGCATCGAGCACACCGCATTCCTGGCCGCGGTCGGCAACCTCCTCGCTGGCGCCATCCAGCGCCGGCAATTGGAGCAGCGTCACGAACTGATGATCCGCGAACTGCGGCATCGCTCCGGCAATTTGTTCTCGCAACTGCTGGCGCTGTTCTCGCAGACCGCGCGCAATTCGAAGACCATGGCCGACCTCAAGACCAAATATCAGGCGCGCGTGCTCGCGCTCGCCAACGCGCACCGGCTGATAACCGAAGCCGGCTGGAAATCGACCTCGCTTGCCGATCTGCTGCGCGTCGTGCTCGGTCCGTATCTCGATCGCATTTCGTTAGCCGGGCCGAATGTCGACCTCGATCCGGATCCGACCTTCAGCTTGGGCGCGGCGCTGCACGAGCTTGCCGACAATGCCGTCATCCACGGCAGCTTGGCGCAGCGACAGGGACGGCTCGAGCTCAGCTGGTCGGTCGGGCGCACGCAGCGCGGCATGACCTTGACCTTCGACTGGGTCGAGCGCGGCGGCCGGCCGGCGCGGCGGCCGCGCCGGGCCGGCTTCGGCTCGCGGCTCATCGGCCTCGTCATCGAGCGGCAAATGGACGGGGAGGTGCAGCGCACCTACGGTCGCGACGGATTGTCGGTGCGCCTGATCGTCCCGCTGACGCATGAACGCTGGCCGACGCAACCGGTCGACGCTACGAGCCAATCGGCGGACGCATAGCGACGGTGGAACGGCGGAACTTGCCGCGCGTTGATTGTCGGGCGCAGGCTGCGCGCTCGGTTCCGGCACGTCGACAACCCCTGAGGGCACGGTTGCCTCCCGGTCGTGACCGCAAACAGACGAGGTGGGCCGCCGCGCGGACGGTCGTGACCCGCCACGGGCTGCTCGTGTCCGCCATACTCATCGGCGCGACCTCGATCGCCTTTGCCGCGCAGCAACAGTTTTCCGGCAAGTCGGAGGCGATATTCTTCGCCGAGCTCGGATTGCTGCTGCTCGTCGGCCGCGCGCTCGGCGAGCTGATGCAGAGATTCGGCCAGCCGGCGGTGATGGGACAATTGCTCGGCGGGCTGCTGCTCGGTCCCTCGGTGCTCGGCGTCATCGCCCCCGACCTGCAGCACACGCTGTTCCCGCAAACCGCCGAGCAGAAGAGCATGGTTGCCGCCGTCTCGCAGCTCGGCATTCTGCTTCTACTGCTGCTGACCGGCATGGAGACCGACTTGCGGCTGGTGCGCCGCGTCGGCCGGTCGGCGATCACCGTCGCCGCCGCCGGCGTGACGCTTCCCTTCATCTGCGGATTTGCGCTCGGCGAAATGCTGCCGGATTCGATCCTGCCCAACGCCAATGCGCGCCTCGTCACCGCGCTGTTTCTCGCCACCGCGCTGTCGATCTCCTCGATCAAGATCGTCGCTGTGGTGGTGCGCGAGATGAACTTCATGCGCCGCGACATCGGCCAGATCATTGTCGCCTCCGCCATCCTCGAGGACACCAGCGGCTGGATCATCATCGCCATCTCCTTCGGCATCGCCTCGTCTGGTACCGTCGATGTCCGCTCGGTGAGCTTTGCCGTCATCGGCACGCTGTTGTTCCTGGCGATCAGCCTCACCGTCGGCGGGCGCGTCGTCTCCGCGCTCATCCGCTGGGCCAACGACAATTTCGCCAGCGAATTTCCGGTCATCACCGTGATCCTGCTGATCATGATCGGCATGGCGCTGATCACCTTTGCGCTCGGCGTACAGACCGCGCTCGGCGCTTTCGTCGCCGGCATCCTGATCGGCGAATCGCCGATCCTCACCCGGCACATCGACGAACAGCTGCGCGGGTTGATTGCCGCACTGTTCATGCCGGTGTTCTTCGGCCTGTCGGGCCTGAGCGCCGACCTGACCATCCTGAAAGACCCGCATCTGTTGTTGCTCGCGGTCGGGCTCATCGCCATCGCCAGCTTCGGGAAATTCTCCGGCGCTTTCGTCGGCGGCAAGCTTGGCGGGCTCACCGGCCGCGAATCGCTGGCGCTGGCCGCGGCGATGAACGCGCGCGGCTCGACCGAGGTGATCGTCGCCTCGATCGGCCTGTCGATGGGCGTGTTCAGCCAAAATCTTTTCACGCTGATCGTGGCGATGGCGGTGGTCACCACCATGGCGATGCCGCCGATGTTGCGCTGGGCGCTGCGCCGGCTGCCGTTGCGCAAGGCGGAACGCCAGCGGCTCGAGCGCGAGGAGCTCGATGCCCGCGGCTTCGTGCCCAATCTCGAGCGCTTGCTGCTCGCGGTCGACGGCGGCGCCAACGGCGCGTTCGCCACGCGGCTCGCCGGCGTCATTGCCGGCTCGGGCGACAAGCCGACGACGATCATCGAGCTCGGGCGGGGCAAATGGCCCGAGCGCGCCGTGCGCGGCGAGAGCCGAGAAACGCAAAAGCAGGTGTTGAGCGCCGCGGCGCACGCCGTGGCGCTGGCGACGCCAGCCGCGGAGGAGGCGCGCGGCAGCGGCGATGTCGCCACCCGCACCAAGAAGGCAACGAGCGCGGAAGCGGTCGCCGACGAGGCGCAGAAGGGTTACGACCTGCTCATCGTCGGCATCGAAAAGACGCGGGCAGCAGGCGGCGGCTTCAGCGCCGAGGTCACGCACGTCGTCAACGGCTTCGAGGGACCGCTCGCCGTCGCCCTGGCCGGCGGCCGGCTGACCAATGGGAACGAGCCGATCCGTCGCATCCTGGTCCCGGTCAACGGCACCGACGTATCGCGCCGCGCCGCCGAGATCGCCTTTGCGCTGGCGAGGTTGGGCGGATCGCGGGTCAGTGCGCTCTACGTCGCCAGCGGACGCGCGCGCGCGATCCGGCGCGGCGAGGCGGCCGTGCTCAAGGACATTGCCGAACTCGCCGACCGCTACGATGCCCGGGTGCGGACGGCGCTGCGCGTCGACGTCACCGCGGAGGAAGCGATCCTCAAGGAGGCTAAGCGCAGCAGCTACGACCTCATCGTTCTCGGGGTCACCCGCCGCGCCGGCGAGACGCTGTTCTTCGGCAATACCGCCGCCGCGGTGCTGGAACGCTGCGATACCGCGATCTTGTTCGTGGCGAGCTGAGCCGGCGGCGCCGGCGTCGCTTCGCTCCGCGCAATGACGTATAAGCTTCGCCAATCGCAACGCGGGACGAGAACCCATGGACCGGCAGCCGACGCGCGGCACCATCGACGAAGGCGAGGTGGCGCAGTTCTCGCGCCTTGCCGGCCAATGGTGGGATTCGCGCGGGCCGATGGCGGCGCTGCACAAGTTCAATCCGGTGCGGCTTGCCTATATCCGCGACCGCGCCGCGGCGCGTTTCGCCCGCGATGCGAAACGGCTCGACAGCCTTTCCGGGCTGCGCATTCTCGATATCGGCTGCGGCGGCGGCATTCTCTGCGAGCCGCTGGCGCGGCTCGGCGCCTCGGTCCTCGGCGTCGATCCCTCCCCGGATAATATCGCGGTCGCGCAGCGGCACGCCGCGCAATCGGGCGTGGCGATCGACTACCGCAACACCAGCGCCGAAGCGCTGGCGGAAACCGGCGAGACCTTCGACGTCGTCCTCGCCATGGAGGTCGTCGAGCACGTCGCCGATGTCGGCCTGTTCGTCGATCGCGCCGCGGCGATGGTGAAACCCGGCGGTCTTCTGTTCGTCGCCACGCTCAACCGTAGCATCAAAAGCTTCGCGCTGGCGATCGTCGGCGCCGAATACATTTTGCGCTGGCTGCCGCGCGGCACCCACCAATGGGACAAGTTCGTGACCCCGAACGAGCTCGAGATCGCCATCGAGCAAAGCGGCGCGCGCATCATCGATGAGACCGGCGTGATCTACAATCTCCTCGCCGACCGCTGGCAGCTCTCCACCGACATGGACGTCAACTACATGGTGGTCGCGGAGAAGCCCGGGTGATGGTCACGCCCTGGCTCTGGGCCGTCTTCACGGTGATCGCCGCCTTCGCCCAGACGTTGCGCAATGCGACGCAGCGCGCGCTGACCGGCAGCCTCGGCACCGTCGGGGCGACGCATGTGCGATTTCTGTTCGGTTTTCCGTTCGTGCTGGTGTTCATCACCGGCCTCCTCATCGCCACCGGAACGCCGCTGCCACGGCCCGGAGCCGAGTTCTGGCCCTGGGTGATCGGCGGCGCCTTCGCGCAGATCGCCGCCACGGCGTTGATGCTCGCCGCCATGGGCGAGCGCTCCTTCGTCGTCACCATCGCCTACATCAAGACGGAGCCGATCCAGGTCGCGATCTTCGGCCTCATTTTCCTCGGCGATGCGGTCACCTGGCCGATGATGACGGCGATCCTGGTGGCGACAGCCGGCGTGGTGATCATGTCGACCAAGCCGGGCGGCATGGTCGGCGGCATCAAACCGACCCTGTTGGGGCTCGCCTCCGGCGGCATGTTCGCGCTTTCGGCGATCGGCTTTCGCGGCGCCATCCTGCAGCTCGATCTGCCCAATTATGTGATGGCGGCGACCTTCACGCTGGCGATCGGGCTCGCCATGCAGACGGTTTCGCTGTCGCTTTATCTCCTGCTGCGCAACCCGTCGGTGCTGCTGGCGATCGTCCACGCCTGGCGGCCGTCGCTGTTCGCAGGCTTCCTTGGGGCGCTCGCCTCGCAGTTCTGGTTCCTCGCCTTCGCGCTCGCCACCGCCGCGAGCGTACGCACGCTCGCGCTCGTCGAGGTCTTGTTCGCGCAGCTCATCGCCCGTATCGCTTTCGGCCAGCGCACCAGCGCGCGTGAAGCGCTCGGCATGGTGCTCGTCATCGCCGGCGTCGCGCTGCTGATCTGGGCGCATTGATTGTCATTCCGGGCTAGCCGCTGTGCGCTGCCCCGGAATGACTTCAATTGAGCTCGTCCGGCAAAATCGGCAGCGGGTGGAACTCGATGCCTTCTTCGTGCAATTCCTTCGCCTCGTCCGGTGAGGCTTCGCCGTAGATCGAGCGGTGCTCGATCTCCCCGTAGTGGATCTTGCGCGCCTGCTCGGGAAAGCGCGAGCCGACGTAATCCGCGTTCCTGGTGATGTGCTCGCGCAGCTCTTTGAGCTTCTTGCGCAGCTCGCCCTCATGCGGTGACATGATTGCCAGAGGCTGCTTGGCCGGAGCCGGCACGGGCGGCGGTGGCGCCGCGGGCGGCGGTACGGTCGGCGGCTCGGCGGTGTCGGCGCGCGCCAGGCGGGGCGCCATGATCGCCTTCTCGACCTTGGCGGAGCCGCAGACCGGGCAAGTCACCAGGCCGCGCTTCGTCTGCTTGTCGTAAGCGGCCGAGTTTTGGAACCAGCTCTCGAAGGCGTGGCGGTGTTCGCAATTGAGCGCGTAGCGGATCATAGCGGGGCTCGCACGGCGTGCAGATGCGTCGGCTCGGCCAAGGGTTCGATCATTTCGAAGCGGCGGCCGTGATGCAGCGAGGGAATGCGCGAGCGCGCCGCCGTGACTTGCGCCGGGTCAACGTCGGCGAGGATCACGGCCGGCTCGGTGCCGCCCTCGGCGAGGATTTGCCCCCACGGATCGACAATGAGCGAATGGCCGAAGCTTTCGCGGCCGCTCTCGTGCCTGCCGCCCTGGGCGGCGGCGAACACGAAACAGCCGTTCTCGATGGCGCGTGCGCGCATCAGAACGTGCCAATGGGCCTCGCCGGTCGGCTTGGTGAAAGCCGAGGGGATCGAGAGGAACGACGCGCCGGATTCGGCGAGCGCCCGATAGAGCGCCGGGAAGCGCAAATCGTAGCAGATGGTGACGCCGAGCCGGCCCCAGGGCAGGTCGGCGACGACCGCGAGGTCGCCGGGCCGATAGCTGTGCGACTCGCGGTAGCTTTCGCCGCCGGCGAGATCGACGTCGAACATGTGGATCTTGTCGTAGCGCGCGACCACGTCGCCTCTGCGGTCGATCAGGAACGAACGGTTCGCCGCCCGTTCCGGCGACGCCCTGATGGCGAGCGAGCCGATATGGATGTAGAGCGAATGCTTGCGCGCCGCCTCGCGCAGCGCCGCGAGCGTCGGATCGCGTTCCTCATCGACGATGGTGGCCATCATGCGCTCGCGCTTGGCGATGATGTTGGTCATTTCCGGAGTGAGCACATAATCGGCGCCGGCGCTTTTTGCTTCCTCGATCGCGGCGAGCGCCGCAGCGATGTTTGCCTTCGGCTCCATGGCCGAGCGCATCTGCACCAGGGCGACCTTGAACGCCGAGCCGGCCGCCGCGCTCATGCGCGCTTTCCTTCCTCGGCGAGCAACGCGTCGAGCTTGCCGCCTTCCTCGAGCGCGTAGAGCTGGTCGCAGCCGCCGACATGCGTTGCGCCGATGAAGATCTGCGGGACCGTGGCGCTCCCGTTCGCGCGCGCGACCATCTCTTGGCGCATCTGCGAATCCGCCGTGACGTCGATCTCGCGGAATTCCACGCCCTTGCGCGTGAGCAGCTCCTTTGCCCAATGGCAATAGGGGCAATATTGCTGCGTATAGATTTCGACAGAAGTCATAAGGATGCGTTAATTCTATCAGAAGCGTATTTGTATCAAACCGTTATATGGACGTCCGCACCGGATCGGCAACCCTGGCGAAGACCAGCACGTCGACATTGGCGGCGCCGGCGCGCAGGAGCGCCCGCGCGCAACCCTCGACCGTCGCCCCGGAGGTGAGCACGTCGTCGATGAGCACCAGCCGGCGGCCGATGATTGCGGGCTTGCTCTCGTTGGGCACGCGGAACGCGCCCTGGATGTTGGCGGCGCGCTCCGGGCGCGACAGCCCCACCTGCTGCGCCGTCGCCTTGACCCGCTTGAGCGCCGCGCCGGCGACCGGCACGCCGCTGGCCGCCGAAACGGCGGCGGCGAGCATCGCCGACTGGTTGAAGCGCCGCGCCCAGAGCCGGCGCCAGTGCAGCGGCACCGGCACGAGCGCGTCGGCTTGCGCCAGGAGCTCGCCGCCGGCATGGCCGATCCAGCGCCCCATCATCGGCGCGAGATCGAGGCGGTCGCCGTATTTGAGGGCATGCACCAGGGCACGCGAAATCTCGTCGAAGCGCACCGCCGCGCGGGCGCGATTGTAGGCAGGCGGGTCGGCGATCGCCTCCATCGACAGGATGCCCGGCCCCGGATCGTAGACGAACGGCACGCCGAGCCGTTCGCAATAGGGCCGCCGGATGAACGAGAGCTTCGACCAGCACCCCGGACAGAGCCCCGGCCACTCGACCGGCTCCCGGCAGGCGGCGCAGAGCCGCGGCAGAGCGAGGTCGAGGCCGGCGCGCAATGCCGCGCGCACGGCGTCGGCGGCGCGTTTGAGCCGTGTCATGGAAACGATGCCGGCCGCTTCCCCCATGCCTGCACGCTAGCGCCGCGCGGGGCCCTTGTCATCGCCGGAAGCAGCGGCCGGGACACCTCGCCGGGGACGTGAGACAATCCGGCCATGGCCGATGGCCCGCTGATATTCGATCGCGCCCTGATCCGTGCCCGCCGCCGGCGTGCGGCGGCGATGGAGCCGGCGACGTTTCTCATCGATCACATCGCCGGCGATCTCGCCGATAGGGTCGCCCTGGTGCTGCGGCGCTTCGCGCTTGCGCTTGATCTCGGCACACCCACCGAAGCGGTGTGCGCGGCGCTGGCGCGTCTCGGCTCGGTCGGGACGATCGTCGCGGCCGCCCCGCAGCCGGATATCGCCGCGCGGCGCGCCGGCCCGTTGATCGTCGCCGACGAGGAGGCGCTGCCGTTCGCGGACGGCACGTTCGATCTCGTCGTTTCGGCGCTGGCGTTGCAATTGGTCAATGATCTGCCCGGGACGCTCGTCCAGATACGCCGCGCGCTCAAACCCGACGGGCTGTTTCTCGCCGCCCTCCTCGGCGGCGACACGCTCAACGAGCTGCGGCAATCCTTCGCCGCGGCGGAAAGCGAAGTCGAAGGCGGCGTCTCGCCGCGCGTAGCGCCCTTTGCCGATTTGCGCGATCTCGGCGCACTGCTGCAGCGTGCGGGTCTGGCGCTTCCCGTCGCCGACGCCGACCGGCTCGTCGTTCGTTATGAATCCGCCTTCGCGCTGATGCACGACCTGCGACGCATGGGCGCGACCAACGCCCTCGTCGATCGGCGCCGCACACCGCTTCGCCGCGCGACGGTGATGCGCATGGCGGAGATTTACGCGCAGCGCTTCGCCGACGCCGACGGGCGCCTGCGGGCCACCTTCGAGATCGTGTGGCTGTCAGGTTGGGCGCCGCATCCGGACCAGCAGCAGCCGCTCAAGCCGGGGACCGCGAAAGCGCGGCTCGCCGACGCGCTCGGCACGCGCGAGCTGCCGGCCGGCGAAAAGGTCGAACGTTGAATTGACGGAATAGGATTATTTCAGCGCCGTGGCGACGCTGGAGTAAAAGTTCTGCACGTTGCCGCCCAGCACGGCAACCGTTCCGACGATGGCGATGGAGATGCCCGAGGCGATCAGGGCGTATTCGATCGCGGTGGCGCCGCGCTCGTCATGCAGGAAGCGTCGCAGCGATGTGCGCAACGTCGGTGTCGGGCTCTGGAACATTGGCTTTCTGCCTCTGGCGTTGGCGTCACAACAACGTCGTCAGGTGCGGTATCAGCGGCTCGTCGGCGGGCGGCATCGGGTAGTTGCGCAGATCGTGCGGCCGCACCCATTTGAGCCGCTGCGCCTCCCGCGCTTCGACGATCCCTTCCCACCGCCGGCAGACATAGAGCGGCATCAGCAGGTGGAAATCGGAATAGAGGTGGCTCGCGAAGGTCAGCGGCGCGAGGCATTCCTCTTTGACGTCGATGCCCAGTTCCTCCTTAAGTTCGCGGATCAAGCTTTGTTCCGGCCGCTCGCCGCTCTCGACTTTGCCGCCGGGAAATTCCCACAGTCCCGCCATCGACTTTCCCTGCGGGCGCTGGGCGAGGAGCACGCGACCGTCGGCGTCGATGAGGGCGCAGGCGGCGACAAGCACCAGTTTGACGCTCATTGCCTGGCCTCAATCTAGGCAAAGGTTCGTAAAAGCGTATTCAATGCGGTTACGAAGATCACTGCATTCATTGCCAAGGTTAGCGAACGGCTAACATCCGCTGCCGGCGACGGGCTTGCTCAACTGCGGTAGTCGCCATTGATCGCGACGTACTCCTTGGTGAGATCGCAAGTCAGCACGCGGTCGCGGCCTTTGCCGATCCCGAGCGCGACCTTGAGCGTGATCTCGGGCTTCTGCATCGCCGCGGTCACCGCCGCCTCGTCATAGGCGGGGTCGCGCGCGCCCTTGTGGGCGACGCGGATGCCGCCGAACCAGATCGACAGGCGGTCGCGGTCGGCGCGTTCTCCGGCCTTGCCCACGGCCATGACCACGCGGCCCCAATTGGCGTCCTCGCCGGCGATCGCGGTCTTGACCAGCGGCGAATTGGCGATCGAGAGCGCGATCCGGCGCGCCGATTTCTTCGACGCCGCGCCTTCGACGATGATCTCGACCAGCTTGCGCGCGCCTTCGCCGTCGCGCGCCACCTGCTCGGCGAGATTGGCGAGCACGGCGTCGAACCCCTTGCGGAACGCGGCAAGCCGCGGATCGGAGAGCTTGGCGATCTTCGCCACGCCGCGCGTCGCCGCGGCGCCGGTGGCGAACGCGAGCAGCGTGTCGGAGGTCGAGGTATCGCCGTCGATGGTCAGCGCATTGAAGGTGTCCTCGACGCCGCGCCGCAGCAGGTCGCGGAGAACCGCGGGGGCGATCGGCGCGTCGGTGAAGACGAAGGACAGCATCGTCGCCATGTCGGGCGCGATCATGCCGGCGCCTTTGGCGATGCCGCAGATCGTCACCGCACTGGGGCCGAGCCGCACCATAGCGGCCGCGCCTTTGGGAAACGTGTCGGTGGTGGTGATCGCGTTCGCCGCCGCGTGCCAGCCGGCGGGGGCCGCGTCGGCGACGAGCCGGTCCATGATGCCGGCAAACTTGGTGGCCTCGAGCGGCTCGCCGATGACGCCGGTCGAAGCGAGGTACACATCGTCCGGCTTGCAGCCTGTTGCTTTGGCGGCGATCGCGGCGGTTAGTTCGGTCGCGGCGCGGCCGGACTTGCCGGTGAACGCGTTGGCATTGCCGGAGTTGACCACGAGCGCGCGCGCGCCGCCGCCCTTGAGCCGGGCGCGGCACCAATCGACCGGGGCCGACGGACATTTCGAGCGGGTGAGGACTCCGGCCACCGTCGTTCCGGCGTCGAACAGCGCGAGCAGCACGTCGGTGCGTCCGGCATAGCGGATGCCGGCGGCCGCGGTCGCCACGCGCACGCCCGCGACCGGCGGCATTTCCGGAAAGGACGCGGGTGCGAGAGGGGAGATGGAAGACATAAAGCAAACTTCGTCATGCGCGGGGCTGGCCTGCGCACCCATGCGGCGATCGAGCGTTCCGTTAGGTTCGATGGATTGCCGGGTCAAGTCCGGCAATGACGATCAAAGCGGGAATACACTCGTTTTATTTCTCTACTTCTTCGACGGCGCGGCCGGATTGAGCGAGGTATCGGGTCCCGCCGGCTTGTCGAGGCGCTCGACATTGCTGGCGCTGCGCAGCTTTTCCACCATCTCCGACTGGGCGCGATGGGCGATGTAATTGTCGATCTGCGCCTTGACCTGCTCGAATGTCGGCGTCGGCTTGGTGCGCTTGTCCTCGACCTGGATGATGTGCCAGCCGAACTGCGTCTTCACCGGATCGGAAATCTGCCCCTTGTCGAGCTTGAAGGCGACCTCGGCGAATTCGGGCACCATCTGCTCCTTGCTGAAAAAGCCGAGGTCGCCGCCTTCGGCCGCGCCGGGATCTTTGGACTTCTCCTTCGCGAGCGTCGCGAAATCGGCGCCCTTTTTCAATTCGGCGAGGATCGCCTTGGCTTCCTCCTCGGTCGGCACCAGGATATGGCGCGCGCGCACCTCCTGCTCGTTGGTCATCTGCTTGACCGCGTCGTCATAGACCTTGTGCTCGGCCTCCGCCGAGACCGCGGCGTGGCCTACGCCTTGCAGCAGCGCTTCCATCAGCAGCCGGTTGTGATCGAATGCGAGCCGGCGTTTGACGTCCGGGCGGTCGCCGAGCTTCTGCTGGTCGGCGGCCTGCGACAACAGCACTACGTCGGCCAGATAGGTGATGAGATAATCGCGCTTCTGTTCCGGCGGCATGTTCGGAATGTTGCTGCCGATTTCCTCCTCGGCATAGGCAATTTCGCTTTCGTGGATGTCGACACCGTTGACGCGGGCGATCACCCGATCGGAATCCTGGGCGCGTACAGTTGCAGCCGGCGCCGACAGGAGCGCGGCACCGGCGAGCGCGCCGAGCGCGCAGCGGACAAGCAGGCGGGTGAAGGCCATTGATGGGGTCCTTTGGAGGAGAGGGGATGCCGCCTTTCGCGGCGCCAAATTTCGGCGCGGACACTCGCCGAAACCCCAACGCTTGGCAAGGCAGAATCCGGACGCCGCCTGACAAGCGCGTGAAGCGGCGCGCATTGACAGCAAACCGACCCCCTCTTATGTCTCCGCCGTAGTCAGACGGCCGATGTCGCCTTGCATAAGTCCCAATAGCGCCGCATTTTCCGCCGGTTTGGACCCGCGCCCGTCGCGCCGAGAACTGAATAATGCACAAACAAACGGCTCCGTGGCGCCGCTTCGAGTTGGAAGGATGATGCGATGATCGGCGGTGTCGCCCGCAAGTTGTTCGGTTCCGCCAACGATCGGCGCATCCGCTCCTATCGGCCCCGTGTCGAGGCGATCAATGCGCTGGAAAAGGAGCTGGAGCAGCTCCCCGACGAGACACTGCGCGCGCGAACCGACGAATTCAAGAAGCAGCTGGCCGAAGGGACGAGCCTCGACGACATCCTGGTGCCGGCGTTCGCCACCGTGCGCGAGGCCGGCAAGCGCACGCTCGGCCAGCGCCACTTCGACGTCCAACTCATCGGCGGCATGGTGCTGCACGAGGGCCGCATCGCGGAAATGAAGACCGGCGAAGGCAAGACCCTGGTCGCGACCCTTCCGGTCTATCTCAACGCGCTCGCCGGCCGCGGCGTGCACGTCGTCACCGTCAACGACTATCTCGCCAAGCGCGACGCCGAATGGATGGGGCAGATCTACAAATTCCTCGGGCTCACCGTGGGCGTCATCGTGCACGGCCTCGACGACGAGCAGCGCAAGCGCGAGTACGATTGCGACGTCACTTACGGCACCAACAACGAGCTCGGCTTCGACTATCTACGCGACAACATGAAGTACCGGCTCGAGGACATGGTGCAGCGCGGGCACATCTACGCCATCGTCGACGAGGTCGACTCGATCCTGATCGACGAGGCGCGCACGCCGCTGATCATTTCCGGTCCGCTCGACGACCGCTCCGAGTTCTACAACACCATCGACACCTACATCCCCAAGCTCGACAAGGCCGATTATGAGGTCGACGAGAAGCAGCGCACCGTCAATCTCACCGAGGTCGGCATGGAGAAGATGGAGCAGGCGCTGCGCGACGCGAAACTGCTCAAGTCCGATTCGCTCTACGACGTCGAGAACGTCTCGGTCGTGCATCACATCAACCAGGCGCTACGTGCGCACAAGCTGTTCCAGCGCGACAAGGACTACATCGTGCGCAACGCCGAGGTCGTCATCATCGACGAGTTCACCGGCCGCATGATGCCCGGCCGCCGTTATTCGGAAGGCCTGCACCAGGCGCTCGAGGCCAAGGAGCGCCAGCCGATCCAGCCGGAGAATCAGACGCTCGCCTCGATCACCTTCCAGAATTATTTCCGGATGTACGAGAAGCTCGCCGGCATGACCGGCACCGCCGCCACCGAGGCGGACGAGTTCATGGACATCTACAATCTCGAGGTCCTGGAAATCCCGACCAACATGCCGATGATCCGGCTCGACGACGACGACGAGGTCTATCGTACGGCGGCGGAGAAATTCCGTTCCATTCTCGGCCTGATCGAGGACTGCAAGAAGCGCGGGCAGCCGGTGCTGGTCGGCACGACTTCGATCGAGAAATCCGAGCAGCTTGCCGAGAAGCTGCGCCAGCAGGGCTGGGAGCAGCACGACTTCTCCGACCCGAACGCATTCGCCGCGCTCTATTCCGGCGACGAGGGCGCCTCCAAGGCCAAGGTGTTCGCCATCCTCAACGCCCGCTATCACGAGCAGGAAGCCTATATCGTCTCCCAGGCCGGCGTGCCCGGGGCCATCACCATTGCCACCAACATGGCCGGCCGCGGCACCGACATTCAGCTCGGCGGCAATGCCGATATGCGCATCCGCCAGGAGCTGGCCGCTATCGAGGATCCGCGCGAGCGGGAGAAATCGCCGGGCGCGGCGGAGATTCGCGCGCAGGTCGCGCGCCTCAAGGACAAGGCGCTCGCCGCCGGCGGACTTTACGTACTCGGCACCGAGCGGCACGAGAGCCGGCGCATCGACAACCAGCTGCGCGGCCGCTCCGGACGTCAGGGCGACCCCGGCCACTCCAAGTTCTTCCTTTCGCTCGAAGACGACCTGATGCGCATCTTCGGCACCGACAAGCTCGACGGCATGCTGCAGCGGCTCGGCCTCAAGGAGGACGAGGCGATCGTGCATCCCTGGATCAACAAGGCGCTGGAAAAGGCGCAGCAGAAGGTCGAGGCGCGCAACTTCGATATCCGCAAGAACATCCTGAAGTTCGACAACGTGATGAACGACCAGCGCAAGGTCATCTTCGATCAGCGCGTCGAATGGATGAACGATAAGGCCACGGCGGAAGTGGTCGCCGACATGCGCCACAGCGCGATCGACGACCTGGTCGCCAAACACGTGCCGGAGAACGCCTATCCGGAGCAGTGGGACACCGCCGGCCTCAAGGAACACCTCAAGCGCGTGCTCGGCATCGAGCTGCCGGTCGATGAATGGGCGAAGGAAGAAGGCATCGCCGACGAGGAGATTTTCGCCCGCGTCGAGCGCCGCGCCGACGAGTACATGGCGGCGAAGGTCGCGCAATGGGGCGCCGACGTCATCCGCTACATCGAGAAGTCGATCCTGCTGCAGACGCTCGACCATCTCTGGCGCGAGCACCTGGTGATGCTCGACCATCTGCGTCAGGTGGTCGGGCTGCGCGGCTACGCCCAGCGCGACCCGCTCAACGAGTACAAGGCGGAGGCGTTCTCGCTGTTCGAGGCGATGAGCCAGAATCTGCGCGAAGCGGTGACCGCGCAGCTGATGCGCGTCGAGATCATGCCCTCGCCGCCGGAACAGCAGCAGCTCACGGTGCCGGCGATGGAGGCGCACAAGATCGATCCGACGACCGGCGAGGACGAGATGGCGCTGGCGATGGCTGGGGCCGAGACGCTGGCGCGCCATGGCATCGGCGGCGCCGCGCGCGCGGCCGCAGCGCCGGCGCTCGCACGCGCCGCGCAGCCGGTGGCGGAACGCAATCCGCAAGACCCGGCCAGCTGGGGCAAGGTCGGCCGCAACGAATCCTGCCCGTGCGGCTCAGGCAAGAAATTCAAGCATTGCCACGGAAGATACGCCTGACAGGAGTCGGTAATCAGGAGTCAGTGGTCAGGAAGCAATAGTCGGGGCGCCGGAAACCCGACTCCCGACACCTGATTACTGATACCTGATTACTGCAATCCGCCAAAGCGGCTGTCGAAATTGCCGGCGGGCACCACGGGCTGCGCGCCCTGCAGCAGATTGGCGTTCCTGGCCGGGGCTGGCGCGTAGGCGTTTGCTTCTTGTTGCTGCTGCTGCTGCGGTGCGGCCGGCTTCGCCGCATTGGCTTGCTGCGGCTCGGGCTTGCGCTCCTCAGATTTCGCGACTTCGCTCTTCGGCTTCGGCCTTGCGGGGGTCGCGGCGGCGGGCTTTTGCGCGGTGGTGCTTCCAGTCGCCGTCTCAGCCGGCTTCGCGGCGGAACTGTTCGACGAGAACAGCCGTCCGAAGAAGCCGCCGATGTGCTGCTCCTGCGGTTCCGAATCGGTCGCGGCGACGCGCGTCGCTGGGGCGGCAGGCTTCGACGCGAACAGGTTGCTGAGGAAGCCGCTCGCGGCTGCCGGCTGCGGCGGAATCTCGGCCACCGCGGTTCCTCCCGGCGGCGGCACTCGCGCCGGCGGAATGGGTCCGGTCTGCGCCAGGAACACGCTGTTCGAGCCGCCATCGAGTCCGGTGCGGACCGGGGCGACCGCCGAATTGCTTCTGACCAGTTGCGCGAACTGGGCTTCGTCGTTGCGCTGCTTCTCCAGCGCTGCTCCGGCGATCTCCGGCGCCACCACGAAGGCCGGGCAGCGGCCGGTCGCATTGAACGCGAGCGGCCTCGAGGAATTGGGCGATGCGGCGTCGAACACATAATGCCGGTCGCAGACGTCGACCTTCGGCTCGAGATGCGTCACCTCGAAGTGGTCGTTGCCTTCCTTGATCATCTTCCAGAAGGCCATGTTCGGATTGGTGCGATGGCGCGCGAGATTCGCCGGCGTCATGCGGAACGGATAGGCCTGGATCTGGAACGATTGCTGGCCGCCGAGGAACGCTTCGCGCGCCAGCGAATAGATTTCGCCGATCTGCTCGTCGGTCATCGCGTAGCAGCCGCGCGATGAGCAGTCGCCATGGATCATCAGGAACGCGCCGTGGCGGTCGTTGGCTCGGTCGAAGGCGTTGGGGAAGCCGGTATTGATCGCGAGATAGTAATTGGAATTCGGATTCATCAAGGCCGGGGTGATCGTGTAGTAGCCCTCGGGCGCCTGGCGGTCGCCTTCCTTGACCTTCGGTCCCAGATCGCCCGACCAGCGGCAGATCGGATAGACCTTGAGCAGCTGGTAATGAGCGGTGGTGTCCTGTTTCCAGACCTCGAGCTCCGATTCCTCCTTGAAGATGCGCACCAGGATCGGCGAATCCTTGGGCATGCCCTTTTGCTCGAGCGACGCCAGCATCTGCGGCGACAGCTCCTTCATCGCTCTGGTGGGCAGCTCATAGCCGTCGTCGCCGTAGCAGCCGGCGAGCGCCAACGCGCCGGCGAGTACCGCCGACGCCATAAGCGCGCGGGCCAAGCTGGCGCGGATCAATGCAATGCTCCCCGACTGATGGACCTGTCCCCGTGCCATCGCAGGCCAATCGTTATCCCTAAGAGGTGGCTTTCGCAAGGCGACAGACCGGCCGGCACGCGGGTTGAGCACGGCGCTGCTGAAAGAAAGGTAAATTTTCCACGAATTTGAACGATCTAGCCCGCGCGCAGCCAGATCGTGGCGGGATTGTGGCGCGCTTAACCGGGCACGCGCCCGATGGCCATGAACTTCTCACGCCGCAGCCGCACGATCGTCGCCGGGTCGAGGCCTTGCAATTCGGCCAAGGCCGCGCCGATCGCCTCGCCGGCCGCCGCGATCGCCGCCGCGGGATCGCGATGCGCGCCGCCGGTCGGTTCCGGCACGATCGTATCGACGACGCCGAACCGCAACAGGTCCTGCGCGGTGATCTTCATGTTGGACGCGGCCTCCTGCGCCTTTGCCGTATCGCGCCACAGGATCGAGGCGGCGCCTTCCGGCGAGATCACGCTGTAGATCGCATGCTCCAGCATCAGCACGCGGTTCGCGGTCGCGACCGCGATCGCGCCGCCGGAGCCGCCTTCGCCGATGATCGCCGCGACGTTGGGAACGCCGATGCGCAGGCACGCTTCGGTCGAGCGCGCAATCGCCTCGGCTTGACCGCGTTCCTCGGCGCCGATGCCGGGATAGGCGCCGGCGGTGTCGATGAGCGCGATGACCGGGATCTCGAAATGGTCCGCCATGTCCATGAGCCGCGCTGCTTTGCGGTAGCCCTCCGGCCGCGCCATGCCGAAATTGTGCTTGAGGCGGCTGTCGGTGTCGGAGCCTTTCTCGTGGCCGATGACGCAGACGCTCTCGCCGCGGAAACGGCCGAACCCGCCGATAATGGCGGCGTCGTCGCCAAACGTGCGGTCGCCGGCCAACGGCACGAAATCGGCGATCAGCCGGGCGACGTAGTCGAGGCAATGCGGCCGCTGCGGATGACGCGCGACCTGCGTCTTCTGCCACGGCGTCAGCCCGCCGTAGAGTTCCTTGAGCGCCTGCTCGGCCTTGCCCTCGATGCGATTGATCTCCTCGCTGATCGCCACGGCATCACCGTCGGCCTGCAGCGCGCGCAATTCCTCGATCTTGGCCTCGAGCTCGGCCACCGGTTTTTCGAAGTCGAGATAGGAGCGCATTACGCAAGCAGCGTGCAGCAAAAAGATGAACGGCTGGTGCCGTACCGGGCGCTAACTCGCCCGCCCCGCGCGCTTAAGTCAAGGAATGGGCTGCGTTGCATTTATTGGTCCTGCGCCAGCGGGTGCAGATCGCGCACCAGGCTCTTCAGGCGTTCTTCCAGCACGTGGGTATAAATCTGCGTGGTGGAAATATCGGCGTGGCCGAGCAGCGTCTGCACCACGCGCAGGTCGGCACCGTTGTGCAGGAGATGGCTGGCGAAGGCGTGACGCAGCACATGCGGGCTCACCTGCGCGGCGCGCAGCCCGGCGGCGGCGGCGAGCGCCTTCAGCTCGCGGGCGAAGTGCTGGCGGGTGAGATGGCCGCTGTCGCCGGAGGAAGGAAACAGCCATTTCGATCCGGCGCCGCCGGCTTCCGCGGCCAGCGCAAGGTGCGCGACCATCGCCTGTTTGGCGGCATCGTTGAGCGGCACCAGACGCTCCTTGCCGCCCTTGCCGCGCACGATGATGACGCGCGCGTCGCGCCGCGCGGCGGATGCGGGCAGTGAAACGAGCTCGGAGACGCGCAGCCCGGTGGCATAGAGAAGCTCGACGAGGCAGGCGAGCCGCGCCGCGCGCAGGCGCGACGGTAGCGGCGCCGCCGCATCGGTGCTTGCCGCTACGCGCAGCAGGCGGTCGACTTCGGCGAGCGTGAGCGTCTTCGGCAGCGCGCGCACGCGCTTCGGTCCCGCCAGCACGGCGGCGGGATCGTCCTTGCGCTCTCCTTCCGCGTAGAGGAAACGGTAAAGCTGCCGAATTGCCGAAAGCCGCCGCGCCACCGTGGTCGGCCGCATCCCGCGTTTGGCGAGCGTGCTCAGATAGGCGCGCAGGTCGGCGGTCGTCGCCGTCGCGACCGAGCGCTTGGCGCCCGCGAGGTATTGCGCGAAATCGGCGAGGTCGCGGCCATAGGCGCCGAGGGTGTTTTTCCCGGCGCCACGCTCGGCCGCGAGCATGTCGAGATAAAGCGCGATCAGTCGGGCGTCGGCGGGCCGTGCTCCCGAGCCGCCCGACTTGCCGCGAACCGCCTTGCGTCCCATCGGCCTTCGCCCTCAGCGGTTCTTGAAGAACTTGTCGGGCGGGATCGACACGGTGATCTCGCGCGGTTTCGGTTGCACGAAATGCGCCAGGGAATATAGACCGCCATAGACGAGCGCGCACAGGATCGCGATGACGGCGAGGAACCGAAGCAGGCTCGGCATCGACTAGTGTCCCGATGGCGAAGTTTGCAAATGTCGGCGGCACACTCTCATGCGAACTTCGCAATCAAAAGGCGCACCAGTAAATACACGATGCCGGTGCGGTTTTGGATTTGAAGTTCCTATGCGAGGTTGCCGGCGGATTGTAGGGTTTTCAAATCCACCGCACTAGTCGCTGGTGCTCATCCCATTGGTGCCGGCGAGCGGACCGGGTACGATTATCTTCGGATCGGCGTGGCGTCAGGGAAATCGTGCCGGCGGGCATGCCGGCGACGCCGGCCAAGCAAACCGCCGGTTTGCAAGGACTTTGCAGAGACCATGGCTGAAATTGCGTTACAAAACGACGCCAACGCGACCGCTGTGACGGCGGCGATCCTGACTCGACTCGGCCGCCGCTCGATCGTGCTGATCGGTATGATGGGGGTCGGAAAGTCCTCGATCGGCCGCCGGCTCGGCGCCCGCCTCGGCATCCCGTTTGTCGACGCCGACGCCGAGATCGAACGCGCCGCCGGCATGAGCATCGTCGACATTTTCGCCCGCCATGGCGAAGCCGATTTCCGCAGCGGCGAGGCGCGGGTGATCGCGCGCCTGCTCGAGGACGGCCCGCAGGTGCTGGCGACCGGCGGCGGCGCGGTGATCAATCCGGACACGCGCGCGCTGATCAAAGCGAAGGGCGTCTCGATCTGGCTCAGCGCCGATTTCGACGTGCTGATGCGGCGCATCAGCAAACGCAAGAACGAGCGCCCGCTTCTGCAGACCGCCGATCCGGAGGCGACGCTGCGTGCGCTCCTCGCCGAGCGCGATCCGATCTACGCGCAAGCCGACATCACCGTGCAATCGCGCGACGTGGCGCATGACGCGATCGTTGCCGAGATCGTGGCGGCGCTCCTCGCCTTTCTCGGCGCGGCGGTGTCTACGGGAAAGGCCGGGCCATGACTGCGCCGCTTCGCGCCGATCCGACGACCGTCAAGGTCGCGCTTGGCGCGCGCAGCTATGACATCGTGATCGGGCGTGGACTCATTCCTTCGCTCGGCGCGCGCGTCAAGGCGCTGCGGCCGGGCGCCAAGGTCGCCATCGTCACCGATGAGAATGTCGCACGCCACCAGCTTGCCGCCGTCGAGGCGGCCTTCGCGAATGCCGGCACGCCGACGAGCCGGCTGATCGTTGCCGTCGGCGAAGGCGCCAAGAGCTTTCGCGTCTTCGCTGAGGTCTGCGAGGCGATCATCGCGGCGCGCATCGAGCGCGGCGATCTCGTGGTCGCGCTTGGCGGCGGCGTCGTCGGCGATCTTGCCGGCTTTGCCGCCGCCGCGGTGCGGCGCGGGCTCGACTATGTGCAGGTGCCGACCACGCTGCTGGCGCAGGTCGATTCCTCGGTCGGCGGCAAGACCGCGATCAACTCCGCCCACGGCAAGAATCTGGTCGGCGCCTTCCACCAGCCGATCCTGGTGCTGGCCGACACCGCCGTGCTCGACACCTTGCCGGCGCGCGAATTCCGCGCCGGCTACGCCGAAATCGTCAAATACGGCCTGCTGGGCGATGCCGCCTTCTTCTCCTGGCTGGAGACGAACTGGCGCGATGTCTTCGCCGGCGGTCCCGCGCGCGAGCACGCCATTGCGCTGAGCTGCCGCGCTAAGGCGGCGATCGTCGCGCGCGACGAGCGCGAGACCGGCGAGCGGGCGTTGCTCAATCTCGGCCACACCTTCGGTCATGCGCTCGAAGCCGCGTGCGGATTTTCCGACCGGCTGCTGCACGGCGAGGCGGTCGCCGCCGGCATGGCGCTCGCCTTCGCCTTCTCCGCCCGGCAAGGATTGATGCCGTTCGCCGAGGCCGACCGCGCCATCCGCCACCTGGCCGAAATCGGCTTGCCGACGCGCGTTAAGGATATTCCTGGCGGCTTGCCTCCGGTCGATCGGTTGATGGAGCTGATTGCCCAGGACAAGAAAGTAAAGCGCGGAATGCTTACATTCATCCTTGCGCGCGGGATCGGCACGGCTTTCGTGGAATCCGGGGTCGACGAGCGCGATGTGCGGGCGTTTCTGAGCGAGAAGCTTGCCGAGCGATGACTATTTTCGACTGGTTAACCGTTGCGGCGGTGGTGATCTGTCTGTTGGTTTCCGCGTTTTTCTCGGCGAGCGAGACGGCGCTGACGGCCTCCTCGCGCGCCGCCATGGCGCGGCTGGAAAAACACGGCAACCGCGATGCCGGCATCGTCGGCCGGCTGTTGGCGACGCGCGAGCGGCTCCTTGGCGCGATCCTGTTCGCCAACAACCTGAGCAACATCACCGCCTCGACCTTGGCGACCGGGCTCCTGCTTGCCTTGTTCGGTCACGCCGGCGTGATCTACGCGACCTTGGTCATGACCGTCCTCGTCTTCGTGGTCGCCGAGGTGCTGCCGAAGACCGCGGCCTTCAACATGCCCGACCGCGTGGCGCTGGCGGTCGCCCAGCCGGTTGACAGCATCGTGCGCTGGTTTTCGCCGATCCTGCGCGCGGTCGAATGGCTGGTGCGTCTCATTCTCCGCGGTTTCGGCATGCCGGTCGGCAAGATCCAATCGATCCTCACGCCGCGCGAGGAGCTGCGCGGCGCCGTCGATCTGATGCATAGCGCCGGCGTGGTCGAGAAGCTCGACCGCGACATGATGGGCGGCCTGCTCGACCTGCGCGAGCTCACCGTCTCCGACGTGATGATCCATCGCACCAAGATGGTGATGCTCGATGCCGACGAGCCGCCGCGCGAGCTGATCGACGCGGTGCTTGCCGCCGGCGTCACCCGGCTGCCGCTGTGGCGCGGCTCGCCCGACAACGTCATCGGCGTGCTGCACGCCAAGGAGGTGTGGCGCGCATTGCATGCGGCCGGCGGCGCTGCCGGCAAGATCGATCTGCCGGCGCTGATCAAGCCCGCGTGGTTCGTGCCGGATACGACGCCGCTGGCCGAACAGCTCAAGGCGTTCCGTCACCGCAAGACCCCGTTCGCGCTGGTGGTCGACGAGTATGGGGAGCTCGAAGGCCTGGTGACTTTGGAGGACATTGTCGAGGAGATCGTCGGCGACATCAGCGACGAGCACGACATCGCCGTGCCCGGCGTGCGCATGCTGCCGGACGGCTCGGTCAACGTCGACGGCGCCGTGCCGATACGCGATCTCAACCGGGCGATGGATTGGAGCATCCCGGACGATGAGGCGACGACCATCGCCGGGGTGGTCATCCACGAGTCGCGCTCGATCCCGGAGCCGGGACAGAGCTTCACGTTCCACGGCTTCCGCTTCCAGGTGCTGCGCAAGACCCGCAACCGCATCACCGCGCTGCGCGTCACGCCGCTCATGCGCAAAGCGGCGGCGGCGCGGGCGAGCTGAGGCGCCATGGCGAAGTCCGCCGCCCGCCCCTAGATAACAGGCATGCCGGAGAGGCTATAATGGCGACACAGACTTCCACCTTACCGCCGGAGCAGGCTTCGCTCGCACCGATCGACGCCGGCGTGCGCATCGGCCACGTGCATCTCAAGGTCGCCGATCTCGACCGGGCGCTGGCGTTTTACTGCGGCGTGCTCGGCTTTCAGCTGATGCAGCGGCTGGGACAGCAGGCCGCTTTCATCTCCGCCGGCGGCTACCATCATCACATCGGCCTCAACACCTGGGAAAGCCGCGGCGGATCGCCGCCGCCCGTCGGCACTACCGGTCTCTTTCATCTCGCCATCCTCTATCCGACGCGGGCGAAACTCGCCGATGCCCTGCACCGGTTGATCGAGGCAAAAATCCCGCTCGACGGCGCCTCCGATCACGGCGTGAGCGAGGCGCTTTATCTGCGCGATCCGGACGAGAACGGTGTCGAGCTTTATTGGGACCGCCCGCGCGAGCAATGGCCGCGCAGGCCTGACGGCGAGCTCGCGATGTTCACGCACCGGCTCGATCTGCAGGCGCTGCTCGCCGCGAAAGAGTAACGCGCCTACAGTCCCTCGCCCGGTGCTGCGGCGTGGATGGCAAGCGCATGCACGCGGCCGGAAAGCTCGCTCTCCAGCGCGGTATTGATCATGCGGTGGCTTTCGACGCGGCTCTTCCCGCGGAAGGCTTCCGACACGATATAGAGTCGGAAATGAGTCTCGCCGCCCGGCCGATGCCCGGCATGGCCTTCATGCAGATACGATTCGTCCTCGACGCGCACGCTTTCCGGCGCGAAGGCCGCGCGCAGTTTCGTGGTGATGACATCTTGCATTCCCATGGCGATCTGCCTGCAGCGATGACGAAGCGTTAAGGTCAATAGACGAGCCGCGCGGTTTTGCCGCCTGTCAAGTCTTGAACGTGTCAACGACGCACTCGCATAATCCCGACGATGAGAACGAATTCGCCGCTCTTTGATCGGATCCGGGTCAAGCCCGACCAGGACCGCAGGCTGCGCGCCGAGCTTCCCGGCTGCCAATGGCCGGGCTGCGACGCGCCGGCCACGCACCGCGCGCCGAAAGGCCGGCTGCGGGCGAGCGAGTATTGGCGGTTCTGCCTCGAGCACGTGCGCGAATACAACAATTCTTACAATTTCTTTGCCGGCATGAGCGATGACGCGATCGCCCAATACCAGAAGGAAGCGATCACCGGCCATCGGCCGACCTGGAAGATGGGCTCGATCGGCGGCCAGCGCGCCGCCAAACGCGGCCGCGCCGGCGTTCGCGGCGAGTGGGAAACCAACGATCCGTTCTCGCTGTTCGGCGAGGCCGGTGCGCGCTGGTCCTCGCAAGCAAAGCGCGTCGCCGAGGGCCGCACGGTGCTCAACGCCCAACGCCGCGCTCTCGACGTGCTCGGTCTTGAAGCCGACGCCAAACGGACCGATATCAAGTCCAGATTCAAGGTGTTGGTGAAGCGGCATCACCCCGACGCCAATGGCGGCGACCGCGCCTCGGAGGACCAGCTGCGGGAGATCATCCAGGCGTATAACTACCTGAAATCGGCAGGGTTTTGCTGATTTTGCGAGCGGCTTTCGCAGCCTTATGCGCTTCTGCTAAATTCGCGGGCGCCATCCGACCGCCGGCGACAACCGATTCGGCCCCTCGGGTTCCGGGGTCACGGAGGTGCAATTGAGTCTCGCGACAGAAACGCAATCCGGCCTGCCGGACATGAAGGTGTCGATCCGGCAGCTGTTCGGCATCGACAGCGACCTCGAAGTTCCGGCCTATTCGGAACCGGACGAGCACGTGCCCGACGTCGATCCCGATTACCGGTTCGACAAGGCGACCACGCTCGCGATCCTTGCCGGCTTTGCCAAGAACCGCCGCGTCATCGTCACCGGCTATCACGGCACCGGCAAGTCGACGCATATCGAGCAGGTGGCGGCGCGGCTCAACTGGCCCTGCGTGCGCGTCAATCTCGACAGCCACATCAGCCGCGTCGATCTCATCGGCAAGGACGCGATCGTCATTCGCGACGGCATGCAGGTGACCGAATTCCGCGACGGCATCCTGCCCTGGGCGCTGCAGCACAACGTCGCCATCTGCTTCGACGAGTATGACGCCGGCCGCCCGGACGTGATGTTCGTGATCCAGCGCGTGCTGGAATCGTCCGGCCGGCTGACGCTGCTCGATCAGAACAAAGTGATCAGGCCGCATCCTTGCTTCCGCCTGTTCGCGACCGCCAATACCGTCGGCCTCGGCGACACCTCCGGCCTCTATCACGGCACGCAGCAGATCAACCAGGGCCAGATGGACCGCTGGTCGATCGTCACCACGCTCAATTATCTGCCGCACGACAACGAGGTCGACATCGTGCTCGCCAAGGCCAAGCATTACCGCAGCGCCGAGGGCCGCGACATCGTCAACAAGATGGTGCGCGTCGCCGATCTCACCCGCAACGCCTTCATGAACGGCGATCTCTCGACGGTAATGAGCCCGCGCACGGTGATCATCTGGGCGGAGAACGCCGACATCTTCAACGATATCGGCTTCGCCTTCCGGCTGACCTTCGTCAACAAATGCGACGAGCTGGAGCGGCCATTGGTGGCGGAATTCTATCAGCGCTGCTTCGGCCAGGAGCTGCCGGAATCGGCGGTGAACGTGGCGCTGAGCTGACGCCGTCGCCGCACCGGGCACGACGTTGAAAGTCATGACCTCGAACATCAAGCCCAAGAACCCGGGCAAGGAAGCGCCGACCGAGCCGTTCAAGCGCGCGGTCGGCGTGTGCCTGCGCGCGATCGCCGGCAAGGCCGACATCGAAGTCACGTTCGCCGCCGAGCGGCCGGGACTGGCCGGCATCAAGGCGCGGCTGCCGGAGCCGCCGCGCCGGCTCAACGAGCGCGAGGCCGCGATCGTGCGCGGCCATTCCGATTCGATCGCGTTGCGGCTCGCCTGCCACGATCCGGCGGTACATCGCAAACTCGTGCCCGGCGGCCAGCAGGCGCGCGCGGTGTTCGAAGCCGTCGAGCAGGCGCGGGTGGAGGCGATCGGCTCGCGCCGCATGGGCGGGGTGAAGAGCAATCTCGCCGCCATGCTCGACGACCGCTTCCATCGCGGCAAGTACGACGAGATCACCGATCGCGCCGACGCTCCGATCGAGGACGCCATTGCCATGATCGTGCGCGAACGGCTCACCGGCGAAACACCGCCGGCGACGGCGCGCAAGCTCGTGGAGCTGTGGCGGCCGCTGATCGAGGAGCGCGCCGGCCGCAATCTCGACCGGCTCGAGCGCGTGCTCGACGACCAGCGCCGCTTCGGCGACGTCGTGCACGACCTCCTCGATAATCTCGACATGGGCGAGGATCGCGGCAGCGATTCCGACGAGGAGGAGGGCGAAGAGGGCGACGAGGAGAATCGCAAGGACCAATCCGGCGAGGACGGCGAGGCCGCCGATTCCGCCGACAGCGAGCGCGTGAGTCTCGAAGAAGCCGAGGCCTCGACCGACGAGCTCCCGGATAGCGCCGCCGAGGCGGTGGACTCGCCGGCCGCCGACATGGCCGACGACCCGGACATGGGCGATTCGGAAGCCGCTGCCGAGCCGTGGCGGCCGCGGCACAATCGCAACGAGCCGCGCGGCCCGGATTATCGGCCGTTCACCGCGAAGTTCGACGAGATCGTCGGCGCCGAGGAGCTGTGCGAGCCGGAAGAGCTCGAGCGCTTGCGCGGCTATCTCGACAAGCAGCTCTCGCATCTGCAAGGCGTGGTGGCGCGGCTCGCCAACCGGCTGCAGCGGCTCCTCCTCGCGCAGCAGAACCGCGCCTGGGAGTTCGACCTCGAGGAAGGCCTGCTCGACCCGGCGCGGCTGTCGCGCGTCATCGTCGATCCGCTGCATCCGCTCTCGTTCAAGCGCGAGAAGGACACGCATTTCCGCGACACCGTGGTGACGCTGCTGCTCGACAATTCCGGCTCGATGCGCGGCCGGCCGATCACCGTCGCGGCGACTTGCGCCGACATCCTGGCGCGCACGCTCGAGCGTTGCGGCGTCAAGGTCGAGATCCTCGGCTTCACCACCCGGGCGTGGAAGGGCGGGCAGTCGCGCGAGGCCTGGCTCGCGCAGGGCAAGCCGGCCAATCCCGGGAGGCTCAACGATCTGCGCCACATCGTCTACAAGGCGGCCGACGCGCCCTGGCGGCGCTCGCGCAAGAACCTCGGGCTGATGATGCGCGAGGGCCTGCTCAAGGAAAACATCGACGGCGAAGCGCTCGACTGGGCGCATAAGCGTCTCCTCGGCCGCCCGGAGACGCGCAAGATCCTGATGATGATCTCCGACGGCGCGCCGGTCGACGATTCCACGCTCTCGGTCAATCCCGGCAATTATCTGGAGCGGCATTTGCGCTGGGTGATCGAAGACATCGAAACCCGCTCGCCGGTCGAGCTGATCGCCATCGGCATCGGCCATGATGTGACCCGCTACTACCGGCGCGCGGTCACCCTCGTCGATGCCGAGGAGCTGGGCGGCGTCATGACCGAAAAGCTGGCGGAGCTGTTCGCGGAGAATTCGGGCGAGGAGTATGTCCGGCCGACCCGCCCGGTGCGGCCGCGGCGGGCGAGCGCCTAGCCGCCGCGAATTATTTTTCCCAGATGCGTTGTCGCGCTCGGTGCGGCGCCGTCGGTTCCGGACCGCGACCGGCTTGGCGCGGGAAACCACTTGCAGGAGGCGTTGCCATGGAAGCCAGGATCGACGAGATCGGCGCCGGCATTTATCGCCTCTCCGTGTTCGTGCCGGAGGTCGCTCCGCCGGCGGGTTTTACCTACAATCATTTTCTGATTGCCGGTGACGAACCGCTGCTTTTTCACTGCGGATTGCGAAAAATGTTTCCCGTGGTCTCAGCCGCGGTGGCGAAAATCATCCCCGTGCAGCGGCTTCGCTGGCTTGCCTTCGGGCATCTCGAGGCCGACGAATGCGGATCGATGAACGAATGGCTTGCTGCGGCGCCGCGCGCCGAACTGACCCATGGCATGCTGGGCTCTCGCCTCTCGCTCAACGATATGGCCGATCGGCCGCCGAGCGTGCTCTCCGACGGCGAAGTGATCGACATCGGTGGCAAGCGCCTTCGCTACATCGATACCCCGCACGTGCCGCACGGGTGGGATGCCGGCGTGATGTTCGAGGAGACGACCGCGACATTGCTGTGCGGCGACCTGTTTACGCGGCATGGAGACGGCCCGGCACTCACCGAGGGCGATATCGTCGAATCGTCGATCGTCACCGAGGATTTGTTCCACTACACCAGTCTGGCGCCGACCACAGGGTCGGCCATTCGTAAACTGGCCGAGCTCAAACCGAAGATTTTGGCCGCGATGCATGGAGCGGCATATTCGGGCGACGGCGCTGCCGCGCTGCGGGCTTTAGCCGATTATTACGACTCGCGCCTGCGTGCCGCGCTGGGGCATAGCGCACGAGGCTAAGTGTCCTCGCTCGATCTACGCGTCGCGCGCGCGGTGCAGCTAATGCTTGCGCGGTCTTGGTCGCGCATTGACGGCCTCGGCGAGCGGTGAATAGCATCCTCTTTCGCGATCCGATGGTGCGGCGACGCCGGCAGCCGGCCGGTGCGGCTTTTCGCCGGAGCAGCTTCGCAGGAGTGGCAATGCCGTCCCTCGATCCGCATGCCTACGCGACGCACGAGGTCTTCAACCAGCCGCCGGCGCTCGCCGACTATGACGCCTATGGCGCCGATCCGGTCCTGCAATCGGCGGTGAGAACGCTCGGCGCCGATTGGGCCGAGCAAAAATTGCATGCCGCCGGCCGCACCGTCGGCTCCGCGCAGGTGCAGGAGCTCGCCCGGCAAGCCAACCGCAATCTGCCGGAGCTGCGCACCCATGATCGTGTCGGCCATCGCGTCGACCGGATCGATTTCCATCCGGCGTGGCATGAGCTGATGACGCTCGCCATCGGCCAGGAGACCCATGCGCTGGCGTGGACCGATCCGCGTGCCGGCGCGCAGGTCGCGCGCGCCGCGCTCTCCTATTTATGGAATCAGGGCGAGAACGGAATCTGCTGTCCGATCGGCATGACCTATTCCGCCATCCCGGTGCTGCGCCGCGATCCGGCGCGCTGGGCGGAGTGGGGCGCGCTCGTGACCTCCTCGCGCTACGACCGCCGCCAGATCGGCGCCGCCGGCAAGACCGGCGGCACCGTCGGCATGGCGATGACCGAGAAGCAGGGCGGCTCCGATCTGCGGCAGACGCAGACGCGGGGGAGCGCCAATGGCGACGGCACCTGGTCGATCGTCGGGCACAAATGGTTCTTCTCGGTGCCGCACTCGGACGTGTTTCTCACTCTGGCGCAGACCGATGCCGGCGTGTCCTGTTTCGTCGTTCCCGGCTGGCTCGCCGACGGAACGCGCAACCGCCTGCAGCTGCAGCGCCTGAAGGATAAGTGCGGCAACAAATCCAACGCCTCCTCCGAGGTCGAGTTTCGCGGCGCCATCGCGCATCTCATCGGCGAGCCCGGTCACGGCATCCGCACCGGCATCGAGATGAACCACTACACCCGGCTCGACTTCGCCGTCGGTTCCGCCGGCCTGATGCGCCAGGCCTTATCGCAGAGCGCCCACCACGCGGCGCACCGCCGCGCATTTCAGCGCCCGCTCATCGATCAGCCGCTGATGGCGAACGTCATCGCCGACATGGCGCTCGAGGTCGAGGCGGCGACCTGGCTCGCCTTCCGCTTCGTCGCCGCGCTCGACCGCGAAGACGACAGCGAAGCCGAGCGGCTCCTCGGCCGCGTCGGCGCGCCGATCGCCAAATACTGGATCTGCAAGCGCGCGCCGGCGGTCGCCGTGGAGGCGGTCGAATGCCATGGCGGCAACGGCTTCATCGAGGATCATCTGATGGCGCGGCTTTACCGCGAAGCTCCGCTCAACGGCATCTGGGAAGGCACCGGCAATGTGATCTGCCTCGACGTGTTGCGCTCAATGACGCGCGAGCCCGGATGCATCCCGGCTTTATTCGACGAGTTGCGCGCCGCGCGCGGCGCCGACCGCAACTACGACGCCGGCGTCGATGCTTTGGAGAACGAGCTCGCCGGTCTGCGGAAACACGAAGGCCAGGCAAGGCGCATGGTCGAGCGCCTCGCGCTCCTCTTGTCGGCATCGCTGCTGCTGCGCTACGCGCCGCCCGCTATCGCCGACGCTTTTATTGCCACCCGCCTTGCCGGCGGATGGTCCGGGCATTTCGGCGATCTTGCGCCGGGCATCGACGCTGCCGCGATTGCGCGCCGCGCCGTGCCGGAAATCGCGTGAGGCTTAAGCTGTCGCCGCGCGCTTCTTGGCGACCTGGCGCTTGATCTCGAGGACCCGCGGCGAGAGCTCCGCGTCCTTGGCCGCGAGCAGGAAGGCGTCGAACCCGCCGCGATGATCGACGGTCTTGAGCGCATTGGCCGAGATCCGCAGGCGCACGGAGCGGCCGAGCGCATCCGACATCAGCGTGACGTTGAGCAGATTGGGCAGGAAGCGCCGCTTGGTCTTGCGGTTGGAATGGCTGACGCGATGCCCGATCTGGCGCGTCTTTCCGGTCAGTTCGCAACGCCATGACATGGCGACAAATCCTCGTATTCTCTCCGCGCGTCGAGCCGCCGGCCGCACGATGTGGGGCAAAAACGTCGCGGACCTATAGTAAGCGGGCCGAAAAGCGTCAAGCACGGACCGGCCGCGATCGAGCGGGTGTGTCGCCCGCGATGGGTGGGCAAAATCACAGAAACGACGCATTCTCCGACAAAACAGGCACACAATTCATGCTATCGGTTGCAGGTGGGTCGGTAGAGCGTTGCCTTCCTTTGTGCCGTAGCCGCCGCCGATCCTATTGCGTGGTGCTTTGAGGGAACCGTCCTCCGTGTTCGTTCCGCCGCAACCGTTCGCTCGCCGGAGCGAACCTGCCGCCTTTGCCGTCGCGCTCGGCGTCATCGCCGCCGCCTTGGCGATCGACTCGGCTGGCGTCGCTGCGGCGCAGGGACGGCTCGATGCCGAATATGTCGCCTCGCTCGCCGGCATTCCGATCGGACGCGGCAACTGGGTGGTGGAAGTTGGCGATGAGCAATACAGCGCCGTCGCCACCGGCGGCACCACCGGGCTTCTGCAATTCTTCACCGGCGCGAAGGGCACCACCTCCTCGCACGGCACGCTCAGCAGCGGCGGGCAACCGGCGCCGACCGGCTACGCCTCCACCATCACCTACGACCGCAGGGTCGATGACGTTCGCATGGTACTCGCCGGCGGCGGCGTGAAGGACTACTCCGTCGAGCCGCCGGTCAAGCCGAATCCCAATCTCATACCGGTCAGCGACGCGGATCGCCGCGGCGTGGTGGATCCGATGACCTCGACGCTCCACCGCGTGGTCGGCAATGGCGATCCGGTCTCGCCGGAGGCGTGCAACCGCAGGATCTCCGTGTTCGACGGCCGCCTGCGCTATGATCTGCTGAGCGAGTTCAAGCGCATCGAGACCGTCAAGACCGACCGCGGCTACGAAGGGCCGGTCGTGGTCTGCGCGTTGTACTTCCAGCCCATTTCCGGCTACGTGCCGGACCGGCCGGCAATCAGGTATCTCAGCGCCTTGCGTGACGCCGAGGTCTGGATGGCGCCGATCTCGGGAACGCGCTTCCTGGTGCTTTACCGCTTCTCGGTGCCGACGCCGATCGGGCTCGGCGTGTTGCAGGCGACGCAATTCGTCTCGGTGGCGCGTCCGCCGCGGTCCACCGCGGCGGTGAAGACGCAGTGAGGCGCGAGCCGCGGCGATCTGCCTTTGCCGGGATGGCTCCGTGTCCCCGTAATCCACAGGAGGGTAGTTCTTGACTCGCCGCGGAATCTTGGTCCGGAACGCCGTTAACGGTTTCGGCGGCAATCCGAACGGCAAAAGAGGCCGCCGGCACCCGATCTGGTATCGCGTCCTGGCTGCGGCGCCATATGTCGCGTGAACGAATTCGGACAAAGCGCGAGTCGCCGATTCGGCCGCGATTCGTTCCAGACTCGTTCCACACCTTAAGCACAGCCCTTTCCAGCGTCATGTTGTGATACAGATGCGCCCCCACACTGCCCTTCCCGCGAGCCGCGGAAGGACCAGGTGGCGGCGCCCAGCCCGAGCCCTTGATGCCGATCTCTTTTCCCGTGTCCGCCAAATCTGATGCACGCGCCCGCGGCGCCGGCGTCACCGCCGTGCTTGGGCCGACCAATACCGGCAAGACCCATCTCGCCATCGAGCGGATGCTGGCGCATTCCTCCGGGCTGATCGGCCTGCCGCTCCGCCTCCTGGCGCGCGAGGTCTATAACCGCGCGGTTGAGCGGGTCGGAGCCGACGCGGTGGCGCTGGTCACCGGCGAGGAGAAGATCAAGCCGCCGAACCCGCGTTTCTGGGTGGCGACGGTCGAGGCGATGCCGCAGGACCTCGACGTCGCGTTCCTCGCCGTCGACGAGATCCAGCTGGCCGCCGATTTCGAGCGCGGTCATGTCTTCACCGACCGTGCGCTCAACCGGCGCGGGCGCGAAGAGACGCTGGTGCTCGGCGCCGCCACCATGCGCCAGATCGTCGAGCGGCTGCTTCCCGGCGTCAGCGTGGTGAGCCGGCCGCGGCTGTCGCAACTGACCTTCGCCGGCGACAAGAAACTCACGCGCCTGCCGCGCCGCTCCGCCATCGTCGCCTTCTCGGCCGAGGAGGTCTACGCGATCGCGGAGTTGATCCGCCGCCAGCGCGGCGGCGCCGCGGTGGTGCTCGGCGCGCTGTCTCCGCGCACGCGCAACGCCCAGGTCGCGCTCTATCAGTCCGGCGAGGTCGATTATCTGGTTGCGACCGACGCCGTCGGCATGGGGCTCAATCTCGACGTCGATCACATCGCCTTCGCCTCCGACCGCAAATTCGACGGCTACCAGTTCCGTAAGCTCAGCCCGTCGGAACTCGCGCAGATCGCCGGCCGCGCCGGCCGGGCGACGCGCGACGGCACGTTCGGCACCACCGGCCGCTGCCCGCCATTCGAGACCGAGCTGGTTCAGGCGCTCGAGTCGCACAGCTTCGAGCCGGTCAAGCTCGTGCAATGGCGCAACAGCGAACTCGACTTCTCCTCAATCGGCGCCCTGCAGGCGACGCTCGCCGCGACGCCGACGGAGGCCGCGCTCACCCGCGCCCCGATCGCCGAAGATATCCTCGTGCTCGAGCACGCCGCGCGCGACGATGATGTGCGCGCCATGGCCGCAAGCCGGGCCGCGGTCGAGCGGTTGTGGGACGCCTGCCAAGTGCCCGACTACCGCAAGATCGCCCCGGCGACTCATGCCGAGCTCGTGGTCACGCTCTACGGCTTCCTGATGCGCGAGGGGAAAATTCCCGACGACTGGTTCGAGCGCCAGGTGGCGCAGGCCGACCGCATCGACGGCGATATCGACACGCTCACCGCGCGCATCGCGCATATCCGGACCTGGACCTTCGCCGCCAACCGTCCGGACTGGCTCGCCGATCCCGAACATTGGCAGGGCGTCACCCGCGGCGTCGAGGATAAGCTCTCCGACGCGCTGCATGAGCGGCTCACCGAACGCTTTGTCGATCGCCGCACCAGCGTCCTGATGCGGCGGCTGCGCGAGGATGCGACGCTCGAGCCGGAGATCGCCAAGACCGGCGAGGTCGCGGTCGAAGGCCATGCCATCGGCCGTCTCGACGGCCTCGTCTTCGTGCCGGATTCCTCGTCCGGCGGCTCGGAAGCAAAGGCGCTGCAGAACGCCGCGCAAAAGGCCCTGGCCGGCGAGATCGCCGCGCGGGCGGTGCGGCTTGCCGAGGCGCCGGACGCGCAATTCGCGCTCGCTGCCGACGGCACGATCCGCTGGACCGGCGCCGCGGTCGGCAAATTGATCGCCAGCGAGGAGGTATTGCGGCCGCGTGTCGCCATCATCGCCGACGAGCATCTTTCCGGCGCGCCGCGCGAAGCGGTGGCGGCGCGGCTCGAGCAATGGGTGAAATCGCACATCGAGAAGCTGCTCGGGGCGCTGTTCGAGCTCTCGGCGTCCGCCGACGTGAGCGGCATCGCGCGCGGCGTTGCCTTCCAGCTGGTCGAGGCGCTCGGCGTGCTCGATCGCCAGCGCGTCGCCGAGGATGTGAAGGGCCTGCAACAGCCGGAGCGGGCGACGCTGCGCAAATACGGCGTGCGTTTCGGCGCTTATCACATTTATCTTCCACTGCTGCTCAAGCCGGCGCCGCGCGCGCTCGCCGCCCAGCTCTGGGCGCTCCGCCATGACGGCCCGCAGACCAAAGGCCTCGACGATCTTCTGCATCTCGCCGCCGGCGGCCGCACCTCGTTTCCGGTCAATCGCGAAATCGATGCCGCGCTCTATCGCACCGCCGGCTACCGGATCTGCGGTGAACGCGCGGTGCGCGTCGATATTCTCGAGCGCCTTGCCGATCTGATCCGCCCGGCGCTCGCGTGGCGCGACGGCTCTTCGCTGCCGAAACCGCCGGGCGCCTTCGCCGGCGGCGGCTTCACCGTGGTCAACACCATGACCTCGCTGACCGGCGCCTCGGGCGAGGATTTCGCCTCGATCCTGCGCTCGCTCGGTTACCGCGCGGAGCAGCGGCCGAAGCCGGCCGAGCCCGATCCGGCGCCCGCTCCGATCATGGAAACCGCCGCGCCGCAAGAAGCCGAGGCGCAAGGAGCCGCGCCGCAAGGAGCCGAGGCGCAAGACGCTGCGCCGGCAGAACCCGCAGTGCAGGGTGCGGAGCAGTCTGGAGCAGAGAGCGCCGTCGAAATCTTGCCGCCAGGCGAGGCTGAGGTCGACGCGCCTGCCGAACCAATTGTGGAGGCGGATGACCCAGCTCCGCCGGAGTTGCCCGTCGAGGCCGTAGCTGCCGCCTCGGATGCGGCCGAGATCTCTTCCCCAACAGAGGCCGGCACAGAATCGGCGCCGGATGCCGCGCCGGCGACGTCGGAGCCGGTGCTCATCGACGTGTGGCGGCCGGGCCGCGCCGAGGGCCGGCGCCGGCCCAATTTCAGGCGCCGCGGCGCGCGCAAGGAGACGGCTCAGCCGCCGGCCGCAGCCGCTGCAGACGCTGCGACCCCCGCCGCTCCGACCGGCGAAACGACGACTGCGCTGCAGGATATTCCTGCCGAGGCTGCGGCGGAACAGCCGCCGCGGGAAGGCCGTCACTTTCGCCAGCGCCGCCGGGGCGCGGCGGATCGGGGCGATCGTCCCCGCCGCGAACGCGAGCGGCCACCCGCCCACGTAGCCCGGCATGAGCGGCCGGAGCGGAAAGACCGCTACGAGCGGCGCGAGAAAGCGCCGGATCCGAACTCGCCCTTTGCCAAGCTTGCCGCCCTCAAGGCGCAGCTCGAGGCCGACGCCAAGGAGCGCCGCTAAGCATGGTCCGCGCGAGCGGCGGCCGGTTTTCCGAACAGATCAAGCTCGACCGGAATAATCGCAGACCGGCGGATTCGCTCGGCGAGAGATGTTCCGCGACGCCCGCTCGCCAGCGCCTCGATCGGTGGCTGTGGCACGCACGTCTGGTGCGCACCCGCGGTGCCGCAGCGGCGCTCGCCGATGCCGGCTATGTTCGTATCAACGGCACGCGGGTCGACGCACCCGGCCGTCACGTGCGCGCCGGCGACGTGATCACCGTCGCGCTCGATCGCCGCGTGCGGGTGCTGAAGGTGCGCGCGTTTACCGAGCGGCGGGGTCCCGCGACGGTGGCCGCGACCCTATATGAGGAGCTGACCTGAGAGCGTGCGGCGACCTATCCGCATGGGTCTC
>Ga0210394_10000804_pt1 | contig 58102 bp, 52 predicted proteins | sample IncBWC12MmetaG_FD_160121 | JGI IMG/M metagenome (GOLD analysis project Ga0210394, IMG submission 160121) | Forest soil microbial communities from Barre Woods Harvard Forest LTER site, Petersham, Massachusetts, United States - Inc-BW-C-12-M | ecosystem: Environmental > Terrestrial > Soil >...
CGCAGCTCCTTTGAAAAAAAGCTGGCGCCACCCCCCGGCCCCCAGGCGCTCAACTTTGAGTTTTTCGGTTGCAGCTTGCGAAAAAACCTTACTATAATCCGCGAACGTTAGAAGAAGGCCAGCAGGTTGTCAAGGGGAAACTGGTTTGGCGAGCGATCGGATTCGGACGCGCCCGGTGAAGGCTGCGCGCACGACGGAATATTTGCGCATCAGCGACGTTGCGCGCGCCGTTGGCGTTTCCGCATCCATCTTGCGCACGTGGGAAAATCTCGGACTGGTCACGCCGCAGCGAACTCGCAGTCATTACCGTCTCTACACGCAAGCGGACGTGCGCATTCTGAAACGCGCGCAATATTTGCGTCGCGTGCGCGGGCTGAACGCTCCGGCCATCGTACATCTGCTGAAGCGCGAGGGCGTGCTGCCTCCCGCGGGTGCGCGGCCCAAGGCCGATCCGATCGGGCCACGCTTGCGGCGCATGCGTTTGCGCCACGGTTATTCGCTTGCGAAGGTGGCGCGTGCCGCAGGCGTGTCGGTGGGATTTCTCAGTGCACTCGAACGCGCGCAGATGACGGCTTCGGTGGCCACTTTGCGGCGTATTGCGCGCTTCTATCGCCTGAATATTCTCGCGCTCTTCGATCCTTCCAACTCCAATCCCGGCCGCGTGCGGCCTGCGGACCGCAAAGTGCTCGACGCCGGTCCCGGCGTGCGCATGGAGTTGCTCGCCTGGGGCGATACGTTGATGGAGCCGCATTTATTCCGGATTGCGCCTTCGTCTGGCAGCGGCGAATCATACGCTCACGACGGCGAAGAATTTCTGTACATTCTGAAAGGCACGCTGGAAATTTCGCTGGCCGATGGCGAGCGGCAACTTTTGCAGGAAGGCGACAGTTTCTATTTTGAAAGCAACAACGCGCATCGCTGGAAGAATCCAGGCAAGAAGGAAACGCTGGTGCTGTGGATCAATACGCCTCCGACGTTTTAAGGCGCACCTCGCATGCAAAGAATGGAGGCAACCCATTTGAACATTGAATCGTGGCGGCGTCGCACTTCAGTCGAATTCGAGCACGCCAGCGGGAGCGCATCCGTGAAGAGCAGACAATGCAGGGGGGCACTTTTTTCACTCGGTATTCTGGCCGCGGTTCTCGTTTTGGCGGCCGGCGGTTGCGGCAAGAGAACGCCCGCACTGAGCCTCCTGGTCTGGGAGGGCTACGCCGATCCCTCTTACTTGCGCCCCTTCGAAGAATCCCATCGCTGCAAAATCAGCGCTTCGTACATGGGTTCGAGCGATGAACTCGTCGCGAAATTGCGCGGCGGCAGCGCCAGCAATTACGACGTGATATCGCCCTCGAGCGACGTCGCAACGATGATCGCCTCGGCCGGACTCGCCGCGCCGCTCGATCTTGCGAAGCTCCCGAGCTATGGGCAGCTGTCCGAACGCCTGCGCTCCATGCCGCTGGTTCGCGTAAATGGTAACGTGTACGGCGTGCCGTTCACCTGGGGCCCGAATCCCCTGCTCTACGACACGACTTATTATGCCAAGGATCCCCCCGACAGCTGGGCCGTGCTGTGGGACCCGAAGCTCAAAGGCAAAATTTCCGCCTGGGATGAGCTCTCGACGATGTACATGGCTGCGCAGGTGCTTGGCTACGACAAGCCCGACCCCAACCACCTCTACCATCTGAGCGACGCGGAGCTGGAAAACGTGCGCAAAAAGTTGATCGAGCTGAAGCCGAATATTCGCAAGTTCTGGTCCACGGGCGGCGAACTCACCAACCTGTTTGAAAATCACGAAATCGTGGCCGCGATGGGCTGGCCGCTCACCACCAACCAGCTTCGCGTCGCCCAATTCCCCATCGCTGAAACGATCCCGAAGGAAAACACCACGGGATGGATCGACCACCTGATGATCACCACCGCGAGCGAGAACAAGGACCTCGCCACGGAATTTCTGGAGTACATGATCGAGGCGAAAACCCAGAAAATGGTGACGGACGTCACCGGATACGATCCCGCGAACCCGCACGCAGCGGAACTCATGACCGACGAGCAGAGGAAATCGCTGCACCTCGACAATGTGGACGAATACATGACGCGCATCTATTTTTGGCAGAACGTTCCGCGCCGCGATAAATACAACGAAATCTGGAACGAAGTAAAGGCGGCGCAGTGACCACAGCCGCTCCTCGCGGGGCCACGCCGACGGCTGCTGGCGCGCCGGTCCTATCCGTTCGCCAGGTCATAAAACGATTCGGCCAGCGTCCGGTGCTGCGCGGAATCAGCCTGGAAGTAGCCAGCGGCGAATTTCTCACCATCCTCGGTGAGAGCGGCTCGGGCAAGACTACTTTGCTCCGGCTGATCGCCGGCTTCGAGGATCTGGACAGCGGCGAAATCTGGATGGGCGAGGAACGTCTGGATCGAATTCCCGCGCATCGTCGCCAGGTGAATACGGTGTTCCAGAGCTACGCCATTTTTCCGCACCTTTCGGTGTTCGAAAACGTGGCGTACGGCCTGCGTGCAAAAAATACCGCGAAATCTGAAATACCCGAGCGCGTCACGAACGCGTTGGCGATGGTGAAGATGGGCGAATTTACGCAAGCCGCTCCGGCAAAACTGAGCGGCGGCCAGCAACAGCGCGTCGCGCTGGCACGCGCGCTGGTGAATCGTCCGCGTGTGCTGCTGCTCGATGAGCCGCTCTCTGCGCTGGACGCGAATCTGCGCCGCCAGATGCAAGTGGAGTTGAAATCGCTCCAGCGCGAAGTCGGCATCACTTTCATTTTTGTAACGCATGACCAGGAAGAAGCCATGGCTCTTTCCGATCGTGTGGCGCTTTTGCGCGCCGGACTTCTGGAACAGGTAGCTCCGCCACGCGAAATCTACGGAGAGCCTGAGACGGCCTACGCGGCGCAATTCATCGGTCAGACCAACCTGCTGCGCGCAGAAGTGAGCGACGGAATCGCGCGCGCCGGCTCGATCGTGTGGCGCACGCTCGGTGCGTCTGGAACGACTATTTACTCGCTTCGCCCAGAATGCATTCGCCTCGTCAACGAACCCGCGGCAATTCCTTCCGCAGACGTCAGCACGGCGCGCTTTCGCGGACGCATCCGCAACCAGTCCTTCGGCGGCGCGATGGACCTGATCGAAATTGACTGCGGCGATCGACGTGTAATCCGCGCGCGCATCGCCAATCCCGGCATGCTCAGCGGCGAACGCGAATTCGAGTTTTCCGCCAAGGACGCAGTCCGCGTGCGCGAAGGAGAGGGCGCCTAGCCATGTACTCGCGCGCATACAAAGCTGGCGTGACGATTCCACCACTGCTGTGGGTCACGGTGTTTCTTCTGGTCCCTTACGCGATTCTTTTTTGCTACAGCTTCTGGTCGGTCTCTCCCGCGCAAGCGCTCGTACACAATTGGAATTTGCAGAATTATCTGCAGCTAGTGCGCAACCCGATTTATCTGCAAGTTCTGTTCCGTTCGATGCGCATTGCCGCTTCGGTCACCGTCCTTGCGCTGCTGCTCGGCTATCCGCTGGCTTACTACCTTTCGTTTCACGCAGCCAAGCGCAAAGATCTGCTCTATCAACTGGTGATCATCCCGCTGTGGGCGAGCTACCTGGTGCGCGGATATGCGTGGAAGACAATCCTGGGCAGCGACGGCGTGCTGAACGGTTTCCTGCAATATCTCCACATCACGCACAAGCCGGTGGAGTTTTTTCTGTACAGCCCGTTCGCGGTGATCATTACTTTGACGCACATCTACACGCCGTTCACGCTGCTCCCGATCTACGCATCGCTCGAGCATATCCCGCGCAATCTCATCGAGGCTTCGCATGATCTGGGATCTTCTCCGTGGTCCACGTTTCGTCGCGTACTTTTACCGCTCTCGCTTCCTGGAGTTCTCGCCGGCGCGACGTTTGCTTTCGTCCTGACGCTGGGAGATTTTCTCGCGCCGCTGCTCGTGGGCGGCCCCAGCGGTATCATGATTTCGAATGTGGTGGTGAGCCTTTTCGGCGCGGCTTACAACTGGCCGCTGGGTGCCGCGATTTCCTTCTGTATGATGCTGCTCGTGGTCACGCTGCTGTTCCTCACCGAGCGTCTGGAAAAAAGGCTGCTGGTTTCATGAGCGGCGGATTCCAGTCCCGCCGCACGCCGCTGCTCAGCGCCTATGCATTTCTCGTGTATGCATTCCTCTATTTTCCGATCATCGTTCTCGTGGTTTATTCCTTGAACGGCTCCGGCGTCGGCGGTTTTCCTCCCGCCAATTGGACCCTCGAGTGGTATCGGCAGCTTTTCGCGGACGGCGCGCTGTGGGATGCGGTGCTGAACAGTGTGATCGTCGCAGCCCTGGCGGTCGCGATTGCGCTGGGATTGGGTTTGCCGGCCGCGCTCGCGCTGGACCGCACGGATTTCGCCGGCAAGGCACTCTTCCGCCGATTAGTGCTGCTCCCGTTGATTCTTCCCGGCATTATCACCGGCCTTTCGCTGCTGATGTTGTTCGTAGCCGTCGGCAGGAAACTCAGTCTGATCACAATTACTCTCGGCCACGGCACGGCGTTGATCTCGGTAGCCACCACGGAAATCTTCGCGGGACTGCAAAAACTCGAGCGCGCGCAGGAAGAAGCCTCGCTCGATCTCGGCGCGAATCACTGGAAGACGTTTTGGCGCGTCACTCTGCCGAACCTGCGCGTGTCGCTGATTGCCGCGGCCCTGCTGATTTTCACGCTGTCACTGGACGAAATTGCCGTCAGCTTCTTCCTGATTGGGCGCGACAACACGCTGCCGCTGGAAATCTGGTCGCGCCTGCGCCGCGGCATCACTCCCGAAATCAACGCCATATCCACGCTGATTCTGGTTTTTTCCATCGGCATGATTTTGCTCTGGTACCGCCTGAGAACCCGTTTGCAAGGCGACGTGGAACCGGACAAGCCGCTTTTGCCCACCTCGGTCGAAGGAGAAGCCGCGTGACTGAAACTCGCAGGGATTTTTTGAAGTTTGTCGTGGCGGGATCGGTCGCCGCGGGATGCCCCGTAAATCTTTCGCTGCTCCATGCGGAGACCGGCCCAAAGCCGCAGCTCGACGGCGACCATTTCGCAATCTGCCACGAAGTGCGCGACGGCCAGCAGTTCGATAAGCCGGCAGCGTCGAGCCGACACGATGTGGTAATCGTCGGCGGCGGCGTCAGCGGTCTCAGCGCCGCCTACTTTCTGCGCGGGCGCGATTTTCTGCTTCTGGAAAAGGAACCGCACTGGGGCGGGAACGCGTACTTGCAGGAATATCAAGGCCAGGCGTTCGCCACCGGCTCCGCGTTCGACGAAAAAGGCACGGCCAGCGAACAGCTCGCCCGGGAGATCGGCCTCATCGAGTTGCCCATTAATTCACCGGATCCCACGATCGTCGCGGGAAAATGGGTGCCGGACACGTGGCGCGGCGGATTGGATCAACTTCCCTACTCCGATTCCGTACGCGAGAGCTTCAAGAAGTTCCGCGCTGAGATGAAAGCGCTCGACCTCGATAAGAACGCGCAACAACTCGACAGCGCCCCGTTCTCGAATTATTTGAAAGGTTACGCTCCCGAAATCAAGCAATGGTGGGATGCCTACGGCTTGTCGAATTGGGGCGCGAAGTCGGAGGACGCCTCGACGCTGGTCGCTGCCGGAGACCTGCAAGACATGACCGGCGACGATGACATTCGCAGAACCTTGCCGGGCGGCAATGGCGCTTTATCCCGCCAACTGGCGAACACCCTGCAGTCGAAATACGGCGAGCAGATGATTGGCGACGCGACCATCGTCTCCGTGGAGCCACAAAAAACTGAAGTAAACATCACCTACGTCCAGGCAGGCCAGCTGCGTACTGTCGCCGCGAAATACGTGATCATGGCGACGCCGAAATTCATCACCGCGCGGCTGATCTCATCGCTACCCGACGCGCAGCATGAAGCCATGATGTCGTTCCGCTACTGCCCTTATCCCGTCATCAATATGATTTTCGGCAAGCCCGTCTACAATCGCGCCTACGACAGCTGGTGCCCCGGCAATATCTTCACCGATTTTATTGTCGCGGATTGGGTGCTGCAAAAACAGCCTGGCTTCGTGCAGAAAAATAATATTCTCACTTTCTATACGCCAATTTCGGAATTGCATCGCGACCGGCTGCTCACCGTAGATGGCTGCCAAAGAATCGCGGAAAAAGTGCTGCAGGATTTTCAGAAGCTCGCGCCGGAGTTCGCAGCCGCAGAGCCCATCGAGGTGCACCTGTACCGCCGCGGGCACCCTATGTTCTTGCCCACGCCGGGAATCTTCACCAAAGTGATTCCCGTCGCGAACCAGCCGTTCGGGCGCATCGCCTTCGCCAATACCGATTCGGTGGGACCGGTCTCCGATATTTCCGGAGCGGTGGAGGCAGCGCGCCACGCCGTCGAATGGACCGAAAAGCAAATGACCGCGCCGGCGCCCACGCCTAAGGCGGCAAAATCCGCAGCGGTCAGACCGAAGTAATCCTCACACCACGCGGCACAACAAAAAAGGCATCCGGGGAGAGAGCCGGATGCCTTTGTGAAATCTTCCCCGCCAGAGAAAGATCTGTCGGTCGCACGCAACAACAGCCGTGCAACCTACAACTTGCCGACCAGATGCAAATTATGCACGCCCGAAAAAATCGAAAGGCCGGCGCTCACGGTCTGCGGCATCCACCAGAAACGCCGGAGCAGCGGATACTCGCTGCGCTGCATCTGCCGCGCCATGAAATCGAACAGAAAAGGAGCCACCTGCGTGGCCGCGTAGATCGCCGGCGAGCCGGCAAACGGCCGCAGCGTCGGATTGTCTTCCACCGCGCCGTGTCCCACTGCCTGGCGCGTCGAATATGCGTCGAAGGCTGCCGCGCCGTGTTGCAACAGCGCCAGAGCCAGCCATTGGCGCCGCGAAGGCTGCGAGAGCGCCTCCCTGAATCTATTTTCCTTGGTGAAGGGTTCGGGAAGGCGTACGGTGGAAAACGATTGCGCATCGCCGGGCGATTCGAACGCCACCGTTTTCATACTGCCGGCGAATTGGTTCTTCGAATTCTCGCCGCCCAGACGAACCTCGTCGAGGTTCATGTGGGTCGACGAAGATTCGGTGGTCGAGGCGATGTAACCTGCCTCAACCGCAACGGACGGATTTGAGCTCACAGGGGCGCTCTCCTTGAAAGCGTTGACAGGGACTGCGTGAATCACAGGCATCTGCGCGCCAACAGGTTGCGCCGGGGGTGCAAAGGATTGGAACTGGAACAAAAGCGCTGCTACGGCCAAAACCATGGAGGGGGTCTCCTGTAATCGCCTATCGCGGTACAGGAGTGCACGGGCAGGACCAACTTGGGACGACACCTTATCCTCCTTATTTACAGCATATTACGCCGAATGCGAGGTAGCGTGACCGTCGATTCACGGCCATCGAAAGGAAATCCGTTTCCCTCTACCAGTACTGCCGTTACCCTGCTAACTCCCTGAATCGCCTGAACCTATAGCCTCCGGGTTCGCGGGACTTTCGCTTTGGCCAACGCGCGATGGCGCTGATTTCGAGGTAGAATCCGCCGATCGATTCGCCGATTCGCCTTTGGAGGAATCATGAAACGATTCGTTTTCTTGACTCTGTGCTTGGGGCTAGGCGCGTGCGCATGGGCGAGCGATCCTCCCGTCACCTACGTCCGCGCCGGAAAACTCCTGGACGTGCGCTCCGGAAAAATGCTCACGGACCAGGTCATCGTGATTCGCGGTGAAAAAATCGAACGCGTGGCCGGCGCAACGCAAGTGCAAATTCCCGCAGGAGCCAGCATCGTGGATCTTTCGCGGGCTATCGTGCTCCCCGGCCTGATTGACGCGCACACGCATCTTTTTCTCACCGGTGAAGACAACGGCCGCTACGACGAACAGCTTCTCAAAGAATCCTGGCAATACCGCACCATCGAAGCCGTAGTGAACGCCAGGCGCGACCTCGATGCCGGGTTCACTACGATGCGCGACGTGGAAACCGAAGGCGCGATGTACAGCGATGTGGACGTGCGCAACGCGATTGACCGCGGATTGATTCCCGGTCCGCGCCTGCAAGTCGCGACGCGCGCGATTTCCACCACCGGAGGCTATCCACTCGAAGGGTATTCGCCGGAAGTGACCGTGCCGTCGGGCGCGCAGATCGTGGATGGCGCCGACGAAGCCCGCAAGGCCGTGCGGGAACAAGTGAAATATGGCGCCGACCTTATCAAAATTTACGGGACTCACAAATTTCATTTTACGTCCGATGGGAAAATGGTGAGCATGCCAACGTTCACTCTCGAGGAAGTCACCGCGATCGTGCAGGAAGCGCACAGCGAAGGCCGAAGGGTAGCGTGCCACGCCTATGGCGGGGCGGGACTGAAGAATTGCCTCGACGGCGGGGTGGATTCGATCGAGCACGGCCTGGACCTGGACGACGCGGCCGTCGCGGAAATGGTCGCCAAGGGAATTTGGCTGGTGCCTACGCTGTATGTCTACGAGGGCTCGACGCGCGAGGAAGATAACGCTGCGAGCGGCGGAAAAGTCAGCCGGGCCAGCTTGCATGAGCCGAGTTTCAAGAAAGCGATGGCAGCTGGCGTAAAAATTGCCTTCGGCACCGACGTCGGTCCGTTTCCGCACGGCACCCAGGCCGTGGAATTCGAGTACATGACGAAGTTCGGAATGTCACCACTCGCCGCGATAGAGTGCGCCACCGTGCGCGCGGCGGAATTAATGGGCTGGTCCGATCAGGTGGGCGCGATCGCGCCGGGAAATTTCGCGGACATAATTGCCGTGGAAGGAAACCCGCTGGACGACATCGAGCAGCTGGAACAGGTCAAATTCGTCATGAAGGGCGGCGTGGTCGTGCGCAACGACCTCGCGAAATAAGGAATGATCCGCGCGCTGCTCTGTTGCGCGGCGAGCTAGAGCGCTGCCAGGCCTTCGCGCGCCGCGGCCAGGGTGCGGTCAATATCCGCGTCGCTGTGCGCGGCCGAGACGAACAACGCCTCGTACTGCGACGGCGGCAGGAAAATTCCGCGCTCGAGCATTTCCTGAAAAAACTTGCCGAAGCGCGCGGTGTCGGATTTTTTCGCGTCGTCATAGTTACGCACAGGCCACTCGCAGAAGAACAGTGTCAGCAAAGAACCTGCTACGTTCACTTGGCCCGGAACGCCGGTTTCCTGCAGCGCATCGCGCAATCCTTCCGCCAGCCGCTGCGCTCTGCGATTCAGGCCTTCATAGAATCCCGGCGCTTCCAGTTTCGGCAGAGTCGCGAGTCCCGCGCGCATCGCCAGCGGATTGCCTGAAAGCGTGCCGGCCTGATAGACCGGCCCCAGCGGCGCTACACGCTCCATGATGTGCCGCTTGCCTCCGTACGCAGCCACCGGCAGGCCACCACCGATAATTTTGCCCATCACCGTAAGATCCGGATCAATTCCATAAACGCGCTGCGCGCCGCCATACGCCATGCGGAATCCGGTAATCACTTCGTCGAAAATTAGCAGTGCGCCTTCCTGCTTCGAAATTTCACGCAGTCCTTCCAGGAATCCCGGCGCCGGCTCGACCACTCCCATATTCGCAGCCACCGGTTCCACGATGATCGCCGCGATTTTCCCGGAGTGCTGGCGAAATAGCTTTTCCACACCGGCCAGATCGTTGTAAGGCGTGTTCAACGTCAGGCGCGCGAAAGCTTCCGGCACTCCAGGACAAGCGGCGATACCCAGTGTCGCGAGGCCCGAGCCGGCTTCCGAAAGAAAGCCGTCCGAGTGGCCGTGGTAGCAGCCCTCGAACTTGATGACCACGTCGCGTTCCGTAAAAGCACGCGCCAAGCGCACCGCGGACATCGCCGCTTCCGTTCCAGAACTTACAAATCGCACCATCTCCACTGACGCAACTGCGCGCGCGATTTTTTCGCCCAGCTCCATTTCCAGCGGCGAAGTCATGCCGTAGCTGGTACCGCGCCCGGCCTGGTCGGAAACCGCCGCCACCACATCTGGATGCGCGTGGCCCAAGATCAGCGCGCCCCACGAGCAGACGTAATCGAGATATTCGCGGCCATCCACGTCGTAAAGCCGCGTGCCAAGCGCGCGGTCAATCACCAGCGGCGTGCCGCCCACGGCGCGAAACGCGCGCACCGGACTATTCACGCCGCCGACCAGCGTTTTCTTGCCACGCTCGAACATTTCCGTGGAACGCGGGCGCGCCTTCGCCGCCACAGCCACGCCGCCGCTGCCGGCCGATTTTCCTGCCGCCCTTTTTACCGTCTCGCCCGCCATATCTCCCCGTGACACTCTCAATGCCCGGTCAACTCAACAATTCTTGACCCACCGCGCCGCATCTTTCGCGTGATACGTCAAAATAATATCCGCGCCAGCCCGCTGAATCCCCGTGAGAATCTCCAGCACCACACGCTTTTCGTCAATCCAGCCATTGCGCGCCGCCGCCTTCACCATCGAGTATTCTCCGCTCACGTTGTAGGCGCCGACTGGCACGTCGAATCGCTCGCGCACGCGTTGCACCACATCCAAATAGGGCAGCGCCGGCTTCACCATGATAATGTCCGCCCCTTCCTCCAGGTCCAGCGCCACTTCGCGCAACGCCTCGCGCGCGTTGCCCGGATCCATCTGGTAGCTGCGGCGGTCTCCCGATTGTGGCGACGACTGCGCCGCCTCGCGGAACGGCCCATAAAAGCTGGAACAATACTTCGCCGCGTAGGAAAGTATCGCGACGTCGTCGAAATTGTTTTCATCGAGCCGCTGCCGAATCGCCGCCACGCGGCCGTCCATCATGTCCGAAGGCGCTACCAGATCCGCTCCGGCGCGCGCGTGCGAGAGCGCCGCATCGGCGAGCAACACCAAGGTGGGATCGTTCAGCACTTCGCCATCTTTCAGCACGCCGCAGTGGCCGTGGCTGGTGTATTCGCACAAGCAGACATCGGCAATCACCAGCAAATTCAGCTTCGCTTTGCGAATCGCTTCAATCGAGCGCTGCACCGCGCCGTGCGCGTCCGCGGCTTCGCTGCCCAGTTCGTCCTTATGTTCCGGCAAGCCAAACAGAATCACGGCGGGAATTCCCAGCCCAGCGACCTCGCGGCATTCTTCCACAATCTGATCCACGGATTGCTGGAAGATGCCCGGCATGGAACTGACTTCCTTGCGTACGTTCGTTCCAGGGCAAGCGAACATCGGGTACACCATGCCGCTCGCGCTCAGCCGCGTTTCACGCACGAACCCGCGCAGGGCTTCGTTGCGCCGCAATCGCCGCGGCCGATGAACTGGAAATGTCATGCCTTCCTCAATTTCTATTTTTGCCGCTGGTAATATTTCGCAATCGCGTCCGCCAGGCCAGCCGAAGACGAATCGTTCGCCTCGATCGCTACCCGCGCCCCGGCTTCGCGCAACGCCCGCGTCGTGGTGGAACCGATCGCCGCGAATTGCACGCGCTCAGAAAGCGCGGCCAATTCCGCCGCCGGCACGAACGCTGCCAGATTGTGATACGCCGAGGGGCTGGCAAAAACAACCGCAGCCACTTCCGCCCTTCGCACAGCGCCCAGAATTTCTGGGTCGAGCGACGCCGGCCGCAGCGTGCGGTACGCCACCACCTCCTTCACCTGCGCGCCGGCTTCGCGCAAGGCATCCGGCAAACGATCGTCCACGCGATCGCTGCGCGGCAACAGCACGCGCTTGCCAACCATCTGATCGCGCAGCTCCGCGGCCAGCGATTCTCCGGTCTGGGTCTGCGCGACGAAATCCACGCGCAAATCCAAATTTTTGGCAGCCTGCGCCGTAGCCCAGCCCACGGCCGCTACCTTGGGCCGCGGTGGCTGAACGGGCTGGACGTGCGACAACTCACAGGCGCGTAGAAAAACAAAGCGCACCGCATTCTGGCTGGTAAAAAGCATCCAGTCGAAATCCTTTTTGTTTCGCAGCGCCGCGTCCAGCTCGGTGGAATCTTCCGGCGGCGCAAAACTCACCACCGGCATCAGCAGCACTTCCGCGCCCAGATTCTCCAGCGCGTCCACGAGCTCCTGCGATTGCTCCGGGGCGCGCGTCACCACAACGCGCTTGCCCGCCAGAGGTTCGCCGGGGTGTTTTTCACCGCCAAAAGACTTTTCAGGCTTGGCCAACGGACCTTCCCACCATTCGCAGCAGCTGATCGGCGCCTGCGGCCAGCATTTCCGCCGCTACCGCGCGCCCCAGATTCTCAGCATCTGCCGCGGAATTGCAAACTTTTTCAGCGCGTCCCCGAATGCACTCTGCGCCGTCTTCAGACAGTACGCGGGCATCCAACACCATCGCACCATTTTCGATGCGCGCCCATGCGCCCAGCGGCAAACGGCAGCCACCCTGCACTTCGGCGAGCAGCGCGCGCTCCGCCTTCACCGCTCGCATCGTATCCTGATCCATCAGCAGATCCAAAACCTTGAATTCATCGCGGCGTGGCTCGAAAAATTCCACCCCCAGGGCGCCCTGCCCCACCGCCGGCAGCAGCACCTCCGGCGAGAGCACCTCCGTAATCCGTGACGACAGCCCCAGACGATCGATGCCCGCCTTGGCCAGCACGATCGCGTCATACTCGCCGGCCGCAACTTTGCGCAGGCGCGTATCTACGTTGCCGCGCAGCTCTGCAATCGCAAAATCAGGCCGGAACGAACGCAGTTGCGACGCGCGCCGCAGGCTGCTGGTGCCAATGCGCGCGCCCTCTGGCAATCGCGCGAGCGTCTCGCCGCGCAAGGATACCAGAGCATCGCGCGGATCTTCGCGCTTGAAAACGGTGGCGATCCGGCAAACGTCCGAGAACTCCGTCGGCACGTCCTTCATGCTGTGCACGGCCAGGTCCGCGCGCCCATCCAGCAACGAATCTTCCAGCTCTTTGGTGAAAATCCCGATCACGCCGATTTGTTGCGCTGGCACCGCCGCATTTTGATCGCCTGATGTTTTGATCACCACAATCTCCGCGTCCAGGCCGCAAGTTTTCTGCAGCGCCTCGCGAAAATGGTTGGCCTGCCACAACGCCAGCGCGCTGCCGCGCGTTCCAATACGCAGCGGCTTCACTTTTTTCCCTCGTCGAGTCCAAACAAGTGACGAATGGCTTCCAGCCCTGCCAGCCGTCCACGCATCCCGCGCCCGTGCTGCAATTTGTGCTGCGGCTCTTCCAGCAACCGCTCGATCAATTCCTCCGTAATACGCGCAATGCGGTCGCGCTCCTGCGGCGTGACATCGTCCATTTCCTTCAGCTTCTCGCGTATCACCATTTCGCGGTGCAGATGAAACTGCTCGCGCAGGTCGTTCACGATGGAGCCGGCTTCGAGCGCCCCGCGCCAGGCTTCGAATTTGTCAATGTGCTCGGCGATGATCGCTTCGGCGCGCGGAATTTCGGATTCGCGCGCTTTTTTGTTCTGCTCGACGATTTCGCCCAGGTCGTCAATATTGTAAAGATACAAATTATAAAGTCCCGCGGCGGATTCCGCCACATTGCGCGGCACTCCCAGGTCCACAACGAAAACGGGCTTCCCAGACCGCGCGGCAATCGCCCGCTCCAGTAGTTCACGCGTCAGGACCGGACCCGTCGCGCTCACCGAGGTTACAATAACATCTGGCACCCCCAACACCGCTTCCAGCGATTCCCACGCCACGGCCTCGCCGCCCACGCGCTGCGCCAACTCTGCCGCGCGATCGAACGAGCGATTGATCACGCGCAAATTTCCGATTCCACGATTGCGCATGTGCTCGACGACCTGCTCGGCCACCGCGCCGGCACCCAAAATCAGCGCCGAATGCCCTTTCAAGTTGCCGAAAACGCGCTCGGCAAGTTTCACTCCTGCCAACGCGACCGACATCGGCCGCGCGCCCACTTCCGTCTCGCTGCGCACGCGCTTGCCCACTTCCAGCGCGCCCTGAAAAATACGGTTCAGCACTGGCCCGGTCGCGCCGTGATCGAGAGCCTGATTGTAAGCAGTCCGCAGCTGCCCCAGAATTTCCGCTTCGCCCAGCAGCATGGAATCCAGTCCGGAGGCGACGCGAAACAAGTGGCGCACCGCATCCGGCCCCGCCCAGCGATAAAAACGGCCTTTCAATTCATCCAGCGGAATTTTGTGAAACGAAGTGAAATATTCCTCCATCGCTTCGGCGGTGGAAGGCGCGAAATCGCCCGGCACGCCATAAAGTTCGCTGCGATTGCAGGTGGAAACGACCACCGCCTCTTCCAGGATCCCGCGTTCCTTCAATTCGTCCGCCGCTTGCAAGGCCTGCTGCGAAGTGAAAGCAATCCGCTCGCGCAGCTCGACCGGCGCGGTGCGATGATTGCACCCTATCAGCGCCACTTGAATGCGGATCGCGCCGAGGCGGTTCGGGTTGGTGGCGGTGGGCATCAGAGGAACCGGTGAAACTTCGTGAGATACAAATTTACAAAGGTATAGCTGAAAAGCACGATGAGGAAATTCAGCGCGCAGAGCAACGCCGCACGCGCTCCGCGCCAATTCGCGTTGCGTGAAAGCAAGAGGTACGCCGCATACACGCCCAGAATCGCCAGCGTAACGATTACCTTGGGATCGCCGAACGAATAGCTGCCGCGCAGCCGGTGTTCCCAGATCAAACCCATCGCCACGCCGAAAATCAGCGCCACCAAACCCACGTACACGCTGCTGCGCGCCATGCGCTCCAGCACGTCCAGCGCCGGAAATCGCCAGAAGGCCACGCTCAGCCGCCGCGACCTCAGCACGCGGTCCTGCACCAGGTAAATCACGCTGAGCACAAAGGAAAGCGCGAACGCCGCGTATGCCCAGGTATTGAGCGTCACGTGAAATGCAAAGATGGCCCCGCGCGGAACCGAAGGCACGGGCAGAGAGCGCGGCGTAAGCAGCCCGAGCAACACGATCCAGCACACCAGCAGCAAAGTGACGAATGCCCCCACCGATCGCTGCCGGTGAAATAATTCCAGCCCTAAATAAGTGATCCCCAGCAGCCACGCAAACAGCGACATCGAGCCGTACAAGTCATCGTAAGGCACCGTGTGCAGCGCTAAAGAGCGCTGGTACAGCGACAGATACTGCACAAGGATTCCGCCGGCCAGCAAGAAAGAGGCCAGCCTTCCTACCCAAACACTGGGCGCGGATAAATTTCGGGCGTAGCAGATAAAGCTCGCGACGTAGAGTGCCAGGCTCAGATCGCCCAGATGGTTTGGCATGAAGTGCAGAAACTCCCGATCTTCCCCACCAATTATAACGCGGAAAGTGCCCCGGCGCGGAACGCCCTCCACAGCGCACCTCGCGTACCGAGCGCGGCCAGCGTGCGGCCCCCAACTCCTTCTGCTATCATTACACGGAAGCTATGACTCCTGCAGAAAACCGTAAGGTGCTGTTTTTGCGCGCGTGCCGTTTTGAACCGGTCGAACGCGTGCCGGTTTGGATCATGCGTCAAGCCGGCCGCTATCTGCCGGAGTACCAGGCTCTGCGCAAGAAACACACGTTTTTGCAGATCTGCAAGACGCCGGAAGTCGCCGCCGAAGTTTCCCTGCAACCTTTCCGCATTCTCGGCGTGGATGCGATCATCGTATTTTCGGACATCCTGATCGTCGCCGAAGCCATGGGCCTGCCGCTCGAGGTGCCGGATTCCGGCCCGATCCTTTCGAATCCGGTGCGCGATTTGGCCGCGGTGCGCCGCCTGCGCGATTTTGATCCATCGCGCGAAACGCGCTTCGTCGGCGACGCCATTCGCGCGATCTGCAGGCAAGCGGGGCCGGACGTACCGGTGATCGGATTCGCCGCCGCTCCTTGGACGCTTGCTTGCTACATGATCGAAGGCCAAACGCGCGGCGACATTTCGCGCGCGAAAGAAATGCTGCGCAGCGAGCCGCAGATGGTTCGCGAACTACTCGAGCGCATCGCCCGCGCGACAGCGCTGTATTTGAAATCGCAGATAGCCGCCGGCGCCGCGGTGATTCAGCTTTTCGACACGTGGGCGGGAGAACTCAGCCGCGCGGAGTACGACGCCTTCGAGCTGCCGGCGACAAAAATGGTGTACGATTTGCTCGGCCATCTGGAAGTGCCAAAAATCTTGTTCGCAAAAGGTTCGGCCCATCTGCTGGAAAGCCTGCCGGGCTCCGGAGCTGACGTGATCAGCGTGGACTGGCGCACTGATTTGGCGGAAGCGCGCGCGACCTTCCAGCAGAAGGCCGGCCGCAAATTGGCCCTACAGGGCAATGTGGACCCAAACATTCTGCTGGGCCCCGAGCAGGCCGTGCGCGAAGCGGCACAAGCTGCGGTGGAAAAAACGGGCGGCCTCGGCCACATTCTGAATCTCGGCCATGGAATCCTGCCCACGACTCCCGTGGAAAACGCCAAAGCCTTCGTCGAGGCCGGAAAATCAGCGCGCGTCCCGGCGCGCGCCGGGATCGCTTAACCGGATTCGCAAGGACAGCCGACTTGAAAATGAAACCAACCGACCAATTCGAGATCGCCCAAATCAGCGACGCCACTCTGGAGAAATATAATCGGCCCGGCCCGCGCTACACCAGCTATCCCACCGCTCCGGTCTGGAAAGATGATTTCGGCCCCGACGATCTGGAAAGCTTCTACGCCCGCGCGGAAAAAGCCGCGACGCCACTATCTTTGTACATGCACATTCCCTTCTGCGAGAGTCTCTGCTTGTTCTGCGCCTGCAACGTTTCCATTCAGAAAGACAAAAAAGTCGCGATTCCCTACCTTGATGCCCTGAAACGCGAGATCGAGCATGTCAGCCAGCGCGTTTCCAAAAATCGTCCCGTGATTCAATTTCATTGGGGCGGTGGAACGCCCACCTATCTGACTCCCGCGCAGATGGAGGATCTTTTCGGCCACGCGCGGGAGCGTTTTTCGTTCGCGCCCGATGCGGAGATCGGCATCGAAATTGATCCGCGTGTCACCAATCGCGCGCATCTGGAAGCGCTGCGCCGCCTGGGATTCAACCGCCTGAGCATGGGCATACAGGATTTTCAGCCCAAGGTGCAGGAAACGATTCACCGCGTGCAACCTTACGAAATGACGCGCGATTTAATCGTAGCCGCGCGCGAGCTGGGCTTCGCAAGCCTGAACGTGGACCTGATCTACGGACTGCCCTATCAGACCGCGGAGAGTTTTAAGGACACGATTGACAAAACCCTGACGCTCGCCCCGGATCGCGTTGCGATGTTCAGCTACGCTCACGTGCCATGGCTGAAAAAGCAGCAAGGTTCGTTCGCCGAGCACCTGCCCGAAGGAATGCAAAAATTCCGCATCTTCCGCGCCGGCCTCGAACGTTTTCTGGGCGCGGGCTACCTCTATATTGGCATGGATCATTTCGCGCGCCCCGGCGACGAACTGGCCATCGCGCAAAAAAATCGCACGCTGCACCGCAATTTTCAGGGCTACACCACCAAGGCGGGCGCAGACCTTTACGGCATGGGTGTCAGCGCGATCAGCTCCATCGGTGCGGCTTACGCGCAAAATCGCCGTGAGGTGCCGGCGTATCAGGAAACGATCGGCACGCGCGGCATCGCCACCATGCGCGGCTACCGGCTTTCGGCCGATGATCTGCTGCGCCGTGCGGTGATTGGCCGCCTGCTCTGCCACACGGTGATTCCAAAACACGAAATCGAGCGGGATTTTTCCATCAACTTCGATGAATATTTCGCGCCGGAACTTCAGCGCCTCGAAGAAGCGCGCGACGAGGGCCTCGTGGTCCTCGACTCCGCGGAAATTCGCGTCACTTCCCTCGGCCGCATTTTCATCCGCAATGTCGCCATGGCCTTCGACCGCTATCTTCACGAGCAGCAAATGGATCATCGGCCGCTTTTCTCCAAGACGCTCTGAAGCGCCGCGCCGATGAAGAATTCCACACAAGTAGCCGTGATCGGAGCGGGCATTTCCGGCCTGGCCTGCGGGTATCGCCTGCAACAGCTCGGTGTGGAGGCGACCGTTTTCGAATCGAACTCCGCAGCCGGTGGGATGATCGATTCCTTCGAAAAAGACGGTTTCCTTTTCGAGGCCGGCCCGCAAAGTTTCCAGGGCACAACCGCGCTGCTCGACCTGATCCGAGAACTCGGCCTCGAAGCCCAGCTGCAAAAAGGCGATCCGCGGGCGCCCCGGTACGTCCTGCTCCACGGCCGCCTGCGGAAAATCCCGATGTCGCCGCAGGCGCTGCTCGTTTCGACCCTGCTCAACCCCGTCTCGCGCTGGAAAATTGCCTCCGAGCCATTCAAGAAATCACAGCCACCGACCGAGGAAGAATCCGTCGCCGCTTTCGTCCGCCGGAAATTCGGCCATGAAATTCTCGAATACCTCGTCGCGCCTTTCGTCTCCGGCGTGTATGCCGGCGATCCGGAAAAATTAAGTCTGAAGGCCGCCTTCCCCACCCTCGACGAATGGGAGCGCGAGTACGGGAGCGTGCTTCGCGGTGCGCTGAAATCGCGCCCTCCCAAGGAGCAGCGCACGGGAGCGCCGCCTCTCTGTTCCTTCGCGCATGGAGTGGCGACTCTTCCGCGCGCCATGGCCACAAAACTCGGCGACGGGTTGCAATACGATACTCGCGCGCTGTCGGTCAATTTCTCGGGCCAGCCCGCCGCCGCAGCCTGCGAAATACGCATCGTACGTGACGGCCAGGAACGGTCTACCTCCGCCGGCGCTGTGGTAATCGCCACACCCGCCTACGTGGCGGCGCACTTGCTCGAATCCTTCTCCCCCCAGCTCGCACACACGCTTTCAGGCATCGCCTACGCTCCCGTTGCCGTCGTAGCTGCCACCTATTACCGCCAGCAGGTCGGCGACCCGCTCGAAGGCTTCGGCTTCCTGGTCCCACGCGGCGAAAAAGTTCGCACGCTGGGCGCCGTGTGGAATTCGTCGCTCTTCCCGGGACGCGCGCGCGAAGGGAGCGTCACCATCACCAGTTTCATCGGCGGCGCTACCGATGCCGACATCATTCAAATGCACGAAGAGAACATCGCAGCAATCGTTGCAGAAGAAAATGCGCACATTCTGGGAATCACCGGCCCACCAGTGGAAACTGCCGTGTGGAAGTATCCGCGCGCTCTGCCGCAGTATAATCTTGGACACGGCTACATCGTCCAAGCGATTCGTGACGCGGCGCGCGCTTCTCCCGGGCTTTTCCTGGCGGGAAATTACTTGCAGGGCCCGGCCATCGGGAAATGCGTCGAGAATGGCTTTCAAACCGCGGAAGCTGTGCAAAAGTACTTACAAACCACGCGATAGGCCGCCTAAGCCCCCGAAACGCTAAGCATCCGACGGCGGCATCTTGTGGCGCATCGCCAGCCGCATGCGGCGCCGCTCCCCCGCTTCGCGATAGCGCCGCCGCTCGTCCTCTGTTTTCAAAATCAGCGGCGGCACGCTGCGTGGCTGCTGGTTCGTATCCAGCGCCACGAATGTCACGTACGCCGTGCTGGTATGCCGTCGTTCGCCGGTGAGAATATTCTCCGCAAACACTTTCACGCCTACCTCCATGGAAGTGTTGAACACTCGGTTGACGCTGGACTTCAGGACGATCCATTCGCCTACATGAATGGGAAACCGAAAATCCAGATAATCCACCGAGGCCGTCACCACATGGCTGTTTGAATGCCGGTTGGCCGCCAGCGCCCCGGCGATGTCAATCAGATGCATCACACGGCCGCCCAGCATATTGCCCAGCAAATTGGCGTCGTTCGGCAGCACGATCTCCACGATCTCCGATGTGGATGCGCTGACGGGCTTTCCCGGCGCAGGCTTGCCGGTCAAACCGGCCGTCGCACCCGCCAACTGGGCGGGCATTTTCTTACGGCTCGTCGTGGTCCTGCTGATCTTCGTCGTCTTTGGCATTCGCTTGGATCGATGCATGCGCTTGTCGAGATCTGGACTAAAAATGTGCGGCCTTGGCCTAGGCCCTCAAGCCCGCTATAATACGCGTTTTCAACCTATGACCCAAACACAGAAGCCGCGCCGCGAAGTACTCGAGCAATTTGTTGCCGAAAAACCCACCGACGCATTCGCGCGCTACGGGCTGGCGCTGGAATGCATGAAGCTCGGTGACAACGCTGCCGCCACCAGCCACTTCCAGAAGCTGCTGGAAGCCAACCCGAAATACGTCGCGGGCTACTTTCAATTTGGCCAGCATCTTTCGCGCATCGGCCAGCTGGAACAAGCGCGTAAACTGTTATCCGATGGCATTGTTGTCGCGCAAAATGCCGGCGACATGCACGCACGAGACGAAATGCAGGCGGCCCTGGCCCTGCTGCGTTAGTTCCAGTTTGAGTTTCAGATTCACTCAGGCACGCACGAGAACATCATGACAGACTCCCGCATACCGCTATTCCCTCTCAACGTCGTCCTCTACCCCGGCGCCACGCTCCCGCTGCACATTTTCGAGCCGCGCTACAGGCTGATGGTCCACCACTGCCTCCGCCAGAATCGCGAATTCGGAGTGATTCTCGCCGGCGAAAAAGGCGTCGCCACCGTTGGCTGCACCGCCGCGATCACACGAAAGCTGAAAGACTACGATGACGGCCGCATGGACATTCTCACGCAGGGCCGCTCCGTCTTTCGCGCCTTGAATCTGCTCCATGAAAAGGATTATCACGAGGCGATGGTCGAGTTCCTGACAGATCTCCCCAAGATTTCGCGCGGACCCGCGCACCACCAGGAAGAAGGCGTCCTCCTCGGACTGTTCCAGGAGTGCCACACGCTCCTCTATGGCCAGCTGTGGGTGACTTCCGGCATCGAATCGCCCTGGCCGCTTTCGTTTCAGATGGCCGCGCGCCTGCCGCTCGAGCTCGAGGAAAAGCAAGCACTGCTTGAAATTCGCGCTGAGCCCGATCGCCGCAGTTTCCTGATTGAGCGCTTGAACGACATGCTTCCCCACCTCGGCCAACTGCATCACGCACGGCGCAGCGCCGCCGGCAACGGCCATGGCCTGAATTAGCCCGTCGAAAGGAAAGTATCCCCGCAGCCTCGCTTCCTCTATAATGGTCTCAAGACGCTCATGCTGCCGGGCGCCGCGGCTTTTTATTTATAAGTGGGGCCTCATGAATTCACTGCCGAAATCCCTCGGTGAGCTTCGCCGCAGTCAGTGGTCCGTAGAGAGAGTTGCGGAGCGCAGCGTGCGCCAGGAATTGCGCGAAAATCTGCTTTGCAAACTGGAGAGGGGCGACGAGCTATTTCCTGGCGTGCATGGCTACGACGATACGGTGCTGCCCCAGATCGTCAACGCCATCCTCTCGCGCCATCATTTTATTCTGCTCGGTTTGCGCGGGCAGGCGAAGTCGCGCATCCTGCGCGGCCTGGTGGGATTCATGGATGCGCAAATCCCGGTCGTCGAAGGCTGCGAAATTCACGACAATCCCTACAATCCGATCTGCCGCGCCTGCCGCGAACGCATTGCGTCCGAAGGCGACGCCACTCCGATTGCCTGGCTCGCGCGCGAACACCGTTACGTCGAGAAACTCGCGACGCCTGACGTCACCATCGCGGACATGATCGGCGACGTCGATCCGATCAAAGCCGCGCGCAGCGGTCGCAATCTTTCCGACGAGCTCACCATTCATTACGGCTTGCTGCCGCGCGCCAATCGCGGCATCTTCGGCATCAACGAGCTGCCCGATTTGTCAGGAAAAATTCAGGTGGGCTTGTTCAATATCATGCAGGAAGGCGACATCCAGATTAAAGGCTACCCGGTGCGCATGGCTCTGGACGTCCTGCTGGTCTTCACCGCCAACCCGGAGGATTACACCGCGCGCGGAAAGATCATCACACCGCTGAAAGACCGCATCGGCTCGGAAATTCGCACGCATTATCCCGCCACGGTCGCCGAAGGCATGTCCATCACCTCGCAGGAATCCTGGACCAAGCGCGAGCAGAAAAAGCGCGTCGAAGTGCCGCAATACATCCGCGAAATCGTCGAGGAAGTTGCGTTTCAGGCTCGCGAGGACAAGCGCGTGGATCGTCGTTCCGGCGTCAGCCAGCGCCTGCCCATCAGCACGCTCGAAAACGTGCTCAGCAGCGCGGAGCAGCGCGCCGTGCGCAGCCGCGATTCGGCCATCGTCGCGCGCGTTGCCGATGTCTACGCTGCAATACCGTCCATGACCGGAAAATTCGAGCTGGAATATGAAGGCGAGCTCCGCGGCGCCGAAAACATCGCACGCGAACTGATTCGCGCCGCCATCGGCAAGACCTACACGCAGTATTTTACCGGCGCGAATATGCAGCCCGTGATTCAATGGTTCGAATTAGGCGGCGAATTGAAAGTTCCCGCGAACGCATCCAGTTCCGAGGTGCTGGCGCAGCTGAAGAAAATCCAGGGTCTTTTCGACAACCTCAGCGTTCTGGAGGTCAGTCAGAAGGACGACGCGGCGATCGTCACTAGCGCGGCGGAATTCATCCTGGAGGGCCTGTGGGCGCACAAGCGCATCAACCGCAGCGAAGAACGCGGCTACTTCGCCGACGCGCGCAAGACTCCCGAGCCGCGCGATCCACGCGAGCCTTCCGGCCGCATGCCGCGCCGTCAGTTCAATTGACCGGCACGAGCGGCAGGTCGAGGTAAACACGCTTTTCGGCAAACAAATGAAATACACGAAATACTCAAAATACGCGCCCGACGCCGCTGAAGACATCGACCTTCAGGAACTGATGAGCCGTCTGTCCGATTTCTTCCTGCAAAGCGGCTACGAATCGCAGTTCGGTATCTACGAAATGGATCCCGAACGCTCGCGGGAGAAGATGATGGACGAGCTTCGCGAAGCCATCCTGCGCGCGCTGCAGGAAGGTGAACTGCTCCCGCCCGAGCTGATGGAGCAGATGCTCAATAACCCCAACCTCTCGGAAAATCCCCAGCTCAGCGAAGTGATCGAACAGATTATCCAACGCATGGAGGAAGAAGGCTTCATCTCGCGCCCCAGTCAACCCGCGCAGATCACGCCGCCTCCTTCGCAAACTCCCGGCGGCCAGGTGGGCGAAGCTCAGCCCAACGTAGAAGCCCGCTTTGAGATCACCGACAAGGCGCTGGATTTTCTCGGATTTAAAACGCTTAAAGACTTGCTGGCGTCGCTCGGCAAGAGCAGCTTCGGGCGCCACGATACGCGCGATCTCGCCACCGGAGTCGAATCCGGCGGCACATCGAAATTATATGAATTCGGCGACACGCTGAATATGGACATCAGCGGCACCCTCTTCAACGCCGTGCAACGCAACGGCGCGCAGATTCCTATCGAGCTCGATTATCCCGACTTGATGGTTCATCAGTGCGAATACCAGAGCTCCTGCGCCACCGTGCTGATGCTCGATTGCAGCCACAGCATGATTCTTTACGGCGAAGACCGCTTCACGCCCGCAAAACGTGTGGCCTTGGCGCTCTCGCACCTGATTCGCACGCAATATCCCGGCGATTCGCTGCACTGCGTTCTTTTCCACGACAGCGCCGAGGAAATTCCCCTCGGCAAACTCGCTCGCGTGCAGGTCGGCCCGTACTACACCAACACGCGCGAAGGCCTGCGCCTGGCCCAGCGCATCCTCTCGCGCCAGAAAAAAGACATGCGCCAGATTGTGATGATCACCGACGGCAAGCCGTCCGCACTGACTTTGGAAGACGGACGCATTTACAAAAATGCCTTCGGACTCGACCCTCTGGTGGTCACGCAGACCCTCGAAGAAGTCGCCAAGTGCAAGCGCTCCGGGATTTTGATCAATACCTTCATGCTTTCCAGCGACTACAGCCTGGTCCACTTCGTCCAGAAAGTCACCGAGCTCTGCCGCGGCAAGGCCTACTTCACCACGCCGTACACCCTCGGCCAATACCTGCTGATGGACTACGTCGGCAAAAAAACTCGCAACATTCACTAGCGCCCGTGTGGCTCCGCTACGATCCTCCGCGGCTGCGCGGTTCTTAGTAGCGCCGGCGTCTTGGCGGCTTCCTTGGCTTTGCGGTTGTACTCGAATTTGTAGCGGCCGGTCCCGGTTTGTGGGACCGGGCAGCCTTTGCCGTCGGCTTTGCGGTTTGGCATTGCCACCTTCGCGCCCGAATCCGCGGGCACGGAGAAACATCCAATCATCGGGCGCTAGAATTCATCCGTGAGCCTGAAACGACGCATTCACGAATTCTTGGGAGGAAGCAAGATGGCTGCACTACCAGCCGGCGCCACAGCTCCGGCATTTGCCCTGCAAAGCACGGGCGGGACGAAATCAAGCCTCGCCGATGCGCTCAAGAAAGGCCCCGTCGTGGCCGCGTTTTTCAAGGTGAGCTGCCCCACGTGCCAGTTCACTGCCCCATTCCTTGAGCGCCTGCACGAAACTTACGGCGGGGAGAAATTCACCCTCTGGGGCATTTCGCAGGACGACGCCGCGGACACCCGCGAATTTTGCCAGGAATTTGAAATCGAATTCCCCGCCCTGATTGACGAAAAGGGCTACCCCGTCTCGCATCAATACGGCATCACCGTCGTCCCCACCGTTTTTCTGATAGCGCCGGACGGGAAAATTCAGGAAAGCTGCGTGGGCTTCTCGAAGAAGGACCTGGAAAAAATGGCCGTCGCGGCCGCCAGCGCTACCAACACGGCGCCCACAGCATTCTTCAAGCCCGGCGAAGTGATTCCGGATTTCAAACCTGGTTGAGGCTCCAAAAACTAGGTTCGGTCGGAACCATTCCCATGCACGCTCAATCGTAATCCAGATCGTCGAGCCGCCATTGACAAGGCGCTGGATTCGCCTGTGGTCGCGAAATGCAGCGCATCAATGCGGCGCCGCATGCGCCCGCGTGTATCCGTACCCCGCCAGATTCCCTGCCATTGAAGTCGCCTGCGGAAGCCACCAGATTTTGTGCCAGCGCTCCGACCGCGCCAGCTTCAAACCCAGAAAGTTGACGCCCGTGGCAAATAAAGCAGCGGAGGCGTAATACGCCGGCGCGGGCAGCCGCAGAAACGGCCGGACAATAGGATCCCTCTCGTTGAAGTGCGGCAACATGGATTCGGATCGCTGCATGTCCAGACCGGCGGCGGTGTAAACTCCGGCGGTCAATACGAAAAACGATTTCGGCAGCGCGGACTTCACCGCCCTGCGGCGTTCGCTCGGCGGCAACGGTGCCGGCACAATCCCGTTCGGAATCATCGCTTCGCCCGCAGTCTCATGCACAAAACTCACCGGAACAATCTGCGCGCACGCTGCGGGTAGCACCGCCACAAGAGACATCAGCATCGCAAATATTGCGATCCCACTTGGCCGGCCACATCGCGAGATTTTCATGCAATACGCACTGCACGCTCTGTTCCGGTTCGCGGCCTGCACCCAAATGCCTGACGGAGGGTAGTTGCGCTGGCAGGACTCAATTTACGGGAAGCGAAAGTCGCATACGGCTGGCAGGAGGTCCCACAATGAATCGCCCTACCTGCGCGTAGTCCCAAAATGACGCGCGCGAGCCGCTCAATCTAGTTCAAATCGGGCGCCACCAATTTCTTCTTGTGCTTCGGCGCTTTCTGCCGCTTGTCGGGGATCGTGCGTTCCGTCGGAGGCATGCCCACGCCCAGCCGCGCGAGCCGGCGCGCTTCCTTGTGTACACGCAGACGGTCTTTCTTCTTCCTGGCCATGCTCAGTACCTCAGAAATTACCACAAATCGTCGCGCATCCCCGCAATCCACGCCGCAATGCGAATCGCCGGCCCATACGGCTCTCGCACCCTATCGCGACGGCCTTGCGTCCAAAGCCAAGGGATGCAACGCTTCCAAAGCATGACTCGCACCTTCACAAATGCGTTTCGCGCGGTGGCCACGTCGCTCTGGCTGGTCATGTTCGTCGCACTGGCGATTCGCCTCGGCTACATGTGGCAATTCCAGCACATTCATCCGCGCCGAGCCGTCAGCGTGATCCCCTTCCTCTTTGAGTCCGGCAACATCGCGCACTCCTTAGCCACCGGACACGGGTTCAGTTCGCCATTTCGCGTGGACACCGGCCCCACGGCCTGGATGACGCCACTGTTCCCGCTGCTGCTGGCCGGAATCTTTCGCCTCTTCGGCGCTTATACGTTCCACGCCTGGGCCGCAACCGTGCTCGTAAACATCAGCTGCTGCACACTCGCCTGCGTCCCGATTTATTACGCAGGCAAGCGCATCGGTGGACTCGGCCTCGCCGCCGGGGCCACCTGGCTGTGGACAATTTTTCCGAACGCGATTCTGCTACCGGTCGAAAGCATGTGGGACGCGTCCATCTCCGCGCTGCTCGCTGCCACAATTCTCTGGGCGACGCTCGCGCTCGCCGAATCCCAACGTCTGCGCGATTGGTGCGCTTACGGCCTGCTCTGGGGCATTGCGCTGATGTGCAACGCGACGCTCGCGGGACTGTTCCCATTTCTGGCGGGCTGGCTGGTGTACCGGGCGCGGCAGCAAAAACGCGATTGGTTCAAAAACGCCGCAGCAGCCGTCGCCATCCTAGTCCTCTGCTGCGTTCCGTGGACGGTCCGCAATTATCGCGTCTTCCACCAGTTCGTTCCGCTACGCTCCGTACTCGGCTTGCAACTCTGGCTCGGTAACAACGATCAGACCCAGGACATTTTTCGCGGCGACCTGCACCCCATCTACAATTCCGCAGAACGCGAGAAATATATTTCAATGGGCGAAATCGCCTACATGCAACAGAAAAAACAGCAAGCCATTGCCTACATATTTTCGCATCCTGCCCGCGAAGTTCGTCTGCTCACCTACCGCGCGATTTCCATCTGGTCGGGCGGCACTCCGTATCCACTGGAAGACTTTATCGGCACGCCGTCGCTGCGCTTTCGTGGAGTGCTGGCGTTCAATCTAATCGCGGCCCTCGGCACGCTCTGCGGAATCATCATCCTCTTCCGCGAGCGCAGTCCGTTCGCCATCCCCGCCGCTGCCTTTCCGCTGATCTATCCCTGGGCCTATTACCTCACGCTCGCATTGCCGCGTTATCGCCTGCCGATTGATCCAATCGTAATGCTGTTGCTCGCAGTCTCCATGCAGCGCGTCGTGCAGATCTGCGCCCGCACTACTGCTCCGGCAAGCAACGCGAAATCGCAGTCGCGGACGCGCAAGCGCAAGAAGACCGGGCCTCCGACATTTCGATAACCCGCTCCCTGCAAATCTGCATCCCCGTCGGTTACCGCTGGCTGCCGGCGATCGCGGCTCCACTTCCACTCAACCTGGTTATAAACAACTTCAGGAAGCGCTCCGCGTCTACTCCCACAGCCACCTGCGCGTTCGGTTTTACCTCATCCACGCCCACGGTTTCCAGACGATCGCCTTTGTCCACGACCCGGTCGACGGTTCCCAGGCGGTTGGCCACCGTTTCTCCGCGCGTGATGCGTCCTTCCGTTTCCACGTCAATGCGCATCGCGCGCAATTTTACGAAAGAAGGATCAACCGCCACACCCACCGCCAGCGCGTCGTGGATCGCTCCCCCGCTGAATCCCGTGCCCTGATATAAACCCACCTGAAAACGCGCCACCGCTGCAACAAATTTCGCCAGCGCGCCGCCGCTGCGCTCGATCTCAGAAACTTGCGCACCGCTGATCAGCGTGATTTCCGTCACGTCCAACCCCACCATCGTCACTGGCCAGCCGGCATGGAACACCAGGTCCGCGGCATCCGGATCGCAATACACGTTGAATTCAGCCGCGCCATTCACGTTGCCGCCGGAAATCGAGCCGGCCATCAAAACCACTCGCTTCACCAGCGGCACAATCGTCGGGTCCTTCAAAATCGCCAGCGCCAGGTTTGTTTCCGGCCCTACGCCAATGATGGTGATCTCGTGCGGATATTTGTGCAGCAGTTCGATGATCACGTCGGGACCAAAGCGCGGATCGGCCTGGCAACCCGCCGGCGGCAGTTCCGCGCCACCCAGTCCGTTCGGCCCGTTCCAGAACGGCTCGATGTTCAGCTTCGCGTGCAGAGGACGTCGCGCGCCTTCCGCCACTGGCACGTCGCAGCGCCCCGCCAGCGAAACGACCTTCAGTGCATTGTCCAAGCCCACCGGAGCTGTCACATTGCCGGCAACGACGGTCAGCGCCTCGACGTGCAGCTCCGGTGACCGCAACGCCAGCAGAATTGCCAACGCATCGTCCGTGCCCGGATCCGTGTCAATAATCACGCGCTCAGGAGCTTGCGCTTGCGCCACTTGCGCAATTCCAAACGAACACCACAACGCACAAAACACCGCTGTTCTTGCCCGGCCGGACATTTTCATTCAGAAACCCCCGAAGATTTATATCACGAGACGAACGCGCGGGGCGGCATGCACGTCCGAGGCTCATTTCGCAGACGTTTAGGCGTAAAGTAGCCTTGCGGGACACTCATTCGCCCGATGCGCGCGACAGCGAATGAACTCCCGCGCGCACGCGAATGAATATTCAAACTACGCGAGACGAACAGTCCGGATCAATACGATGAGCGAGATCGTCGAGGTAGGCGAGCAGCAAAACGGCCAGCAAATCGAACTGCTCCAGGGACAAACCCTGCGCGTCACACTTCCCGAAGTCCGCACCGCCGGATTCCGATGGAGTCTGCGCACTTCGAGCCAGCACCTTCTCGTGCCGCTGGCCGATGACCTGGATTCTACATCTGCCGCAACAGGCGGCGCGGCACAACATCACTGGAATTTCCGCGCCGAAGGGGCGGGCACAACAGAATTGGTTTTCGAGTACGACCGGCCGTGGGCGCGTGCGGCCGCAGCCGCACGCACCTTTTCGGTCTCCGTCCAGGTCGCGGAAATTTCCGACGACGCGACGCATCCATCCGACTGATTGGACGTCTCCCGCGAGTTTCGGTCAGCTCAACGCGAAGCCGCTGACCTCGACTTTTCCGCCGCGATCTGGGCGGCCACTTTCGCCACCAACCGTACGGTCCAGAAATCGTCCGACAGGTTGCTGTCCGTCAGATAACCATAGGGGATCGTGAAATACCCACCCATCCCCCAGCCTGGCCCCCAGGAGTTCCGCACGATAAATCGCTGCGAGCTGTCGTCGTATCCCACGGCCAACACCGCGTGGCCTCCCAGCACCTTTTCTCCCGCCGCCGGCATGGGCGCAATGCCGGTCTGAGCTACCTGCGAGCTTTCGAAGCTCTCGTACACCGTGAACCCGTACACGAACGGGTAGCCCGACGCGAGGCATCCCTTCATCTGGGCGAGCACCTGCGTTACTCTCTGGTACTGCAGGGCTTTTCCCAACGGCGCGTCCTTGTACGCCTTCGTCGGCGGCTTCACCGCAAATGCGTTGATGACATACGGCCAATCCGTCTCCGGCGGCGCGCCAATATTGCCGACGCTCTTGATGCCGTCGCGTATCTGCGCTCCGCTGTCCGTACCCACCGTGCCTTCCATCACGCGTTCGTTGTAATAAATGAACAGCCGCGAAGGAATGAAGGTCGGCAGCGATTGCTTGATCTGTTCGAATTCCAGCGCTCCGGCAATCGCGTTGGCCGTGCAGCTACCCAGCTGTCCCTGGTCGTACACGGTTTTCGGGCACTCCGCGCGCAAATCCACGCTCGGCGGAAGCGCCGCTAAATTTTCAACGGGTGCCGCAAACAAAAAGTCCCGTTGATCGGGTAAATCGGGAACCCATCCATAGGAATGTCCTGGCATGGTACATCCTCCTTGGGCGCGAGGCTTCGCGCGCGCCCGATCGTTTCCAGGCCGCCACGCATCCCCTGCCCTTTGTTATTGAGTGATACTTTACTGCTTAATAATAGTGAAGAATCAGGTGAGAGCGTTTCACGCGCCGCCAGGCACGGCAGGATTTCGGCAGCAGAAGGTGTATCTGTAAGGACGGACGGTACTTACGAGCGCAACGGATACCTCGAATAGGACTGGACTGCGCAAAAATAGTCGGCCGATATCAGTAGCAACGCATATCCCGGGGAACCACGCTATGCGTATTTGTGCGCCGTTGCCGAGTTCAGTGCGGACCACTGCCGGTGGAAAAAATGGAATCCACCATCGTCTGCACTTCCACTCCGTATTGATCCAGCTCGAAGGTAAATCGCGCCAGGTCCAGTCCCGCTGCAGTGTCCGGGTGTTTTTCCTTCAGCACTTGCCAGGGGACTTCCGCAGCCAGATCGAATTCGCGAGCCTCGTAGTACCCGTATCCCAGCCCTCGCAAGCGGCACAGCAGATCCGCCAGATAAACCACGCAAGTCGTTTCCACGCCAGCACGATCGCCGGGAGGATGATGATGAAATTCGATCGCCTCGGAAATGTCCGGGGGCAGCTTCCAGATGTCTGCAAGTACCCGGCCGCTCTCGCAGTGCGTGAAACCCAGGATCTCCTGTTCCACTTCGCATAGCGGCGTCTCGGACGCCTCCGCCTGCACCAGAACACGCTCAAACTCCTCCGGGTACAGCAACGAGTTGACCAGGATTCCTATGTCGCAGAGCAGTCCGGCCAGATACAGCTTCTCGCTATCGGCGACCTTCAGTCGCTGGGCCAGATTCTGGCTGACCAGAGCTGTTCCCAGCGCGTGCCGCCAGAACGTGGACTGCGCCATGCCGTGCTGCGCGCCGGCAAAAAGCTGGGGAAGGCTGCAAGAGTAGACGATGTCCCGGACGCGCTGGACTCCCAGCGCCAGCACCGCCTGGCGAATGGATTCGACTCCCGCTCTCCGGCTAAACATCGCGGAATTCGCCACACGCAGGCATTGCGCCGCGAGCGATTTGTCATACGAGATTAGCTCCACGATCTTTTCTATATCCATGTCGCCCGGACTGGCGCTCAGGCAGGTCCCCAGCGAGTGCAGGATCGAAGGCATCACCGGCAAGCTCCCCAGCTCGCTGACCCTGCGTTGCAGCAACCTGCTTGTCTCGTGATTCACTTTTTGCCTCCGGCATCCTCGCCCGGCACGGGTTTGTAATATCCCGTCGAGCCCGGAAAATGCACCAGACGAAACTGGTCGTAGATCCCGAACAGGGTTTCACATTCGCCCAGAAAGAAATGTCCACCCGGAACCAAACCATTGTAGAAATGTTCCACCGTCCGTTTTTTGGCGACGCTGTCGAAATAAATCAGCACGTTGGCGCAGAAAACCAGATCGAATCCCTTCATGAACAGCATTTTCATTTGGTCCTGCAGGTTCAGCCGATCAAACTTTACCGGCGCGCGTACCAGGTCCTTGACCCTGTAAAGATTGCCCTCCTGCTTGAAGTATTTCCCGCGCATTTGCGCGCTCAGGTTGCGCACGGAGTATTCGGGGTACAAGCCCTCGCGGCATTTCACCAGCGAATCGTCATTCAGGTCCGTGGCCACAATCTCGATTTTCCAATCCTTGAATTTGGGCGCGATCTGCTCCAGGAAGAGAATCGAAAGCGTGTAGGATTCTTCACCGGTCGAGCAGCCGGCGCTCCACACTCTGACTTTCTTAGTGGCTTGCTTGCCGGGCAAAGCCACGATTTTGGGGAAGATGATCTTGCTCACGGCGTCAATCGTCGGTTGACCGCGAAAGAAGTACGTCTCCCCGATGGTTATTTCATTCAAGAGATTGCGCATTTCCACGTCGCGGTTGGCGCGGGTGGTGAGCTGATCAAAGTAATCGGCGAAGGTATTGGAACCAATTACCTTCATGCGTCGCTGGGAACGCAGAGCGAGCAAATAAAACTTGTTCTCGGCGTGAAAGATTCCCGAGATGCGGTAAACCAAATCCCGCAGCTTCACCAGTGCCGGATCCGCCAGGTCCGCGTCCGTCGCCTTCTGATTCTGCGTGATAACGCTGTTTGTGCTCATATCGAAGGATCCTTCAACGCTCTGCGTCTGAAATCAACGTGGATCTGTCTGCCGGCTCGGGCCGACGCTGGCATCATTGCCTTTGCGGAACTACAATTTTTCCCGGGCCGAAGGTGCTCGGCTGCGGGGCACCCGAAACTGGATTCCTCTTCATCGCCACACGACGACTGATCTCGCCAGCCATCGAGCTGAGCGGATAAATCGCATCCGCCAGTCCCGACGAAACAATCTGGCCCGGCATGCCCCACACGATCGAACTCGCTTGATCCTGCACCAGAACCTGGCCGCCTCTTTCTTTTATATGTTGCGCGCCATTCGTACCGTCGCAGCCCATGCCGGTCAACACGACCGCCAGCGCGCTGGCTCCAAATAGCTTCGCAACCGAACGGAACATGGGATCCACCGCCGGCCGGCAGTAGTTCTCCGGCTGGTTCTGGTTCAGGGCGAGCACTACCGCCGCGCCTTTTTTCTCCACTGTCATATGGAAGTCCCCCGGCGCAATCCAGGCTTCGCCAGCCCGGAGGACCTCTCCCGCCACGCCTTCGCGAATGGTCAACGCCGAGCGCTGGTTCAACCTCCCTGCGAGCAAGCGCGTAAACAAAGGGGGCATGTGCTGCACGATCACGATGGGAACGGGAAAGCTTGCCGGTATTCCCGGTAGCAGTTCAGCCAGCGCATTGGGGCCGCCCGTGGATGTGCCGATGGCCAGCACATCGATTCGGCTAAAATCCACAGCGGACCGCTGGCTCGCTGGCCGCACGACCCGGGGAACGGGCACGCTCGGCCGTATTTCGCACAACACCTTGATTCTTGGGATGAGCTGCTCACGCAGCTGGCGCAACGTCACCTCCAGGCTGCCCGTGTTGCTCGGCTTGGTCACGTAGTCGCTGGCGCCCAGCGCCAGCGCGTCCAGCGTAGTCGATGCCCCTCGTTCCGTGAGCGTGCTGAACATGATGACGGGGAGCTTGGGGTAGGTCTTGCGGATCGCGGCCAGCGTTTCCAATCCGTCCATCTCCGGCATCTCCACGTCGAGAGTGATAACGTCCGGATGTACCTGCGGAATCTTGGCCAGCGCGATGCGTCCGTTCGCCGCGGTTCCCACCACTTCCAGCGCCGCATCCCCCGCAAGACCGTCAGTCAATACCTTTCGGATGACTGCGGAGTCATCAACAATGAGGATGCGAATCGGCACCATGGATCCTTTGAGCCAACTTCGGTACTGTTTCTATCCGCTGTCGAACGTAAACAGCCTCTCCGGCACCGACGTTCGCGCCGAGGACGACGCCCTGCGCCGCCCAAAAGCGTCTCGTCATCGCTGCGATCGCGAGGTCGCCAGAAGTCACTTCAGAAATGCGGGGCCCGGAAGGGCGGGGCTTCCGGCCCCGCCGCCAAACTCCGCAACAAAAAGGGGCTTTAGCCCCGGAAGTCGCGTTTCGCGGTTGCGCATGCGTATTGACGAGAAGCCTTGCGGCCGACCTTTGCCGGCCGAATCGCTTACGCCGCGCGCCTTGAATGTCCGTTGCCCTCCGTCTTAAATTGCCCCACCAGCTCCCGCAGTTCGGTGGACATTCTTGCCAACTGCTGCGCGGCTTTCTGCGAATCTCCCGCTCCCGCCGATGTGCTCTGCGCCGCCATCGCCACTCCCGTGATATTCTTCGCGACTTCACCCGATCCCTTCGCCGCCTCGGTCACGTTCCGCGACATCTCTGAAGTCGTCGCCGATTGCTCCTCCACCGCCGTCGCAATGGTTGACGCGATGTCGTTAACCTGCCCGATGATCCCGCTGATGGTCTTGATCGCTGCCGCCGCGCTCTTGGCATCGGACTGAATCGCGCCGATCCGCTGTCCGATGTCTTCGGTGGCTTTCGCCGTTTGCTTGGCCAGCTCCTTCACTTCGTTCGCTACCACCGCGAATCCCTTCCCGGCTTCTCCCGCGCGCGCCGCTTCGATCGTCGCGTTGAGCGCCAGCAAGTTGGTCTGCTGCGCGATCGATGTGATGACTTTGATGACCTGCCCGATTTCCGCGCTCGATTCTCCCAGTTTCGTCACCGTGGCGTCGGTCTCGACGGCCGCTCGCAACGCTTCACCCGCCACCTTGGCTGATTCACTAGCGTTCTTGGCGATTTCGCTGATGCTCGCGCTCATTTCTTCCGTGCTAGTCGCGACCGTCTGCAGGTTGCGGTTGATCTGTTCGGTCGCGGCCGAAACCACATTGGCCTGCGCCGAGGTTTCTTCGGAGTTAGCGGTAATCTGCTGGCTGGTCGCCGAGAATTCCTCGCTCGCCGTCGCCACTTGTTGCGCATTCCTCCCGATCGATTCGATGACCTCGCGCAGCTTGCTCTGCATCTTGTTGACGGCCGTGGTTAGATCGCCCAGCTCGTCCGCACTCGTCAGTTTGGTGTCCGCCCGGGTCAAGTCGCCATCCGCAATCGCATCCGCCTGCTCCAGAATGGACGTAACCGAGCCAGAGATTCGCCGGCTCAAGAAGATCGCGACAAACGCTCCGATTGCCAGGGCTACGACCGTAGTCAACAACATCGCCCAAATCATCGAGCTATTGGCGTCGGCCAGCGTGGTTTCGCTTTCCTTCAGCAGGCCGTCAAAAGAATCCGACAACTCGCCCAGAGACTTGACAGCGGCGTCCGTGATCGGCGTGGCTCTGTCCGCATAGTCATCGCCGGCTTTGCTGACCGCGTTGTTTGCGCCGCTGGCAGAGGCATCCATCGCTCCCTGCTGGATCGCACGAAGGCTCGCCAGGCTGTCTTTTACCTTGGCCAGCAAGTCCCGATTTTCCTGTTTGCTCCATCGCGGAGAGAGTTCTTGCAGGGCGGCGGTGTACTTGCCGATGCCGTCCCAAGCCGTCGCAAAAGCCTGTTGCGCAGCCGTTCTCCTCGCTGCTTCTGTTCCCGCAAGGATTACTTGACGAGCCTTGCTGGCCGAATACTGAATTTCGGTTTGCAAGCCTTTGCAAGCCTCAATCGTGGGCACGCGCACTTCCAGGATGTGCTGCTCCGTTTGCCGAACGCCAGCCAGCTTGAAATAGCTGGTCGCCGCGCTGACCATCATTAAAACGAGAATCACTCCAAAACCCAGCCCCAGCTTTTTCCCCAACGTCAATTTCATATCGTTTCTCCCCCCATCCAGTGTGGGGTTCACACGCGCGGTTGCGTCTCTCCCAGCGAGCTGAATCGCAGGCCGGTCAATGTTCGGATGCTGCAACGACGGGCCGTTCCTCGACGGTGCAGGCCCGCTCCGTATCCAGCACGTGCATCAACTGTTTCTCGAGCTTGTGCACCCCGCGAATCGCCGAGCGCACCGTGCCGCGCAGCGTTTCCGGAGGCGGCTCGAACGTGTCGTCCCCGACTTCCACCACATCGCCGATTTCATCCACCAGCAGGCTCACGGCGTCGTCCCCCGTCCGCACGATCACATTCATCGCCGGCTTGCCTGCCGGCCGCTCCAGCAGTCCGAGCTGCCGCCGCAGGTCCACGGCAATCACGATTTGCCCGCGCAGATTCATCAGGCCGCGCACGGCGTAGGGCGCGAGCGGAACCTCGGTCAGTTCTAGCTGCAGCAGGACTTCCTGTACGTTTAATAACTCGATTCCGAAAAAGTAGTTTTCCAGATAAAAAGTGCAGAACTGCTGGGAATTGGCCATGATTCACCCGCCTACTCTCACAGGTTCCTCTTCTTGCTGTTGTGCAACGGGCGCGGCGCGCAGAATCACTGCCAAGTCCAGTATTTCGGTTACGCGCTCCTGAATCACCGCCGCATACAGCACACCCTTCCGGGTCGCGGCTGACTTCACGTCCGCGCGGTCCTCGATGATGTCCAAGATGCGTTCCACCACCAAACCCACCGCGTGTCCTTCGTAATTGCACACCAGAACCTGTATTTCATCCGCCGCCGCCTCCGCTTCCGCTCCCGTCGCCTGCAGATGGCGCGCGCTTTGCCGCCGCTCCTGGAGTGCTGCTTTCAGGAAAACGAGCGGAAGGATTTTCCCGCGATATTGAATGACGGATTCCGTGCCGGATTTTTCCACTTGCGCGGCCGGAAACACTTCCAGCCGGGCTAGCGCCCCCAGCGGCACGGCCATGCGTGCATCGTCCGGGCCGGCAAACACAAGAAATGTCTGTTTTTCGCTGGTCGTTTCCTCATCTTCAGAAGCTGCCCCCGCTGCCGAGCGAGCGTCGCTTTCCGAAATGATGCTGGCGCGCTGTGCCAATCCCATCACGTCCAGAATTAACGCCACCATGCCATCGCCCATGATCGTCGCGCCGGCGAACGTCTTCAGCCCCTTCAGCCTCCGGTCCAGCGGCTTCACCACGATCTCTTCGGTGTCCTTGATTTCGTCTACGATCAGCCCAAACTGCCGGCCATCGGCTTGCAGCACCACCATATTGCTGACGCCGTCGTCTTCGGCGGCGTCGCCCGCCGTTTTCTTCTCGATCTTCAGCTCGCGGTCCAAATACACCAGCGGCAGCAAGCGTCCGCGCAACCGGTACACCGGAGCGCTGTGCACCATTTCGATGCCCGTGTGGGCCGGGGCTCCATCGATGCGCACCAGCTCGATCAGGCTCACCTGCGGAATCACGAATCGCTCCTCCCCCGAACGCACCACCAGGCCCGGAATGATCGCCAGCGTCAGCGGGATTTTCGTCTTGACCGTGGTGCCCATGCCGCGAGTTGACTGCACGTCCACGGTCCCGCCGATTTTCTCGATGTTGGTTTTCACTACGTCCATGCCCACACCGCGGCCGGATACGTTGGTGATTTTGTCGGCAGTGGAAAACCCTGGCAGGAAAATCAGGTTGAGTACTTCGCGTTCACCCAGTTGCGCGGCCTTTTCCGCAGTCAACAGTCCGCGCTCCACGGCCTTTCGCCGGATCTTTTCCTGGTCCAGGCCCGCGCCGTCATCGCTGATCTCGATGTTGACCTGTCCGCCCTCGTGGTAAGCGCGCAGCGTGAGGCATCCCTCCACGTTCTTCCCCGCGGCCACGCGCGCTTCCGGACGTTCGATCCCGTGGTCCACGGAATTACGCACCAGGTGCGTCAGCGGATCTTTGATCGCCTCGATGATGGTCTTGTCGAGCTCCGTTTCCTGACCGAACATCTCGATGCGCACCTGCTTGCCGCAACTCATGGCCACGTCGCGCACCGTCCGCGGAAACTTGCTCCAGATATTCCCGATGGGTTGCATGCGCGTCTTCATCACGCCTGCTTGCAGCTCGGTGGTAATCAGGTTCAGCCGCTGGCTCGGTGCGATGATCGCCGGATCCTCGGCAAGGTTTGAAAATTGCAAGACCTGGTTGCGTGCCAGCACCAACTCGCCGACCAGGTTCATCAGCTTGTCGAGCAGCACGACGTCCACGCGTATGGATCCCTCGCTCACTCCTCCGCGGGTCGTTTGTTGCGCTCGCGGCGCGTCGCTCTCTTCCAGGCAGGTAGCCTTTTCGGTTTCCGCGGCGACGATCTTCGCCTCCCTCGCGTCCTTTTTCGTTTTGCTCTTGCCGTTCGCGGCGCGGTCTCCCTCTGCGGCGGAAGCGTGCTGCGGCGGAGCTTCGACCGGAGGCGGCGCTTGAGGGCGTTTCTTATCCGGCGTTGCGTGTGCCGCCGGCTCCATCGCTTTCGCCTGTTTGCCCGGCGCTGTCGCTGCGGATGGTGCTGCGGCCGCGCCTTCCTCAAGAGGACCGCCCAGCTGCACTCTCGTCAGCATCTTGATCAGTTCTTCGTCGCTGCGCTCACCCTCGTTGCCAATCGCCTCGATGCTCTGCATCATCTGTCGGACGGCGTCCACCATGCGCAACAGTGCCGTCGTAATATCCGGATTCAGGAGTAGTTCGAGGTCGCGCAGCCGGCTCAGCAAGTTTTCGCCAACGTGCGCCACAGCCTCGAGTTTCGTGAACCCCAGGAATCCGCAGGTCCCCTTGATCGTGTGAATCGTGCGGAATACGCTCGCCAGCGTGGCGCGGTTCTGCGGATCTTTCTCCAGCTGGACCAGTTCGCGGTCCAGCGTGTCGAGATTCTCGTTTCCTTCTACGAGAAACTCGCGAACGATTTCGTCGCTCATGCGCTTTCGGCCTCTGCAAGGGAGTTCATTTCAACACAACGCGGGTCCACCGCAACCGCTGCTGATGGACGTCAGTCAGCCGCCCACGGGCCGTCGACTCTTGGCAAGTATCGTCGAGCAAACGACCTGCCAGTCGCGACGAATGCTTGCTGATTCCCGGAATGGAAATCCATCGTCACGAAACTCGCGCGCGCCGCGTCGACTGCACCCTAACGTTCGTCCGGATACCTGTGACAGCCTTAATATCGGCAATCTGCCCTCTCTTCTTGAATCAATTGCGTTCCAGTCCGGCACGGTCGACCACCGGCGGCAAGCGATCCTTTCGACGGCTTGCCGGCAGCCGTGTTCACACACGATGAATTCACGCTCGGCGGCAGATTGCTATATAATCTCGCCCGGTCAGCCTTCCCGATTTGGAGAACGCCAGCAAGTTCCAGGAGATCCTCCCATGAACCAAAATCGCAGGAATTTCATGATGAACACGGGCGCCGTCTGCGCTCTGGCGTTGACAGGCCGACCGCCGGGCGCAGCGCCGGCCGCATCCGCCGAGGCGAACCCTGCAGCGACGAACGGGCGCGGTATGGCGCGCGGTCTGACGGTGCTGAATATCCGCCGCGGCAGCGAATACCGCCTCGGCGTAAAGAGCGAAAAAGGGGTCCTTGACGTAGTCGAGGCCGCCAAGATTCTGCGCATGCACGCACCGGGCACGATTGACGATTTGCTTCAGAATGAAGATGGCCCGAGCCTGAACGCGCTGGTGGAAGCAGCTGCCAAATCGAAGGCCACGCAGAAAGCGTTCCTCACGGAAGACGCGATCGAATTCGGCCCGGTGGTGACCCGCCCCGAAAAAATTGTCTGCGTTGGCCTGAATTACCGTCAACACGCCCTGGAGATTGGCTCGCCGATTCCGAAGCAGCCGGTGCTGTTCAACAAATTCAACACAACACTGAACCATCACAACGGCACTATAAAATTACCCGTGGATTACGCGAAGAAATTCGATTACGAAGTCGAGATGGTTATCGCGATCGGCCGCGAAGCGAAAATGGTGAGCGAAGCCGACGCGCTTTCCTATGTGGCCGGCTATGCGACGGGCAACGACTTCACCGCGCGTGACCTGCAGCTGGAAACCGGCGGCCAGTGGATGGTAGGCAAGACGCCTGACCAGTTCGCGCCGATCGGCCCATACCTGGTGACCGCCGAGCAGATCGATCCCGACAACCTAAAGCTCGAGTGCCGCGTCAACGGCGAGACGCGGCAATCGTCCAACACGAGCGACTTCATTTTCAATACGCGCACGATGATCAGCTACATCTCACGGGTGATCACGCTAAGACCAGGCGACATTATTTTCACGGGTACGCCGCAGGGAGTAATTCAGGGCAAGCCCAAAGACAAACAGGTGTGGCTCAAGCCGGGCGATAAGATCGCCTGCAGCCTGGAAAAGCTCGGCGAATTAAAGTTCGAACTGGTATAGGAGCGAACAAATCTGCTCTCTAGCTTCGCCCTGCAATCGCGTGGCGGGGGCTCGCGTTCTACTCAGGTGCGCCCGGAACTTCGGCCGCGATGGCCGGCTGCTTCCGCCAAGCGTCGGGCGATGACAGATTACGCCGCAAGACTGCAGGGTCGAGTTCGTGTTCCCAGCGCGCCACCACCAGCGTGGCTACTCCGTTGCCCAGCATGTTCACCGTCGCGCGGAACATGCTCATGAAGCGATCGATTCCCAGAATCAAAGCCATCCCCGCGACCGGAATCGTCGGTATCACTCGCAAAGTTGCCACTAACGCGATGAAAGCCGCACCCTGCACGCCGGAGGCGCCCTTCGACGTCAACACCGCCACGCCGAAAAGTACCAGCTGCTGCCCCAACGTCAAATGAATGCCGGTAGCTTCGGCAACGAACAACGCCGCCAGCGTCATATACAAACTACTGCCATCGGTATTGAACGTGTAGCCGGTCGGCACCACCAATCCCACCAGCGCCTTGGAACATCCCAGCTGCTCCAATTTTTCCATCAGCGTCGGCAGCGCCGGCTCCGAAGAGCTGGTCGCCAAAGTGAGAATGATCTCCTCCTTTATGTAGAGGAGAAATTTGATGATGTTGAATCCCGCGGCCCAGGCAATCCCGCCCATCACGATCAACACAAAAAGAATGCACGTGATCCAGAAGGTCGCGACCAGCTTGACGAGCGGCCCCAACGAAGCAATTCCATAGGCGCCGATCGTAAAAGCCATCGCGCCAAAAGCGCCAATCGGCGCAAAGCGCATCACGATATTGATCACGCCGAACACCGCGCGCGTGAGCGACTCGAACACCTCCAGCAGCGGCTTGCAACGACTGCCCATCGCCGACATGGCGAAGCCGAACAAAATCGAAACCAGCACCACCTGCAAGATATCGCCCTTGGCGAATGCATCCACCACCGTCGTGGGAATGATATGCATGATGAAATCGGTCACGCTGGCCGATTTGGCCGCGTCGGCGTAACCCGCCACCGCCTTGCTGTCCAGCGTCGCGGGATTCACGTTGAACGCAGCGCCGGTATGGACCAGGTTGCCGACCACGAGGCCAATCAACAAGGCCAGCGTGGACACGATCTCGAAATACAGCAGCGCCTTGCCGCCCACCCGCCCGACTTTTTTCATGTCCTGCATGCTGGCGATGCCCGTGACCACCGTGCAAAAAATCACCAGGGTAATAATCATGCTGATCAGCCGTATGAAAGCGTCGCCCAGTGGCTTCATGGCCACGGCGCTGTGCGGCTTCAGGTAGCCAAACACGATCGCGATCGCCACAGCCACCAACACCTGGCCCCACAAGCTGCGATAGAAAGGTATTTTGCTCGATGGGCGCACCGCCCGGGCGGATTCGGCCGGCGGCAGGTTCGAACCAGATGTACCCATGTGTAATCCTCCTCCTACCAGACAGCATGCATCGTCGAAGTGCAGTCAGACTCGGACGGCAGCAAAATCGCGGCAAACGGAACAGTCCGGCAGCGCCCGAGATCTTTTCGCCAAATCGCGAAACAACGCGCGGCGCCGCTCCAGGCCAACTGGCGGCGGAGTCTACCACATTCGCCACAGCAATCGTCTAGCGACAACTTTCTTGCCTCCGCAGGCATGCACGGCCGCGAAGTCCGCACGCCGCGGTAGCCGCCCCCGAGCAACTTGCAGTCAGGGTGCCCGTCCTAGCGAAAATTCTTTTCGATTCCCAAAATTGCTGGATTGATATAGTGTCCCGCTGTCATGCATGACTCGGTAGCCAGCGAAGCAAATCACGCCGCGAATAATTTGCCCCAGCCTCTCACTCGCAATCAGATTCGCGGTTTCTGGGCGTCCTGGGGCGGATGGACGCTCGACGGAATGGATTCCTTCGTTTACGCGCTCGTCCTGGTTCCGTCGCTGCGCGAACTGCTTCCGCGCTCCGGCATCGCCGCCACCAAAGGAAACATCGGATTGTACGGAGGTTCGCTATTCGCGTTATTTCTGGTCGGCTGGGGCCTGGCGTTCCTGTGGGGGCCCATCGGAGACAAGTTCGGCCGCGTGCGCACGCTCATGCTCACCATCGTGTGGTATTCGGTTTTCACCTTTCTCAGCGCCTTCGCCACCAGCGTGTCGCAACTCGCTGTTCTGCGCCTGCTCGCCGGCGTGGGCATCGGCGGCGAGTGGGCGATGGGCGGCACGTTTGTCGCCGAGGCGTGGCCCGAGAGTCGCCGGCGCGTCGGCGCGGGCCTAATGCACACCGGGTATTACGTCGGCATTTTTCTCGCCGCGCTCGCGAACTACGGCATTGGCAGCCGCTACGGCTGGCGCGCGATGTTCATTGTCGGCGGTCTGCCCGCTCTGCTGCTCGCTTGGGTTCGGCACGGAGTTGCCGAGCCTGCCGCGTGGACCAAGAAAGAAACCGTCGTGCGCACATGGTCCGTCTGGCGTCCCTTGGCCACACTGTTTTCGCCCGCCTTGCGCCGCCGCACCATCGTGAACGCCTTTCTGATGCTGGCTTCTATTTGCGGTCTCTGGGCCGGAACTGTGTACGTTCCCGCCGCGATCACTGCGGTAGCCGAAGCCGGCGGACGCGTCGGGCCGCAAGCCGCACAACTCGCTTCGTGGGGAATCATGCTGGTCTCCTTCGCCACGATTCTGGGCTGCCTGGCGATGCCCTGGCTGGCCGAACAAGTGGGACGACGCGGCGCGCTGGCGATTTACTTTTCTCTGATGATGGTGTTTATCGCGCTCACGTTCGGCAAAGTGTTTTATCTCGGCGCGAGCGCGCTTCCCTGGTTTTTTGCGTGCCTCTTCTTCCTGGGCTTGGGCGGCGCCAATTTCGCCGTCTATACTCTCTGGCTGCCCGAGCAATATCCCACCGAGTGCCGCGCCAGCGCCTTCGCCTTTTCCACATCGTTCGCGCGATTCGGCGGCGCGGGAATTACCTTCCTGGTCGGCGCAGGCATCCGCCATTTTGGCTCGCTGGGAATTCCCGTCGCCATGACCTCCATCGCCTTCGCGCTCGGCCTCCTGCTGATTCCCTTCGGCGTGGAAACCCGCGGCAAAACCCTGCCTACCTGATTCGCCTACACGCGAAAACAAGATGACGCCTGCGCTGCATCTGGCCGTGTGCGCGCGCCCATCCGCCGCTTTCAGCAAAACCGCTTCGCGCGACACAGCCACAGCGGACCAGTACAATCTCTCGGACCAGAACAAGTGATACAGCGCATTCATAATGCTGAATCCCAATCTTAATGCCGGGGTGCTATAACCTTCCGCCTGGAGCCGAAAACGCCAGACGCTGCACGAATCGCAGCAGCACCTGTGGCGGATGACGGACTAAAACTTCACTATACTTTGGAGACCATGCCAGGATTCCTCAGCAAGCTGCTGCGAATGCTCCAAGAGCGCCGCGGCACGGATATGCCTTTCATCTGCCGCCATCTGCTTTCTGAGCGCGGCGAGGCTTCGCAGACCGCGCTGGCGCAGGAAATCATCAGCGCCTACCGCGCGATGACCGAAAAGCAGCGGCTGCAGTTTTTCGGAATGCTTTCGCGTGACTTTGCGCCAGACCCGGCCGCAATCCTGCGCGCAGCCGCTGATTATCAACGTACGCCCGGCCCGCCCACCCTGGCAGCTTTATCCGCAGCCGTCGAATCTCCACGCCAGGAACTGTTCCGCCGGATCAACACGGCCCAGGGCGGGACCGAGACTTTGGTCACAATGCGAGCAGATCTGCTGAATTCGGGCAATAGCGCGGATTTCGCGGCGCTCGACCTCGACCTGAAACATTTGTTCCGCTCCTGGTTCAACCGCGGCTTCCTGCACCTGGAGCGTATCAGCTGGCACACCTCGGCCTTGATTCTGGAAAAACTCATCGGCTACGAATCCGTGCACGAAATAAATGGCTGGCCGGACCTCCGCCGCCGTCTGGAAGCCGACCGCCGCTGCTTCGCTTTCTTTCATCCAGCGCTGGTGGACGAACCGATCATCTTCGTGGAAGTAGCCTTAGCCAAGGGACTGACGGGCGACCTGGAACCGCTGCTGAGTATCGATTCACCCGTACTTGCCTCCGACAAGGCAGACACCGCCATCTTTTACTCGATCAACAATTGCCTGGAGGGCTTGCGCGGTGTTCCGTTCGGTAATTTTCTGATCAAGCAGGTCGTGGCCGAACTGGGCGGCGAGCTTCCGAACATTCGAGCCTACAACACGCTATCTCCACTGCCCAATTTTTCGCGGGCCTTGCGGGATCAGCAAGATACAGAGGGATTCACGCCCGACCGCCTGATACGTCTGCTAGCGCCGCATGCCCGAAATCTCACGGCGGCGGCACGGCGTCGCGACTCCGTAGAGGCACTGTTCGTCCTTCTGGAAGACCCCGTGGCGCACCGCGACGCCCTGAAACAACCGATGGAACGCCTGGCTCTCGCTTATCTAACCCAGGCGCGCCAAAACGGGAAGCTCTACGACCCGGTGGCGACGTTCCACCTCTCGAATGGCGCGCGCCTGGAGAGAATCAATACCTTCGGAAACCTGCGACCGTATGGCTTGCGCGCTTCCTTTGGAGTCACGGTCAATTACCGGTATCTGCCTGCCGAGCTTGAGGAGAACCACGAGCGCTTTGTAAGAGGCGAAATCCAGGTGGCTCGAGGCCTGGCGTCTGAATTCAAGGCCGTAGCCCAGGCGTGGCAAGCGGCGGAAGCAAAAACCGTTAAGCCTTGATACCGTGTGTGATCGTATCTGTTTTGAAAGGTGTTACTTAGCCGGAGGAACGGCGGCGGAACCGAAGAGGAAAAACACACACCCCCGCGCGCCCTCGGAAGCCGTCGGGCGCACGCTATATATAATGTTACGTTCTGCCCGGCCTACGCCACCCCCTGCGCCTTTACCGGCACGGTATTTTCCCTAGCTGCCGCGCCCTGCTCCGATTCCCTAACCACTCGAGCGGCCAAGGGTTTTAGCCACAGCAAGGCCATGAACGCCGCGATCAGATCGCACGCAATCATGGCCCAGAACACTTTCGACCACGATCCCGTCTTGGCAAAAAGCCACGCAGCACCGGGCCCGGCGAACGCCGCCGCAACTCCCTTAGCTGTGTATACGATGCCGTAGTTCGTCGTGGCCCAGGCCTTGCCGTACAGGTCCCCGGTTATCGAGGGGAACAAGGAGAAAATATTCCCCCACGCGAAGAAACACAGGCCCGACAACGCCACGAACCATACCGGCCGGTTAATCAATTGCAGCAGCGCATAGACCGCAATCGCCTCCAGAATGAACGCGATGAATATCGCGTTCTCCCGGCCAATATTGTCAGACACCCAGCCCCAGAACGGACGCGTCAAGCCGTTCAATATCCGGTCTACGGTGATGGCTAACACCAAGGCAGTCATGCCGAAAGCCACAATCACGTTATCCACGTGGTAGGACGATGCCATGGGGTTTAGTTGCGCGGTAACGACCAAGCCGCCAAAAGCCAGCATCGTCATCATCACGTAAATCACGTAGAAAGACGGCTGGCGAAGCATCTGCCACGGCGTCATGTCTACTGCCGACGTGTTCACCTTGGCTTTGATCTTCGCTTCTTTCGCTTTCCAATTTGGCGGCGTCCATCCTTCGGGTGGCCGGGCCAGGAAAAGCGAGGAAGCCAGCACCACCACACCCTGGATAATCCCCCAGACGATGAATGTGTGCTGGTAACCGGAAACCTTTAGCATGGCGGCAATGGGCGAGATGGTCGTCGCGGTACCAATACCAAAAGCCCCAGCCGTCAGGCCGACACAAAGACCGCGATGGTCCGGGAACCACTTCAGCGCGTTCCCGATGGCCCCACCGTAAACGATCCCCGCTCCGATACCACCCACTCCGTACCAGAAGTAGAGGCCGTTGATCGTTTCGGCATAGCCCGATCCCACCCAGCCCAGGCCGACCAGCACTGCGCCCGCGCCGAGCATGAATCGGGGACCGATTTTATCCACCAAGTACCCCTCGAAAGGCACCAGCCAGGTTTCCAGGGCGACGAACAGCGTGAACGTCCACTGGACAGCAACGAGCGAAACGTGCAGATGGGCCTGAATGGGTTTGGTGAAAAGCGTCCAGGCATATTGCAGGTTCGCAATCGCCATCATGGCGACAATGCCTGCGCTCAGCTGGATCCAACGATTAGGAATTCGGGAGGGGTGAATGAGCGATGCAGGAGCTGCGGTCATGGGCGTTCCTCCGATACCGCGCGTTACACGTTAACAGCGCACAGCCAGAACGACATGGCTCTAAACTCAAAAGCCCCGTGCACCCTGGCAAAGTTTGTTATACTGGTCCGTTAATCGAACCACTTGCGGGACACAGTTATCACGCTCCCCTTGGGCTGTCAAGAGTTTCGTTGACCCTCCCCTCGGCTAGCCTGGTCCCGCCCGTGCTTTCTCCGCTTGACCCTGATCCTGGCAAGTAGCGGTATCAAGAGGCGGCTGCCCCCGATGGATGAGAGCCTGCGCACTCAACTGGAGACGTATCTCACTCACCTCGACGGCCTGATCCGTCGCGGCCGCGAAGTGCTAGAAACCCTGGCCGCGAATCCGTCGAATCCGGCGGCGATGGGAGCCACCCGCGCCTGGCAGGAAGACTGTGGCGTCACGATCAACCAATTGTCAGGAGGCAGCAAATCCCATTGGCTCGCGCGATCCTTCAGCCAGGCGTTTCTGATGCGCTCAACCAATGGCCAAGCCGTCACGGGAGCTGCGCCCGGCGAAATCGTCAAGCGATTGATCGCAGTTCTCGAGCAAGCCGTAACCACGCTCTCTGAAATGGAGGGTGGCTCGGCCGCTTCTGCAAGCGTTTCGGCTTCGACGCCGGCATCGTCGGCGGCGTCTGTCTCAGCGGCATCCGCGGCGCCCGCGCCTCGCCGGTTCGAATTCGTTCACAATGCCGACCTCAAGCCCGTCCTCGAGCAAGCTTACACAGACAGCCGCCAAGCTCTCGAGCAGCAGGACTACGAGCTGGCTCTGCGCACTTCCTGCGGAATCCTCGAAGCCATCGTCACCGACGCGCTGGAACACCAAGGGCAGAGGGCACTCGCTGGCTCGGACGCTCCCGCGGGAAAAATTGGCGATTGGCCGTTCCAGACGCGCCTGGCCGTGGCGGAGCGGACTGGACTGATTCGCGGCGGATGCGCCCGCCTGCCAGCTGCCGCAAGAACGTATCGCGATCACACCGGTATCGGCGGCGAGAACGGCGCAGAAGCAAAAATTTCCGAACGCGATGCACGCATAGCCGGACAAGTACTTCACGTCGTGATGAGGGATTTGGATCCAGGCCGCTAGCAGTTGCAGTCCGCGCTTTTCGTGTCGCGGCAAGTCATCTCACAAATACGAGACCCGGTAGGGCGGAGCTTCAGCCCCTGAAGCCGCGGCTCTCCGGCCGCGGATGCAGATTGATCGGGCGAATTCTAATCTTCCAGGTCCTGCCGAAACGTCGGCTGCGAGGGATTCAAGCTCCCGTCAATCACAGCCACCAGCAAATCTCCGTAAGCGTCCGTCGCCTCCGCCAAAGTTGCATAGCCGCGTTCCCGCTGCAGTTGTCCACTGCCCGAATAGATCAGCGTGAAATAGCGCCCTGAAGAGTATTGCAGCTCGAGCAACTTGTTCGGCATGTCGGGATCGCCTTCCTGCCCCAACACGTCCATCAGGGCCACCGTCCATTGCCGCCCCTTCGGGTCGGTGACGACCTCGCGCTCGAGGTACTGCCATTCGTCCATGCTCCACAATGGCATGTTTATTCCAGCAGTTGCCGCAGTGCTTGCGCAACTTGGGAGCCGGTGAATGGCTTCGGCACCAGCAGGACGCGCTGCGCATTCCGCGAACGCAAACTCGCCACCGCCAGCTCAGGCGTATCGCTGATGATTACAATGGGAAAATTTGCGTGATCCGGATGGTGACGCACGGCGTCGAACAGCGCCTCGCTCATATCATACGAAGTACAATCCAGCACCAGCGCCGCAGCTTGCTGCGAAACAAGCAATTCATTGACGCCGACGTTGTATCCCGCTGCGAACACCTCGAAGCCCGCGTCGCGCAACGCAAACGTCAGAAGTTCGGCAATCTCCGGCGTATCGTCTATGAGCAGGATGCGCTGCAAGCGTACGCTACTTCTGGGCGGCGCCGGTGCCGGGCAGCCGCTTCTTTTTGCCCTCGCACGGTTCCAGATCCATCACCCAGATGCGCCCGCCAGCCGTGTAGTATGCGCGACGATCGTTCTCGAACATCGCGCCCCAGGCCTCCAGCGTGCGCATCGCGAAGGTGACTCCCTCGAAGTTGTTGCGCGCGTGGTTCAGCACTTCATTCGTGTGCCAGTTGTCGGTAAGGATCGCGTCGCCCGCATGCACGCGCAGCACGGTGTAGTAGCGGTCGTAAGCCGCTTCCGTCCGCACCTCGCGCGTCGAACCGCGCTTCTTGCCTTCACTGACGACGTAGCTTTCCTGCGCGTCGGGCGCGGCAGTCGGTAGATTCGTGTCGGTGCTCATAGGGTTTGCGCCACCGCCTCGGCCGCGGCTGCCGTGGCCATATTGACCAGGTTTTTCGCATCCGCAGCCTGAATCAACGCTTCCGGCAACTCGATGCCCATCATCTTCCATTGCTGGTTGGCAAAAGTCTGCAATTTGGCGATGTGCTCGGCGTGCAAGTGGCCAAAGCGTCCTTGCAATTTCAAATACTCCGAAACCGGCCGCATATTCTGCGGGCGGAAGCTGTAATCGTATTCGCGCTTCTCCGGATTCCACTCCCAGATCGGGTACAGCCCGCATTCCACGACCAGCCGGCCCAGATCGATCGAGCGCGGCGTCTCATACACAAAACCCTTCTGGCACGGCGTGTAGATCATCAAGTATGCCGCGCCCTTGTGGTTCAGCCCCTTGCGCACTTTGTTCATCAGGTCGATCGGATACCCGACGCTCGCCGTCGCCACATAGCAGTGCGGATGCCCCGCTGCCATCATGCGCGCCAGATCCTTGGGGAAAAGTGTCTTCGCCTCCGGAACCATCGGCCCCGGTGGTGAGAACGTCGTCATGCCGCCGTAGGGCGTGCGCGATGAGGCCTGAATTCCGGTGTTCGCGTACTGCTCGTTGTCGTAGCAGATGATCAGGCAGTCGTGATTGCGGTACAAAGCGCCGGAAATCGAAGCCAGTCCGATGTCCGATGCGCTACCGTCGCCCGCTTCGCAAATAATATTGGGAAACGCACCCTTCCACTTGCCCTTGCGAATCATCGCTTCATAGGCCGCCGCGACGCCCGCCGTGAAGCTGCCCGCGCTGCCAATCTGCGTGTGCGCCCACGGCACATTGTAGGGCGTGCACAAATACGAGCTGTTCGCCACGTACATGCAGCCCGTCGGTCCAACCAGAATTGTATTGTCGCCGGCCGCCTTGCTCGTCATCCGGTACTGGATGGACGGCCCGCAACCCGCGCAAGTGCGATGCCCGGGAACAAACGGCTCGCTCGATGGCAAATCGGGATTGTAAAAACGCGCGCCCTGATTCGGGCTTCCCAAAATCGGCAGTACCTGGCGCTGCACTTCAATCGCTGGCATATCGGTTTCTCCCGCGGCAGAGCCCGAAGATCGCGCCCCACCAGTCATTGTGCGAGCCTTCAGGCCCGCCATCGAAAATAATCTCTACTCTTCGAAACCAACCCAATGCGTGCGCTTTTCAATCTTCCCGCGTTTCTGCGCTTCCGTCATTTTCTTCGCCATCCAGTAAAACTCGTTCAACACGATTGCCTCGCCGCCCATTCCCGCCATGAACGAGAGCACCAGCGGCCTATGCTGACTTTCGTACAGAGCCGCACAAACCTCACCGTACAGTACGCCGCCGCTGCTTACGCTGCCCAGGCCCATGTTGGTCTCGATTACGCCGACAACCTTGAACTTACTGAGTACTTCGTTCACGCGATCCGTCGGATACGGCCGGATCGTCCGCAACCGCACCATCCCCACCTTCAGGCCATTGTCGCGCATATGCTGAATCGCAAACCGCGCCGTCACCGCGTGCCCGCCCTGGATGAAGAAGACCACGTCGGCTCCATCGGTCATGTACTCTTCGACCCACGGATCGTAGCGCCGCCCGAAAATCTTCGCGAACTCGTCGTGCACTTCCTCGATCACCGCCATCGAACTTTCCATCGCCCGCGCGCGTTCTAATTGCAGCGGCGGCCCCTGCTCCGGCATGATCTGCGGACCGTGCGAAACCGGATGCCGCGGATCGAGCGGATAAGGATGCTTGTAGGGCGGCAGGAATTCCTTCACCTGGCCAGAGTCCGGCAACTCGACATCACTCGTGATATGGGAAACGAAAAATCCATCCTGGCAAACCATCTGCGGCAACAGCACCCGCGGATCCTCGCCGATGCGATAAGCCATCAGATGATTGTCGAATGCTTCCTGTGCGTCGCACGCCCAGCCCATCAGCCACCCCATGTCGCGCGTCGAGAGCGCGTCGGTATGCTCGGAACCGAAATCGCCCGGAGGATCGAGCGTGCGGTCGGCGATCATCATTTGCACCGGCATGCGGCTGCCGGAGATCGGCGAATAAAGTTCATAGGCGAACTGCACGCCCACCCCCGAGCTGCCCGTGAAGACGCGCGCGCCGCTGGACGATGCGCCGTGCGAGATGCTCAATTGCGAGTGCTCGCTGTCGGCCACGATGTACTCGGCGTCGAGTTCCCCATTCGCTACCATTTGCGCCAGCGCCATCATCGTCGCGGTGTACGGTCGGATCGGATACGCCGCAATCACATCCACGTCCGCGTACTTCGCCGCCTGCGCCGAAGCGACGCAGCCGTTGATGCGCACCGTTCTCTTTTTTACTTCCGTAGCCGAGGCCATTTTTCGCTCCAATGCTAAATATTCCCTAGCTATTCCCTAGATATTCTTAGGTGCGCGGTCGCCCAGATTCCGCAATTCTTCCGCCTGCCTTCCGTGCAATCCCGGCGAGACCGCGAACGCCGTATCCATGCGCACTACGCCCGTGTCGAAGTCCAGTTCCGGCACGCCTTCCAGACATCCCGTCGGACATTCCTCGATGCACACGCGGCAACCTTTGCAGTAATCCACCAAAATCTTATACAAGCCGTTCGAGCGCACGTCGCGCACGATGCACGGCTCGGGACAAACCAGGTAACAGTTGTCGCACGCATTGCACGTGCCGCAACTGAAGCAGCGCCCGGCCTCCTCCACCGCCTGTTCTTCCGTGAACGCCTGAATCACTTCCTCCTGCGTCTTGCGACGGCTCTTCGGCGGCAGCAGCGTCTGTTGCACGCGCGGGAAGTGCGGAAAGTACGTCATGTTCATGCGGTTCAAATCGAAAATGACGTCCACCGGAATCGTGCGCGGTTCCAGAGCCACACCGCGCATCACCTTGTCCAGATTGAACGCCACGCGCTTCCCATCGCCCACCGCGTTTACCACCATCAGCGGCTGGCCCGATCCCAGCTGCACGATGTCGCCAGCAGCAAAAAAGTTCGTGTCGCCCAATCTTCCGAAGCGGTCAATTTTGATCGTGCCGCGCTCGGTCTTGAATTCCGGCGGCAACCAGGCCAGCGACGGTCGCTGCCCCACCGCGATGATCACGTTGTCCACCGCGAAACGTTCCGCGACAGCTTCGCGATCAATGTTGATCGGTGAAGCATTGATGGCGCCGGAAAATTTCGCCGGATGCAACTGCAATGCTTCTACTTTTCCGTTGCCCAGAACGGCGGTCATCGCCTTCCCGTGCATCAGCTCCACGCCTTCTTCCTTCATGTCGTGCAGGTCTTCGGGTACCGCCGGCATTTCCTGCGGGTTCGCCTCCACCGTTATCATGGTCACTTCCACGGCGCCTTGCCGCAGCGCTTCGCGTGCGCAATCAATCGCGGTGTTTCCGCCGCCGATCACGGCCACGCGCGCGCCCACTTTTACTTTCGACACCCCCATGCCGATGTCGCGAAGAAACGGCAGGCCAAACAGTACACCGTCTTTATTCTCGCCCTCGGCTCGCGCGCTATTGGGCTCGATCAGCCCCACCGCCAGCACGACTGCGTCGTAATTCTTTTTCAGATCGTCCCAGCTGACGTCTTTCCCGACTTCCACGTTCGTCTTGATCGTTATACCGAGCTCCAGCAGACGCTCGATCTCACGATCCAGCACGTTCTGCGGCAACACCCAATCCGGAATCCCTCCGCGATTCAGTCCGCCGGCCTTCGGCGACTTTTCCAGAATCGTGACTTTGTAGCCCAGCCGCGCCAGTTGATACGCTGCGCTGTGCCCCGCCGGACCCGAGCCGACCACCGCTACTTTCTTGCCATTGGGCGTTCCGGGCTTCACTACATCGCGCGTCAACGCCTGTCCCAGATCGCCCAGGAACCGCTCGACCGCGCGAATCGAAATCGCCTCATCGTATTTCCCGCGGTTGCAAGCCTGCTCGCACGGGTGGTAACACACGCGCCCCGTCACCGACGGAAACGGCATGTCCTCCTTGATCAGCGCGTAGGCGTCCAGATACTTCCCGCGCTTCACCAAATCGAGATAACCCTGAATTTTTTCGTTCGTGCCGCAAGCGTTGTTGCAGGGCGGCAATTTGTCGCGATACACCGGCCGGATGGAACGCCAGTTGCCGGTGGGAAACAGGTCCTGCCCTTTTTCCTGCGTCGGCGCGGGTGTGATGCCGGCAAACGGAATCTTCAGCCGCTCGGGAATCTTTGTGCCTTTGGTTGACATGTGTCCTTTTCCTACGCCGCTACCGGATTCAGCGGCATGATGTGCAATTCTTCCAGCGCCAACTTGAACGCGTGCTTGTTCGCAATCATCGGCTCAATCGTTGCCATTTTCACGATGCCCGTGGTTTTCACCACCGCCGCAATCAACGGCGCCGCGATATCCGGCGCGATGGATTTATTGCGCTCGGCCGCGCCTTCCGTCGAGAGCCGGTCGAGGCCCAATTCCCCCAGCCGGTAGTAAAGCCATTTGTGGTCGGCGATCTTTGCAGCATCCACGCAGACCAGTTGCGCCAATCGCTCCGCGCCCGGCACGAAGCGCAGAATGTACTCCGGCGTGTAGTGCGTATTGATCACCAGCGTTCCGCCGGGAGGCATCCCGCGCATGTAATCCCAGCCCTTCACCATCGTTCCTTCCACCAGCACGATGATGTTGGGCTGCTCGTTTTCGTACGTGAGCTCGTTCTCGATCACGCTGTCGCTCACACGGCAATACTTGCGCGTGGGGCAATTCGTGCGATCGGGATTGTCCACGTAGTTTTCCATCGCCTGCGCGTACTTGCCTTCCAGACGCGCCGAAGCCGAGATCGAATTAACGATATCGCGCCCTTCTTTGTCCATGATGATGCCGCGCGTCCAAACCGTGAGCTCCGTGTAACTCATGATTAGCCTCGTTCTCCGCTAGAGTTATTCGCCAAAACCATCCCCTACAATTATTCGCCAGAACTACTCGCTAGTCGCGTCAGGACCCAACTCTGCGACGCCTTTGTCTGACTTGTTCGCCGATTTCGCAGGATGGGCGCTGCCCAGGTCAGACTCCAGAACCGCCAGAAAATCCGCGCGCAACACCAGGAAGGGCGCCACGCGCCTGGCAGCCTGAAATTCCGCTATCGCCAGCAGCGTCGCCTTCTTGCAGATGCTTTCGATATCCGCGCCAGTCAATCCTTCCGTGCGCGCTGCGAAATCCCGGAAATCCACGTCGGGCGCTAGTGGCACGCGCCGGCAACACAGCCGCAGAATCGCCGCACGATCCGCGGCATCCGGCTTTGCGAACGGAATCTTATAGTCGAAGCGCCCGCTGCGCAACAGCGCCGGCTCGATCCGCTCCAGCCGATTCGTCGCGGCCAGCAAAATCACGCCTTTCGCGTCGCGCAAATTATCAATCTCGCGCAGCAGCTGGCTCAGTATCCTCTGGTGCACGTCGGTGCCGAATTGCTCGTTGCCGAACCGCGGGGCCAGCGCATCAATCGTGTCGAAAAATAAAATGCACGGCGCTGCCCTGCGGGCCTTCTTGAAAACTTCGCGTAATGCTCTCTCCGATTCGCCCAACCACTTCGAATAAAGCTGCGGCCCGTCAATCGCGATCAGCGGCACCTGCTTTTCACCGGAGAGCGCTCGCGCCATCGCCGTCTTCCCCGTGCCCGTAGGTCCCGCGAGCAAAATGCCGCGCGGCGGCAGCAATCCCACCTGGTCGTAGATTTCGTCGTGCATCTGCGAATGCTCGATCACGGCATCGAGCAACCGCTTCTGCTCGTTCAACCCACCGAGAGACGCAAAAGTCGAAGTGCTTCTCTCGATGAAGAATTCCCGCGTCGCGCTGGGCTCCACTTCCTTCAACCCGGCAAGAAAATCCTCGCGCGTAACCTGCAACTTCCCCAATTCAGCAGACACCGCTCCGTCGCTCTCGAGCGGAAACGAAGAAAGGAACCCGCGCAAGGCGATCATACCCACTTCCTGGCCCAGCGCTTCCAGATCCGCGCCGACAAAACCGTGCGAGTGCTCGGCAATCTCCTTCAGATCCACATCTGCCGCCAGCGGCATAGCGCGTGTATGAATTTTCAAAATTTGCAAACGCGCTTGCGTGTTGGGTACACCGATTTCGATCTCGCGATCGAAGCGCCCTGGACGCCGCAGCGCCGGGTCCAAAACTTCCGGAATGTTCGTCGCGCCGATGACGATTACCTGCCCGCGCGCCACAAAACCATCCATCAAGCTGAGCAGCTGCGCAACCACGCGCTTTTCCACTTCGCCGGAAACTTCCGCGCGCTTGGGCGCTACCGCATCGATCTCGTCGATGAAAAGAATCGAAGGCGCATGGCGCGCCGCTTCTTCGAAAACTTCGCGGAGCTTGGCTTCGCTCTCGCCGTAAAATTTCCGCATGATCTCCGGGCCGTTCAAGTGAATGAAGTGCACGCGGCTCTCAGCAGCCACCGCGCGCGCCAGCAAAGTCTTGCCCGTACCCGGCGGCCCGTAGAGCAGCACGCCCTTCGGCGCCAGAATTCCCAGCTGCTCAAAAACGCGCGAGTACTTCAGCGGCAATTCCACAATTTCGCGCACCCGCGCCACTTCGCGTTCCAGCCCGCCGATATCTTCGTACGAAACCGCGGGAGCGCGCGCCGCCGTCTGCTCCCCTTCCACCACGCGAATGTCCGTGCGCTTCCCGATCACCACCGGTCCGGACGGAATCGTGCGCACCACCTGAAAATTCACGGCCTTGGCAAACGTCGGCACACGCACCACGCCGCCCGCGAGCACCGGCACGCCCTCAAGATCTTGCAGCATCCGTTCCGGCGCGATCGTCGCCGGCGCAGCGCCCACCCACAGCGGCGACAGGCGCACCGCTACCGCCTGCTGCTGTTCGATCGGCGCCACCGTCACCTGTTCCTGCAATCCCGCGCTGCAATTGCTGCGGCAGGTGCCGTCGATCTGAATCATGCCTTCGAATCCGTCGTCGGAGAGTTCCGCGCGCCCCACGCCTACCATGCCGCCGGTAATCTTCAGCACGTCACCGACGCGTCCACCCATGCGCCGCAAATCGGCCGGGGCCAAACGCGCGATCGCGTGGCCCACATCTTCCACACGCGCTTCCGCCACGCGCAATGTAAGCGTCCCCGTAAGCGAGGTGTTGGCGATTTCCGTCATGGCGTGACCTGCAAATTGCAGCAGAAAACACAGCAGGCGAATGCGTAGCGGAGAGTTCCTGGAAAAATTCCTCGGCCGGAATCTGCAATCGCGAATCGCGCGCGCAAGTCGAAACTCTCCCTGCTGCTAAAGTTTGTTCAGCACGATCTCTTCGACGTCTTCAATGTGCCGCCGCATCGCTGCGTTGGCCGCTTCCGTATCGTGGCGCTTGATGGCCGCCAAAATCCGCCGGTGGCCGGCGAGCGATTTTTGCGCGCGGCCTTCCACCTGTAAAGATCGTTCCCGCGTGTCGCGCAGCAAATCCATCAGAGTGTCAATCACCTTCAGCACCACAGTGTTACCGGAAGCCAGCGCGACGCTGTAATGGAATTCCGCGTCCTCGGTGATGGCCGCGTCTCCCTTTCCTTGCTTTTCCTCTTGTCGCTGCAGGATTTCTTCCATCTCCGTAATTTCTTCGTCCGATGCGTGCGAAGCCGCGCGCGCGGCCAGCGGTGGCTCTAGCATCTTGCGAAAATCCAGAAGCTCGGCCACCAATTCCTGTCGGCGCTTTAGAACGCTGCCAAAAGGATCCACCGGTGAATCGGCCGATCGATCGCAAACGATGGTCCCAGCCCCTTGGCGCGGTTCCACCAAGCCCATCAATTCCAGGCCGCGGATCGCGTCGCGAATCGAGCTGCGGCTCACCTGCAGCATCTCCGCCAACTCGCGTTCCGACGGCAATTTGTCGCCGGGTTTCATCTTTTTCAGTATGAGACGTTCGATCTGCTTGGCGACTTCTTCGTAGACCTTGTTCCTGCGAATCACCGCGAAATCGGATTTGAGGGGTGTCGGCATACGCAAGTGGTCTGAGAAGTGGACCAGTTGACCACCGGAGTATACCCCGGCTGTCAAGCCCCTAGCAAATATATTGCTCACCCTCACACAGAAAATCTAAAGGCGCCGTTGCTCGAGTCAAACAAACCAGGCCCAATACATAACCCGTGGGCGCCAAATCCCGAAGACGAATTCCGCGCAAAAGCCTCGCCTATGGCCAACCCCGTTTCGACTTTCCGGGCCAGTACCGCCGCGGGGCGACAGCTCGCACGCGGCGGCAGCGACGGCGGCACAAGTGTCGCACTCCGGCACCGTTCATTTCGGCGGTTGCGCAGCAGCACTTTCCGCTAGTAACTTTGCGCAACTGTACACCGTTCGCGTGTACGGCATGGCCAATCCCACCCGCTCGCCCAGTTCCACCACCGCGCCAACCAGCGCTTCCAGTTCCATCGGCCGGCCCGCTTCCAAATCTTGCAACATCGAAGTTTTGTGCTCGCCAACTTTTTCCGCGCCGGCCATTCGCTGATCAATCGAGACCGGCAACTCCATTCCCAGTTTCCCGGACACCGCTTCCACTTCCTGCATGATATTGCGGATCAACGCAGCAACACCTGGATTGCGCAGCATCTGGGCGAGCGTTGCGCGTGTCAACGCGCTCACCGGATTCAAGGAAGCATTGCCCAGAACTTTTACCCAAATCTCGTGCCGGATACGAGTCGTGATGGGGCAACGCAAACCGGAAGCGATCAGCGCCTCGGCGATTTGGCGGCAGCGATCCGAGCGCAAGCCATCCGGCTCTCCCAGAGAAATGCGGTTCCCCTCGTTGTGTTGAATCACCCCCGGCGAGCGAATCTCGGTGGAAAAATAAACGATGGACCCGACCACTTGACGCGCTTCGATGGCCGCCGAAATCACTCCGCCCGGATCCACGCGCTCCAGCCGCAATCCCTCCCACTCGCCGCCGAAGCGCTGGAAGTACCACCACGGGATTCCGTTTTGTGTGCTGACCACGGTTGTGTCCGGACCCAGCACCGGTCGCAGCTGCGGCGCAAGTTGCGGCAGGCCGTGCGCCTTCACTCCCAGAAATACAACGTCTGCCGGTCCCGCGTCTGCCAACGAGCCAGCGATCTTCGGCCGCGCCACGAAATCGCCGTCCGCGCTCTTCACCTGCACGCCGTCCCGCTGCATGGCGCGAAGATGCGGCCCGCGCGCGAAGAGCGTCACATCAAATCCCGCATGCGCCATGCGCGCACCGATGTAGGCGCCAATCGCGCCCGCACCGGCGATCAGGAATCGCATACTTGGTCATCCCCGAGCGCCGCGGCCACCGCGCGCCGGCGAATTTTTCCCGTCGCGGTCGTAGGAATGCTTTTTACCAGATAAATCTTCTTAGGGCATTTGTACTCTGCCAGCAAGTCGCGGCAGTGCTTGATCAGCACGGACTCGATCGCTTCCTGACCTTCGTGCAACACCACCGCCGCCGCCACTTCTTCGCCCAATGTGGGATGCACGCGGCCAAATGTGACCGCTGCCGCCACGGCCGGATGCCGCAGCAAAATCTCATCCACTTCGTGCGGCGCGATGTTCTCGCCTCCGCGGATGATGATGTCCTTAATCCGGCCCGTCAGATGCAAATAGCAATCAGCGTCGAGCATCCCTTCATCGCCCGTGCGAAACCATCCGTTCACGAAAGCGCGCGCGTTCGCGTCGGGATTATTTTCGTATCCGCGAAATACGTTCGCGCCCTGAATCGCCACTTCGCCTCGCTGGTTCGTGCCCAGCTCATTGCCCTGCTTGTCCATGATGCTGATGCGCAGCCCGGCGCCCACGCCCACCGAACCTGCCTTGCGGTGCCGCGGCGGCAACGGATTCGACGTCATCTGGTGCGCCGCTTCCGTCATGCCGTAGGCTTCAACGAACGGCACGCCGAAGAGCCCTTCAATTTTGTGAATGAGCCCTGAGGAAAGCGGTGCGCTACAGGAACGAATGAATCGCAGCGAAGCAGCCTCCGCCGGCTTCTGGTGTGCGCGCGAGAGCAGCACTTGGTGCATGGTGGGCACTCCCGAATACCAGGTCACACGGTGTTCCCGGACCGTGCGCCAGAATGTAAGCGCGTTGAACTTCGTCGGAACAACCACGGTCCCGCCGGAAAGCAAAGTCGCCAGCAGCGACGCAACCAACCCGTGCACGTGGAACAGCGGCATGATGCATAGCGAAACATCTTGGTGTGAAAGCGCGTAGGTGTTTGCGATATTCGCCGACGAAACGGCCAGGTTGAAATGCCGCAACGGCACGCGTTTCGGCCTTCCGGTGCTTCCGCTGGTGTGCAGCACGAGCGCGATGTCGTCCGCCCCTGGCTCAGTTACCGC